>Ga0228703_1002190_pt1 | contig 11176 bp, 8 predicted proteins | sample McNCre217_Aug_MG_3_FD_178020 | JGI IMG/M metagenome (GOLD analysis project Ga0228703, IMG submission 178020) | Freshwater microbial communities from McNutts Creek, Athens, Georgia, United States - 29-17_Aug_MG | ecosystem: Environmental > Aquatic > Freshwater > Creek | place: USA: Georgia... | reverse complement strand
CGGCTACGACATCACCGACTACTGCCAAATCGACCCACTTTTTGGAACGATGGAAGACTTCGACGCACTGCTTGCCGAAGCAACCGCCAAGGGAATCCGCATCATCGTAGACATGGTTCCAAACCACTCGTCCGACCAAAACCCACTGTTCCAAGCTGCGCTCAAAGCCGGACCGGGATCACCGGAGCGAGACATGTACATCTTCCGCGACGGCAAAGGTTTGTTCGGTCGCAAAGAACCAAACAACTGGCCAGCCGTTTTCGGTGGTAGCACCTGGACTCGCATTCGCGAAGCCAACGGCAAAAAAGGTCAGTGGTATCTCCACATCTTCGACGTAAGCCAGCCAGACTTCAACTGGGATAACCCGAAGGTTATGGAATACTTCGAAAACATTTTCCGCTTCTGGCTCGATAAGGGTGTAGCCGGTTTCCGCATCGACGTGGCCCACGGAATGATCAAGCGTGCCGGGCTTCCAGACACCGAAGACTTCTCAACCGAAATGGGTGGTTCGAAAGGTGAAGAGAACCTAACCATTGAGCAGTTGGAACGTAAAAACCCTTATTGGGGTCAGCCAGCGGTACACGAAATCAACAAAAAGTTCCGCAAAATCATCGACAGCTACGACGACCGAATCATGGCTGGTGAAGCTTGGATTCCGCCACTGAAACGTATGGCCGAATGGGTTCGTCCGGGTGAATATCACCAGGTATTCAACTTCGACTACATGTTTGCCGCCTGGACTAAAGAGGGTCAGCGTCGCTCAATCGAGGAGTCGCTAATCGAGTTTGGCAAAGTTGGAGCACCGAGCACCTGGGTGCTTTCCAACCACGACGTGATTCGACACGCAACCAGACTTGCCTACCCAGATGGCGCTCTGCCACCTCAGGGCGACGGCATTGGCCCAGACTTCCCGCAACCAGACGAAGCACTCGGCCTTCGCCGTGCTCGAGCTGCCAGTGCATTCATGCTGGCACTGCCTGGTGGCGCCTACATTTACCAAGGTGAAGAGCTGGGTCTACCAGAGCACTCAACCCTGGAAGGTAAATATCGACAAGACCCAACCTGGTTTAGAACTAAGGGCAAACGTGTTGGTCGCGACGGCTGCCGTGTTCCGCTACCTTGGGAGGCTGGAGTCAACGCATCCAATGGTTTTAGCACAAACGGCGAATCTTGGTTGCCACAGCCGGATGCCTTCCGCCGCCTAGCCCGCGACCAGCAGACCGGTGTTGCCGGTTCAACCCTTGAGCTCTACAAGAGAGCACTCAAGGTGCGTAAAGAACTTGGTCTCGGCGCAGGTGACTTCCGCTGGGCTCCAGAGTTTGAAAACCAAGACTCGCTCGCATTCGTAAACAAGGGTGTGGCAGTAATCGCAAACTTTGGCAACGAACCTGTGGTGCTACCAAAAGGAGAAGTTTTGGTTACCAGCCAAACCGACCTAACCGCCGAAGGCTACCTTGAAACCGATCAAACGGCATGGGTTCTACTGAGCTAGCTTGGTGGCGCTCCGCCGTCATCTATCAGATTTACCCGCGCTCCTTCGCCGATTCGAACGGCGATGGAATAGGCGATTTGGCTGGCATCACATCTCGGTTAGGTTCGCTGAAAACGTTGGGCGTTGATGCGGTTTGGTTATCGCCGTTTCAACGTTCCCCACAAAAAGATGCTGGATACGACGTCTCAGATTATTGCGACGTTGATCCGCTATTTGGCAGCCTTGATGACTTCGATCGAATGCTCGCAACCGCACACTCACTTGGGCTGAGGGTGCTGATTGATTTAGTGCCAAACCACACCTCTGATCAGCACGAATGGTTTCAAAGAGCACTAGCCGCCGGGCCCGGTTCACCCGAACGTGATTGGTACCACTTCCGCGACGGCGACACCCCGCCGAATAACTGGCAGTCGATGTTTGGTGGTTCGGCCTGGACGAGACTTCCCGACGGTCAGTGGTATCTGCACCTTTTCGATTCGTCTCAACCAGACCTAAATTGGGCTAACCCAAAAGTTGAAGAGGCTTTTGAATCGATAATTCGATTCTGGCTCGATCGTGGCGTAGATGGTTTTCGAATCGACCAACCTCACGCCATGGCTAAAGCGGAAGGCCTCCCCGACCACCCCTACGTTGAACGTGCCGGTGCGGGGTTTATCGAAGGTGAAGCCAGCCCACCCATGTGGTTTCAGGAAGAGGTTCACCCAATCTTTCGCAAGTGGCGAAAAATCTTGGAAAGCTACCCAGGCGACCGAGCCATGTGCGGGGAAGCATATGTTCTTCCGCTGAGCTTCATGGCGAAATGGGTTCGGTCAGACGAATTTCATCAAACCTTCAACTTTCGTTACCTAGATGCCGGTTGGGAACTAAATTCAGTCAAGGCCGCCATCGACGAATCTTTCGAAGCATTCGGTTCGGTTGGTGCTCCAAGCACCTGGGTGCTTTCCAACCACGACGTCATGCGTCATGCATCTAGGTTTGGTGGCGACTATGGCAGAGCAACGGCTAGCGATGGCGTTGGACCAAACGATCCTCAACCAAACGCCGAATTGGGCCTCAAGAAAGCACTTGGCGCAACGTTGTTCACCCTAGGCCTCCCCGGTTCGATGTACCTCTATCAGGGTGAAGAGTTGGGGCTGCCCGAGCACACCACCCTTGCACCTGAATACCGCCAAGATCCAACCTTCGCTAGAACTGGCGGAGCCCGAGTTGGTCGCGACGGCTGCCGCGTGCCACTGCCTTGGGAATACGGCAGAAATGCCTCAAACGGTTTTAGCCCAAACGGTAAATCTTGGCTGCCACAACCGCTTAGCTACGCAGATCTTGCTCGAGACCAGCAAGAAGGTGTCGAGGGTTCAACCGTTGAAACCTATAAACGTTACCTAGCTCTCCGAAAGGAATTAGACCTGGGGAACGGAACCTTTGAGTGGGCGGAAAACTTATGCAACGGCTCAGTTCTGGCTTACCGAAATGGGAACACTTTAGTAATCCACAACTTTGGCGAGCAAGCTGTGGAAGTGCCGTATGGTGAGGTTCTACTGGATAGCCAAAACGGTCTGGCAATCATAGGTGAACACCAGACCGTTTGGATGAAGCAGATTTAGAGGATGTAAGAACCGAGGAATCGGTTGAAACCCTTTACATCAAATTTCGAACTGAATTCGAACCTAACTTTTCCTAGGCCACTGAACCAAAGTTCAAGTTCTGCATCTAGATCGAAGGTTCCCGCAGACTCAACCGAAAAAGCTTGAATCTTGCTGTAAGGAAGCGAGGTATAGTCCTTCTTCTTTCCGGTAATACCCTGAACGTTGACCGCGATGATTCGCTTGTTGGTGAAAACAACCATGTCACGGATGGTTTTGAAGCTGGACATGATGCTTTCGCCCTCGATTAGCAAATCGCCAATCATTGCTGAACCTTCAGCATTGTCAGCTTCTTTGAGCTTCATGAAAGAAGCATTCTTAAAATCAATCACTTGATCCCCCTAGATTTTTGAATGTCAATTGACCTTCAAAGGCTATCAAGATTGAGCGACAAAAACCGCGATAGACAAGGATGACGAAATCGATTTAGAAGCGATTATTGCTTGCGTGGCCACCAGAACTTTTCACCGGCTATGAACGCAAGTGCTGGCACGATAACGGTACGCACGAGCAGAGTGTCTAGAAGCACACCGATGCACACGATCACACCGATTTGGGTGAGTGCGATTAGCGGTAGAACTCCAAGCACAGCAAACACGGCTGCAAGCAAAATACCAGCGCTGGTGATTACACCACCGGTTGAGCTTAGAGCCTTGACCATTCCCTGCTTGAGCCCGAGCTTGCCGCTCTCCTCTTGCGCTCTGGTGACCAGGAAGATGTTGTAGTCAACACCCAGTGCCACTAGGAATAGGAACGAGTAGAGATAGACCGAAAGGTCTAGCGCTGGGAATTTGAAGATGTTTTCAAACACAAACCAGCCAGCACCAAGCGAGGCGAAGAACGACGCAACCACCGTTAGAAGTAGCAGTATCGGCGCAATTAGCGAACGAAGAAGCAAGACCAAAACGATGAATACCAAACCGAGAATCATCGGGATGATTACGCCCTGATCATGTGCGTAAGCATTCTTCACGTCGAGAGCCTGAGCGTCTTGCCCACCAACCATGGCATCGGCACCATCGATAGTTTTCACCTCAGAGCGAATGTCACGGATGGTTTGGTAAGCCTCTTCCGAGCGGCTTGAGCCATCCAAAACCACATCGATCTTGGCGATTTTGCCGTCGGTGAGCGTTTCAAAAACAGGGCCGGTTGGGGTGATCGTGGTTTTCTGTGCGATCTTCACCGATGCCACACCGTCGATGTTTTTCAAAGCCGAAGCAACCTCGTCCACCTTGTCGAGGTTGGTAACCACCACGGTTGGGTTTGTTGTTCCGGCTGGGAAAGACTTCGAAAGAAGTTCAACACCGGCAACGGCTTCAGGCTTTTTCATGAACTGGTCGGTTGCCGACAAACCAATCTTGATGTTCAGGCTTCCAAGTGCCAAGGCGCCAAGTACCAGAACACCGAAGACGGCTACCGTGCGAGGACGTTTGGAAACACCGCGTCCAAGTTTTGCCCACACACCATTCTCGGTTTTGTTGACTCCGCCAACCTTGGGTGTGCCGGGCCAGAAAATCCAACGACCGAACGACACCAACGCAGCTGGAAGCACGAACAGCGCGCTGATCAAGGCAACCACGATACCTACGGCACAGGCGATTCCAAGTGCGCGGGTTCCGGCAAGATCTGCAAATGAAAGCGTCAGCAGCGCCAAGATCACAGTTCCGCTAGAGGCGACAATTGCCTCGAACGACTCTCGCCAAGCCACCGCCATAGCTTCGCGGCGATCGGCGTAGTGCAAAAGCTCTTCACGATAACGAGAGATTAGAAGAAGCGCGTAGTCGGTTCCGGCACCGAAAACCAGCACGGAAAGAATTCCGGTAACCGAGCCGTCCAAGGTGATTCCGAGCCAGTTGGCTACGTTACCCGCAAGGATTTGAGCCATGCGGTCTGCGGTTCCAATTACGAGTAGCGGAACCAGCCAAAGGGTTGGGCTTCGGTAGGTGAAGAGCAAAAGCAGGATAACCACGCTGGCCGTTACCGCGAGCAACGTGAAGTTTGCACCAGCAAAAACTCCGGCGATGTCGGCCTGGAAACCTTCCGGACCGGTTAGCTTCACCTGAAGTCCGGCAGGCATGCCCTCTTTCATCAACTCACGAAGTTTGTCTACGCGCTCGGTGATCTTGGCGGTCTCTTCGTATTTCTCCATGGGAATTGTGACAACAGCAGCAACACCGTCTTCCGAGATGGTTACCGGCGGCACAAACTTTTTGTCATTCACCGAAACGTTGCTGAATTCCAAGAAACGATCGGTTACCGAATTCTCATAGGTAACCGGTTGGGCAGCAATAAAAGCAGGGCAGGCTGGGGCAGGGATAGTTGGCGGACAAACCACGGGAACCGCAGTTCCGCGCAAGAACTCCAACTGAGCATCGTTTAGTTTCGAGCCATCCTGAGTGGCGTAAACGATAACCGAAGCCGTGCCGTCTTGGCCCGGAAGTTTGGCTAGCGCCTCATCAACTAAAACGGTTTCATTGTTGGCTGGAAGCCCCACCCCGGGCTGAGCGCTGCCACCTTCGGCCGCTGAAAGCGGACCGAATGCGATTGCTGCGAATACCAAAGCAAGCAGCATAGTGACCGGTGCGGTGATTTTGCCGGAAACGAACTTGGCGATGCTCTTCATTGAAACCCCTGAATGTTTGTAAATCCCTTATGTTTCGAAAAGAACACTGTTAGTTGATTAAAAATTCCTCAAAACATTGGCTCACCTATACTCAAAACAGCCGTAATAGCGAATAAGAGAGAGCCATGAAGCGTTTAGCTAAAGCATTTGTAGCAGTGATTTTTTCAATTTCGATGCTCGGCTTTGTGCCTGCAGGTGCAGCCTGGGCTACTAATGCAGCGGTTAATGCTGGAACTGTGCCCAGTGGTGCCATGGGCTTGACTCTAAATGCGATTGCTTACGGAAATGGTCACTGGGTTGCCCTCGGCCCAAGCGGAGCCGGCTACGCTTCAACCGATGGAAGAACCTGGGTTGAACAGGGTGACATTACTTTCGAAGCTCACGATGTGACCTATGGAAATGGCAAGTTTGTTGCCGTGGGCGAAGGAAGCTACGGTGTCTCCACTGATAATGGGCAAACCTGGACAGTGGGCAACTTTCCTAGCGGATGGTACTCCGACGTAATTTATGCTGCCGGGCAGTTTATGGCAACCGAGGACGACGACTGCAATGGTCAGTTTGCCTATTCAACTACAGGCAGCAACTGGACCATCGTTGACACGGATAATTCGGCATGCTGGGCTGATCTCGCCTATGGCAATGGAACTGTTGTTATCGTTGGCGACAACAAGCTGGACTATTCAAACGACTTGGGGCACACCTGGCACACCGCTGGGCAGAACATCATCCAAGATGACTTCACAACGGTTGCCTTCGGTGACGGGAAGTTTATTGCCTTGGGCTGGAATAGCTCAGGTAATAGCACCGAGATTGCAACTTCAACGAACGGTAATACCTGGAATCTCCCTGCCACCAACGCGGTATTAAATATCTCGGTTTTCCGATCGTTGGAGTATGCCAACGGTGAATGGCTGGCAACGTCCTGGCAGGCCACCAAAAATATCGAAGTGGCTAAATCTGCCGACGGAGTTACCTGGGTGGGTTTCGGTGGAGCCGGCTACGACTACAACCAGGAATGCCTACGGAAATGGTGTCTGGGCGATGGTTGGTAGTTGCCACGACGGCATCCAAACACCCACTCATTCCACCAGCCCGATTGCTTGGATTGGCTCACCGGCGAATGGCACGCTAGCCAACACAGGTTCGAGCATCTTCGATCTTTTGGTGGTTGCACTGATTGCCATGCTGTTTATTGGAGCAGGGTCTGTGCTCTCGATGCAGAGAAAACCCTAGGACGAAAGCGCAAAATCTGCGGCGAGAACCACTCTTTCGGATTTCTCAACCAGCGACCAACCAGAGGTAACCTCGTTCAAGATTTGGGAGCCATAGCCAGATTTAGAGGTTTCACCCGAAAGCTTTCCCTGTGATTCAACTTGAAGCTTCAGTAAACCTTCGTCTGTTGCAGCCAGGTGAATCTTCAGATTTGGAGATCGCGAGTGTTTTGCACTGTTGGCGATGGCTTCCCCAAGAACTTCTACAACACACGACCTCACGGTCGGTTTCAGATCTAACTGTTCGATTGATTTTGAATCTGCCTGCAGTTCTATCTCGACCACGTCGTCCCAGGCTTCAATGAACCTGTTCAGATGGTCTTTGAAACTTTGCGAATCTGCTTGAACACTTCCAGATAGGTCTGAAATGCAGGAACGAATTTCGGCTTTCACCAACGACACCAGATCTGGTGTGAGTTCAGTAGTTTGCGCTAGACGCAGCCCGATTGCCAGAAATTTGGCCTGCACTGAGCCGTGAATAGCTTTGGCTAGAGCGGTTTTGGTTACCCAAACTTCTTGCCTTAGCTGATCAACCAGACTATTCAATTGTTCTGTGATTTGCGCTTGTTCCTGAATGGTGTCGACACGTTTGGAAATTAGGGCTAAGAGCGTCGAAACAACAAACGACAAGATGACGAAAGCGAACGCCAACCCGAAAGAGTTTTCGCCGGGTGCAATCGCTAGGTAGATTGGCAGAAAAATCGCGCCTTCGGCTGTAAAAAGTAGAATCCCAACCCCACGGTGAAGGTGGAAACCCGTTGCCTTAGTTTCAATCAAAACAAGCAACCCAATTTGGATTGCCAACAGAAGTAGCAGGAACCGAACATTTACAGACGATTGGAAGGTTACTGCTGCCGGCAGCACAAAAACTAAAAAGGCAATCGCAAAGATGTCGGGGCCGGCTAGCCGACTAAGCGCTACCCCTCTTCGCGGTTTCGTAGCTCGGAGTTTCACGAAATTAGGTCGAGGCATTGCTTCGCCTGAGGTGAATTCTGCTAGTCGATGGCTGAGCGGTCTGATTACCGTGTCGATTGCACGAAGGATGCTTTCGGAGAGCTGCTGTGGGGTGCTCTCGTTTTCAGTGCTGAAGAGCGTGAGAGCTTTTTGAAGCTCCCGATCAACCCCCTCACGGATTTCTCCCCGCATGGAATCGAGTTGGTGGCTCAAAGATTCTTTGGATTCCGAAAGTTGTGCCTGAGCCATTCTTAGTTGATCTAACCTGGCCCGCCCGAGCTGGATTCCCGAATAGGCATTTGCAATTAGAGCGATGTTCAGCGTGTAAGAAACGATAGCCACCAACCATTGGGATGCCAATCCTTGGTTTATCTCTCCCGACACCACGAATTCAATGACTATCGGAAAAACGGCGGCGGAGATTGCACTCAAAACCCATACCGCCAGATTGCTCAGAAGCGACGGGCCTGTGCTCGAACGGAAAGCTCTAGCAATCGCAAAAATGATCAACGATGATGGCAGGGTTAGAAAATCGAGAAGATGGAAATTGAGTTTGGTGTGAAAGACATCTCCGAAGAGAAACCCCGTTGAGGTGATGATGCTTCCGAAAAAGATTGGCACCCAGAGCGAGACCGCGAATCGGCTAGCACTAGCCTCGCGCAAGTAGTCGCGCTCACCGCCGCCAAAAAGACCTAACTTTGGGCTACTGGCCATCGTTCAACACGATGCCTGCTTGCCGGAAGAACTCCCGCACCGCGAGAATTCGCGCATTGGAATCGCGCCCCAAATCGATCCCCAAAGAAACAAAGGTGCGACCAATCAAAGCTTCGGTTGCCGATAGCGATCTTCCGCGAACCTCGGCTATTTGCTGATTGGTTAGACCTTTCGCAACTAGTTTGAGCACCTGTAGCTGGGATGAAGAAAGGTTTCCAATCGGCGAAGTTAGGCTCTTGTCGTGGCGGAAATCAGATAGGTCCTGGTCTCGAAGAACCGCCTCCAACGCGTCCACCAACTCTTGCGTATCGGTGAGTCTTCTTTTGTTCAAATAGGCTGCCCGAGAGTTTACTTTTTCAGCCGAATCATCGATCACTCGCGGGTCGGCCAGCATCGTTAGGTAGACCACGGCTGTGCCGGGCGACTTGGCCAAAAGAAACTGCCCGATGTCTAAACCGGTAGGCCCTGGGCCAAGATCAATGTCAAGAATTGCGGCGTCATGGTCTCGCTTGTTGAGAAGTTTTCTGGCCTCTGCTGCCGAGCCGGCACTTTCAACTTCAAAGCCACTATTTTCGAGCGCACTAGTAATCAACGAGCGAAGGAACGCTTCGTCTTCAACTACCAGAACGCTTCGCGCTCGCATAAACCACTCCTAGTGCCTCGCCTGTATCTAAACATAGGCACTTCAGCGAAGTAAAGCGAAAACGGTAAGTAGTTAACTACTTAGCGGCGCTTTGAAACTAGTAAACCGCCGCCTAAAGCCAACAGCCCAAAGGCCGCCCAAAGCTGAAATGCGGTGTCGGTTCCGGTGTTAGCGAGGCCAGGCGTGGATTCTGCTGGTGCTCCGAAAGCCGAAAGCTTGGCGATTGGCTGGTTTCCGGTGCACTTGTTCAAGCTCATATCTGGCGTATAGGTAATGACATCGCCATTGACGTGCTGGTCAACAAGCGAGATGAAAGTGCCGTTACCTCGTTCATTCACAAAGAAGTAGCCATCGGCATAAAGTGCGTAAACCTTACCCTTTTGCTGGTAGTTGTAGAAGTTCGCGAAGTTAGGGTCGGTGCTGTCAACCCATGCGCTGTTCACGTTGTCCCAGTGCACTTCCTGATCTGCCTGGTTGTACATAACGAGCTTGATTGGATTCGTTGCATCGCCGCTCAATGCAGCTTTCACGTAATAACCAACTGGGATTTCACGGCGGGCACGATCCTGGCCAGCAAGACTCCAGTAGGAGAAAGGCAACCCGGTAACGGTAACGGTGAACGGGTCGGCGGCCGTGCTCGAAGTGCAGGTTGGGTATGCCGGTACACGGCTCACGTCATAGGCCTGACCGGCATAGATTTTCGCAGTCACTGGGCTGGTGGCAAATGCAGGCAAAACCTGGGCTGATGCACCCGCAACGAGTCCGGCAACGATTAGAGAGGCACCGAGTCCGCGTTTCAGTTTGTTCATTTTTACTCCGTAAATAGGTTGATCAAAACTTCAAAATGAGTTTTTCACAAGCCATTTAGGCGAGGTCTAGAAATGAATGGTTTACTACAGATACCGAGCGTTACCGGCAAAACAAAAAACCCCGGTCGTGGAGGACCGAGGTTTTCGTGGCTAGTGAGGGATTCGAACCCCCGAAGGCTGAGCCGGCTGATTTACAGTCAGATCCCTTTGGCCGCTTGGGTAACTAGCCTCGTTCGTCTGTTTTTCACAAACGTACTTGTAAAGAATAACTTATCTTGGTCGGCTAAAATCACACTCATGGCAGATTCATCATTCGACATCGTTTCCAAGGTAGACAAAATGGAGGCGGACAACGCCCTCAACCAGGCAATCAAGGAGGTTGAGCAGCGCTACGACTTCAAAGGCGTGGGCGCTTCGATTGCTTGGAGCGGTGAAAAGATTCTGATGAAGGCGTCTTCGGAAGAACGCGTTAAGGCTGTATTAGATGTTTTCCAGTCGAAGCTGGTGAAGCGCGGCATTTCACTGAAAAGCTTTGTTGACGGCGACCCTTACCCTTCAGGCAAGGAATACCGCATCGAGGGCGAACTGAAGAACGGCATCGACCAGGAGCAGGCGAAGAAGATTTCAAAGATCATTCGTGAAGAAGGTCCGAAGAGCGTGAAGAGCCAGATTCAGGGCGACGAACTTCGCGTTCAGTCGAAGAGCCGCGACGACCTTCAGGCAGTGATGGCGCTTCTACGTTCCAGCGACCTGGACATCGACATCCAGTTCACAAACTTCCGCTAATTCTCAATAATCGGAACTGAACCGGTAGCCGGATAGTTCTCGAGGTTTTGTGCTTCCAACTTGCGCGATTTCGTTGCAACCACACTCTGCAAATAGCCAGAGATGAAGAAGATGGCAATTGGGAAAACCATTGCGATGGCCAGGCCCACGCCGTCGGCGAGCGAACCCATAACGCTTTTCGCAACCACGAACGACAAGTTGCTTCCGAGTGAGATTCGGGCTAGCGCCTGACTTGATGCGATTG
>Ga0228703_1002174_pt1 | contig 11227 bp, 9 predicted proteins | sample McNCre217_Aug_MG_3_FD_178020 | JGI IMG/M metagenome (GOLD analysis project Ga0228703, IMG submission 178020) | Freshwater microbial communities from McNutts Creek, Athens, Georgia, United States - 29-17_Aug_MG | ecosystem: Environmental > Aquatic > Freshwater > Creek | place: USA: Georgia... | reverse complement strand
GACTGCCTTTCATCGTTGTACGCATGGCTGCGTTGATGTCCGGCAGGTTAAAAAATGGGGTGGCGAAAATAGCGCTAAATTTGCGAGAGCTGATGCAGTGCGGCTTTCAGGTCCTTAACGGCGATGGTCTTTTCTAGGTTTTTGCGTAAATCGACGTAATGCACCTGGTCATTGATGACGTCGGTGATGCGGATGTTCTCAATGGGCTCGTCGTAAATCTGATCGATGTAACCCATGACGACGTCCACATCAAAGCTGCCAGCCTCACGTGCGATGGTGATCAGCGCTTTCTTGAACACGCCATAGGCTTGGGGCTTACGTCCGGAGCGGTATGGCTCAAGCGCGGCTTTGGTGGCTCGTGCTTTTCTCTCGAGTGTTGCGATGGTCGCTTCCGCTTGGCGAGTCTGTGGTGACGCAGCTGACTGGCCCTGCGCAAACGACGCCATGATCAAAAAATTTTCGGCGGCCCCTGTTTGTTGGGCAGCGCTGTGCCAAAGCTCACGCTCCCAAGCGGCAGACTGCATACGAATGGCGTCTACGTGTGCCTTACCTTTGGCAACAAGCTCCAGCGGGTCAATCGCATCTTCGATGCCATCCACAATCTCACAGTAATACTCCGCAGCCATCCGTGCTTCATCGATAGCCAGCAGTGCATAAATTTCTGTATCGGATAACGTGGTTCCGGCTTGTGGGACTCTGGTGGTCCATAGTGCCCTTACTGCAGCGGGATACGTTTCATACCTTTCCATGTATTGATGGATGGCCATGTTGGATCTTGAGATTCCAAGCCCTGCATCAACAGCCCATTGAGGAGGACCTGATGTCAGCAACGGCTGAATAAAGGTCTTGGCATCCAAGATGATGTCTTCAATTCGTGAGAACTCAGGGGAGACCTCAGGCCACAGGAAGGACTGGTCATTGCGCTCACGTAAGTCATTGAGGTCGTTAGTCAGTGGGTTGAATGCTCCCACCGGCACACCCAAGTGATCAGCTGAATCGTTTTCAATCGGTGATGTGCTCATTCAATATCTGGCTGTTGCGTTGCGAAACTTGCGAATCCCGCGAAAGATCGCGTAGCCATTGATTTTGATCCAATGCGAACCCGTGCGAATTCTTGCGAATGTGCTCAAGATTTAAGCAAAAAGCAGATGGATTCGAGATGTTCTGGGTCCTTCCCTGCCAAGAACCAATGCGGGGGGCATCAGCGCCAGATTTGTCTACCGATAGGGCCGAAATCCGGGTACGCGGTACGCACCGGGTACGCACAAGTATTTTTGGTATCGGTTGTTTATGTTGGCTGAAGTTGAGAAGTGGATGCTTTTTGTTTGTTCATAAAGCAGATTCTGAGTCAACGTAAATATCCATCATTCGTTAAGATGATTAAATTTACAAAATTCAAGCCATGCAACGCATCGAACTAAAGTCGCTTGTTTTCGCAGTTTTACTAGTGTGTCTCTCAAGTGTTGCAAGAGCAGATTTCCAGCAGACCTACTGGCCTGCAAAGACACAAGCAGAGCAGCCGTATGCACTTGACTTAAAAAATGGCCAAGTTTTGGAAAAGCTGAATGCAGCTTTAAACCGATTCTTAAGAATTGATGATCGCATTGAAATCACAGCAAAATCATGCGGAACACCTAACGCTTTTTATGACTCGCGGTTAAAGTCAATTACGCTTTGCTATGAGCTGCTCGTTTTCAATGATGCAAAACTAAAAAAAATATTTTCAAATAAATTACCTGCGCAACAGCTGTACGACATTTATAACGCTGAGCTAATATTTGTTGTCCTGCATGAGGTTGGGCACGGGATGATTGATATTTTCAAGCTTCCAGTGCTTGGTCGGGAAGAAGATGCTGCCGATAAATTTGCTGCGTTTATGCTGCTCAACTACGGTGGTGAAAAGGTTCTTAAACGAGCGACCCTATTTTTTCAAGATACAGCTATCGCCAAGCTCGATAAATTTATCGATCAAAAGTGGGCGCAGATGAATGGAGCGAGTTCGGTATACGGGGACGAACACTCGCTAGACCAACAAAGACTGGCTAATTTAGTCTGCTGGGGTTATGGAAAAAATCAGTCGGAATTCTTTCCTCTAGTTGAGCAGATTAAGTTGCCATCACGCCGTGCATCAATGTGTTCAGAAGAAACAGAAAAAATGAACAGGGACATAAAAACGCTTTTTGGTGAACGTCTAAGTGCAAACGCAAACGTTGCTTCTACTGGCAACTCTACACCTCAGCCGAGTCTTCCTTCTGTTACCAAAGACGCCGCCCTTGCTATTGCTCAAAAGTATGCCTGTTCTGTTTGCCACAAAATGGACGAACGAGTGATAGGACCATCGATGAAAGAGCTCTCTGCAAAATATCGTGGTTCAAGCGTAGACACTCTTTCGTCTAGGGTAAGGCGCGGCAGTTCAGGGCAGTGGGGGCCGATACCAATGCCTCCGCAACAAGTGATCCCCGATGATGAGCTCAAAACGGTTTTAACTTGGCTAACAACTAACTGACATAGCACCAACCCTAAAGAGTGTCTAAAACAGTGGAAACACATATGAAACAATTTTTTCAGGCACTAATTTTCATCTGCTTTTCATGCTCAGCTTTTGCTGAAGCATGGGATTTGCGTACTATCGCTAACTCAAGTAATACATTTACAAATCTTCAAAAACAAGACAGAACAAGTTACGGCGTTCTAAATGTTAGTGATGCAAAATTAGTTCGAGACATAGTTGATAAATACAGTTTGCTGTCTGGCATCTATCCGAGAATTTTTCTGAAAGACTCAATGGAGTTGAATGCTGCTGCTGGCTATATTGACGGTACACCAATGCTCTTTATTAATAAAAGCATGTTGGATGTTATTGCCAAAGATGAAGGTATGGCTGCCGCTCTATTGGGGCATGAAATGTCGCACTTGTACTTTCGTCACGGTGAAGCAAGAAGAGAAATACAAGCCACAGGCCAATTAATTGGCTTGATTGCTGGCGTTGTGCTTGAGGTCGCCACACAAAAAAAGACGGGAGTAACGAATGTTGGTGCGAACGTTGGCATGGCTATTGGCACAGCGTATGTGACTTCCTACACGCGCGATAACGAGCGAGAAGCAGATAAACAAGGAATTGAGTGGGCAATTAAGTCTGGGTATGACCCATACGGTGCATCACGTTTGTTTGCTGTGTTGGAGAAAAGCAGTGGCAATAGTGCTTTTCCATTCTTCCAATCACACCCGAATCCTTCCGAGCGAATTGAAACATCAAAGCAAATTGCTGCTTCTTACATGCAAACCAAAGATAGTGTTGCTGCTATCACTATCCCACAAGAACTTGTTGAGCTGAATAGATTGATTGACGAAGAACGTGATAGTCAGTCTCCAAAAACTGAGGATGGTCGTCAAGGTGTTGCTGCATTCAAAGCTGGAGACTATGACTTGGCACGAAAAAAGTTTGAAGCATGTGGAAATGAAGATGCCGCCTTATGCTCCAACAATCTTGGCGTTATTTACCAACGTGGTCTAGGGGTGAGCTCGGATAGAGGCCGTGCATTGGCGTATTACAAAATTGCAAGTGAAAACGGACTTGCATTAGGAAAAGCAAATTACGCACGAGCGATTGCAAATGGCGATGAAGGCATGATTGATGTTGAAAAAATGCTAAGGCTACAACTTGAGGCGGCAAAGCAAGGCTCAGCAAACGCAATGGGATCCATAGCGTACCTTGAGCAATTCAAAAGCGTCACACGACACAAGCTGGAACATCCGCCTAAGGAGGTTTTAGTTAATTATGCAAAAGCATCTTCTATGCGAGGTGTAACTGATGGTTTTGTCGCACTGGGAAGCTACTACCGCTCCGGCTTTGGTGTTGATAAGAACCTAGAGCTTGCTGAACGTTACTTGTTAAAAGCTTCAGGAAATAACGATGCTAGAGCAGATGCAGATTTATTAATACTGTATTTGGATGAACAGAAAGACACTAGAAAAGCGGAGCAAATGCGTGAGCGAATTGTGAGCAATAAAGCAACATCATCTGCAGCGATTCTGACCGAGCACTTCTGTGGCACTACTATCTTTAATAGAAACTCGAAAGAGTGTTATGAGTGGTCCAGCTTTGGTGCTGTCAATGGTCTGCCAGCTTTAGGGCGAGCTTATGGGCTTATTCTTTACTTAGGAATCGGCACTTCAAGAAATAAACCTGAAGGACTTGCGTGGATGTACAGTGCCAAACAGCGTGGCGATCAAGGCGCCTCTGCTCTTATTGAAAAATACGCTAGTGATTTTTCTGTCGATGAGCTAGGTTCAATTCAAAAACGAGCTGACAACCTAACCGCAATGTATGGCAAACGATGATGAAGAAAAGCTTCGTATAGCGGCTTAGCAATTGGAAAACAACTGGTAGTTATCGACCCGTTGCAGGCATTCGGTGAACCAACATTCACGACCGCTCTCCGATGGTCGCAGTCAGTCATCACCGATTCTTCACATCACACTATGGGCCACACAGCTTGACGAAACGACAAGTACCTTGGCGCTGGCAGGCTTGGCGCATGATCGACATAACGGACTAGGCTCGGAGGAATAAATGACACTGAAGACCACTAAGGATCATTTGATCCAGTTGCTCGCGGATCCTGACAACAAGGTGATCGCCCTGTCAGGAAAGTGGGGTACGGGGAAGAGCCACCTTTGGCGCGAGGTCAAGGCCGCATCGAACGACGTCGCCGTCAAAGGCGCGTTGTATGTTTCGCTCTTTGGTCTGCGCGATATGAATCAGATCAAGCTCAAGATCGTGCAAAGCGCGCTTCCCAGCGCGGAAAGGCATTCTGCTGCGTGGGAGAAGGTGCGGGTCGGCATGGAGGGAGCGAGGAAGGTTCTGACTTCCCTGCACAAAGGGTTTTCTGCGTTGGACGAGCTCGCACTGCTTGCAGTGCCGAGCCTGCTCAAGGACAAGATCATTGTTCTGGATGACATCGAGCGCAAGCATGACAAGCTCAGCGTTGACGAGGTCCTGGGCTTCATCGACGAATTCACACAGCAGTACGAGGCTCGTTTCGTTCTGATTCTCAACAGTGACCAGCTTGACGACCGAGGTGTCTGGGACACGCTTCGGGAGAAGGTTGTTGACCAAGAGATTCGTCTGAGCACGTCAACCAGCGAAGCCTTTGCTATCGCCATCGGGCTTACTCCGTCGACGTACGAGGACTGCATACGGGACGCCGCCGAGCGTTGCAGTCTTACAAACATCCGGATCATCCGCAAGGTCATCAAGGCGGTGAATCGCATCCTCGGGGCTCGGACTGGCTTGTCGAATGCACTGCTCTCGCGGGTCGTGCCCTCGACCGTTTTGCTCGCCGCCATGCACTACAAAGGCGTCGAGGACGGTCCCGGCTTCGACTTTGTCTTGTCTCAGGGCACACCCAACGATTGGAGCGTGATTTCCGATAAGGACAAACTGGAGGACAAAGAGAGCAATCGCAAGTCCAAGTGGAAGCTACTTCTCAATGATCTTGGCATTCATGGCTGCGATGACTACGAGTTGCTGGTGATCGAGTTCTTGCAGTCCGGCCTGTTCGACCCGAGCGGTTTGGCTGTGATCATCGACCGATACGCAGCGGAAGACGACGCTTTGACCGCCCGCAACGACGTCAACAAGTTCTTCGATCGACTGATTTGGGACCACCGCCTAACCGAGGCAGACTTGCTCGCCGAGGCTAAGGATCTCACCCCGAGAGTCCACCTGATCGATGTCTATAACTTCACTTCCCTCCACGACGCAGTCGAGGAGTTGGCCGAAGGGAAGGCTGTTGCGAAAGAAATGCTGAATAACTGGATCGTGGCATTCAAAGCAAAGAGGTTCGACGACTTCGATGACGAAAACACGTTCGGGCGCAAAGTGCATCCCGCGATCCAAGCTGAGTTCGACGCCATTAAAAACAACGCCCAGGCCAAGCTGACGGTGTTCGATGCATGCGAGTTCATTGTCAAGAACAGAGGTTGGAACGCACGTCAGGAGCTGGTCATGAAGGCCGCGACCGTGGCCGACTTCGAGGTCGCTATAAAGACCCTCGACATCAAGGGCCTGCGGCTATTTGTGCGGCACATGATGGAAATGACTATGCAGCCCGGCGGCTATCGTGAGCACTTCGGTCACGCGACGGATCGATTTGCCGATGCCTGCAAGAACATCGCGCAAGATCCAAACTCGGGCCGTCTTGGCAAACTGATCAAGAAGGTGTTCGCCGACTCTAAGCTGAGTCACTTAGTGGAGCCACCTGCCGCCGCTCTCACGGTATAGGCGTCGCAGACTCAGCTTTAGAATCTTTAGGTGCATCGGTACCCCCTCGTCGAAGGCCGGCAGTAGTGGGCACCAACAGCATGACGCAGGGGCTAGTAAATATCGACTGCCTTTCGTCTGAAGCGGTCACCCGGTCAACGAGAGTTGCCGACTGCAACTGGCCGAGAGCTGACAGACAGAGGTGTTTCCCCAAGGACAGCAGTTGAGTTGGTGTTTCAGCAAACTCATGCACTCGGAGTGGAGTGCTCACTCTTAATCTGCTGGAGATATGTACTCGAAACTAATCCAATGCCTCAATCAAAACGCTCTTTAAAACTTCTTGCATTTCGCCGGCAGCTAGTCCTAATTCCTGAATGAGATCGTCATTGGCAACGATAGCTGCTGTGTGTTCATCGGCAAAATGACGTAGCGTCATGGCCTTGCGAAGTTGTTGTAAACGTTCGCCGTCGATGTTAAGTTTCTCTGGTAATACAGCTTTGAAGCAAGTCTGCCGATCTAGAAATCGCGGCAATATCGAACAAGCCTTTTCAAAACGACCAAGTTTTGATATGAGCTCATGTTCTTTGGCGACATCTCTTTCTTTGGTGTGATAGTCGATGGCCAACGTTTCAATGTCGTCTAAATCGGTAGCCAAATCTGTGACGTATTCGCGAATTTGCTTTCGACGTTCCCGGTTGGCTTGAGCCTTGTTGACCACATACCAGCCAACCACGACCAAAACTCCGGACACAACACTTGGGAGCATCGTGTTAAAAAAGCTGGAAGATTCTGCGGCAGTACAAATCCCTGCATCTTTCAGCACAATACAAGCAGAAGCACCAGATGTTTTATCGCTGGTCGTTTTTGTCGCGTCCTTTGGTGAATGCGATGTTTTGCTAGTATCGAATTGGGGTGTGAAATTTGCTGCGCTAGCCGATGTAGACGCCGAACTAGCCGACACGGCAGATTTCTGAGGGGCATCTGTCATGTGCGAGTCGAAGACGGATTGTTTTTGGCCGTACGAATGTATTCTTCAACATCGAGTTGCCAACTTTTGACGGTGGTCTCAACTCTTAATCTGCGCAGCGCATCTTCAATATCTAGATCGAGTTCCCGGACCGCCCCGCCGAAAGCTTCATCTAAAAAACTGCTGCCATAGCCACGAACCCCATCCAATTCCACGATAACGGTGTTACCTTGACGTAAGGGTTCAATTAAAAACTTTTCGCGAAACTCTTGACCGCTAAAGGGCCCAAGTTTGATGTATCGGGCCCCCGGCAGCTTTGTAAACTGCCTTGCCACATTGACCCTAATCGGCTCAATCTTTGTCATGACAAACTTTCTTGTGGGGTGCGTGTTAATGGGAGGCTCCAACCCAGAATGGTTCCGTTGATGGAGTGGCGCAATTTTACTGTCTGGTTTTGTCCCACTGCTTCCTTCCTGGCCTTTCTGTAGACGTAGAAACCTCTATTGCTGATTGCATAGAAGTCCCCCTCTCCATGGTCATTCACGACTGCATGGGCATTGCGCATTCCTCGGCCTCGCTCATGTAGACCAGTGCTTGATCGGCCATATTCCATTGCTGCAAGTAAGGCGCGGTTGTCTTCACCTTTTGCCCTGCGAACGACGTGCATTAACTTTCGGAGTAGGCCTTGTTCGTTGGCTAGTGTCAATGGAAGTGCCCGGTTGATACCGATTCCAAGGTCGCAAACAACCACAAAAAGTCTTTCGTCCTTTACTTGTTGAAACACCCACCAACCTGGATCCGTCGGCATGCTACGTTTGACGTCGGGATGATCTTTGTAGGCGTGTTCGACACAATTTCCCATAGATTCAATAATCCCTTGATAGACGGGGTGCGTTGCGAGACCTGTAACCTCTTCAATATCAGCCAAGATGGGCTCTAGCGCTGTGGAATCAACTTTATTTCGAGGGCCCTCTGCGATTCGCCAGTGAACAACATCCTCACGATCTGGCGATACCTCGATTGACAGATTTAAAAGTTGATCAATTCCTGTTTGTTTCAGAACCTGTTGAGTTCTCAAGCTTGTTGGTGGAATCGCTTTAATCTTGACTCCATGAGTTTGAGTCAGTCGAGATAACTCTGCTTTAAAAAGAAGTGATGCATCAACAACCATTCTCCGAACCCGAGTCATGTCGATGACAATTTCAGATGTTTTGACCGCTCTAAGCGCTGCTAAAAACTCAAAATATCTGTTGACATCTGATCCATTTTGCTTTTTGGTTTGAGAAATCAAAATGAAATGCGATGGAGCCTCTAAGACAAGTTCGGTTTTTGAGTTTTTATTGTTGCGACGCCTGTCTTTTTGTTTCTTTGGGTTTGCTTTTTGCAGCAACCGAATCGCGTAAGCGCTTTTCCATGCCTGAAATCGTCTTTGCTTTATGGATGTTTTCTTCACATTTAACTTTCGTGAGCTTTGTGACTAGTACCGCAGGGGGGGGATTGGCAACATCACCTCAAGGCGGAGAGGAATCCTTCGCTTGTTAAGCAAGCCTGCTGATCTGTGTGCTCGCAGATTCCAGGTGCGTTGCAAGCGCATCAATGCAAACTTGAAACTCACGGTTGAATTGATCAGAAGCTCGTAGCGAAGATAAGTAATTCATTGCGAGCTCTTGTGCCCTGCGCCAACTGTCGTTCCTGACACTGGAGTGAAGCGTGATGGGATGAATGGCATCAGGTAATCGCCCACTACTTGTTGGCGCGAACGACATAGGCGTCATGTCGTATGCAGGGGCGAGTGCATAGGGACGACCGTGTTCCGATACGAACGAGAGGTTTCCGTTGTGCATATCTGAATTTCCGATCAATGCACCAAACGCCCACAGTATTTCTGCCACTTCCGCAGCATCAGGTGTGATGACGCCTTGCTTTGCCAGCGACTTAGTGATTACAGGCCAAGGTTGAGTTGCCAACCCAGCAAACTCTGCATCAAATGCAGCTAGCGAAATCACAGCTTTGCGTCCAAGCGTTCCAACTCGGTCAAAGCGTTCCACTTCAAGAAATCGTTGTCCTTGATGGTCGTAAATAAATGATTCGGCAGCAGTGAGGTTGGCCTGTCTAAGGGTGCTTAGAGCCATGTGTTCTGCAAGCAAGAGGTCACGCCAGCGTGAGCTGTTTGGACTTTCTTGTTGTTCACTGAATTTCACAATGACGTGCTTTGCCACTCCAGAAAATTCTGCATAGGCTGTGAATTTAGGCTGTTCACCACCTGCTGAAGATCCGGGAGAGTCACCTTCTGCTGCACCAATAGCCAAGCTTGCATATGCGGTAGATTTGTCCGCACTTGAAATGGGCTGAGGCTCAGACATGTTGATGAACTTGTCTCTGGAGATTGTTCCGATCAACAAATTACCAACTAAATCGTGACCGTGTACGAGCAATGCTCTGATGGCATGGCTATCCGTCCACTCTTTGACTGTGCTGGGTAGGCCTAGCTCGGTTCCGAAACGTGCGGCATAAGCTCGACCCAAGAAGCCTTGTGGTCGCATGTCTAGCAACCACCAAGGTAGTCCTTCGCTATGAATTTGCACGCCATCGGCTTGTGTGAATACAAAACCATCTGGGCGGACTGGCGCAAGAGTTCCGAGCTCTCTGACTTTGCCTTGTGCATCGACACGATAAACAGGCACTTCGCCGAAACCACGGCTCTTGTCTCGCAACAGGTAGCGGGTGGACTTTCTCTGTCCCGTTTTGATGACGTCTTCACCCATTGCCGCAAGTGCACGCGTCACCGTCGGCTGGCTCAGGCCGATCTCAGTCGCAATCTGGCTTCCAGATTTTGGGCCTGCCGCTAGGCGAAGGCGTAACGCATCTGCATGAAGTGTCATGATTGAGCAAAGCCTTGAATTATAAAGTGAATTATAAATTTACCTTATTTTCATTGATAAGTCTATATGAATCAATGATTTACCGAAAACCCTAGGGGATTAACTGCAGAAGAAACTTCTGAACGTTACATGTCGATCACAGCGACACGTTCGCATAACGTGTCGTTATTTTGTGATTTCATCGACACGTAGACCAATCGTGTCGATGAAATGATGTTTCGGCGACATGAGTTAAGCCAAGAATCCGAACCTAAGGGTGAATGGCTGTCATATTGAGAGTAAACGATCGATCGCTACTCCCCGTGATCTCTTCTGCCCCGATTGCTGGGTTTCAGCAATTTGCTTTTCAATTTCCGCTTTGTACTGACGTGCCCAAGCCTTCACTTCATTTAGCTTGAACCAGATCTCTTTGTTGACGCGAAAGTGTGGAATGTTCAGCTCTTGTCTCTTGTATGTATTTCTGAACCAGTGCGTTGGCAGTTTGAGGATGAAAGCGACCTCATCGCACTTCAGTGGTTTTGATGTTTCTAGTACCGGGTTTTGAGCCGTGGACTGTTGCAAAGTGCTTTTTTCAAATTTAAGAACAGTCCGCATTGGATAGAGGATTCGACGGGAAATTTTTAGGTATTGAGGGCCGTAGCCCTTAGTTCTCCACTTTTGCAAAGTTTTGGGTTTGATGCTCCAGTGAGCTGCTAGCTCAGAAGGCGTTAGTAATTTCTCGTCCATTTGGTCATCCAGTTAGTAAGGTCACGCATTCAGGCGTACTTTCTGGAAAAAGCCAAGTCAAAAAGCAAAAAATGGAAAAAGCGACGGGGCCAAAGCCCATGTAAATCACGTGTTGTTAAAAGTCCACACGGCGGAACTTATTTTGCTTAGCGAAAAAATAGCAATGTATGTCCAGAATCGCCGAGGAAATGAGCATTAATTAAATCGAAGATTTGGTAAGGAGCTTTACGTTTAAGAGGTTCTTTGTACGTGGTTTTGATACGGCACCAAAATAAAACCCGTTACGCCTAGGCGTAGCGGGTTTTTCTTTTAGCTGGGTGATTTCACTTTGACGCGAATGGTGTTTACCTCCCAACCTTTGGTGCGCAAATGGGCGCATAAGGCAGG
>Ga0228703_1002173_pt1 | contig 11230 bp, 10 predicted proteins | sample McNCre217_Aug_MG_3_FD_178020 | JGI IMG/M metagenome (GOLD analysis project Ga0228703, IMG submission 178020) | Freshwater microbial communities from McNutts Creek, Athens, Georgia, United States - 29-17_Aug_MG | ecosystem: Environmental > Aquatic > Freshwater > Creek | place: USA: Georgia... | reverse complement strand
TTGCGGCCTCCATGGCCACGCCCGTGCTGGTGGATTTCTGGGCCCCGTGGTGCGGCCCCTGCAAATCGCTCGGCCCCGTGCTGGAAAAGCTCGAAGAAAGCTACGAAGGCCGCTTCAAGCTGGTCAAGATCAATTCCGACGACGAGCAACAGTTGGCGCAGGCCTTTGGCATCCGCAGCATCCCGACCTGCATCCTGATGATGGGCGGCAAGCCCGTGGATGGTTTCATGGGCGCTCAGACGGCAGGGCAGATCCAGCAATTCCTCGACAAACACCTGCCGCCTGCCGATGCGCTGCAAGCCCAAGCGAGCGACGAAGCCGTTGCCGACTCCGACGGCGCAGGCGAGCCCGACCCTCGCGTCGCTCTGGAGCAAGCCCTGGCCACCGATCCGGGCAATGACGATGCCCGCTTTGACCTGGTCAAACTGTTGATTGGTTTGGGCGAGTTGGCCGAAGCCGCCGCCTTGTTGGCTCCGGCCATGAGCCGCATACCGGTGCCACTGCGCTTTGAAGCCCAAACCCAGTGGCTCAATGCCCTGGAATTTGTGACCACCGACCCACGCGGTGGCTGGACGCTGGACCAATTCGACGAACTGATCGGCCAGAACAAGCGTGACTTTGAAACCCGCTTTGCCAAAAGCCGCCTGCTCATAGCCATGGGCGAGTGGGAAGCGGCCATGGACGAGTTGCTCGAAATCATCATGCGCGACAAGAAATGGGATGACGAAGCCCCGCGCAAAACCTTTGTCGCCCTGCTGGAGTTGATGACCCCGCAAAAACCCAAAACCCAGGACGCCACCGGCAAATCGGCGGGCGGGATTGAGCTGATGGGTAAAGCGGCCGTGGAAGAAGACCCCTTGGTCGCGATGATCGCCAGCTACAGGCGCAAGCTGAGCATGGCGCTCAACTGAGCGGCTGTCGCCAGTCCGAGTTGCAGGTCGGAGCCGTAGGTCGGAGCTTCAGCTCCGACGATTTCCGCTCCGGCACAGGCCCCACGTCGGGGCTGAAGCTGCCGACCTACAGCCAACATCCCAGGTCATCGATGAGCACAAAGCACTGTGTATGGCCTCAGCGCGAAGGACCTGCCTGCCGTTCGATGGCCATGCGCAAATTGGGCAGCAGCCCGATGGCCATCAGCACTTCACCCACGACGAACATGGGGCCGACCAACAGGCCCACGATGTCGTCCACAAAAGCGGGTTTGCGGCCTTCCCAATAGTGGCCGACAAACTGGATGATCCAGCCGATCACAAAGACGGCCAAACCCAATTGCCAGCCTTGCAGGCCGACTTGGCCCGCCATGGGTGCCAACACATGTGCCAAGGCGGTCAGCGCACCGTTGACCAGCGCTGTAGCCAAGCCCAGCAAGAAGTTGCCGCGTGACAGGTACCACAGGCTGGTCAGCCCCCACACCAGCCAGGCGGGCGTGACCACACGCTCGGCCACCACCCATTCAGGCTGGGTCAACATGATGCCGATGGCCATGAAGATGAGGGGAACACCCAGCAAATGGGTGGCGATGTTGCGGCGGTCGCGGTGGTAATGGGCGTACTGAACCATCAGTGCGGTGGCGGGACGGAAAAAACTCATCGTGTGTCGCTTTCTTGTTGCCATGCCACCCGTGTTGGCCACGGGCATGCCCATTGGATCGGCCTCAGGGCCGTGCTGTCAACCCACCAGGCGCTGCAAGGCTTCCTGGTATTTGGCGGCGGTTTTCTCGATCACCTCGCGCGGCAAGCGCGGGGCCGGTGGTGTTTTGTCCCAAGGCTGGCCGTTGACCAAAGCGGTTTCCAGCCAGTCGCGCAAAAATTGTTTGTCGTAGCTGGGCGGGTTCGCACCTTCAACATAGCTGTCAGCAGGCCAATAGCGTGAGGAGTCGGGGGTGAGCACCTCGTCCATCAGCACCAAGGTGCCGTCGGTATCCAGACCAAACTCGAATTTGGTGTCCGCAATGATGATGCCCTTGGTCGCGGCGATGTCACGCGCAGCTTTGTACAGCGCAATGCTGATGTCGCGGATGCGGCCTGCCAGATCGGCACCGATCATGGCCACGGTCTGCTCAAAAGTGATGTTCTCGTCGTGCTCGCCCACGGCGGCTTTGGCCGCAGGGGTGTAGATCGGCTCGGGCAGCAAGCTGGCGTTTTTCAGGCCCTCGGGCAGGGGCACGCCGCACACCGAGCGCGATTCCTGATATTCCTTCCAGCCACTGCCGGCCAGATAGCCGCGCACCACGGCCTCCACCGGGATGGGTTTCAAGCGCTTGACCAGCATGGAGCGGCCCGTGACCTGGGGCACTTCAGCAGCCGAGACCACGCTCTCGGGCGCATCACCGGTCAGGTGAATGGGGCAGATGTTCAGGCCCTTGGGGCCGAGCTTGTCAAACCAGAACAAGGCCATTTGCGTGAGCAACACACCTTTGCCCGGAATGGGCTCGCCCATGATGACGTCAAACGCGCTGATGCGGTCCGAAGCCACCATCAGGATGCGGTCATCGCCCACAGCGTAGTTGTCGCGCACCTTGCCGCGTGCAAGCAAGGGCAGGGAAGTCAGGGCCGAGGTGTGGAGCGCAGAGGTCATGGCAAAACAGTCAAAGCAGAAAAGAAAAAGGCCCGTTGAACAGTCAACGGGCCATTCGGGTCAATTATCGCAGGCTCTGGGCGCGATCAGTTGACCACCTGGGCCAGCTCGCCCTTGGCGTAGCGGGCGGCGACCACTTGCAGGGTCTCGCCTTTGATCTTGGGGGCCTGGCCTTCGCAGCCGAATTCCAGATAACGCTGTTTGCACAGCTGTTTGGCGGCTTCGCGGGCGGGCTTGAGCCACTCGCGGGCATCGAACTTGTCGGGGTTCTCGAACAAGAACTTGCGGCAAGCGGCGGTCATGGCCAGGCGGATGTCGGTGTCGATGTTGATCTTGCGCACGCCGAACTTGATGGCTTCCTGGATTTCCTCGACGGGCACGCCGTAGGTTTCCTTCATCTTGCCGCCGTACTGGTTGATCAGCGCCAACAGCTCTTGCGGCACGCTGGACGAGCCGTGCATGACCAGGTGGGTGTTGGGGATGCGGGCGTGGATTTCCTTGACGCGGCTGATCGCCAGGATGTCGCCTGTGGGCTTGCGGCTGAATTTGTAGGCGCCGTGGCTGGTGCCAATGGCAATGGCCAGCGCATCCAGACCGGTGGCCTTGACGAACTGGGCCGCCTCTTCGGGATCGGTCAGCATCTGGCTGTGGTCCAGCTTGCCTTCGGCGCCGATGCCGTCTTCTTCACCGGCTTCGCCCGTTTCCAGATTGCCCAGGCAACCCAACTCGCCCTCAACCGACACGCCCATTTGGTGGGCCATGTCCACCACGCGGCGGGTCACGTCGACGTTGTACTCGAAGCTGGCGGGGGTTTTGCCGTCTTCCATCAGCGAGCCATCCATCATCACCGACGAGAAGCCCAGATCGATCGCGCCCTGGCAGACCGCAGGGCTTTGGCCGTGGTCCTGGTGCATGACCAGCGGGATGTGGGGCCACATCTCGGTGGCGGCCTGAATCAGGTGCTTGATGAAGGGCTCACCGGCGTATTTGCGGGCACCGGCGCTGGCTTGCAGGATGACCGGGGCACCGACTTCGTCGGCGGCGGTCATGACGGCCTGGACTTGCTCCAAGTTGTTGACGTTGAAAGCTGGAATGCCGTAACCGTTGACGGCCGCATGGTCCAGCAGCTCGCGCATTGAAACGAGTGCCATGGTGGTGATTTCCCAGAGAGTTTAAAAATCGGGCAAAGCCGGACATGTACCCGGCTTGTAACTGGGCTGAATTTTATAGGTTTCGGTCTGACAGGGGACTGAATCGCCCCAGACCGGGGGCTGCAGCCTGTGTGGGCCGCAGCAGCTCAGGCTCAACCCACGCGGCAGATCTTGAGCATGTTGGTGCCTCCGGGAGAACCCATGGGCTCGCCACAAGTGATGGCGTACACATCACCCGTGCTCACGATGTTGCGCTTTTTGAGGTAACCCTCGGTCTGCATCAAGGCGGTGTCGCGGTCGGCGCTGGTGTCCATCAGCAAAGGGCGCACGTTGCGGAACAAAGCCATCTTGCGCTGCGAGGACAGCTTGGTGGTCACCGCGTAGATCGGGATGGGCACCCGGCGACGGCTCATCCACAAAGCGGTGGAGCCCGACTCGGTCAGCGCCACAATGGCTTTGGCCCCCAAGTGGCTGGCGGTGAACAAGGCCCCCATGGCGATCGACTGGTCGATGCGGTTGAAGGTTTGACCTTTGAAGTCGGCATCGATCTCCCCATCTTCAGCGCCTTCGGCAGCCAAGCAGATCTTGGCCATTTCTTCCACCGTCTCCAGCGGGTACTTGCCGGCAGCGGTTTCCGCACTCAGCATCACGGCGTCGGTGCCGTCCAGCACGGCGTTGGCCACGTCCGACACCTCGGCACGGGTGGGCACGGGGTTGGTGATCATGCTTTCCATCATCTGGGTGGCGGTGATGACGACTTTGTCGTGCACCTTGGCCAGCTTGATCATGCGTTTTTGCAGGGCGGGCACGGCGGCGTTGCCCACTTCGACGGCCAGATCGCCTCGGGCGACCATGATGCCGTCGCTGGCCATCAGGATGGCTTCCAGGTGCGGGATGGCTTCGGCGCGTTCGATCTTGGCGATCAAACCGGGCTTGTGACCGTATTCGGCACCGGCCACATTGCACAGCTGGCGGGCCATTTCCATATCAGTGGCGTTTTTCGGAAAGCTCACAGCCACATAGTCGGCCTGCAGGCTCATGGCGGTCTTGATGTCGTCCATGTCCTTGGCAGTCAGCGCGGGGGCGGTCAGGCCGCCGCCTTGTTTGTTGATGCCTTTGTTGTTGGACAGCTCGCCGCCGAGTTTGACGGTGGTGTGCACCTGCTCGCCTTTGACGGCGACCACGTTGAGCACGATCAGGCCGTCGTTGAGCAAGAGCACGTCACCGGCTTTCACATCGCGGGGCAACTCTTTGTAGTCCAGGCCCACGCCGTGGATGTCACCGGGTTCGGTGCGCGAGGCGTCCAGCACAAAAGGGGCACCAGGCTCGAGCATGACTTTGCCTTCGGCAAACTTGCCCACGCGGATCTTGGGGCCTTGCAAGTCGGCCATGATGGCCACTTCGCGGCCGGCACGTTGCGAGGCTTCACGCACCAAGCGGGCGCGGTCGACGTGGTCCTGGGCCTTGCCGTGGCTGAAGTTCAAACGCACCACATTGACGCCGGCACGGATCATGGCTTCGAGCAGAGCGGGATCACTGGAAGCAGGGCCTAAGGTGGCAACGATTTTGGTGGCGCGACGCGACATGCAGGGGTCTCCTTGTAACTTGGTTTCAATTTTCACATGGAATCGGTTACATGCCCGGTTCTTTCGGAGGCACTCCGGCAGGCCTGCCGTCTGAAATCCCGAAAAATGAGCATCAAACCATTCAAAATCCGCATCTTCATTCTTTTAGGCTTGATCCTTGTCAGCCCAAGGAAAACCCCTAGCGACTAAACTCGGGGGTAGCGAATTACCCTTATCGAGCGTCATGACCGCAAGCAATACACAGCCTTCCAACCAACCGATCCCTCTGGATCAACCCCTGCCCCACCGCAAAATCATCCGCGAGTGGCTCATTCCCCTGTCCGAGCGCACCACACTGCTGGCCTTTGTGCTGCTGATCGTGGACTACGCCCTGTTCTTTGCCCTGATCGCCGGCACCATCGCCTTTGACGCGGTTTGGGCCAAGCTGCTGTGCGGCCTGGCCGCCGGCTTCGTGATCGGCCGCCTGTTCATCATCGGCCATGACGCCTGCCACCAGAGCCTGACACCGCACCGCGAGCTGAACAAGGTTTTGGGACGCATCGCGTTCTTGCCCTCGCTGACCCCCTACAGCCTGTGGGACACCGGTCACAACGTGGTGCACCATGGCTACACCAACCTCAAGGGTGTGGACTTTGTCTGGACACCCCTGACGGCCGCCGAATTTGAAGCCCTCTCGCCCCTGCAAAAGTTGCTCGAGCGCGCTTACCGCAGCGGCTGGGCTCCCGGTCTGTACTACATGATCGAGATCTGGTGGAAGCGCGAGTTCTTCCCCAACAAGACCCACATGCCCACCCGCCGCCCGATCTTCTTCAAGGACAGCTCGCTGGTCACCGTGTTCGGCCTGCTGTGGATCGCGGTCATCGCGGGTGCCGCTGTGGCCACGGGCCAGTCGGTCTGGTTGTCGCTGCTGCTGGGCTTTGCCGTGCCCTTCTTCTTCTGGAACAGCATGATCGGCTTTGTGGTCTATGTGCACCACACCCACGTCAAAGTCTCCTGGCACGACAACAAAGCCGCCTGGACCAAGGCCGCGCCCTTCGTGTCGACCACGGTGCACCTGACCTTCCCCTTCAACATTGGCGCTTTGATGCACCACATCATGGAGCACACCGCCCACCATGTGGACATGAGCGTGCCCTTGTACCGCTTGAAGAAAGCACAGGCCAAACTCGAAGAAATGCTGCCCGGCCGCATCATCGTGCAGCCCTTCTCTTGGAAGTGGTACTTCGAGACCGCCAAGAACTGCAAGATGTACGACTTCACACGCGAGTGCTGGACCGACTTCAAGGGCAACATGACCAGCCCCGTGCGCGGCAATCTGCCACCGGCTGCGCAAGCCTGATCAGGGTTTCGGCCTCCACAACAAAAAACCCCGCGATGCGGGGTTTTTTGTTGGGTGAATCGGAAACCTGTGTCGGGGCTGAAGCCGCCGACCTACCGCTCATCGTGTAGGTCGGCACCTTCAGGTCCGACGTTTGATCAGGCCGCAGCGCGTTTGGCCAAGATCTCAAAAGCTGGCAAAGTCTTGCCTTCCAAAATCTCCAGGAAAGCGCCGCCACCGGTCGAGATGTAGCCAACTTGCTTCTCGATGCCGTATTTGGCAATCGCCGCCAAGGTGTCGCCACCGCCTGCGATGCTGAAAGCACTGGAGTCGGCGATCGCCTGCGCGATGACCTGGGTGCCGTTGGCAAACTGGTCGAACTCGAACACGCCCACTGGGCCGTTCCAGACGATGGTGCCTGCGGCTTTGAGCTGGGCGGCCAGCTGGGCGGCGGTCTCGGGGCCGATGTCCAGGATCATGTCGTCATCGGCCACGTCGGTGGCTTTCTTCACGGTAGCCACGGCGTCGGCCGCGAAGGTCTTGGCCACCACCACATCGGTCGGAATCGGCACCTCGGCACCACGGGCCTTCATGGCCTCGATCACGGCTTTGGCTTCGTCCACCAGATCGGCTTCGGCCAAGCTCTTGCCGATCTTCAAACCAGCCGCCAGCATGAAGGTGTTGGCAATGCCGCCGCCCACAATCAGTTGATCCACGTTTTGCGAGAGGCTCTTCAAAATGGTGAGCTTGGTGGACACCTTGGAGCCCGCCACGATGGCGGCCAGTGGGCGCTTCGGGTTGGCCAATGCTTGGCTGATCGCGTCGATCTCGGCCGCCAGCAAAGGGCCCGCGCAGGCGATCGGTGCGAACTGGGCAATGCCGTACGTTGTGCCCTCGGCGCGGTGGGCGGTGCCAAAGGCGTCGTTCACGTAGATGTCGCACAACTGGGCCATCTTGCGGGCCAGCTCTTCGTTGTTCTTTTTCTCACCCTTGTTGACGCGGCAGTTTTCGAGCAACACGACCTGGCCGGGGGCCACGCTCACGCCGTCGACCCAGTTGGCGATCAAAGGCACTTCGCGACCGAGCAGCTCGCCCAGGCGCTTGGCCACGGGGGCCAGCGAGTCTTCGACTTTGAATTCGCCTTCAGTGGGGCGGCCCAGGTGGCTGGTGACCATGACGGCGGCACCGGCGGCCAAAGCCATCTGGATGCAGGGCACGCTGGCACGCACGCGGGTGTCTTCGGTGATGCTGCCGTCATCGGCTTGGGGCACGTTCAGGTCGGCGCGGATGAAAACACGTTGGCCGGCAGCTTTGCCGCTGGCGCACAAATCAGAAAAACGGATGACGTTCATGGTGAGACAAGTCCTGTATCGGGAAAACTGTTCTCATTTTAAAAGCTGCATCTGACGCGGGCTGACAAAGCCCGGGTAACGTCACTGGAACAAATCCAGACTCACCAGCCCAAGCCCAGGTGCAAAGGCAGGTACACCGCCATGCCGGCCAGGATGGTCAGCAGCACATCGCGACGCCAAAAGTAAATGCCGGTGCCCATGAAGGCGGCAAACAGGCGGGCGTCTTGCCAAGTGCTGATGAGCGTGCCCTGCACGGTGATGATTTCGGGCACCACCACGGCCGACAAGGCGGCAATGGGCGCGTATTGCAAGCCGCGCTGCGCCCAGTGCGGCAGCTGCCAGTTTTTGCTCGAGATGAAAAAGAAGCTGCGCGTGAGCACCGTGACCAGCGCCAGCCCGACGATGACCGCCAAGGTCCACAGGTCCGTACCGTTCATGCCTTGGCTCCCGCTTGTGGCTGAATTTTCTCGACCGTGAGGCACAGGATCACCGCCACGGCAATCGCCACCACGATGTTGAGCTTGAGCGGCAAGCTGTAGGCCACCACCGCCGCCGCACCGGCCACGGCGGCCGACAGCATGCGCATGCGCGAGCTGGCCAAGGAGCACTGAATGCCCAGCAGGCACAAGATGCCCGCAAAGCCCAGACCCCAGCTGGTGGGGATCAGGTTGGCCAGCGCGATGCCGATGAAACTGGCCACGATCCAGGACAACCAGTTCAGAAAATCATTGCCCGCCAGATAGGCTTCCTGCTCCAAACGCCCCTGAGCGGTCTCGGCCGGGTGGGCGTATTTGCGGGCGAACAGCACATAACTGATGTCTGCCGTCAGGTAGCCGTGCAACATGCGCTGCCAGCGCGGCAAATGGATCAGAAAAGCCCGCAGGTGCAGGCTGAACACGACAAAGCGCAGGTTCACGCAAAAGCCGGTCGCCAAAATCACCCAGGCGGGCGCACCCGCCACGATGAGTGGAATGGCTGCCAGTTGAGAACTGCCCGCGAACACCAGCAGCGTCATCGCGCTGGCCTCGAACACGCTCATGCCAGACTTGACCATGGCCACGCCGGTCATCAGACCCCAAGCGGCAATGCCCGGCGACTGCGGCGACACCTCGCGCATGCCCTGCACAAAAGCCGGGTGCCGGTTCAGGCGCGACAAGAAGAACATCAGGCCGCTACCAAACGCTGGCCCACTTGCAGCGGGCAGCCGCGCAAAAAGTCGGCCGCGCTCAAACGCTTGCCACCCGGCCGCTGCAATTGCGTGAGGCACAACTGGCCTTGGCCGCAGGCCACGCGCACGCCGCTGGCGTCCGCCTGCACCACGGTGCCGGGCTCAGCCGACTGCGCCAAAGGCTCGGCCACGGCGTGCCAAAGCTTGAGGGTTTCCGTGCCGCCAGCGGTCGTCAAAGGCACGGTCATGCCGGGGAAGGGATCAAAGGCGCGGATGCGACGCGCCAGCACCTCGGCGGGCAAAGCCCAGTCCAGCGCGGCTTCGGCTTTTTCGATCTTGTGCGCGTAGTTCACACCCTCGGCCGGTTGCGGCACGCGCTGGAGACGGTCGATGCCGGCCAGCGCCTGCACGATGGCCTCGCCGCCCAGCGCGGCCAGGCGGTCGTGCAGCACGGCCGTGGTGTCGGTGGGCAAGAGGGTCTCGTTGCGCACCAGCAGCATGTCGCCGGTGTCCAGGCCCGCGTCCATTTGCATGATGGTGATGCCGGTCTGCGCATCACCCGCCTCGATGGCACGGTGAATGGGGGCCGCACCGCGCCAACGGGGCAAGAGCGAGGCATGGATGTTCAAACAACCCAAGGGCGGCAGGTCCAGCGTCCACTGCGGCAGGATCAGGCCATAAGCGGCCACGATCATGGCGTCGGCTTGGGCGTCCAGCAAGGCTTGGCGGGCAGCGGCCGCGTCTTCGGGGTATTTGCCGTCCAGCCGCAAGCTGCGCGGCTGGGCCACGGGCACGGCATGGTCCAAAGCCCATTGCTTGACGGGCGAAGCCTGCAGCTTCATGCCACGACCGGCGGGCCGGTCAGGTTGCGAGAGCACCAGCACGATCTCGTGACCGGCGGCGTGCAAAGCGGCCATGGCCACCTGGGCAAATTCGGGCGTGCCCGCAAAAATCAGACGCATGCTGAATCAGCGCTCCGCTTTTTGGGCTTTGACCAGCTTGGTCTTGATGCGGCCTTGCTTGAGGGGCGAGAGGTATTCCACAAACACCTTGCCCTTGAGGTGGTCCAGCTCGTGCTGGATGCAGATGGCCAAGAGGCCTTCGGCTTCGATGTTCTGGGTTTGGCCATTGCGGTCCAGGGCCGTGACCTTGACGGCGGTGGCGCGTTCCACGCCGTCGTAAATGCCGGGCACCGACAGGCAGCCCTCGTCGCCCTTGACGCGCTCCTCGCTCATCCAGGTGATTTCGGGGTTGATCAGCACCATGGGCTGATTGCGCTCTTCCGAGGTGTCGATCACCACCAGGCGCTGGTGCACATCGATTTGCGTGGCGGCCAGACCGATGCCATTGGCGTCGTACATGGTCTCCAGCATGTCATCGATCAGGGTGCGCAGACGGTCGTCCACCGCAGCCACAGGCTGGGCAACCTTGTGCAGGCGTGGGTCGGGATAGCAGAGGATGGGGAGCAGGGCCATGGGTCAAATAGGGCAAGGGTCAAACCAATCCCCTATTGTCCCTAATTTCCAATGGGCTTGCCGCTCAACGGCCAGCCGCACAAGCCCCAAACACATTCAGCTCGGGTTTGGCCAAGCCGGTACTCACCTGGCTCAAGTCCAGCATGGCGTGAAACAGACTGTCGTGCGACCAGGACTTGTCGGCCTGTGCCTGCAGGCAGTCCATGCGCCAGCCGCGTTGCTGCTGCATGGGTTTGGACAGCCAGGCCAGCATGGGCACATGCTTTTGTTCGCGGGGTGCCATGCGGTAGGGCATGCCGTGCAAATACAGGCCCGACTCGCCCAGCGACTCACCATGGTCAGACAAGTACATCAGGGCGGTAGGTCGGTTTTGTGATTGCAGCCACTGGACCGTCTTGGACACAAAATGATCGGCATACAGCACCGAGTTGTCGTAGCCGTTGACGATCTGCTCCACCGGGCAGTTTTGCAATGCACTGGTTTTGCATTCCGGCTTGAATTGCTTGATGGCTTCAGGCGAGCGCTTGTAATAAGCCGGGCCATGGCTGCCCATCTGGTGCATGACCACCACCGTGCCCTTGGCGCGCTTGGCCGGGTCCAGCA
>Ga0228703_1002171_pt1 | contig 11236 bp, 9 predicted proteins | sample McNCre217_Aug_MG_3_FD_178020 | JGI IMG/M metagenome (GOLD analysis project Ga0228703, IMG submission 178020) | Freshwater microbial communities from McNutts Creek, Athens, Georgia, United States - 29-17_Aug_MG | ecosystem: Environmental > Aquatic > Freshwater > Creek | place: USA: Georgia... | reverse complement strand
TTGTCGGCGGCGCGGTCGTATTCCTCGCCGTAGTTGTCAAACGGGTTGCGACAGCTCACCTCGGCATGGGTGTGGATGTCGATGGCGATCAGGTCTTCGTGTTTCATAGGGCTCCAGTCACAACACACAGGGGAATCACAGAGGAAGGGGGTCAACCATAGCCGATGCGCCTTGCAGCGGCTGTCGCTTGCAAGCTAGCCGCAAGAATTTTCCGGTCCAACCTCGGGTAACCCCCAAGAAAAAAAGTGCAGCTGCTTGCTCACAATATCGTTATCAATAATAACCTTCTTGACGTTTTGGTCAAGTTTTACCAAGGACACTGTGATGACACACGCCAGCAACCCGATCCTCGAACGCGCCGCCGCCCATGGGGTCTCCCTTGAGATGCAAGGTGCTGTCGCTGTGGTGCGCTTGTGCCGCCCCGCCAAGCGCAACGCCCTGAGCGACAGCCTGATCGAGGCCCTGCGCGATGTGTTTCAAAACCTGCCAACCGAGGCCGGTGCCGCAGTGATCCATGGCGAAGGCGACCACTTCTGCGCCGGTCTGGACCTGTCCGAACTCAAAGAGCGCGATGCCGGTGAAGGCATCCACCATTCACGCAGCTGGCACGTGGCACTGAACGCGGTTGAGCAAGGCCGTGTGCCTGTGGTCGCGGCCCTACACGGTGCGGTGGTCGGCGGCGGCCTGGAACTGGCCAGTGCCTCGCACATCCGCGTGGCCGACGACACCACGTTTTACGCCCTGCCCGAAGGCACACGCGGCATCTTTGTGGGCGGCGGCGGCTCGGTGCGCGTGCCCAAGCTGATTGGCGCAGCCCGCATGACCGACATGATGCTGACGGGCCGCGTTTACAACGCCCAAGACGGCGAGCGCGCAGGTTTTGCCCAGTACCTGGTGCCCCAGGGTACGGCCTTGACCAAGGCGATTGAGCTGGCCACCCGCATTGCCACCAACGCCCCCCTGACCAACTTTGCGCTGACCCACGCCCTGCCCCGGATTGCCGAGCAACCGGCCGACCATGGCTTCTTCACCGAAGCGCTGATGGCCTCGATTGCCCAGGCCGCCCCCGAAGCCAAAGCCCGCGTGCGCGCCTTCCTCGAAGGCAAAGCCGCCAAAGTGCAAAAAAGCTAAGCCCACGGCGCCTGAAAAAAATACGGAGACAGACATGAGCGCACCCAAATTCCGCCCCCTGAAGTTCGGCGTCACCCGCGTCACCCTGCGCGACGGCGTGCCCGGCACGCATTACCTGACCGCCGAGCAACCGCTGCAGCCGTTTGCCGAGCGCATGACCGACCGCCTGCAGCACTGGGCACAGACCAAGCCTGAGCACAGCTTCATGGCGCGCCGCGTCAAGCAAGCCGACGGCACCACGGGCGACTGGCAGCACATCACTTACGCCCAGGCCTGGCAGACGGCACGCAATATTGCGCAAGGCCTGATCGACCGCGGGCTGAGTGCCGAGCGCCCTGTCGTCATCCTGAGTGAAAACAGCCTGGAACACGCCCTGATGGGTCTGGGCTGCATGCTGGCCGGTGTGCCTTATGTGCCCACCTCGCCGCCCTATTCGCTGGTGAGCGTGGACTACGACAAGCTCAAGCATGTGCTCAAAACCGTCACGCCGGGCATGGTGTTCGCGTCTGACGCGCGCTATGCCAAAGCCATTGCCGCCACGGTGAGCGACGACATGGAAGTGGTGATGGTCGAAGGCGCTGTGGAGGGCCGCCAGGTCACCGCCTTCAACAGCCTGTGCACCACTACCGCCACGCCCGCCGTGGACGCAGCGATTGCCGCCACTGGCCCCGACACCATCGTCAAGTTCTTGTTCACCAGCGGTTCGACCAAGCTGCCCAAGGCTGTCATCAACACGCAGCGCCTGTGGTGCGCCAACCAGCAGCAAATGGCCCAATCCATGCCGGTGCTGGCCGAAAAAGAACTGGTGCTGATCGACTGGCTGCCGTGGAACCACACCTTCGGTGGCAACCACAACGTGGGCATGGTGATCTACCACGGCGGCACGCTCTACATCGACGACGGCAAGCCCACACCCGCCCTGATTGGCGAGACCTTGCGCAACCTGCGCGAGATCGCGCCCACGGTTTACTTCAACGTGCCCACCGGTTTTGAAGCGATTGCCAACGCCATGAAAACCGACGACCAGCTGCGCAAAACCCTGCTGTCGCGGGTGCAGATGTTCTTCTACGCCGGTGCCGCCTTGGCCCAACCGATTTGGGACAGCCTGTACGAATCGCAAGAGCGTGAAGTCGGTGAACGCATCGTCATGGGCACGGGCTTGGGCATGACCGAGTCCGGCCCGTTCGGCATCTTCGTGACCAACCCCTTTGTGCAAGCCGGCGATCTGGGCGTGCCCACCCCGGGCCTGGAACTCAAGCTGGTGGACATGCAGGGCAAGACCGAGGTGCGCTACCGCGGCCCCAACATCACGCCCGGCTACTGGCGCAACGCCGAAGAAACTGCCGGGGCATTCGACGAAGAAGGCTTCTTCAAAACTGGCGACGCGGTCAAGTGGATCGACGAGACCGATGTGCACCTGGGCCTGAAGTTCGACGGCCGCATTGCCGAAGACTTCAAGCTGGCCACCGGCACCTTCGTGAGCGTGGGCCCGCTGCGCGGCAAGATCATCGCAGCCGGTGCCCCTTACATCCAGGACGCGGTGCTCACGGGCCTGAACATGAAAGAAGTCGGCGCCATGATTTTCCCGACCCCGGCCGTGCGAGCGCTCAGCGGACTGGGTGCCGATGCCCCAATGGCCGATGTGCTGGCCTCGGCCACGGTTCTGGCCAAGTTCCAGGACATCGTCAACGAACTGGCCAAGTCCGCCACCGGCAGCGCCAACCGCATCGCCCGCCTGTGTTTGCTGAGTGAGCCGCCCACCATCGACAAGGGCGAGATCACCGACAAGGGCTCGATCAACCAGCGCTCGGTGCTCACGCACCGCGCCGACACCGTGGCGGCCTTGCATGCCGACACCTTGCACTACATCCTCAAGCCTCAAGCTTGATCAACGAAAGAAGCAACATGGCCTCCAAAGGATTTTTCAACGCGTTCGCCGATGTGTGGATGCACGAAGGCGTGCGCACGCCCATGGTCGATTACTGCGGCGCACTCGGCCACATCTCGCCCACGGATCTGGGCATCAAGGCGGCCCGCGAAGCTTTGAAGCGCGCGGGCATTGCCGCCACCGAGATTGGCTCGGTCATCACCGGCAACATGGCCCCGGGCGACTTTGACCAGTTCTTCCTGCCCCGCCACATCGGGCTGTATGCCGGTGTGCCACAGGAAGTGCCCGCCATCATGACCCAGCGCATTTGCGGCACCGGCTTCGAGCTGTTCCGCCAAGCCGGCGAGCAAATCGAGGCCGGCGTGTGCGACGCCGCCCTGGTGGTCGGCACCGAAAGCATGACGCGCAACCCGATTGCCGCCTTTGACCACCGCACCGGCTTCAAGCTGGGCGCGCCGGTGGGCTTCAAGGACTACATGTGGGAAGCCCTGAAAGACCCGGCCGCTGGTATCAACATGATCCAGACGGCCGAGAACCTGGCCAAGAAATACAACATCACCCGCGAAGAGGTGGACCAGTTCGCGTCCGACTCGTTCGCCAAAGCGGTGGCCGCACAGGAAGCCGGTTTCCATGCGGGCGAGATCGTGCCCGTGGTCACCGAGAAGTTTGAGCTCGAAGGCTACAAGGCCCGTGGCATCAAACTGCAAGGCAAAGTGACCGAGGTCAGCACCGACACCCACCCCCGCATTTCGCCGCCTGAAGTGCTGGCCAAACTCAAATCGGTTTACGAAGGCGGCGTACAAACCGGTGGCAACAGCTCGGCCCTGGTCGATGCGGCTGCAGCTTGTGTGGTCACCTCTGGCAGCTATGCCAAAGCCCATGGCAAAAAGCCGCTGGCCCGCGTGGTGGCTGCGGCTGCCGTGGGCGTGCCGCCCGAGATCATGGGCATTGGCCCGGCACCTGCGATTCGCTTGTTGCTGGAGCGCACGGGCTTGAAGCTCTCTGACATTGGCCGCTTCGAAATCAACGAAGCGCAAGGCGCGCAGACCCTGGCCGTGGGCCGCGAGCTCGGTCTGGATTTGGCGAAACTCAACGTCAACGGCGGTGCGATTGCCCTGGGCCACCCGCTGGCCGCGACCGGCGTGCGCCTGACGATCACGCTGGCGCGTGAATTGAAACGCAGCGGCTTGCGCTGGGGCATCTCCAGCGCCTGCGTGGGCGGCGGTCAGGGCATTGCGCTGCTGATCGAAAACCCCGACGCTGCAAACTGATTTTGACAATGACTTTGGGGACAGCGCTTGCGCACTGTCCCCCACATGAAAGGACCTGATATGAACATCCAAGGACAAGCAGCCCTCGTCACCGGCGGTGGCTCCGGTTTAGGCGAAGCCACCGCACGTGAATTGGCCCGACTCGGTGCCAAGGTCGCGGTGCTCGATCTCAACCTGGACAACGCCCAGCGCGTGGCCAAAGAAATTGGCGGCGTGGCTGTGCACTGCAACGTGTCCGACCCAGACAGCATGGCCCAAGCCATCGAAACTGCCGCAGCGGCCCACGGCCCCGCCCGCATCCTGATGCAAATCGCCGGCATTGGCTCGGCCAAGCGCGTGGTCGGCAAAGACGGCAACGCCGCCCCGCTGGAAGACTTCATCAAGGTGGTCAACGTCAACCTGATCGGCACCTACAACGCGGCGCGTCTGTTTGCCGCTGCGTGCGCCAAGCTCGACCCCATGGAAGACGGCGAGCGCGGTGCCATGGTGTTCACCGCCTCGGTCGCCGCCTTTGACGGGCAAGTGGGCCAGCAGGCGTACAGCGCGTCCAAAGGCGGCGTGGTTGGCATGACGCTGCCCATGGCGCGCGACCTAGCCCAACACGGCATCCGCGTGTGCACCATTGCCCCCGGCCTGTTCTCAACCCCGTTGATGAAAACCTTGCCCGAGCCGGTGCAGCAATCGCTGGCGGCCAGCATCCCCTTCCCTGCACGCCTGGGCAAACCTGAAGAGTTTGCCGAACTGGCTTGCCACATCGTCAGCAACGGCCACCTCAACGGTGAAGTCATTCGCCTCGACGGTGCGCTGCGCATGGCTCCCCGTTAAGAGAAAAATTATGAGCAAAACTGTTGTCTACGAAGTGCAAGTGATGTTCGGTGACTGCGACCCCGCAGGCATCGTCTTCTTCCCCAACTTCTCCAAATGGATGGACGCTTCGTCCCTGAACTTCTTCGTCAAGTGCGGCGTGCCACCCTGGCGCGAGCTGGTCAAAACACGCGGCATCATCGGCACGCCGCTGTTGGAGATCAACACCAAATTCATCCGCCCCGCCACCTATGGCGAGACGCTTCAGATCCACACCAGCGTGCAAGAGTGGCGCGACAAAGTGTTCGTCCACAAGCATGTGGTCATGCGCGGCGACACGGTGTTGTGCGAAGGCACCGAAGTGCGCGCCTTTTGCATCAAGCATCCTGAAGATCCAGACCGCATCAAAGCCATCGCCGTGCCTGAAGACATTCAGGCCTTGTGCCGCTAAGCTGCGCAAGCGTTGAAAATTTTTCCTGTTCCCACCCTGTGTTTTTTAATCAACCCCCCGAGGAGACAAGCATGAACTTCAAGAAAACCCTGCTGACCCTGGCCATCGCCGCCACCGCCAGCACCGCCGCTCTGGCCGACATCAAGATCGGTGTGAGCTTGGCCCTGACCGGCCCTGGCTCTGGTTTGGGCATCCCGATGCAAAACCAGTTCAAGCTGTTCCCCCAAACCATTGGTGGTGAAAAAGTCCAGCTGATCGTGCTCGACGATGCCACCGACCCCGGCAAGGGCGCTGCAAACGCACGCCGCTTCGTGACCGAAGACAAAGTGGACGTGATCGTGGGCTCATGCATCACCGCCGTGGCTGCGGCCATGACCGACATCGCTTCTGAAGCGGGCACCGTGCAATTGGCCGGCTCCCCCGTGGGCGTACCCGCTGGCAAAGACAAGTGGTTGTTCCGCTTGCCCCAGTCCAACACCGTGATGGGCTATGCCGTGGTTGAGCATATGAAAAAGCAAGGCGTCAAAACCATTGGCTTTTTGGGCTACACCGACGCCTATGGCGAACAGTGGTTGAAAGAAATCACCCCCTTGCTGGACAAAGCCGGCATCAAGATTGTGGCCACCGAGCGCTTTGCCCGCACCGACACCAGCGTGACCCCACAAGCTTTGAAGATCAACGCCGCCAACCCTGACGCGGTGTTGGTCGTAGCCTCGGGATCGGGTGCGGCCATGCCTCAGCTGGGCCTGCTCGAGCGTGGCTACAAAGGCAAGATTTACCAAACACACGCCGCAGCCACCATGGACTTGATGCGCGTGGGCGGCAAAGCGGTGGAAGGCACGTATGTGGTGTCTGGCCCCGTGATTGCCCCCGACCAATTGCCTGACAGCCACCCCTCTAAGAAATTGGCGTTGGACTTCGTCGCCAAGTACGACAAGGTCTATGGCGCTGGCAGCCACAACCAGTTCGCAGGCCATGCCTACGACGCCCAAGTGGCGCTGGAAAAAGCCATTCCTTTGGCGCTGAAAAAAGCCAAGGCCGGCACGCCCGAATTCCGCGCCGCACTGCGTGACGCCATGGAAACCATGGGCCGCACCACCTTTGCCCACGGCATCATGAACTGGAGCGCCACTGACCACTGGGGTTACACCATGGAAACCGGTGTGATGACCAAGGTCGTCGACGGCAAGTTCAAGGTCGAATAAGGCCTGCCACATCGCCTCGAGCCCCCGCTGCGGCGGGTCGCTCTGAGGCGATGTCTTTTGATCCAGAAGGATCACACGGTTTCTTTTTAGCTTTTCTCAAGGTTCCATCATGGACTTTTCCATCGCCAGCATTTTGTTGCTGGACGGCGTGACCAACGGTGCTGTGTATGCCCTGCTCGGGCTGGCCACGGTGTTGGTGTTCACCGTCACCCGCGTCATCTTCATTCCGCAAGGCGAATTCGTGGCCTATGGCGCACTCACCTTGGCCATGCTGCAAGGCGGCAAAACGCCGGGCACGGTGTGGCTGTTGCTGATTCTGGCGGGTGTGGCCTCGTTGATGGAATTGGTCGAGCGCTGGCGTCACCACGGCAATGCTGTGCGTGCCCTGAAGTCAGCCCTCAAGACCTTGGTGTTTCCTGTGCTGATTTCTGCGCTGTCCATCTGGGCTGCGCCACAACAATTTCCGCTGGGTGTGCAAGCCGCACTCAGCGTGGCCATCGTCACGGCCTTTGGCCCGCTGGTTTACCGCGTGGCTTACCAGTCGCTGGAAGCGGCCACGCCGCTGGTGCTGTTGATCGTGTCGGTCGGTGTGCATTTCGCCATGACCGGCTTGGGCCTGCTGTTTTTTGGCGCGGAAGGTTTTCGCAACCCACCGTTTTGGGACGCGCGCTTCAACGTCGGACCCTTGGCCTTGTCCGGCCAGACCGTGATCACCTTTGGGGTATCCCTCGCATTGATCGTGTTGCTGTGGCTGTATTTCGAACGCTCGCTGCGTGGTAAAGCCTTGCGCGCCACCGCGGTCAACCGCACGGGTGCTCGCTTGATGGGCATCTCCAGCCACACCTCGGGGCAGTTGACCTTTTTGCTGGCGGCCTTCATCGGCGCTTTGTCGGGTCTGTTGATCGGCCCTACCACCACGGTGTTTTATGACTCGGGCTTTTTGATTGGCCTCAAAGGTTTTGTGGCGGCGGTGGTGGCAGGTTTGTCCAGCTATCCCGGTGCCTTGATCGGCGCCTTGTTTGTCGGCATCGTCGAAGCCTTTGGTGCCTTCTGGGCCAGTGCGTTCAAAGAGGTGATTGTGTTCACCTTGATCTTGCCCATCCTTCTGGTGCGCTCGCTGCGCAGCGGCCATTCGGACGAGGAACACTGACATGTTCAAGAAACAAAATATCGCCTTGTGGCTGCTCAGCGCTGCCGTGCCCCTGATCGCCGTGCTGCCGCTGCCTGATTTTTGGATTGCCCAACTCAACTACATCGGCCTGTACAGCTTGGTCTGTTTGGGGCTGGTGCTGCTGACCGGCGTGGGTGGGCTGACCTCGTTCGGTCAAGCCGCGTTTGTGGGCATTGGGGCTTACACCACAGCTTGGCTCACACTCAACACCGGCATGTCGCCTTGGCTGACCTTGTTTGTCGGCTTGGCCTTCACTGCGGTCAGCGCACTGATCGTGGGCATGATTACCTTGCGCATGTCGGGCCACTACCTGCCACTGGCCACCATCGCCTGGGGCTTGTCGCTGTATTACCTGATGGGCAACTTGGATGCCTTGGGCAAATACGACGGTTTGCTGGGCCTGAAAAGTTTGTCCATCCCAGGCTTGAACGGCGACATCGACATTGGCCAGGGTCGCCTGTTCTTTGTGCTGACCTGGGCCATCTTGCTGGCCGGGGCCATCGCCTTGCTCAACTTGCTGGACTCGCGTCCGGGCCGCGCCATCCGTTCGCTCAAGGGCGGCACGCAAATGGCCGAGGCGATGGGCATCAGCACCTTCCGCTACAAGGTCACCATCTTCGTGATCGCAGCCTTGTTCGCCTCGGTGGCGGGCTGGCTGTTGGCGCACTTTCAACGCACCGTCAACCCCTCGGCCTTTGGCCTGAAGATGGGCATCGAGTACCTGTTCATGACGGTGGTCGGCGGTGTGGGTTATGTCTGGGGTGCCATCGTAGGTGCGGGCCTCATCAAGCTGCTCGACGACCAGCTGCAAGTACTGCTGCCCGCCCTGATCGGCACCAGCGGCAGCTACGAAGTGATTGTGTTCGGCATTGCCCTGGTGCTGGTGCTCAAGTACCTGCCCGATGGCCTGTGGTCGGTGGTGGCGCGCAAGCTGCCGCGCCCACCGCGTGCGGTGGACTGGCAAAACGCCGAGGCCCTGCCCGAGCGCCGCAAGCCCCAACACGGCGAGCGTGTGTTGTCGGTGCAGGCCATCCGCAAACAGTTTGGCGGTTTGGTGGCGGTGAATGACATCAGCTTCAACATCGAAGCTGGCCAGATCGTTGGCCTGATCGGCCCCAACGGTGCAGGCAAATCCACCACCTTCAACCTGATCACCGGCGTGCTGAGCAAAACCAGCGGCCAGGTCAACTTCTGTGGCGAAGACATTGGTCACTTGTCCTCGCGCGAAATTTCACGCAAAGGCATGGCCCGCACCTTCCAGCACGTCAAAATGATTCCTGACATGACGGTGCTCGAAAACGTGGCGCTCGGTGCTTACATGCGGGGCAGCAGCGGCGTGCTCTCGTCCATGCTGCGCACCAACCAAGCCGAAGAGCAACGCATGATGAAAGAAGCCCAGCGCCAGCTGGAGCGCATCGGCATGGACGCTTACCTGCACGAGCAGGCGGGCAACCTGGCCATGGGGCCGCAACGCCTGATGGAAATCGCCCGCGCCCTGTGCTGCGACCCGGCCTTGCTGCTGCTGGACGAACCTGCTGCTGGCCTGCGCCACAAGGAAAAGCAAGGCCTGGCCCAGGTGCTGCGCCAGCTGCAAGCCGAAGGCATGAGCATCTTGCTGGTCGAGCACGACATAGACCTGGTGATGGACGTGTGCGACCACCTGGTGGTGATGGAGTTCGGCACGCTGCTGACCCAAGGCACCCCTGCTGAAATCCAAGCCAGCCCCGCCGTGCGTGCGGCTTACCTCGGAACGGAACACTGACATGTCGACTCCCCTCCTCCAAGTCACCGACCTGCGTGCAGGCTACGGCAAAGCCGAAGTGCTGCACGGCCTAAGCTTGCAAGCCGACAAGGGCAGCGTGATCACCGTGATCGGCCCCAACGGCGCGGGCAAGTCCACCTTTTTGAACAGCCTGATGGGCATCTTGCCTGCCAAGGGCCAGATCGAGTTCGATGGCCAGTCGATCACCGACCTGACGCTGGAAGAACGCGTCATGCACGGCATCTCGCTGGTGCCCGAAAAGCGCGAACTGTTTGGCACCATGAGCGTGGAAGACAACCTGGTGCTGGGCGGCTACCGCCAGATGCGCCTGGGCAACGCGCAGTGGCGCGCCCGCTTGGATGATGTGTTCGACCTGTTTCCTCGCCTCAAAGAGCGCCGCCTGCAAGAAGCGGGCACGCTCTCGGGGGGTGAACGCCAGATGCTGGCCGTGGGCCGCTCGCTGATGTCGCGCCCGTCCCTCCTGATGCTCGACGAACCCAGCCTGGGCCTGGCCCCACTGATCGTGAAGGAAATTTTCACCATCATCGAAACCCTGCGCCAAACCGGCGTAACCATTGTGCTGGTGGAGCAAAACGCCCGCGCCGCACTGGCCGTGGCCGACGAAGGTTATGTGCTGGAGATGGGTGAAATTGGCCTGCACGGCAAAGCCACCGACCTGGCCCAGGACTCCCGCGTGATCGACACCTACCTGGGTGCCGCCAAAAAGTAATTTCAGGACTGAGCATGAATGCCTACCAACCCCGTACCGAAGACATGCAGTTTGTGTTGTCGCGTGTTTTGAATGCCCCCGCCCAATTGCAAGCCCTGCCCGCCTTTGCCGAGGTAGACCCGGACCTGATGCAACAGGTGCTCGATGAAGCGGGCAAGTTCGTCGGTGAAGTGGTCGCCCCGCTCAACCGCGATGGCGACGAAATCGGCGCGCAGTGGAAAGACGGCGCGGTCACCATGCCGCCTGGCTTCAAGGATGCCTACCAGTCGTTCTGGCAAGCCGGCTGGCCTGCCTTGTCGGCCAGCACCGAAGACGGTGGCCAGGGCCTGCCCAGCGTGCTCGAAGCCATGCTGTACGAAATGCTGTCGGCCGCCAACCACGGCTGGACCATGGCCCCCGGCATCTTGCACGGTGCTTATGAATGCGTGAAGCACCACGCCAGCGACGAACTCAAAGCCCAGTATCTGGAAAAACTCGCCACCGGTGAGTGGCTGTCCACCATGTGCTTGACCGAGCCGCATGCGGGCTCCGACCTGGGTCTGGCCCGAACCAAAGCGGTGCCCCTGCCCGATGGAACGTACGCGGTCAGCGGCACCAAAATTTTCATCTCCAGTGGCGAGCACGACCTGACCGAGAACATCGTGCATCTGGTGCTGGCCCGCTTGCCCGATGCGCCCCCTGGCCCCAAAGGCCTGTCGCTGTTCCTGGTCCCCAAGTTCTACCCCGACGGTGCCCGCAGCCGCGTGCACTGCGACCGCATCGAAGAAAAAATGGGCCTGCACGGCAGCCCCACCTGCGTGATGCGTTTTGACGAGGCCGTCTG
>Ga0228703_1002169_pt1 | contig 11240 bp, 9 predicted proteins | sample McNCre217_Aug_MG_3_FD_178020 | JGI IMG/M metagenome (GOLD analysis project Ga0228703, IMG submission 178020) | Freshwater microbial communities from McNutts Creek, Athens, Georgia, United States - 29-17_Aug_MG | ecosystem: Environmental > Aquatic > Freshwater > Creek | place: USA: Georgia... | reverse complement strand
ATCAATGGTTGGCAGGGAACTTATGCAAGTCCGGGGTCTACGGGAACTGCGGGGCGGATTTATGTAGGTGTGAATGCTGCTTTATCGCGGGACCGTTTGGGCCAAATGTTTTTTTACAATTCAGGCACCGCGGTTCATTACAATACCTTGCAATTAACGGATGGTGAATTAGTTCCGGGTTCGCTTAAGTTCACGGGTGCTACGGGACATAGTGATGTACGAATTACTTCGGTTGCGACGAGTAGCAATGGTATGTGGACTTTGACGCAAGGTGGGGTCTACCGCTTTAATCCTACTGCGGATAATGCGGTATTGAGTGCGACGGATTTGCAGAATAAATTGGGGGCCTATTCATTTGTGGAGGTGAGCACGGTTCGTGTCGGTGGGACACAGTCGGGGAACATGGTATTTGAATCTCCCGTAATCAATCTTAATTGCTTGACGAATGGTAGCAATACCTCTTCCTTGCGGATAACGAGTGGAGGGGTGGTTCAGTTTTATGCAAATATGACGATTCGGTCGTCTCAACAGTATTATCCGTATAGTTTGATTTTGAATGCGGGGAGTATTGTCCGTTTGAATTCGGTGATTGATTTAAGCGGTTCTTTGGCGAATTTTGCTTCGAATACGAATCCAACGGGAAGTGTGACGATGGTCGTAGGGGGAGATTTGGTGGTAGCGGGAACGGGACAAGTATTAACGAAGGGTTGGGAAAATGGCCAACCGAGTAATGCGGGATTCAATGGAGGCTATGGCGGTGCGCAGACCTATACGGTTAGTGGCTCGGTGAGTTTGGCGGCAGGAAGTGTGTTGGATGCCACTGGTGGGAATTCAATTCGAACTTTTCAGACGACGGCAGGAACGGGCGGCGCTATATCCATAAGTGCCGTTAATGCCATTTTAATGCGGGGATCTGTCGTTTCGAACGGTGGATATGGTGGTTGGGGTGGTACAGGTGGAGCGATTACGATCAGTTCAAGCTCGAGTAATCTAGATTACAGCGGGGTTTTGAGTTCGGAGGGAGGAAATGATTATGGTGGTATTGTAGGTGGGAATGGCGGCAACATCAGCTTGAGTGCTCCGGGTGGATTAAGTATTCGGAATAATGTCAATGCGGGTTTAGGAAGGGGAACGAGTTATGTCGGTGGAGGAAATGTGACCTTGACCACGGGTAATACGACCCTGACGAGTGGGGGCGGCGTGAACGATGGTTTGGTGGGAGGTTCGATTATTCGTGCCTATAATTTTACCAAATCGGGTGCCGGAGTTCTCAATTTAAGTGGGGCGAATACGTATACGGGAAGTACGACCGTGAATGCAGGAAAATTGGTATTGAATGTGGCACAGGCGATTCCGAGTACGAGTGATGTCACGTTAGCGGCGAATACAATTTTGGATTTGAATGGATTTAGCAATACGGTTGCCTCGATAACAGGGGTCTCCTCGACAAAAATCACCAACAGTAGTTCGAATGCCAGTACCTTTAAATTTGGGACGAATAGCTCGACTTACGATGGCTTAATTGAGGATGGAGTTGGGGTAGTTCATTTGGAAAAAGTGGGGACGGGAACGACCACCTTGGCCACGACGGCGAATACGTATACGGGTTTGACACGAATTAGTGGGGGTAATTTGGCCATTAGTCATGCCTCATCGTTGGGATCCACAAGCTCGGGGACAATCGCTGACGGGGGTATTTTGAGTTTAAATGGAGTATCGGTTTCTGGTGAGGCTTTGACTTTGGGGTCTACGCCAACCTATGGAATATTGTCTGGTAATTCGGGTACGAATGTGTGGAATGGTACGATTATGTTAACGGGTGCATCTTCGATTTATGTCAATTCGAATACGAGTTTAAGCATCAATCCCCCAAGTGGTCCAGCAATTCAAGGGACGAATACCAATTTAGCTTGTTACGTATATGGAAGCCTGAATATCAATGGGGAGATCGCAACGGGAAATGCAACTTTGACCAAGAACTATACGGGAATTCTGAGTTTGAATACGGCGAATTCATACACGGGTTTAACGACCTTGTCATCGGGTCAAACCATTGTGAAAAATGATTTGGCCCTAGGTTCTAATTCGGCCGGAACCGTTATTTCGTCAGGGGCGAATTTGACTTTGGATGGCGCCCTGAATGTATCCGGTGAAACGTTGACGATCACGAGTAATGCGATTACGGCCAATGGCGCGTTATTAACCAAAAACGGGGCGAGTACCTGGTCGGGGAATATAAGTTTGGCGGGCACGGCGGTCAACTGGAATACGGAGTCGGATTTGACGGTGACGGGTGCCATAACGAATGGGAGTACCTTGTGGACGGTGGGGCGGACGACGGGGTCGACTGGGAATCTAATCGTGAATGGAATTATTTCGGGAACGGGGGGCTTGGATAAAACGGGTACGGGTCAAATGACGCTGAATGCGGTGAATACCTATACAGGCCTGACGCGAATCACAGGGGGGCGTTTGGCATTGGGTGGAAATCAAGTGATTTCAAACGCGAGTAATGTGTATTTTAACGGGGGTACCTTGAGTACGGAGGGCTATTCGGAAACGCTGGGGCAATTGTTTATTAGTGATAATTCCACCTTGCAATTGGGTGCCGGAGCTCATACGATCAATTTTGCCTCGGCCGGGACTTTTACGACAAGTAAGACCTTGACCATGAACGGATGGGATGGCGTATATAGCATTGCTGGGAGCGGTTCTTCGCCGAGCTTAGATAATTCGGGGATGTTGAAGACCACCTCCACGAAATTTATTTCCTCGAATGGTGTCTTGCGTTCCGCGGGAGCCATTAATCAGTATGGGCAGATACGGGTGTCTGGTCAAAGTGGAACCTCCGGAAACTTTTTTGTAGGTTCTGTTTTGAGCGCTAGTGCGTTGAATCAGATCAAGTTTTTTAATTCGACTGCGAATACCACGCACTTTTCTGTTCAACTGGGGACGAATGAGGTCGTGCCTGATTTTACGAGGTAGGGGGTAGACGCTGCCGGGGTTGCAACCCCGGCAGCGTCACCGCCTCAACGTTCTCTTCGAAAAAAAAGTATGCCTCTCAGCGCGATTATCAAGAGCTTTATGTCTTCAATCAGGTAAAGGCAGTTTATCAGTTTGTCGATATACCACAACAATTTTACCAGTTAGGATATGCTTCTAATTGTATTTAAGCAGTGTTTTATCTAGAAATTGATAATTGAAGTGGGGGAGATACGAAAGTTGACTTTGTCACGTTAGAAGCGTGACGCTGCCGGGGTTACAACCCCGGCAGCGTCTACCGCGCGACCTGCGCTTTCAGGAAATGAACAATCACTTCCAACCCTCTCTCAAAATGATCATTATTGGGAATAACAATATCACAAGAGCGCTTATGCGGTCGGATGAATTGTTCGTATGTCGGCTTAACGTGGTATTTCCAGCGGTACATGACATCTTGCAAATCATAGCCCCGCTCTTCGTTATCGCGCTTGATGCGGCGCTTCAATTTCACCTTATCCTTTGCATCGATGAAGATCTTCAAATCCAATAATTTGGCAACCTCCGGAAAATGAAATACGAAAATACCTTCCACCACCAAGATCTTACGTGGGTGGAAATGCAATAAGTCGGGAACTTTCGATGTATTGTTAAAGGTATATTCCGGACGAGAGACAACCTCGCCAGCCCGCAATTTCTCGACATCCGCCGCGAAGGCTTCATTATCAATCGCACCCGGTAAATCGAAATTTTCAATCCCGTTGTGGTCCTTCGTTTGTTCGTGAATCGGTCGGTAATAATTATCCTGGGACAATAGACAAATTTCATCCGCCTGGAATTGCTCCATCAAGCGCTTCAAAAACAAAGTCTTTCCCGACGCACTGCCTCCCGTAATTCCGATGATAAATGGTTTGTCGATGTTGCTCATATAGGCCACAAATTTGCGAAAAGCATCGCTAGGAATCAAGCCTCCCGACTGAATTTTAGGTATTCAGCTTCCTTATCTTTCTTGCAGCGTCGCATTAATTTGAAGTCGATGGATTCAAATAACTCAATCAATTCTTCCGCTTGAAACAATTTCTTGCCACATCCCGCATGTATTTCACCCGTTAAAATCTCCTCCACGACCACGCTGCCGTTCTCTTTTAATACCCGATCGATTTCTTGTAAAACGGCTGACGGATGATCCATTTCATGCAAGCTATTCAACAACCAAATTTGGTCTACCGATTCACGCTCCAAAGGAATACTCGATGCATCCGCATGAAATAATTGAATGGGACTCGTTAGTCTTTGGTCGAATTGCTTTTCGAAATAAACGACGGTCTCGTCGATGTCGGCCCGGTTTAAGACATGGGTATTGGAGTCCAAAAGTAACAATTCCCCTGCCTCGTTTTGGATGACCTGATTGATTTCCCACCAGCCGGCTCCGCAGCCGAGGGATAGGATGCAATCATCGGCCGACCATTCTCCCACCTCGAATAAACTTTTCTCCATGCAGCAAATTATCAATTCTGTTTATCTTTGACAAAAAAAGAATTCAATGGCTCGTTTTATTGCACCCACCGCTAGCGTCATGGGACGCGTAACAATCGGAAATGATGTAAGCATCTGGTACGGCGCCGTTGTGCGCGCGGATGTGGAGGAAATCCACCTCGGCGAGGGCTGCAATATCCAAGATAATGCCGTTTTACACGCCGATGAGGGAGATAAAACCATCATTGGGCCTCGCGTAACGGTGGGACATTCCGCCATTGTTCACGGGGCGGAAATAGGGGAAGGTTCGCTTATCGGCATGCATGCCACAGTTTTAAATCGGGCCAAAGTAGGCAAATGCTGTTTGATCGGCGCCCATGCGCTCGTGACCGCTGGGATGGAAATTCCGGATTATTCCCTGGTTTTGGGTAGTCCAGCTAAAGTGGTTAAAACCCTCAATCCCGAGCAAATCGAGGCCTTGAAACATGGGGCAGACCACTACATCAAAATGGGTGCCAAACACGCTGCCGGCGAATTTCCATTGATTAAGTCATGATCGAACTGATTCTCATCCGACATGCACATGCGGGCCCCTATACCTTGCCTGATGAAGCTCGAAAGCTTTCGTCGCAGGGTTTGGAGGAGGCGCGCCAACTGAAACCTAAATTGAAAGGAATGCCGGAAGGACATTGGTTGGTTTCCTCCGTTGTAAGGACCCGACAAACCTTTGAGCTGATCAGCGAATCAAGCGCGGAATTTTCAGAGTCTTGGTACCATGCTTCGGGTCCCGCTTATTTGGAAATGATTCAGGAGCGAAGTGAAAAGGTGATTTATTTGGTGGCTCACAATCCGTCGATATCCTATTTAGCCTCTTATTTTTCCGGGGAACAAATTCAGATGGAGACAGCCAATTGCGTACATTTGCAATGGCCTACGCTCGATTCCTGGAAAGAAGTCACACGCGGCAGTGCCATCGTTCAAACACGTATCTAATATGAAGAATCAAAAAATATTCCGTTGGGTCATTATCCTATTCACCCTATTGATGATCGGTTTGGCGATCGATATGGCGCGGAATACCACGGCGCCGTGGAACAAGAAGAAGGTGGTGAGAACTAAGAGTTGAGAGCTAAGAACTAAGAGTTAAGAACTAAGAGTTGAGAGTTAAGAACTAAGAATTAATAGGGTATTTTTTGTTCCCTTATTGAATGAGACTTGGGATTTATATTTCATTAGTGATTTAGAGCCATCTACCCCAAAAACATTAACTCTTAGTTCTTAGTTCTTACCTTTTAGTTCTAAAGAACGGATTCCACATGCTTCAAATGATGCACGGAGTGCCAAGCATAAATCCCTAACACGCGATCCAATCGATAGCTAATTCCACGCTCCGGGTGGAAATAAGTCTTTGACCAATCCGATTCTTGCATCGTCTTCATCAAATATACCCAACGCAAGTGGATGTATTTGATACCCTCAATCGACCACTGAATAGGTGCCTCGTTGCCATCAGGCATTTCTGCCCACGTGTTTTCATCGTAAGGTTTGATGGTCGGGTTGTCTTCCGTCAATGCCATTTTGAAACGGATGTACGAATTAATGTGGCTGTCGTAGAGGTGATGGATGACCTTGCGGGCCGACCAGCCTCCTTCGCGGTAGGGTTTCTCCAAAAGCGTTTCATCAACCCCGTCTAGCAAGGCTGCTAATTGCCCCGGAAGATCCTCGATGGTTTTAATCCACTCCGCACGCAATTCCGGCGTAATGATTTCGGGTGCAGAAAATTTACCAATTGGGTATTGTAGCGGATTGAGTTCCATATTAATTCGTATAAAATGCTGTGATTTCTGCCCCCGCTTGACGCGTATGAGCAATCAAGGGGTGAATTCCCTGATGAATACTATCTAATAATTCTTTGTGGCTGTCTTTAGCCAACTGCGCCGTGTGCAATACATATTCGATTTCTCCCTCCTCTACTTCCAATGCCACAACTACCTTGTAGGCCTGATTTCCCAAAGCCGCTAGTCGGGCAGCCTCCTGTTTGGCAGCCTCAAAACTCGTCTCCAAATTGTTGATATCCACCTGAATCACGACAGATTCCTGCGATTTTTTCAAGTCGATCAGTGTGCGAATTTCTTTATCCAAGCCCTCCAATAACTTGCGGAAGATGTGGTAATTCTTTCCATTGCGCATGCGCTCACGAATCGATTGGCGAATAAAATATGTAATCGAATCCGTTACACTTAAACCAATTTCCGCCATCTGCTTGAAAATCAAGGAGGTGGGCGACATGCCTGGAATCGTGTTTGGATCATGCAGAACAACCGTTCCATCCGACCGTAAAAATCCATCGATACGCGTGCAAACCCCGAATCCTAAATCATCAAAGGCCTGCTTTACCTGCGCCTGAATTTGCTGCAAGTGTTGCAAGGACGCATCCATCGGGATACGTTTGCGCGTTAATTTCGATTTGTATTTGGCGTTGAAATCAAAGACTTCCACCGATTCGTCAATGACGATTTCCGTAGGAGGCAAGGCAACTGATTCCCCTTTCGGCGTTTGAATAACCCCACAACTGAATTCATTGCCGTTCACAAAGGCTTCCAACAACACGGCATCCTCCGAGTGCATCGAATGTATGCTTGCCTTGGTGACCGTATGCACAAAATATTCTTTCAACACGGCCAATAATTCCACCGGATGAACATAAACCTGGTGATTAAATCGAACCGGGAAACCGATTCCCTCGTCCAGATTCACCATTTTTTGTAACAATTCAATTTGCTGTTCGTCCGAATAGGTAATCCAATCCTCGCGGTAAATCTCCTGAATGAACAAACATTTTTTAATCGCCTGGTCAAAGACCTCCAAGGAATCCTCCTTCACAAATGCTAAACCTATCGACGATCCTTGGTGCGGCGCTTTGGCAACGAATGGAATTCCAATGGCCTTTTTGACTTGCTCGAATAAGGTCTCCCGCCCATAAGCTTCGTAGTCGGCACGCTGCAACACGAAATATTTTTTATCGAGGCCGACGCTTTTGGCCAACCAATCATTCTGCTTCACCTTGTCGATTCCGATCGACGAGCCTAATACACTCGGACCCGAATAGGGAATATTAAACCACTCCAACAATCCTTGAATGCTACCATCCTCTGCGCCGGGTCCATGCATCGCAATAAACGCGAAATCGATGTGTTTCGCGAAATCGGCTGGACTTAGGACGGTCCCGATTTCCGCCAACATGGCCGAGTAATCGTTGATGTCCGTCAAGGATTCCGTGTAAACCGAGAAAGGAGCCCGTTGGTAGGAAAGGGGTGGAAAAAAGTTACGAATGGATTCTTGGTAAATTAATTCCTCCTTGATGAGGATGAAATTTCCGAGTCCATCGACAAATATCGGTACGGGTGTGAATAGGGCTTTGTTGATGTGTGCCATCGCGGTTTTCCCACCGGCAAAACTGATCTCACGCTCGCGCGCCTGTCCACCAAAAAATATTCCTATACGCATCATCCTATTTTGATTTCTTCTACGGCCTTGATTTCGGGTACATCGCGACGAATCGCTTCTTCCACGCCGGCCCGGAAGGTCATGGCCGACATGTTGCAAGATTGGCAATTACCCACCAAAGCTAATTTTAAAATATTGTCCGTTGTAATTTCGACGATTTCCACATTGCCTCCATCAGCCGCCAAATAGGGTCTAATCCCATCTAGGGCTGTTTGGATTTTTGAATAGAGTGGGTGATTTTCCATGTGCTTATTTTGCGTTATTGATCGCGATTTGTTGCGCCAAATTCGCCGCTATTTGTCCAAATGCCTCCGAGGTTGGGCCTTCTTCCGCCGCGATCGGTTTTCCCGCATCGCCCGCTTCCCGAATGCCTTGTACCAAAGGTACTTCACCCAAGAAAGGTACATTGTATTTAGTTGCTAATTCCTTTCCACCGTCTTTGCCAAACAAATAGTATTTGTTGTCAGGCAATTCCGCGGGTGTGAAATAAGCCATATTTTCAACCAATCCCAAAATAGGGACATTGATTCCATTTTGCTTAAAGAACTGCAAGCCTTTGGTCGCATCGGATAAGGCTACTTTTTGAGGAGTTGTGACAATCACCGCGCCGGTCAATTTAATTAATTGCACCAAAGTCAAGTGAATATCCGAGGTTCCCGGAGGTAAATCGATTAATAGATAATCCAATTCATCCCAGTTGGTATCTCCAAAAAACTGGCGCAAAGCCTGCGTCATCATCGGCCCACGCCAAGGCACCGGACTTTCTGTCGGGGCTAAAAAGCCCATCGAGATTAATTTAATGCCGTATTGGTTGATCGGTTGGATGCGATTCTTGCCATTTACTTCTTGCACCAATGGCTGCATATCCTCCGCCCCAAACATCACCGGTATCGATGGACCGGAAATATCCGCATCCAAAATACCCACTTTGGCACCTGCCTTCTTCAAGGCCATCGCCAAGTTTGCCGTTACGGTCGATTTTCCTACGCCACCCTTGCCCGAAGCCACCGCGATCACGTTCTTCACACCCGGAATCAAGGGATCCTGTTGTTGCAAAGTGGTGACTTCCGCGGTCATGTTGATGACTACCTTTAAATCCGGATGCACCAATTTCTGAATGGCATCCACGCAATCTTGTCTTATTTTCTCCTTCAATGGGCAGGCCGGTGTCGTTAACACCACGGTGAAGCGAACTTCCCCCACGCCCAATTCGATATCCTTAATCATACCCAAGGTTACCAAATCCTTTTTCAAGTCGGGCTCTTGTACCGTGCTTAACGCACCTAATATGATTTCTTTTGTTACACTTAATTCTCCCATAATGCGTTCTTGCCTTTCAAACTTCAAATATAGGGCTTTGTATTAAGATAAGGCCAAAATTTGTTGGTCTATTTTTGCCAATAATTTGCTCGAATCAATCCCCGATTGATCCTTCTCCACTTCTTTTCGCAATCGCTTTAGCACTTCTACATGCTGTGCGTTTTGCAAGGGATGTGGCCGGTGTTGCAAGGTGTTGTGGATTTCCTGCCATCTTTTGGCGATTTCCAACATGGAATCATCGAAATGCGTGATTTTAAATCGTTCGTAAATGTAATTCACGGCTTGGTCGGTCGGGTGAATTAAATCTGCCTGATAAAAGCGGTAATCACGTAATTCATCCATCATGATTTCGTACGCTGGGAAATAGCTGACCTGTTCCGGGAATTTTTGGGCCAAATGATCTGCTGCCAAACGCAAAATGGCCTTCGAAACCGAATTTTCGGGCATTCCATCCCGTGTATGCCGAACCGGTGAGACACTAATGATGACTTTTAGGAAGGGTCTCTTACGGAGAAATTCCTCGTATACCGCACATATTTCTTCTACAGTGCTTACATGCTTCGAAAAGCGTGCGGGTAATTGTTTGTGGCAATTCGCAATCGCTCTCCCGAGTACCTTGTCTTCGTAATAATAGGCGGTTCCCCAGGTGATAACCAAAAATTGACTTGACTTTAGAAACTCGAGCGTATTCGTTTTTAAGGTATTCAGTTGGGCCAAAAACGTCGTGGAATCTGCTCCCATGAATTGGGAATGGAAGTCGGGATGCACAAAATTATCCCCCTGCTTATACAATTCCTCCTCCTTCAATTCCTGCGGCTGTAATGAGCGAAGGATATTCAATGGGTGGAAAAGCGTTCCCATGGCCTGGCTGGAGACCTTCAATGGTAAATCTGCTAAACGATTTCCCATGTTTTCCGCAAAGCAAGACCCAATGCAAAGGATTTGATTCTCGGCGCGGATGGGGTAGGGAGAACGGGGGATGGAGAAGGTGGTGGTGAGTTTCATTCGTGTAAAACCCCAGGCTGAAGCCAGGGGTTAATAGGCGGTTTTGGGTACATCCCCAGGCTAAAGCCTGGGGTTTTGATTTATTACAGACTTTTCGCCCAGCGATTCATTTTGTTTTCCATGACGTCTAAAGGCATGTTGCCATCCTTTAGGATCTCATCGTGGAAATCGGATAACTTGAATTTCGTGCCGAGTTCCTTGCTCAAACGCTCACGGATCTCCCGGATTTTTAGAGCACCAATCTTATACGAAAGTGCCTGCGCCGGAATCGCCATGTAACGCTCCATTTCGGCGATGGTGCCTTCTTCACTGAGCGGTTCGTTGTCCATCATGTACTTGATAGCTTCTTCGCGTGTCATGTTTTTCGAGTGCATGCCCGCATCCACCACCAAACGAATCGCACGGTGCATTTCATCACCCAAGGCGCCCATGTATTGATAAGGATCCGTGTACAAACCCAATTCTTTCCCAAGGCTTTCGGTATATAATGCCCAACCTTCTGCGTATGCCGAATTACCTCCGAATCGACGGAATTTTGGCAATTGGCTATTTTCTTGTTGGAGACTCACCTGGTAATGATGCCCCGGAATCGCCTCATGCAAGAATAAACTCTCCATGCCGGATGTCGTATTGAATTTGGTCGCATCCAAAATAGGTACATAAAATATCCCTGGACGCGTGCCATCTTCTGAACCTTGGAAATACTCCGCCGATGCCGATGCCGCACGGAATGCCTCCGTTTGACGAATCTCGAAAGGGGTTTTGGGTACCCGACCAAACATCGTCTTCAACGCCGGTTCCATCTTCTTATGAATGGCATGAAAGGCCGCTAGCACTTCGGCTGGCGTTTTGTAGGGCGTGAATTTCTTGTCGGTACGCATGTGCTCAAAGAATGCTTTCAGGTCGCCTTTAAAGCCGACCGCCTCCTTGGTCTTTTCCATTTCGGTCCGAAT
>Ga0228703_1002167_pt1 | contig 11245 bp, 7 predicted proteins | sample McNCre217_Aug_MG_3_FD_178020 | JGI IMG/M metagenome (GOLD analysis project Ga0228703, IMG submission 178020) | Freshwater microbial communities from McNutts Creek, Athens, Georgia, United States - 29-17_Aug_MG | ecosystem: Environmental > Aquatic > Freshwater > Creek | place: USA: Georgia... | reverse complement strand
GCGACGATTATTCCGAAGTATTATACTAATTATTCAGCTTTTCATTGGTATGTGATTGGGGTGATTATTGTGGTTGCGGGAACCTATGGGGACTTGGTGGAATCTTTGTTTAAGCGGAGTATTAATATCAAGGATTCGGCGGATACGATTCCGGGACATGGGGGATTTTTGGATCGTTTTGATGGCTTATTGCTTTCTATTCCGTTCATTATTCCTTTTGTGAAATTATTCCCTTAGGGGTCTTAACGAAAATTAAGTTTTCGGCGATTGGATTTTTTGTAAACTTGCGTCATGCTTCAAAAGAGACTATTTCTTGTGCTGGTTTTCTGCCTATCGGCGACGGCATCTTTGTTTGCGCAGGGACAAGATAAGACGGTCTTATTTAATGGCCGGATTGTTTCTGCGCGAAATTCCGAGTATTTACCTTTAGCCTATATTTATATCCCTCAAGCGGGACGTGGAGCCTTAAGTGATAATTTTGGGGCGGTTGATTTAAATGTTTTTCCCGGGGATAGTTTGGTGATCACTTATGTGGGCTATAAGCCTCAGTATTACATCATTCCCCGAAATACAGGAGTGGTTCATCAGGCGATTATCGAATTGAATGAGGACTCCAAGATGCTGTCGGAGGTAAAGGTGTTTCCACATGCGAGTGAGGATGAATTTAAGAAGGCTTTTTTGAATTTGCGTTTACGGGACGAGAAGCAGCGGGAGATTTTGGCCAATAATTTAGAGCAGTCGAAGCTGAATGTCTTTGCCTTGCAGGCGGGATTGGGTGCCAACTCGAATTTTAGGAATTTCTCGGATCAAATGATTTCATCTCAAGCGAATCGAACCTTTGTTTCAAGCCCCTTGATGACCTTAACGAATCCTTTTGCCTGGATGAGTTTTATCAAGTCGATTAAGAATGGGGATCTCAAACGAAAGGACTGGAAGGAGGCGTTTGAATTACAGCCTAAGCAGTTGGTTTCACCTCAGCAGTTTAAACAGGATTTGCGGAGAAATTAAGTTCCTGTCTCAGTTTATCAATATCTTGATTGCGTTTCACGTAGTTTTGGCGATTGTGCCAATGGGAGGGTTGTTATTTATCAATGACTTGATAAGAAGTTGTTTCTACTTTAGGTAGCTTTGAGCGTAACGCTGGCGGGGTCGCAGACCCCGCCAGCGTTTACCACCACCACGACTTTATTCTTCCTCTAGGGTGTAATTGCAATTTTGTTTAATCCATTCAATCGGCGTGGTATTCGTGACATCTCTAAATGCTTTGTAAAAAGTAGCCCGATTGTTAAATCCGGATTCAACGGCAATCCCTTCAATCGAAATTTTCAAATGTGAATTTTTTCGAAACATTTCCGTGGCATAATCAATGCGTAATTGATTTCGCATTTTGGGAAAGGGTATTTTTATCACCTTACTAAAACAGTCCGTTACATTTTTTTGAGGTATATCCAATGTACTTACAATATCATGTATGGAAAATCCGGGAGCTAGATACGGTTTTTCATCATTCAAGTAGTTCATAATTCTAGTTGATTCTGATAATAATTCGCTTTTGATGGAATCCGCATTTTCACTATTTCCCGTCAAGCGATTCATCATTCGGAAATAAAGATTTAAATCCGAGTTGTTCGAGTTGTCATAAATGAAATTGGGAAAAATAATGAATGATAAGGGAACCAAGATACATATAACTCCGAGGAATTCGGGACTGATTTGTTGACCATCTGAAATGTAACGATATAAGACAAGCGCTCTAATCGTAATAAAATTGATGACCAAAATGATGCCGAGCTGTAGTAAATTGTGATACGTTTTTTTACTCAGTTTTTCCTTATTTCGAATCACTAGTCGGAATAGGTATCCCATAGTTATTACCCCAATTAGCGGATTGTAAATATTATTTATCGTTCGTAAAAGAGGATAAGAAAACCAAATAAAATAGGGCTTGGCGGATGTATAGGTATCCTGCGTATAAATTTGAACTTTATCTTCAATCGGCAAAAAATAGAAAGGGATAAAATTAATCAAACACAATACGAATGGGGTAAAAAATAGATAATAACGATTTAAGGTAAGCCCTTTTCTCAGGACACTTTCTATATATAGTAATGCCAAAGGCGCGATGATAAAGTTTATAATGGGATGGATCATCACCACACGTAGGGTGAGCGGATGCTGATCAAAATAAGCTAATGGAAAAGACTCTACGATAACCTTCAAGCAAACCGCTGGCAAGGCGATAATCGCATAAATAATTCCCTTATTTTTTTCAAAATGATTTCTCAGTAGGATAAATGCAACCAAGGAAACAAGAATAAGATTTGCGTTCAGCATTTGACAAGGTTATAAATTAATCTTTGATAAATTTAGTTTACAATAATTTAATTAAGACAATTCATAATCTGCTAGTTGTCATAAATACTTTTTTATAGACACTATTATTTAGTCTAATTCGATTTTAGCCATTATACGCACACACTTTTGTACTGACTTTTAATCTTAGTCCAAACAAAAATGTTCGCTATGAAGCTTATTTCGACTCGTTTGTTGCTCATCTGTCTCTGTATTTTTCTTGTGCAAATTGCCTTTGGCCAACAATTCAAACTGACCCAAGGCATCGCCATCACGCAATTCAATTATCAAAATGATCAAGGACAAGCACTGCAGGGGATGAAGTCGGGCTCAGGCTTAGCATTCCAATTAGCCTTTCACAAAGCTAGTCTCGTAGACACCACCCAGCTGAAACTCGAGCAAACTCCTTTTGCAATTTACTTATCTCAAAATGTCAAGGTCGCTAAGCTTTTAACCCTAATCAATTACGATCTAGGATTACAGTTTACTCAACTGAACGCAGTAGGTGACATCCAAAACAATGCATTTTCCTACCAAACTGATTATTTGGGAATGCATGGTAAACTCGGCATTCGCATTCCGCTTCCATTCAAGACAGCCATCAACCTACAAGGAATTGCCAGCGTGAATAAAATCGTTCATGGAAATCAGTTACTCATGAATCGCTATGAGGATTTAACGCAAGATCCTCAGTTTAGTCAAATTAAATTCATGGCTGGCTACGGCGCTGAGGTCGAGAAACGCTTTTCGGATAAATTGGCGGGATTCGTATCCTACCAACAAACCCAAACGCTCAATGATCAGCCCGAAGGTCAATCAACCTTGAACTTCAAGCCCACAGTATTTTCGGTAGGCATTCGCTTAATGAACTAATATGAAAAAATATCTACTCTTTTTACTTCTCATCAGCCTAAGCAGCCATGGTCAATACCTAAAGCTTTCCACGATTGCTTCATCCGGTATTTCCAAAGGAACCTATGCCTCCCAGGTTGTAGGCCAATCCAGTGTGGCTTCAGGTGTTGCAAACAATTTTCGGCAAGGTTTCAAACAACCATTTGGCGTAAATATTCAAAAGACCACGATCACGAATATGCTAAGTGTTGGAGAACCAGTGAACTGGTCGGTGGAAATCTTCCCCAATCCCTTCGTAAATAACCTAATTGTTCGATTAAACGGAGCGACGAATTTACCGACTCGCCTGGTATTGTATGACGTAGATGCCAACATTGTTTGGGAAGGTACATACCCCGAAAAGCAATCGGAAATACGCTTGGAAGACTTTAAAAACATCCTAGCAGGCAAATACATTTTGCAAGTTTTCCATCACGGAAAACCACAAACGAAGACACTCATTAAAACATTGCCATAGTTATGAAAATCAACATCAACAAATATTTATTCATCCTCTTTAGCTTAGTCAGCCTAAGCACATTGGCTCAGAGCAAAAAGTCGCTGAATTACCAAGCCGTTATTTTAGATCCCAAGGCGATCGATATTCCGGGAGCCAGTATTTCAGGCCAACCTTTAAACAAGGGAAATGTGTGTTTACGCTTTAGTTTGCTGAATGCCTCGGGCGGATTGGACTATGAAGAAACCCAACAAGTTGTTACCGATGAGTATGGTCTCGTCAGTGTTGCCATTGGGACTGGAATGCAAGGCACGAGTGCAAGTACGTACAAAACTTTCAATAACATCGTTTGGAATGCTAATGTGAAGAGTTTAAAGGTAAGTGTCAGTTACGATGGTTGCAGCAGCTTCAAGCAAGTGAGTACACAAGTCTTTAATTATACCCCGTATGCCTTGTATGCTGAGGCGGTGGATTATAATAACGTAAGAGATGCGCCGACGAAATTGTCACAGTTTTCAAACGACGCGGGTTACTTAATTCCAAAGGATTTGGACCCATTAAAATCAGACATCAAAAGCAACACAAAGCAGCTTCAAGTCGCGAATCAAACCATCGCCGAGAATAAGTTGGCAAGTGATGCCTCGTTTTTAGTGGTCAACCAAAGCCTGACAAGTTTAGACAAGCAGGTGGCGGATAATACGAGCTCGATTACGACCATGAACTCTCGTATTAATGACCAACAAAATCAAATAATCGACAACCGAAATCAGTTGGGCGGCTTGCAAGGCCAATTGAATATAACGAATTCAACCGTTAGTAATTTGACGGGAGTAGCGGAAGTAGTATCGAATAAATCAACGTCGACGAACTTAGGCGGGGCTAATACTTCAGACCAATTATATCCTACCCAAAAAGCAACGAAAACTTATGTGGATCAAGCGGTGGCACAGATTTCAAGCGGAACCATATCGGATGCAACCACATTAGCCGCGGGAAAAATTCAGTTGGCCGGTGATTTAAGCGGTACAGCCACAAACCCCACAGTGCCTGCCTTGGCAGGAAAAGAAAACACAAGCAATAAATCAACTGCTACGGATTTAGGAGCAGGCAGCCCATCCGACCAATTGTACCCAAGTCAACGCGCGACAAAAGCCTACGTTGACAACTCGATTTATGCGGCGGTAGGAGCAGGAGTCGCTGATGCAACAACCATGGCAGCGGGAAAGGTGAAGTTGGCCGGTGATTTAGCCGGAACAGCCACCAATCCAACCGTTCCGGGTTTGTTATTAAAAGAAGATCTTTCGAATAAATCAAATGCCACTTTAGGTACCAGCACGACCTTATACCCAACCCAAAATGCTGTAAAAACCTATGTGGATGCACAGATCGCTTCGGCGACGATTGTTGATGCGGATGCGTCAACGAAAGGGAAGTTACAATTAGCAGGCGATTTGGGTGGAACGGCCATGGCTCCTACGGTACCGGGATTATTGCTTAAAGAAGATGTTTCTCGGAAATCTACGGCAACCGATTTGGGAGCGGGAAGTACATCCGATAGTAATTATCCGAGTCAAAAGGCCGTTAAAACCTATGTAGATACTCAAATAGCGTCGGCAACCATCGCAGATGCGAATACGCTTACAAAAGGTAAAATAGCATTGGCTGGAGATTTAACAGGAACTGCAGCAGCCCCTTTAATCGCTGCGGATGCGGTTAACAGTTCAAAAATTCAAGATCGCAGCATTGTTACCGATGACATTGCGGACGCAGCTATATCGGATATTAAGATTTCAGGTGTTTCGGGTGGAAAAGTAACGGGTAACATTTCGGGTAATTCGAGTAATGTGACAGGCTTAATCGCTGTTGGAAATGGAGGAACGGGAGCGACGAGTTTAATAGGTTATGTCAAGGGAAATGGGACCTCAGCTATGACAACGGTAAGTTCGATTCCGGTAGCAGATGTGACCGGAGCTGTTAAAAAAGTGAACGGCATATTGCCTAATTCAGCTGGTGATGTAACTATACTTTTTGGTTCAGTTTCGACGGGATCAATAGCTAATCGTCCCATAAATGCAGGAACCAATGGAGATATTTACATTGTTTCAGCTGATATCAACCCGACTAATGACGGAAGGACTTATATATCCGATGGTAGTTCTTGGAACGAAGTGACTGCCAATGCTGCGACAACAGATGCACGTTATCTTCAATTGGCTGGAGGAATTATGGATGGAAATGTAAGTTTTCCATCAGGCAAAAAAGTCATCCTTGCGGATGCTCCAACGGGATCGACAGATGCGGCCAATAAAGCTTATGTGGATTCTAAGATTTCATCTGATGCGCCCAATGCAACCAGTAGTGTGCCGGGTAAGGTACAATTGGCGGGAGATTTTGGCGGTACCGCCACGGCGCCAACGGTACCCGGTTTGGCATTGAAGGCACCCATTAATAATCCAGCATTTACAGGAACGGTTTCAGGCATTACCAAAGCCATGGTGGGTTTAGCTAATGCAGATAATACGAGTGATGCGAATAAGCCGATAAGCACAGCTACGCAAACGGCCTTGGATTTGAAGGCACCTTTGGCATCGCCCACTTTCACTGGGACCGTTTCGGGAATTACCAAAGCAATGGTGGGTTTAGCGAATGTGGAAAACACAACTGACGCGAATAAACCTGTGAGTACTGCTGTACAATCTGCTTTAAATTTAAAGGAAGAGGCCTCCAATAAATCCAATGCGGCTTTAGGTTCGAGTACTACTTTGTTTCCTACACAGTATGCGGTCAAGTCCTATGTAGATGCTCAAGTAGCCTCAGGAGCGCCAGATGCAGACGCGACCACCAAAGGCAAATTGGCATTAGCGGGAGATTTAACAGGAACAGCGGCCTCTCCAAGCATTTCCCTAGGAGCTATCACGAGTGCCAAAATATTGGATGCAACGATTTTAACGGCAGATTTGGCGGATGCTTCCGTGACGGATGCGAAGATTGTTGGCCTGACGGGAAGTAAGATTTCAGGTAATATTTCCGGCAATGCTGCCAACGTAACCGGAACGATTGCCATTGCCAATGGAGGGACGGGATCAACGACTCAAAATTTTGTCGATTTGTCCACAACTCAATCTATTGCCGGAGATAAAACTTTCTCTGGAAATATAGCCCTAGGAGGGACTTTAAGTGTGACAGGTTCAACTACATTGACCGCAGCACCAAAACTTTCAAGTACCACAGCATCTCAAGCGTTATTTACAGATGCCAATAAGAATGTAGTTTCGAATGCTATTACGGGAAGTGGGAACGTGGTAATGAGCACTTCACCAACCTTAATAACTCCTGCCTTAGGCACTCCAAGTGCCTTAGTATTAACAAACGCTACCGGATTACCCCTGTCTACAGCCGGAGCAGTTTCGGGTACTTTACCGATCTCAAATGGTGGCACAGGTTTATCCTCCGTGCCAACAAATGGACAAATCCTAATAGGAAATGGAACAGGGTTTGCATTGGCTACCTTAACTGCCGGAACTGGTATTACGATAACGAACACGAGTGGATCTATAACGATTGCTGCCTCTGCCTCGCTTGTACGACCAACTTCAGATCAATTTTCAGCCACAGCCAACCAGACAAGTTTTACCTTAACCCAAACACCTTTAACGAATGCAAATTCATTGCGGAATGTTTGGATGTTTATTAATGGTGTTCGTACAAATAACTCTGCTTATTCTGTGAATGGAGTAACTGTGACCTATACACCTGCTCAAAATGGTAATTATGCAATACTCGCGAACGATCGAATTCAATTTGATTATGCCTATTAATCTAAATTGGATAAACAAAATGAAATTGATTTCACTTTATAAAACCCTTTTGAGTTTTTGGTTTCAATCAATGCTAGTTCCTAAAGTGCTTATTGAGCAGCTTAATACTTGTTCAGGCCGGCTTTTTATTTATATAGGATGAAAAAAATAGTTAAAAATACCGTGAAGTATATCGGCATACTTTTATTTACTCTTCTCGTGATTGGAAATATCCGTGCACAATCTGTGAACGTTAGTCAAAATCCCTCGGGTGCAATCTGTTCCGGAACGAGTGTTCAATTCACAGCAAATCCCATTGGTTTTACAAGTCCCAAATACCAATGGTATTTAAATGGAACTGCCATTCCAGGTGCTACGTCCGTTACTTATACCACCTCAACATTGAATAATAATGATCAAATATATGTTCAATGTAGTAATAACACGGTTAGTGAAATGGTTGCGGGTGCAGAATTTTATTATGATGCAACCAATCCAAACTCTTACCGAGGTGCCAGCTCAACTATAAAAGATTTAAGTGGAAACGGAAGAGATGGTACGATGCAAGGATATACGAGTGGAAGTTGGAGCTCTTCGGATGGGGGAGTTTTTAACTTTAATGGAACTAATCAATATATTTCTACGGGATGGAAGCCCTCCAACACCATGAGTTTTCAATTAGCTTTCCGAAGTCTTGAAGCGTATAGTGCCTGGTGGAATAGAGGCTTGATTTCTACTTTTCCTTTGCAAACGACGCCTTATTATGGGTTTTATATTGGTACTCGTCCCGTAGATGTCTCTGCTAATAATGCGCTACATTTTTATTATGATAATAATGTTAATGGTAATATAGGTACAACAAATTCAACGTTTAATAGTACGAGCACTTGGTATGTTTTAACCGTTGTAAGTAATCCAGCAGACAATGCTGGCGCTGGTTCCATTAAATTTTACCTAAATGGTGGTACCTCCCCCATAACGAGTACAACTGGAAAAACAACGCATGCAGGAAATATTGTGGTCGGTAGGTCTGGGTATGATAAAGATTATTGGTTAGGGTATATCGCCAATGTCATTGTTTACAATCGCGTACTTTCTACCCAAGAAATCGCTGCCAATTATAATGCCACCATTGGCAGGGTAACTGGGGCATCTTCAGCTTCTGTGATAAGTACCGTCACGAATTCGATCGTATTAAGTTCAGCTGCTGGCACGAATAGTCAGTCAATATGTAATAATACAGCCATTACAAATATTACCTATGCAACGACCGGCGCGACAGGGGCAACTTTTACCGGACTTCCTACGGGTGTAACGGGTACTTGGAATAATAATGTGGTCACGATTAGTGGAACACCTACGCAGGCGGGTACATTTAATTATACAGTTACCCTAGTAGGCGGATGCAATCCTACCACAGTTCAGGGAACATTAGTCGTCAATTTAACAAATAATACGATTACCTTAACCTCAGCTGCAGGTACAAATAGTCAATCATCTTGTAAAAATTCAACCATCACGAATATCACGTATGCAACGACCGGAGCTACCAATGCAACATTCGCGGGACTCCCTGCGGGAGTTACAGGTTCGTGGGGAAATAATACGGTGACGATTAGTGGAACACCTGTGCCAACTTCCGGTACATATAATTACACAGTTACCTTGACGGGTGGATGTGGCAATATTACTGCGACAGGAAGTATCACGATAAATGCTAATTCTGTGCCCAGTGTTCCCTTTACGCTTACTGGAGATGGTTGTGTAAATAGAACAGCATTAATGTCAACCAATTCATTTAATTCGTATGCTTGGTTTCTGAATGGATCTGAAATTTCAAATACGAATACTCGAACTTATAGCCCCACAACGGCTGGTAATTATTATGTTCGAGTGTTTAATGGCCAATGTTATGGCACATCTTCCGACATAACAATTAATACCTGTGGAATAACCCAAACGGGTCAAATGAGCGCGACAACTTACATGATTAACACATTGGGAGGAGCTGCCAACACGACAAACAAAGGCATGGATGATCGAGGATTAATTCTCAATGTGCCTAATTGAGTGTCTATTGTTATACTTCAAACTGAGGAATTAAAATTTAATTAAGAACACGGATTTTATCAAAACCGAAAGATTTTATCTTTTGGTTTTATTTTTTACCCTCAACCTCCTGCCCGTAACCCCCTTTTCCTTCCGACGAGAGAAGAATACATCATTGTGCTCCACCGTGCAATAATCTGAAATCTCGATCAGTGTAATCCCTAAATCGGGCAATCGAGCCGTATATGTAGCCTCTAAATCCAGATGCCAGCGATCTATGCGTTTTTCCTTTTACTCAAATTGAATTGTTAGGTAAAGGCAGTTTATCAGTTTTCTAGTAGATTTTGTGTGTAAACGCTTCTTTTTAGGTTATTTGAAGGCTTATTTAATCAGTTTTCTGGAACTGTTTCCGTTCGATTTTAGCTAGCTTTGAGCGTAACGCTGCCGGGGTCGCAGACCCCGGCAGCGTTTACCCACCCAATCACCGCAAGCATCCTGCCCGTAATTCCTTTTTCCTTTCGATGAGAGAAGAATAAATCATTATCCTCCACCGTGCAATAATCTGAAATCTCGATCTGCCTAATCCCTAAATCGCGCAATTGAGCCGCATTCGTAGCCTTTAAATCCACATGCCAACGTGCTCCTCGTTTTTCCTTGTACTCAAATTGTGCTGCCACCTCATCGCCCACTTCGAATCGATCCAGGCTGATGCAAGGACCAATATAAGCCAATATATCTGCCGGATTTGACCCGTCAGTAATTAGGGTAGAAGCAGTTTTGTGAACGATTTGGGCAACGGTTCCTTTCCAACCGGCATGTATGGCCGCCGCAACTTGACGAACTGGATCCGCCAATAAAATCGGGCAACAATCGGCTATGCCCACGCCTGCAAAAATACCGGGTGTTTCGGAAATAATGGCATCGTAACCACTTTGATAACCCGGAAGCCGGGTTTGCCAGATTTCAGACCCATGTACCTGGTAGGAGCGCGCCAAAGATTCCGGCGATATGCCTAAATCTGCACAAAAAAGCGAAAGATTTTGCGTAATGGCCTCCGGATCATCCTCCGTATGAACGCCTAAATTCAGCGTTTGATAGGCCTGGGAACTCACGCCCCCGTGGCGAGTCGATATACCCGCCACGAGCTGGGGAATGTGAGCAAATATGTGTGGTCTGACGACCCGACTATGCGTCATAACTTAAACCGTACTGCTTCAATACCTCATCCGGAACCCCGTTCCACTGATTTGGCGTATTGCCCTTATATTCTAAATCGGCAATGCCCATTTTTGAGGTAAAAAATCCAGTGGCCGTCAAATTTCGCATCAAGCTAAAGAAACTTACCCCCTGCGATAAATGCTTCGGTGCCGTTTCCGGATAAGCGATATCATCTACGATGTTGATGCGTTGCGCAGCCGTAATTTCCGTGAATTTCTTACCAAAACGCTTGTTCGACTCGGAGTCCAACCAGCGTAATCCACCGCGCATCGGCGTTTTGAATTCCGGTTTGTCCTTCACAATAAATTCGATGAATGCCGTAACGCCCGATTGCGACGCACTGCCCGATTTTCCATCGGCCGGAATGATGATGTCCGACAAAATCGTAATCGTATCCAGTTCATGTTTATTCAAGAAAACCTCAGCTTGTAAGCGGGCTTCCATTTCAGCCTCTTCCTGCGTCCGACCGTTTGGTCTTTTC
>Ga0228703_1002166_pt1 | contig 11249 bp, 11 predicted proteins | sample McNCre217_Aug_MG_3_FD_178020 | JGI IMG/M metagenome (GOLD analysis project Ga0228703, IMG submission 178020) | Freshwater microbial communities from McNutts Creek, Athens, Georgia, United States - 29-17_Aug_MG | ecosystem: Environmental > Aquatic > Freshwater > Creek | place: USA: Georgia... | reverse complement strand
TTAATCGCTTTGACAAAAGAGATCGAATGAATTTCATCTGCCTCCGTTTTAGCTGGTAACCACTTATCAATCCGAACTAAAATCAATCCACCCACGATCCAAGAACCTACGATAAACCAATATCCTTGAAATAAAGCTTCTAACAAATCATCTAACAATACACCTAAGATTACCGCAGGAATAAAAGAGGTGGCAATAGTATAGTAAATGGATAAACCAGAGGCGAATAAACGCTTAAAATAGAGAAATGGGACAGCCGTAATGGCTCCTAACTGCACGAAAACAGTGAAAAAATGAAGGAACTTAGAATTTTCTAAGCCTAGTAAATTCTCCGTTACAATTAAATGAGCAGTCGAAGAAACAGGCAAAAATTCCGTCAAGCCTTCTACTAATCCTAAAATTATATTTTGAATAATTTCTGTCATTATCGTTTCCACTTAAAAAGGGAAAACACCGGAATGATAATTCCTACTAAAACAAGAAGTGGACCTAGTGTTAAGCCTAAAAAGCCAAAACCAAACTCCTCTTTATCTAAGTTCATCACAAAAAAACCAAGCAACATAATTCCAATACCTAGTAAAAGAATTTTAATGTCTTTGGCCCCTAAAGGCATATTTGATTGACTCATATTAAAATAGGTTTGTATGTTGAATTTTTAAATACTTTGAAATGGAAAAGAATGAAGCAATTAGACTAAATAGGGTACAGAAACCTACGCAAACTGCAGCTAATTGAACTTGATTATTGACCTCAAAAAACAATGAACTACTTTCAGGAATAGAGGTAGAAAAATAATAAAAAGCTCCATCCGCTAACACAAAACCCAATAAACCACCAAGGAAACCGACTAATACTGAATTCAATAAATAGGGCTTTTGAATGAAACCATTGGTACTACCTAACAATTGCATCGTTTTAATCAAAACACGGTTTCCATGAATATGTAATCGAATATTATTCGCTAATTGAATATATACAAACAATACAAGTAGTCCAACTAAAACCAAACCTACATAGCCTACCGCTTTAATCTTTCCTACAATAGACCCTAAAAAGGTATTCGGATACGTTACCTCATATACTTCGGGTCTTGATTGAATTTCAGCTACAATCTTTTTAAAAGAAGATTCATCTTTGAATTCGTCTTTTACCCCTAAAATCAAGCAATTTTTAAAAGGATTTTCATCTCCTAGTAATGTTTGATAATCTTCTTGAGAGGATTTTAAAAATTCTGCTGCAATCTGCGCTTTGGACTTAAACTCCAATTCAGGCTTTAACTCCTTTTGATTTAAATAGGGTCTCGTTTTAAAATAGGTAATAGTCGGAGCTAAATCTTTTGTCTGTAAGGAATCACTCAAATACACATAAATCTTCATCTGGGATTTGATTTCATCTCCCCAAGATTTAACGCTCACAAACAATTGAAAGAATAAGGCTAAAATAAAAGCCAAACTCGCCATAGAGATCACCAAAGTTAATTGGGTAGATTGTGGACGACTTTTAGAATATTTCATATTTATAATTTTTCAATTTCATCTCTTAACTTAGCCGCTTCCTCATAGTTCTCCTCTTGCAAAGCTTTATTTAACATGGCCTCTAATTCTGCTTTAGACTTTACAGCTGGTAGTTTTTCCATTACATCGAAATCATCTTCCTCTATATCATCTAAAAAAGCTTCCTCAGGAATACAAATTTCATTTAATAATTTCTCCGAAATTAAGATGGGAATGTCCAATCGAATAGCCAAAGCAATCGAGTCCGAAGGCCTAGCATCAATCAATACCGTTTCGCCCTCTTTATCAATCTCCAAATTAGCATAAAATATACCATCCTTAAAGTCTGTAATAATTACTTTGCGAATAGCTACATTGGAATGCGAAAGCAGATTAACAAATAGATCATGTGTTAGGGGACGACTAGGTTGTATTTTTTCTAAATAGACTGAAATAGATTGTGCTTCTTGACTTCCAATCACAATAGGAAAACGCAAGGCCTGCGAATCATCCGCTTCTAATAAAAGGATATAAGAACTAGCTCCCACAGAACTAGGATTCACCGATAAAATACGCAATGGTACAAACTCTTTCAATGGCCTTAAGTAAAACACAAATGTACCAATTAGAGCGCTAATTTTAATGTAATTGGAGCTTTTTTGTTAATCTCGGTAAGATATCATTTACATCTCCTACAATACCATAATCAGCATGTTTGAAAAAAGGTGCCTCTGGATCATTGTTTATCACCACAATGATACGAGAACCATTTACACCGGCTAAATGCTGAATGGCACCAGAAATTCCACAGGCAATGTAGAGATTAGGTGAAATCTTGACGCCCGTTTGGCCCACGTGTTCATGGTGAGGACGCCAATTTAAATCCGACACCGGTTTTGAACAAGCCGTAGCGGCACCTAAAGCTTTGGCTAAATCCTCCACGATCGCCCAATTACTCGGATCTTTTAATCCACGACCAGCACCTACCACAAGCGCTGCATCAGGTAAAGGAATGGAACCCGTAATAGGTTTTAATGCAATGACAGCAGCTTTACTACCATTTGAAGGGTTCAGCGTTGCTGTTTTATTGATAGATTGCTCCGTAAATGAAGGTGAAGCGCTAAAATCAAAATTACGATTGAAACTAAAATAAGCTGCCGTTTCAGTCGTCAAAGAAAGAGAAGCTTTGCCAGAGAATATCGATTTACTAATCGTAAACTGTCCATTAGCATAAGTCATTTGTTGAATTCCTGAAATCAATTCCTTAGATGAACAAGCCGCTAAAAGACTTAATAAATTATCCACATAAATGGATTTTATCCCAAAAACGGTAAAACCATCCAATGCGGCAACCAAAGGCTGAATAGAAGCGCTATCAGACCATAAAGCATCTGATAAAGGAATGACTTGTATAGCTGTCGAAGCGGCAACTTGATTAAACTTAAATCCATCAGAAACAACCAAAGCAATCGTTTCAGGATGATAAGAGGACAAAAAAGCAATCAATTGTTGAGTGGATTCAGTTAACTGACCTTCTTTTGTTTGGGCAATAATGGCGACCTTTTTCATCTTATAAAACGTTTGACTCTGTTTTTAATAAATCAATTAATTGTTCCGCATCTTCTGCTTTAATCATCTTGTTTTTCCGTGCGGTTTCAGCGATATCGGCCTTCACTAGCTTTACCTGATTGTTACATTCCAAAGGCAGTACAACAATTTCTTTCGTACGAGCAGTCATAATTCCACGCATGGATGGAATTTTCCATTCCGCTATCGGTTCCTGACACCCCAAAACGGCTGGAAGGGGACAGGAAACTTCCATTTTACCTCCATCCATTTCTACTTCTAATTGTAAACTCTCGCCAGCCATATCTAGGTGCATGACTGGATTAAAGTGGGTATAGCCCAATGCACCTGCCACTAAACCGTGAATGATACCTGAATTATAATCAATCGACTCTTTACCCATTAAAATAAGATCCATGGGATTTTGTTGTACATACGTAACAATTGCCGTTGCAATTTGAGAAGAGGATGTAGGACTACCATTGATACGAACAGCTGAATCAGCCCCTAAAGCTAAACATTTACGAATAAGCGCCTCAGATTCCGCACCACCCACGTGTAAAACAACTACTTCGGCACCCATACTTTCCTTTAATTCAATGGCTCGAGATAAAGCATAATCATCGTAGGGACCTACGATAAATGTTAAACCCTGGCTACTTATTTGGGAGGTTGACGGATCTATTGTTATTTTTGAGGTGGTGTCGGGGACACAGGAGATACAGACTAGTATTTTCATGGCAGATCAAATTGTTATGCAAGCATACTAATTTGTTTTTAATTTAGCAAAATGGATCGCAAAGAATTTATTAAAAATGAGATTAATCAAGATCCGATGGATCCATTCAATTACTATTTATTAGCCATTGAATATCAAAAGGAAGGAATGAGACAGGAAGCATTCGAGAAATTCGAACAAATGATAACTGATTTTCCAGACTATGTGGCCACCTATTATACGTATGCAAATGCCCTTCTAGAAGAAAATGAGGAAGAAAAAGCAGAAGCAATCATTCATTTAGGGCTAAAGGTAGCAGAAGAAAAAGGAGCTGCCAAAGCCTTAAAAGAACTGAAGCAACTCCTCGAATTGAATTTTTAATTAACCTAATAAAACCTCTTCTAAGTCTTTTTCTACGACTAAATTATCGATAATGAATTTTTGGCGCTCAGGTGTATTCTTACCCATGTAATAAGTTAGCAACTGCGGAATGGTGAAATCTTTTTCTAAAATAACCGGTTCTAACTTAATCTCTTCACCAATAAAGTTTCCAAATTCTTCCGGTGAAATTTCACCCAAACCCTTAAATCGAGTAATCTCCGGTTTGGGACCTAAGGCCTCAATGGCATTGCGTCTTTCTTCGTCTGAATAACAGTAACGTGTTTCCTTTTTATTACGAACCCTAAATAGGGGAGTCTCTAAAATATATAAGTGACCATTCCGTACTAAATCCGGGAAGAATTGCAAGAAGAATGTCAATATGAGCAAGCGAATGTGCATTCCATCGACATCGGCATCCGTCGCAATGACAATCTTATTATACCGCAAATTATCTAAGGAATCTTCAATATCTAAAGCGTGTTGCAGTAGATTAAACTCCTCATTTTCATATACAATTTTCTTAGTCAGGCCAAAACTGTTTAACGGCTTCCCCCTTAAACTAAATACCGCTTGCAATTGTACATCACGTGATTTGGTAATACTTCCAGAAGCAGAATCACCCTCCGTTATAAACAAAGTTGTATCATGACGCGTTTCTGATTTCTCATCCGATAAGTGAACGCGGCAATCTCTTAATTTTTTATTGTGCAAATTTGCCTTCTTAGCTCGCTCATTTGCTAATTTCTTAATACCTGCAATGTCCTTGCGCTCGCGCTCGGATTGTAAAATACGTTTTAATAGCGCATCGGCAGAAGCAGGGTTTTGGTGTAGATAATTATCTAATTCCGTTTTTACAAAATCCCCTACAAACGTACGAATCGAAGTGGAGTTCGAATCAGGGGAAATAGTCGTACTACCTAATTTGGTCTTCGTTTGTGATTCAAAAACAGGCTCCTGCACCCGAATCGCAATGGCGCCTACAATACTTGCACGCACATCGGATGGATCGAAATCTTTCTTAAAAAACTCGCGAACTGTTCGTACTATTGCTTCCCTAAATGCAGCCAGATGGGTTCCGCCTTGCGTTGTATTCTGACCATTCACGAAAGAATAGTATTCTTCGCCGTATTGGTTATTATGAGTTATAGCTAATTCTATATCGTTGCCTTTCAAATGGATGATAGGATAACGATTCTCTTCTGCATTGGTCTTTTTAGATAACAAGTCCAAAAGTCCATTTTGGGAAAAATACTTCTCTCCATTAAAATTTATGGTCAATCCTGCATTCAAATACGCATAATTCCAAAACAGGGAATCTAAATACTGCGGAATGAAATGATAATTCTTAAAGATAGAATTATCTGGTTCAAACTGAACATGTGTACCACTTTTAGCATTAGAAGATTCAATTCCAGCTGATTCAGCCGTTAATTCACCCTTGCAAAATTCTGCCCACTTCGTCTGCCCATCCCGATAAGATTGAACTTTAAAATAGTTCGAAAGGGCATTCGTGGCTTTTGTACCTACACCATTCAAACCTACGGATTTTTGGAAAGCACCAGAATCGTATTTACCTCCTGTATTAATCTTAGAAACGCAATCAATTACTTTCCCTAATGGAATACCTCGACCATAATCACGCACTTCTACCTTGTGATCTGAAATTTTAACATCGATCGACTTTCCATTTCCCATCATATGCTCATCAATCGAGTTATCCATAATCTCTTTGACAAGAACATAGATACCATCGTCAACTGATGAACCATCGCCTAATTTACCAATATACATACCCGGACGAAGCCGAATATGTTCTTTCCAATCTAGGGAACGAATACTATCGTCGTTATAAACAGGTGCGCTATTTTGATTTTCTTCCACTGACATAATTTTACACTAAATTATCAAATTTTAGCGATTAAGAAAGAGGGTGTATTGAATTAATTAGATCAAAAAAAGGACTAACGGATTAAAAGCCTGTTTCATTGGTTTTTAAAGCCGTAAAAAAGGGGATAACTTGCAATCGCTTTGCGATAGTCGTCACTTCGTGACTTAGTCATCGCTGCGCGATTTAGTCGCCTTCGGCTTAGTCAAAGAGTCGTCACTGTGTGACTTAGTCAAAGAGTCGCCGCGAAAGCGGCTTAGTCAAATAGATATATGAATGTAAAAGAAAATGTATTAGAAGGTCTTCGGTCCATCAAAGGGAATCTGTTAAGAACCGTATTAACTGCACTCATTATATCATTAGGTATAACGTCCTTGGTGGGTATTCTTACCGCAATCGATGGAATTCAAAGTTCGGTGGACAATTCTTTTTCTGGTTTAGGGGCGAATTCATTTGATATTCGTAATCGACCGGCCATGCAAGTTAGACGCGAAGGTCAAAAAGAAAAGCGTTTTAAAAATATTGATTACCGCCAAGCCTCGCATTACAAATACTTATTCTCGGCCAAAGGCAAGGTTTCACTAAAAACCAATGTGAATAACAATGCCATTGCAAAATATGCCTCCCAAAAGACCAACCCTAATACGCGGATCATTGGAATGGATGAGAATTTCATGGAATTAAAGGGCTATAAAGTAGGAGCAGGGCGTAATTTTTCAGCAAACGAACAATTAAATGCCATCAACGTTTGTATCCTAGGAGTAGACGTGATTGATCAATTGTATGAAAAAGAGAGTCCTATAGGCACTGAATTAATTGTTTCTGGTATTAAACTCAAGGTTATTGGAGTTTTAGAGAAAAAAGGCAATATGATGGGCGGAGGAGATGACCGTGTCATCATGGTGCCTTTAGAAACAGGTCGTAAGATGGCGGTAGGTCGCAATCTTACCTTTGACATTACCACTTCTTCTGCTAAAATTACGAACCTAGATGATTTCATGGAAGAAGCTCGTGGAGCGATGCGAAAAGTCCGAATGGATCCGATCGGAATGGAAGATTCGTTTAGTATTGATCGTTCAGACTCAATGGCTAAAAGTTTTGAAAGTATTACAGGTTCCTTGCGTATTGGTGGCTTTGTCATTGGATTTATCACTTTATTAGGTGCTGCTATCGCTTTAATGAATATTATGATGGTTTCGGTTAGCGAAAGGACTAGAGAAATTGGAATTCGTAAATCTTTAGGGGCCACGCCTAGTCGCATATTACAGCAATTCTTAATTGAAGCCATTGTTATCTGTTTACTAGGTGGAGTAGGGGGAATTGTGTTAGCCATTCCCATCGGGAATTTAATCGCGCAAGCGATAAGTTCGGGAGCTGCTAGTTTTATTATTCCTTGGTTATGGATGATGACAGGAATCTTAATTTGCGTTTTAGTAGGCTTATTTTCAGGAATTTACCCTGCCTTTAAAGCGTCCCAAATGGATCCTGTTGAGGCTTTACGTTACGAATAAAGCATAATTTATTAAGCGCATATTTGCGAAAGCAAATGATTTAGCCTAGTTTTGCATTGCAATTTTGAATTGCCCAGATGGCGGAATTGGTAGACGCGCTGGTCTCAAACACCCGTGGGTGCAAGCCCGTGCCGGTTCGACTCCGGCTCTGGGTACAAGCCTCTCAAGCAATTGAGAGGCTTTACCATTTCTAAGGGCTGTACTATTTTTATTTCGGCAAGTTGATTTTCCAATGACCATACGCTTCAGCATAAGCCGCCATAAGCAGATTATTAGGATGAATGGTCTTCAGCACTTTAATTCGACTAACTGCCTCATCTTCATTAGCGTAATACCCTACACCAGCACCTGCACCTAAAGCGGCCCCCATAGCCCCATCTGATTCCAATAATTCAACTGATGCACCCGAAGCATTCACGATGGCTTGAGTAAAAAGGTCACTTAAATACATATTGGCTAAACCTGCTTTCAATTTTTTGGGTTTTACGCCTACGTTACCTAATAATTCGATCCCATAAACCATGGAGAAAGCAATTCCTTCTTGCGCTGAACGAATGATTTCTGCCGATTGATGGCGGTTAAAATCCAAATACTGGAAACTACCTCCAAGCGTTTGATTTTGGAAAATACGCTCAGCGCCGTTCCCAAAAGGCATACAAACTAAACCATTAGATCCAATGGAAGCTTTCGCTCCCAATTCATTCATTTGAGAATAAGACAATGAAGCAAAGAAATTCTGCTTCACCCAGCGATTTAATATACCCGTTCCATTAATGCACATCAATACACCAATGCTTGTTTTGGACGCAGTGTGATTCACATGGGCAAAAGAGTTAACTCGGTTTTCTTTGTCAAATTTTAATTCATCCGAAATCCCATACACCACTCCAGATGTCCCTGCTGTGGTAGCAATATCACCAGGATGTAAAACACCTAGTGAATAGGCATTATTAGGCTGATCGCCAGCCTTATAAGTCACTTTAACACTTGAATTCAAACCTAATTCAACCGCAACGGAGGAGGTAATAGTCCCATGATCTGAAAACAATGGGCGTACTGGCGGAAAGATTGCTTCAGGAAAACCAAAATAATTCATTAAATCATTAGCAGGGTGCGAAGCTTGAAAGTCCCATAAGATCCCTTCCGATAGGGCAGAAGCCGTTGTTGTAAATTCGGATGTAAATCGACCTGCAATAAAATCGCCAGGCAATAATACATGTGAAATTTGATTAAAAACCTCCGGTTGATTTTCTTTTACCCAAGCTAATTTAGCTGCGGTGAAATTGCCAGGTGAATTCAAGTAGTGGCTTTGGCAAAAAGCTTCTCCCAAAGCTTGGTAAGCTTTATCCCCGTAAGGCGTTGCCCTCGAATCACACCAAATAATGGAAGGACGCAACACTTGTGCCTGTTTATTAAGCACCACCAATCCGTGCATTTGATAGGAAATTCCAATCGCACCTATATTTTGGGGATCATATAAACCTGTGGAATTCGCTTTTAAAATGGCATTTTTAACACAAAACCACCAATGCTCTGGATCTTGCTCTGCAAAACCGGGTTGAGGTGAAGATATTTCATTTTCAACCTCAGGATATGAAGTAGAATAAATTAATTGTTGGTTTGCAGCATCTACAATACTAACTTTAATGGAGGAAGTTCCCACATCAATTCCGCACAGAATCATTATAAATAGGTTTAATGTTAAAAATAAGCATAAAGAAACACCAAGTTACTAGTCATTTTGCTTTATCCAATATTCAAATAAAGGTAAAATCCGGTGAAATCTACGCATTAATTGGCAAAAGTGGTTCCGGAAAAAGTACCATTGCTAACTTGCTTGTAGGCTTAAAATACGATGCAGACTATTCCATTACCATTGATTCTAAAGAATTAAATGACGGAATGGATCGACTAATTCCTCAATTTAAAGCCGCCGGTTATGTTCCACAAACGCTTCATTTAAAACCGCATCATACCGTTTACAATTACGCACAAGTATTATTTCAATATTTGCCACAACCGAAACAGGAAGTCGTAATTTCTAAGTACTTAAAGCAATTTTATTTGCTAAAACAGAAAAACACCAAAGTAGCGGCCTTATCTGGTGGAGAGCGACAAAAACTAGCCCTATTAGAAGCGATAAGCCAGCCTATTTCGTATTTAGTCTTAGACGAACCTTTTAGTCAATTGGATACGGAGCAAAAATTGGAATTTTCTAGCATCATTGCCTCCGTTGTAGCTGAAAGAGCTATACCCTGTGTATTAATCAGTCATGACTTAACGGATATTCTTCAATTAAGCCAAACCGTGGGCATAATGGAGAATGGCAGACTGGTATTTCAAGGATCTTGGGATCAATTCAAGCAATCAACGCATACTGTCGTTCTAAGACTGAAAAATGCCATTTTAGCTTGGGATGATCAAATGAAAAGTTTAATTAATAACCTGAGATAGCTTTCAATGCCTGCGCATTTTGATTCGTCTGCTCTACTACCTGATCCAACGAAACTTCATACAAATCAGCTAATTTTTGAGCAATGATAGGGATGTTTTTGGGGGAATTAGGTTTTCCTCGAAAGGGCACAGGACTTAAATAGGGGGCATCCGTTTCCAAAACGAGACGACTCAGAGGAATGTCTTTAATATCCTGAAAGAGTGTTGTGTTTTTATAGGTAATCACCCCACCAATACCTAAATAATAGCCCAAATCTGTTAAAACCTTTGCTTCTCTCGCATCCCCAGCAAAACAATGAATAATCCCACCCAAATCCTTAAATTCAGGCATCTTAAGCGTTTTAATCAAATCAGCATAAGCCTTCCTACAGTGAATATCTACCCACAAGCCAAGATCTAATGCCCAATGGCATTGTTGCAGAAAAGCATCCATTTGTTGCGCTGAAAAGCTCGTATCCCAATAATAATCAAGTCCAATTTCGCCAATGGCTAGCACCTTATTCTCAGATAGTTGTACTTTTAATAAACTTAATTCATCTAGGTAATTTTCCTTCACATAAGTAGGGTGTAATCCGATCATTGGCAATGCAAAATCAGGATAAGCCAAGCTTAAGGATTTCAAATCAAGCCAAGATGCCACATCGCAATTGGGTAACCATACCTCAGACACTCCAACTTCCTGAATTTCCTTTAAGTAAAAGGGCATATTCTCCTGAAAATAAACATCATACAAATGGGCGTGCGTATCTATCATAAGGCAGATAAAGGTAAATTATACTGTTGACAATGAGCCAAAATCGCTGGCAATATGGATCTCAAATGAGGAAAGGCTTTGACACTATCATGCATCACCACAATGGCACCTGGCTTCAATAAAGGAAGAACTGAATGAAGAATTTTGTCAGTACTTAATTGTGCATTGTAATCACCCGTTAAAACCGACCACATGAACACATCAGTCCTATTTTGATACAAATTGCGTGTAATACGACCATAGGGTGGACGAAAACCAATGGATTGGATATTTAAGGCAGAAAAAATAGCCTCGCATTGTTGGCAATCCGATTCGTAAGAGGCATAATCCATTTTCCATGCATTGCTATGATGCATCGTATGGTTACCAATACTATGCCCAGCATCTTGAATACGCTGAATTAGAGCCGGATGGGCTTGAGCGTTTTTTCCAATGCAAAAAAAAGTGGCCTTTGCATTGTATTCCGCTAAGCATTCTAGGACAAAAT
>Ga0228703_1002165_pt1 | contig 11250 bp, 14 predicted proteins | sample McNCre217_Aug_MG_3_FD_178020 | JGI IMG/M metagenome (GOLD analysis project Ga0228703, IMG submission 178020) | Freshwater microbial communities from McNutts Creek, Athens, Georgia, United States - 29-17_Aug_MG | ecosystem: Environmental > Aquatic > Freshwater > Creek | place: USA: Georgia... | reverse complement strand
CGGAGTCGTCCGTGATGTCTTTGGTGGCTATGTTCCCGTTCTCTTGCTCTGCGCGGTATTGAACTTGGTTGCAGCGAGTGCAGCGTTTTGGGGTGGTCGATTCCCTCTGGTGCATAAGAAACCTTAATGGCGATTATTTAAACGAAATAGTAAATCTCCGCTGTAAATCGAGAGCAGCTTTGCAAATTTGGGCATTCATAAAATGTTCGGAATTTTTAAATCATTCCAGCTATCAACGTTACTAAGTAGCTAACAAGGCACTGAGCATGTTTTGCACAAAACGTTATCAGTGCAGCTAACCTGTTGAAGTAGAACAGGAAATTTAGGGGTAGGAATTCTGCACATATGAAAACATACTTACAGCGTGTTTTTCATATGAGTGCAGAGCCCAAAAGATGCCCAAACAAGCAAAAACTTTGAGTGAACGCGATCTACAGCGCATGTTGGATTTCGTTTCAAAAACCAAAAATCCAAAGCGCAATCGCGCAATCATTCTGCTCACACACTTAGCGGGTATGCGTATTGGCGAAGTTGCTGCTGTACGTGTTGTAGACGTGCTTGCAAGCGACGGAACTATTCGCAAAGAAATTGCCCTTAGCGCAGCCCAAACGAAGGGCGATAAAGGGCGCACAGTACTGCTAAACCAGCGTATGCAAGCTGAGCTAGCCGTTTACATCCAAACTGTACGTGTACGCGATGCAAAGCAGCCCTTGTTTTCAACCCAACGCAGCGCAGGGTTTTCAGCAAACTCACTCACCCAAGTAGTAAACAGCGCATACAAGAAAGCTGGATTGGACGGAGCAACAACACACAGCGGACGCCGCGGCTTTTTGACTAATCTGTCTGAAAAAGGCGTCAGCGTCCGTGTGATGATGGCGCTAGCTGGGCACAAGAACATGAGCACTACACAGCGTTACATTGACCTTCGCCCAGGTGTCCTACGTAACGCTGTGGAGTTAATTTAAGAAGCCATGTGTTTGATAACGGCCTTAATCATCCGGTTGCATTCATCCACATTCAATTTTTTAGGTGGAAGTATCGCAAGACAATTCAACATATCAAATACGTTTGGCTTGCCCGCATTTACATCCATTTCGATTTCAAGTGGCAATGCAACGCACCATTGAATAGTGTTTACTGGACATCCAATTTCAAGTGCAGATTGACAAAACTGTTCTGAAAACTGAAGCTCAAAACAAATGCACTTAACACCATCTTGTTCTGAGAAATCAGCTTCTTCAGCTTTTAAAAACTGCACATAGCCAATCGTCTTATGGACCAAACACGCTTCAATACAAGCCTGAAGCAGAGCTATTCGGCTCATGTTACGGCTCGAGAGCTTCCCTAATGCATCAATCGTCATGGACTTCAAGCCATCGTCAATGCTTGCAATGAGTCCTTCAGTTTTCATAATGATTACCTCATGTTGTTTAAATAAGCGTCAAAAATTTTGACGCTTAAAGATGATGTGGTGACTTATCAGCTGATTTTGAAAGTCTGAATCTCTTTTTTCAGTTCAGAGATTAAATCCACAAGCTCTTGATCACGTGTTTTCTTGTGAATCAATGTGTAGCGGAGACGTTTCTGAATTTGATACACCAAGCTCGCTTGCTTTTCACTAATGAAGTCATGCTGCGGGATGCACAAGCTGAACTCAATAGATTGAAAGTGCTTCAACTGAAAGAAGGTTGCGTTCTTAAAATTTGAGACAGCCAAATAACCTGTTGCCGCATACCCGGTAGTGCAACCAAGGCTGTAGTAGATTGACAAAAAGTCATAGCTCACACGAAATGCTTGGTCCAAGCGTGTCAATTTCACATCTTTGGCCAGAGACCCCACGCGAAGATCTTTCACGACCTCCTGATAGTGGTCACGGTTAAATTTTTTGTCACCCATTAGGTTTTTCAAAACAAAGCAATACATGATTTTTCCTTTATGGTTCTGTTAGGATTAATAGATCGTTGTAAATCAATGCGATGAGTTATTAAGCCCACCGCATCTTGCTATTGCTTACTCAACAGCCTCGCGCATACCGTCAAAGCTATTCGCTTGCTTCAACTTAGCAAGCTCAGCCTTCAGCAAGGTGGAATCAACATCCTTCAGTGAAGGCGCAGACAAAATCTGACGAAGCAAAACGTCTTCAAACGACTTGTCAAAGATGTGACCACGCAAGACATTCAATTTGCCTTCAACGTCTGAAACGGTCCCCATCAGGAAGACGAAATTGCCTGGTGTTTTTTTGTCAGTTGGTTTTTCAAATTTCCCGTCGCTGCTCTCTTTAGGACGAGTAAAGCACTCAACCAGGTCACCATGGAACTCAATTTGTTGAGCCTCACCTGCGGTCGTAGTCATGAGCTGACGCATGGAGTCAACACGATCAGCCATCTCTTGGGCTGAATTTGAAGTGACACCTTCAGGCGTGCCAACCTCTTCAACCATTTTGATGATGCCTTTTTTGCTGTCCACGTAGGAAGCAAAATTTGCTGCCGATACACCAGCAGCGTCAGTCACTTCAATCGCACGACGGTAGTTGTAGACCGTCTGGCGTGGGCTGTCTTTGAAGATGTACTTCACCACCAAGGTTTCCAACGACGTCTCGGCATTAACCGTTGGCTTTGTTGTGCGAGAGTTAATCTCGTTGCGGAAAGCCTCTTTGACTTTCAATTGATCGGCTTCTGGCATCGTTTTGATTTCGTCGCGAAAACCTTTCACTTTGCCAATCAGCGTCCAGAGAGCGCGATCCGAGGGAGCTTCAAACTGGATTTGCCAACCGCTGAAGTCATTAATCAGGCCTTTCGCCTTCTGGATCATTTGCTCCACCAAGGGAGGCAACACCTCATTTGTTGCCTTAGCAGACTGCTTTTTTGCAGCGCCTGCTTGAGACAAACGTGCAAACAGGCTTGTACCGACTGAGTTGCCGTTGATAGCAGTTGCGATTTGGGTTTGTTTAGCTTCGATAACTGACATGGATGACTCCTTAAAAACACGGCAACGTCGCCGCAGGACGAACTTTGCGCTCAGTAGTCATCTTGTATAAAATTCATGTACTTTTCTTGACTATATAAATTCATGAAAAAAACAACGCATCCATCTGTTTATCTCAGTCCACATGCAGCTTTCCACCTGCCAGCTCCTGCCGCTACTGATTCCTTGGGTTTTATTGATGACGCTGACATTGACCAGCTTCGCATTGAATTCATGCGGATTAGTCCTTCGTTCAGTCTTGCTTCAGACCTAGCAAACCGTCGACGCAGTGAGAAGGTTGTTACAGGGTTAGTTAGCCAGCTCTATACGGAGAACCTTGATACCGCCGAACAACGTGGACTGGCAAAGCGAACAGAAAAGCTCACCAAAGCCCAAGAAGCTGAATTGCTGCAACGTTTTCAAAAAATTGCATCAACCCGCGAGCAATACGGTGACATCTTTCGCGAGTACGCGGATTGGTATTTGGATGTCGGCCACTCCACTTTTGATCACAACTACAGCCGTCATGGAGTTAGAAGTCTAGGAACTCTGAAGAGACCAAAAGTTAAGAATGGAGATGCGGCTGTTTTTCAGAATTGCACAAGTTTCATGAAGGCAGCGATTGAAAGCGAGGAATTCCCGCCCATGTTGATGCTTGGCATTCCATTGGACTTGCCAGATCGCGAAATCATTAAACAAGTGCGAGATTGTCTTGAGTTTCAACGATGGACCAGTAGCATTGAAATCAAGAAGCGCATTCGCAAACCACTAGCTGCCAAACGTGTATGGGTAAAGCCAATTGCGACAAAGTTAAAGCTACTTTATTGCCGCGCAATCTACCCAGAGGAATCTTTGTGGCAACTTGGCTTGAGGGCGGACGTGAGTGAGACTTATTGTTCCCAGCTACGCGACCCTACTACGCGACAGCGTGACATACCTGGCATCAGGAAATATCTTGCTGCTTTGACTAACAGGGCCCTGCGCTCTGCTCAATACATGGCTGAGCACGCCTCATACGACAGATTCCCAAAGCAAGACAAAATCTTGACGCCTTACTACGATTGGGAACAAATTCGCGAGAACATCAAACGCTCGTATCCCAGCTTACGCTGTTGATATCACGGAGCATCTGCGCCATACCAATCCATAACTTGATCAGCAAGCGAATCTACACGATCAGACTCAGCAACTAACAACAGTCGCGACTGCTTCAATTTGTATGACTCATCACTCCACCAATCATTCCAAACTTGAACTGTTTGCTTTGAAAAATACTCTGTACTCGGGGTTAAAACGGCAATCCCAATCTGTTCTCGCTCTCTGATAGCTTTAAACGTTGTTAAGTCATTCATGGCTTTATAAATGTTCAGTGAAGATGCATCGAGACTTGCATATGAAGCTGAGACTACGCTACTTGCGACTTTGGCATCATCGTAAGTAATGTCAAACGATCTAAAAAGATCGCCATCCTGAATCAAAATACCGTTGCCATTTCTGGAAATTTCTTCATACCTAGAGCTCATTGAGACCTTAAGCAATTGAGCTACAGACGTCCTAAGTTCTGCTTGTGGAACTCCTGACATACGTATTTTTTTCTCACCAGCAACTACCGTCACGATTCGATCAAACGTTCGCGACAGCACTGAATCTAGACTTATTCCACTCGCGTACGAACCCGCACTTAACCCTATCTGTGGACTTGCACTTTTAAACTTTCCTGGTGCCAAACCTATGGCTGCCTTCATCTCAGATTGGATTTCGTCCCTCAAGTAGCGCCACACTTGCTTTGAGAAACGATCAGCGTAAAAGCATTTCAACCGAGGTGCTTCTTCTGCAACTCGAAATGCAGCAATTTTCCCCTTATGCGAGAGAAGAGCTCCAATTACGAATTTTTGAGGCACTGATAAGTCTGGTTGAAATTCAAGCGCATGCCAGTTGCCCACAAACTCTGTTAGCACATCTGACTTTATAGTTTTAATTTGATCGATTTGCATCAGACGATCCCCAGTTTATTTTCCATCCAGTGCTTCGCAGTTCGCTCAGCTACAAAAGCAAAAATACGCTCACTAATTAACTCGAAGTCTTCTGGAAAAGTTTTTTCAAGAAGCTGCAGAACTTGTTGTTTAGACGCTTCAAGTGCAACCTGGTGGTCGTGCGAGTAATGAACCATCTTGCTCATTACATCTTGAAATGCATTTTTTTCTAGAGTTCCTTTTCTGGCGGAATTTTTAAGAAAGCATAACGTATCACTTTCCGCGTCTTGGCTGACATTTAGATCTGAACGAATCCAATCTTGATAGTCAAAAACGTGCTCATGATCAATTGGGATGCATTCACCTTTTCCACTAAACAAAACATTTCCAGTGTTTCTGTCACGATTTAGAAAAACTTCGTCGAAGGCCGCGATTTGAGCGCCATGCAATGTTTGCAGAACCTTTAGCCATTCAGCATCTGCTCGGCTTCCTGCGAAAAAGGCTTTGATACTTGAAAAATCTAGCTGCTTGGATGCCCATGCGACCACATAGCCGTTATGCACAAGGTCTTTAGTTATCAGCCTTGTTCCCAAAATAGCCTTCGCTTTCTTTTCTGTAAGCACTAATATTGCTGCGTTTTTAGGAGCAGCGAATCCTGCAGCTCGCAAGAAGAGCCACGAAACGGCCTCATTACAGACATTAAGCAGCGATGGGGAAAGAAGTTTTACCACGCTAACAATTGGCGCTGACTGAACTGGGTAGCGAATTTCCGCAAGATGGGTGGTTTGATTTGCCCCCCAACCAGAAAGTCGCTGCACGTATGAAACGTATGCGCTGTCATCAAGCAATGGAAAACTAGACATCACACCAAAGGATTAGTTGTTTTCACGAAGAATACCTTAACCAGACTATTCCAAAGGATTAGGTGTGTTTTTCAGACCAGCGAGGGCAAGCATTTCCAGCTGAAACCGCTGGAAAACTGCTGAGCTTTACCACTTTGCGGTCCTTGACTGGAGTTTGGAAATAGTCGTAGCCACAATGCATTTCTAGGTGCGCTGCATCTCCACCCAGCACGTAAGCGCAGCAATGGCAACCGCCTTTTCCCTGCGTCTTTAACTGTGCGGATGACATGATTTGCTCTCCCTGCTTGCGATACTGTTATTTTGTACAGTATAGTGTACTCCATGTCAGTTTTGCCAGTTTCTTCAAATCAACCAATTCAGATAAGTCCCAATCCTTTGTGGCTTGACATCTGCGGCTGGAAAGTGCCCGCAGGCTTCCCCTCGCCAGCAGCAGATCACAGCCAAAAGCGCATTGACTTAAACGAGCACCTCATCCGTAACAAGGAGGCGACGTTCTTGTTCCGCGTGAGCGGCGACAGCATGATTGGCGCAGGCATTTATGAAGGCGACACACTACTCGTGGATCGCAGCATTGAGCCCAAACACAACAGCATTGTTATCGCTGTCATTGACAACGATTTCACAGTGAAACGCCTCTATAAACGTGGCGGCACCGTCAAGCTGATGGCAGAAAACCTAATCTACCCACCTCGCGTTATCAAGCCTGAAGAAGAGCTAACGATCTGGGGGGTTGTAACTTTCAACCTGCATAAGCTGAGTTGATGGGGTGGGTTCGTGGTGCAACAAATTGCTCTGGTGGATTGCAACAACTTCTATGTGAGTTGTGAAAGGCTGTTTCGTCCAGACTTACTCACTGGCCCCGTTGTAGTCCTGTCTAACAATGATGGCTGTGTGGTGTCACGTTCTAACGAAGCTAAGAACCTTGGTGTACGAATGGGGCAACCTTGGTTTGAGTGCAAACAACTCGTAGAAGATCACGGCCTTTTTGCTTTGAGCTCCAACTACGCTTTGTATGCTGACTTGTCCAATAGAGTGATGAGCATCTTGTCCAAGTACTCACCCCGCACAGAGGTCTACAGCATTGACGAGTGTTTTGTTGATTTGACTGGTACACCAAAGCTGCGTGACGTGAGCTACCAAATGCGTGAACACGTCATCAAGTGGACGGGCATTCCTGTGTGTGTTGGCGTAGGCTCAACCAAGACATTGGCAAAGCTAGCCAACCACGTTGCCAAGAAGCACCCACGCAGCAAAGGCGTCTTCAACTACAACGATCTGACTGATGCACAAAAATCAAAGCTGCTCAGTCAAATTACTGTGGACGAGGTTTGGGGAATTGGGCGCAATCTAACCAAACGTCTCGCAGCACATGACATTCACACAGCTGAAGATTTACGCAATGCACACACACCAACCCTACGTGCAGAGTTTGGCGTTGTGATTGAAAAGACCCAACGAGAGTTGCAGGGTGTGGCGTGTGTAGATATGCAAGAGGTGGAGCCACACAAACAACAAATCATCAGCAGTCGCTCATTTGGGGAGATGACACAAGACTTGGATGTTCTCAAAGACGCCATGAGCACCTTTGTAGCGAATGCATGTGCAAAGCTCAGAGCTCAGGAATCTCACGCCTCTGTTATTCAAGTGTTCTTGCAGACAAATCGGTTTCGCAAAGACTTGCCGCAGTACACGCCCAGTCTTGCAATCCCACTTCCGACGCCAACGAATGACAGTTTGGTTGTGAACAAATGGGCATGTCATTTAGTAGAGCTGATGTTTAAGCCAGAGTACTTGTACAAAAAGGCTGGCGTTGTACTGAGTGAGATTTCGCCCACAACGCATTACCAAGGCGACTTGCTAGAGCCCAATGTAACCAGCAATAAGAAATTGATGACGGCTATTGATCAACTCAACATCCGCTTTGGGCGTGGTGCAGTGAAGATATCTACGCAAGGGGCACATAAGACATGGCAGATGCGACAAGAGCGAAAGTCACCTAACTACACGACGGAATGGTGCGATTTGCCTATTGCTTAGAAAGTTAGAACAACCTGTTGATCCAACACCTAAGTGGTAGTTTTCAAGTCATATCTGGTTCGTAGTTCAATCAAATCTGCGCGAATAAAGTCCGCAGCTTCAAGAACCAGAATTTCAGAGCCCGACCATGAAGACAAGTCCCAGTTGCATCCATCTTCATCAGGTTCATGCCAATAGGGTTTATGAGGCGTAACGTTGTTGAACTCTGGGTTGGCTCTAACCAATCCAACAATGATTTCATGCAACTCTTCAATCGTCTTTTGTTTCTTCATATTCTTCTGATTCATTTGAGTGATGGCATCTCAGAGGGATTTTCTTGAATTGGGGTTAGGTTTCTAAGCGTTAACCAAAACTGCCATCCAACTACTAACAAAACCAGAATAGCCCCTACGTACGAACCAACCAGAACAGACATCATGATTTCATGAGTTCCATCAACAAACAAAAACCAAACACTGACAACTGTCGCTATCAAAAATAAGAAACAACCTGCAAAAATTGTTTGACTCAATTCGTCGTAATGACCTGAATCACGCATTTTCTTAACAAGGTCAGCATCGTTGATGCTAGCCAATATCGCAAGCGTTGCAAGCATAAAGCCGAGCATTGTTCCAGCTATCTGCCCGAGTGTGGAAAAGACTGTTGCTTTATCGTTGACTGGCATCGCAGGTGCAAGCTGATAGCGCCAAGCAACAAAACTCGCTGTTGCAGCTAGCAAAATGTGACCTATAAATAAACGATTGTTTCCCATTTTTAGGTTCTGGTTCTGATTGGTAAGCGGCTATGTTGATCGCTGTACGCCTCTGCCAACTCTTCTATTACAGCCTTCTCATCTGGATAGTTAGCATGAAGAGGGACAGTTATCTTGACTTTGATTGGATCAATAAACAAGTCAATGGGATCTTTTTCATCTTGGAGCAAAACTTTTGCCCGCTCCACTTCACCCCGATTTGCCATCCACTTTATAAGCTCTTTGATGTGTCCGCCCAAGACACTATTCTTGGGTGCTCTCATCGTGAATTTTCCTACTGCTCCATGGATTGGGCGTAGCATATCCATAGCTCTTTGCGTCCACTTTGGCCCGCTTCCTGAACCACCCCCAGGTGGGCATGCGTAGGTGAATTCAACGTATCGAATCTCTGAATTCAAGACATGTTGTAGTTGATTTCGATCAACTGCTGGAGGGAAATCAACATACTCATGGGCGAATAAAGATGACCAGTAGTGTGCAAATTTCGTCAAATAGCCGACATTTCTAGACATTTGAAAAACCAAAATGTCACTGTCCTCATAATACAAAAAGTACGTCTTTTCAAGAATTCTGTCACCCACTTGTAGATTCAATTGCTTCTCTTTATTCTGAGCATCAATTACATGTGGAGCCTCATCTCTTAACCTTGCAAAGCAACCACGCCAACAGTGACCCACTTTGAGTAGGTTCCGAACTTGAAAGTGATCACCTTCAAGTTCAACAGGTGGTAAGTGATGCCCGACGGCATCTTTAACGCCGCGATCGTTAATCAGATCAACTAGAACGTCCCTGAGTTGGCGGTTATCCTCTAACTTCTTGCCAACATTACTGTTTGCAAATCTAACCGTATAGGCTTTATTTGTTGCCATGCAATCTTTCCTCAAATAGAGAATTCAATTTGATTTGATCACACCCCGTATGATTTGGCATCAAGAACAGGTGTCAAAATTTTTGACGTGTAAAAAGTAATTTTTGTGTATTTTAGAATTACACATATTACACAGTTTTTTACACATAAAAAATTAATGTGCTAAGATAAGCATAAATGCAGGTTTTTTGAGCAGCCACCTTTTCTGTTAATCCGTAGGTCCCTGGTTCGAGCCCAGGTCGAGGAGCCAAAAAAAAGCAATGAAATCAAGGGGTTACGTGAAAACGTAGCCCCTTTTTCTTTGCGCCGCCACTCAAGTGATTTGTTTAGCGGTGAGCGATACTGAATTGCGCATTTAAATCGTCAGGTCAAAGTAAATTACAAAAAAGATAATTTATCTACGATGGAAGACAATTCAATTTTTAAGACTATGGCCTGTTTGGTGGCGGCTTGGATTTTATTGATCCTGGCGGCGCACGTTGCACTCGGCTAGGCAAAACAATACGCATCGACAAGTAGGTTGGCTTCACGCCAAGCCTTGGTACTTACAAGCACCTTATTACTTGTTCTTTTCAAAAAATTCGATCATTTTCCCAAAAGCATCATTGGTCACCTCTTCGTTATAAAAGTGTCCCAGCTGTGATTCCCCTAACTTATCCCAAGCATGAGATGCTTTTTCATAGATAAATGAGTGAATAGGCATGCCCTTGGCTTTGTACTGCTCTAGATCCTGGAAACAAGTGCCGTGAGGGTTCTCTCGATCATCACCTGCAAGCAGCATAAGAACAGGCTTATCCGTATCTGGAAGGATCAAATTTGAATTGTTAATAACGCAAGTGGAATAAAAAGATACCGTTGCTTTGAAGCGATCATTCGCACCAGCCGCTTTCGCCAAGGCAGGACTTCCAAGAAGTGTTGAGACGAAGCCGCCCCAACTGTATCCAGCCTCGTAAATGCGATCCTTATCGACATAACTTTGGTTTTTCAGAAAATCCAAGGCAATGTAAGCGTCTTTAACTCCTGCTGGCGGATAAAGCGCTCTAGTACTCTCAGTAATCAGGCTAATTCTTCGCGGACCCATACTATCTAAAACTAGTGCGACGTATCCCTTTTCAACTAATTTTTCCGCGTCTCTTTTTATATGTCCATTTGTTAATCCACCTGAAGTGTGTATCAGAACAACCGCAGGAAATGGCCCCTCACCTTTAGGCTTGAACACTTTGTTGGAGACATTTGTAAATACACCCAATGAATCTTCAAGTTGAAATTTAAATTCATACGGTTTGTACACAAATCGATAGAAAATATTTGCACGTTCTGCAATGTCTTGTGCACAAGCTATTTTCGCAAACAGTGACAAGGCAATAAAAGCGAGTCCCAGTAATTTTTTCATTTAATCGATGAGCAAGATTAGACGGGTATCAATTTTATATTCGTTGTTATTTTTGACTCAAGTACAACATCCGTAAAGCCACAGCCAGCATACGAATTGCTTGCGATCTTGGCTTCAGTGGTGTGATGGTGGATTTTCTGAATCCACACGATGCTGGTTCTGCCTATGCCCATCTTTTAAGCTGGTAGCGCTCAAGTTGCCCCCCTTCAAACCGATAACCGTATTTCATAAAAAGAAATGATCGTTCATCTATGTTTGGGGAAAACAACACACTGTACCGGCTCAAGGCCCATGCGCTGGCATTGCTTGGCTGCTTGGTCACGTCTGCGTGGGCCCAAACGCCAGCCAGCGATATGGACAACTGGGTTCAGTTCCCACCACGTCCGCGTCCAGCCCCTGCC
>Ga0228703_1002164_pt1 | contig 11253 bp, 10 predicted proteins | sample McNCre217_Aug_MG_3_FD_178020 | JGI IMG/M metagenome (GOLD analysis project Ga0228703, IMG submission 178020) | Freshwater microbial communities from McNutts Creek, Athens, Georgia, United States - 29-17_Aug_MG | ecosystem: Environmental > Aquatic > Freshwater > Creek | place: USA: Georgia... | reverse complement strand
CCCGGGACCGGGAGTACCTATGGCCGCTATGTCGGGACGTCTGGCGGGCGCAGCGGTGATGGATCACCTAGGTTCGATCAGCCGGTCAACGCAGGTGGATACCTCTGGTGGTATGTTGACGCACTGAGCGACTGCGGTCAGTTTGGTCTGACCATCATTGCCTTTGTCGGCAGTGTGTTTTCACCTTATTACGCATGGGCGCGTGCTCGCAGTGGAGACAGCAATCCCGAAAACTTTTGTTGTCTCAATGTAGCCCTCTACAGCAAAGACGCGGGCCGATGGTCAATGACAGAACGTGGTGCGCGTTACAACGCCAGAGGGACTAACTACTTTTCGATAGGCCCTAGCCATCTGCATTGGGACGGTCAAGCATTGCATATCGACATCCACGAAATCACCGTGCCCATTCCTAGAAAAATAAAAGGGCGAGTGACTGTTTATCCAGAGCAGCTTTTTAATTTTGGAGCGCCCTTGGACCCGCATGCCTTGCATATGTGGGGACCTTTAGCACCTAGTGCACGCGTATCTGTCAATTTGCAAGACCCACAACAATCTTGGCAAGGTCACGCCTATCTCGATAGCAATGAAGGTAGTGAACCCATCGATAAACCATTCTCAGAATGGGATTGGTCGCGCAGTCGACTTAAAAACGGCGATACCGCGGTGCTGTACGACATTCAGCGCAAAGACCGCACGTCACAAGTTTTGGCTTATCGGTTTCACCAGCAAGGCCATGTGTCTGAGTTTGAAGCGCCCCCGATAAAAGCATTGCCTAAAACTTTATGGGCCATACCAAGACGCATGCGCAGCGACAGCGAAGTTCGCATACAACAGCAACTAGAAGACACGCCTTTTTATCAGCGCGCCATATTACAGAGTGAACTTTTGGGTGAAACTGTTGAGAGTTTTCACGAAACGCTCAATGTGCCTCGGCTGACTTCAAAGATCGTGCAAGCGATGTTGCCTTGGCGTATGCCAAGACGTACTTGAAAATTGGGCGTTGTTGCTTAGTGCTGAACAGGCGGGCTCATGCCTCTGCGCTCGTATTCGAGTCGCTCGCACAAAATGAGCATCCACTCAATTTTCTCGGCAATACTTCTTTGGTTGGGCAATTTGGCGGTTGTAGGTAAGCCCAACTCAGATACGGCGCAGCCTTCAATCAAATACCGTATCGCTTCGAGTGGCGGTGAAGAGTCTTTGGCCACGGAGATCCATGATGCTTGAAGCTTGGATTGGCCGAGCAGTGCCAACTTGCGTGTGGTGCTGACTACGGCACGGTGGTTCACAGAGTCGCAGCCTTCACGACGCAGTTGGTTGCCAATTTCTGCATAAATCAAGCGCGCTGCCAAGATGGCAGCGCGGCAATCTTTGGGAAGCTCTGCAATACCTGAGTTGGCTTTTAGATAGAGACGTTCAGCCTCTACCAACACACGTTCAATGACCGATTGAATAGCAGGAGAAAAAACAGGCGCTGCAAGCCATGCTGAGGGATCTACACCAGCCTCACGCATCCATATCTGTGGAAGATACAGGCGGCCATTGCGTGCATCTTCGCCCACATCACGGGCAATATTCGTGAGTTGCATAGCAACCCCTAATTCGCATGCACGCGCCAAAGCTGTGGCGTGGCGAGGGCCCATGATCCAACACATCATGGCGCCCACGCTACCTGCTACGCGTGCACCGTATTGATGAACTTCTTCGATGGTTTCATAGGTCTTGCCGTTTGCATCCCATTCAAAGCCTTCGATCAAAGCCTCCAACATGGCGCGGGGTAGTTGGTATTGGTCCACCACCAAAGCCAGTGCGTTGTCTTCTAGGTGAGGTTGTGGATGGCCGTTGTAAATAGCATCGAGTCGCTGCTTGAGTTCAACCAATGCCTCTTCGGTAGATTCACCCTCATCGACCAAATCGTCAGCGACACGACAAAACGCATACAGCGCAATAGACGCCGCACGTACCCGTTGCGGCAACAGTTTGGAGGCTGCAAAAAAACTCTTAGAACCGCCACGCATCATCTCGACGCATGCTTGCAGGTCGTATTCGGGTTGAATTTCAGACGAACGCATCAACATGGGGAACCACCGTTTCAAGTGCTTTGGCTGACATCAACACACCAGGAACACCTGCACCTGGATGGGTGCCCGCTCCGACGACATATAAACCGGGTACATCTTCACTGCGGTTGTGTGGCCTAAACCAAGCGCTTTGCAGTAAGAGGGGTTCCAAGCCAAATCCTGCGCCCTTGAAAGACCACAAACGGTCTTTGAAATCTTGGGGCGTCATCATTTTGGAAGTGACGATATGGTCTGACAAACCTGGCAGAACATCACGCTCCAATGCTTCTTGAATACGGGCACGGTAGGTGTCTGCAAAACTCGCCCAATCGGTACCGCTGTCTAAATGCGGGACTGGAGAGAGCGCGTAAAACGTGTCACACCCTGCCGGCGCTAACGAAGGATCGGTAGCAGTAGGGCGATGCAAATACAAACTGAAGTCTTGGGCTAACTTATGCCGTTTGAAGATATCGGTCAACAATTCTTTGTAGCGCGGTCCTAACACCATCATGTGGTGTGGCACACCGTGGTATTGCTTGTTGGTGCCGAAGTACCACACAAACAAACCCATGGAATATCGACCGTTATCGATCTTGCGATCACTCCAGTGGCGGCGGTGTTCTGGCGCCACCAAGTGTTTGTAAGTCCATGCGGTATCCGCGTTACTCACCACAATATCGGCTGGAATGAATTCACCGCTTTGAAGTTCTACGCCAACAGCTTTGTTATTGGCAATACGCACCTGTGTCACAGGAGCGTTGTATCGAATAGGGATGCCACGTAATGCGAGAAGTTTGACCAAGCCTTGCACGATGGCGCCAGTGCCACCCATGGCAGAGTGCACGCCCCACGTGCGTTCTAGCGAGTTGATCAAGGCATATGCGCATGTGACTGAAAATGGATTGCCACCAATCAGCAAGGGATGAAAACTCAAAACGATGCGCAACTTGTCGTTTTTGATGTGCTTGGCGACCAAGCTGTAAATACTGCGCCATGCACCCATACGGGCAAACGATGGAATCGCGTTGACCAAATCCATGAGTGTGTCAAACGCAATAGACCCTAGACCTTCGAAACCTAATGTTTTGCAGAGCTCAGCATCCGCCAGAAATCTGCTGTATCCCTCAAGATCATCGGCTGAGAATCTAGCGATCTCTTTGCGCATGGCAGCGTCATCACCGCTGTAATCAAACCAAGTGCCATCACTGAATCGAATGCGGTAGAACGGATCCATCGCCCGCAAATCGATGTCGTCGCTAAATTTTCTGCCGCACAAAGCCCACAACTCTTCTAGCAAAAATGGCGCTGTGATGATGGTGGGGCCTGCATCAAAGGTAAATCCATCCTGTTGAAAGACGGACGCGCGACCGCCTGCTGCATCGAGTTTTTCTAGAACTTGAACGTCGTAGCCTTTCACGCTCAAGCGAATAGCCGCTGCTAAGCCACCAAAACCACTGCCGATGACTAAAGCCACGGGTTTAGGTTTGCCAGATACGATCAATTGGTCGATCGCAAACAAATCGCGTTGTGTGATGGCGTTCATAAAGGTGGGTCTCAGACAGAACTGACGGAGGTTCTGGACATGGCCCAACCCCAAATACGTTGCAAGGGCAGGGGAAAGAGCATCAACGCGTGTTCTACGATGGCCAAAGCCAACAGGCTTGCGAGTAATACCCATCCGGTTGTCATTTCCACCGCGCCTACTTGCGCTTGCCACACCAGCCAAGCCCAAGCGCCAATCGACAAGCTGACAGAAATCACAAACCACCAGGTTAAACGGCGGTTGCGAAAGTAGGAAGCCAGATAAGCCAAGTGCACGGGAAGATAAGCGGCGCCATTCTCTGTGACACCAAAAAATAAATTGAGCTTTGCGCTGACCCGCATACACCACAGCAGAGCAAAGGTACACAAAGCAATGTGGTTGGGGTTATCCAATTGCATGGCGCATAAAAATCCGAAATTTAATAACAGCGCGAGCTCATGGTGCAAAACCACTTGCAGCGATTGGCTAAATCGCTTGGCACCTGTTGCACCTTCATCCATGGCGATTTTCCGTGGACCTGTGAGCGTTCCTGTTAAAAAAGCCAACTCATGCCAGCCCCACATCACGATCACACTGCCAAAACCTAGGTAAGCATTGAAGTCGCTCACACCCTTCATGCTGACCGACACACCCCAAAAACTCAGACCCAGTAGAAAAGTCCAGGCGAGCATGCTCCAACGAAAACTCGCTGGCGGTAATCGGTCAAGCCACAAAATCACGCCCGTGCCAATCCACCAGCAGAGGACTGCATAGAGGGCGGCGAAGGTAATGTCAGTCACCATGAGGGCTGCATACGAATATTGGCTGGTAATTCATGTTCTAGGGTATCCATCATGAACAAGCGACCAAATGTCCAAACGGCTTGCACCACACACACAGCTTGCGTCAAGAGTCCTGACACGCCACCTTTTAACTTGGCTTCATCATTCGCTTTAGATATTTGGAACAGACGCTCTAGACCAGCTCTGAATTTAGGATTGTCTGTATCGAGTGACAGCGGGAAAACTTGTTTAGAGATTTCGGTCGTGATGCGGAACACGGTGTAGTCGTATTCGTCGGTATCCAAGCCCATGGCTTCGTGCAACATAGGACGCGTATGGTCACGCACATACATGGTGGCGTAGACAGCGAGCAAGAAGAACTTGATCCACAAACGGTTACCACCGCGCAGTAAGTGCGGATTAGCCCGCATGATCAATGCAAAGGATTCGCCGTGACGAAATTCGTCGTTACACCATCTTTCAAACCAACGAAAGATGGGGTGGAAACGCTTATCGGGGTTCTTTTCTAGTTGCCTAAAGATCGTGATGTAACGCGCATAGCCAATTTTTTCTGAAAGATAGGTCGCGTAAAAAATATATTTGGGTTTGAAGTAGGTATAGGCCTTGGTGCGCTTGAGGTCGCCGAGGTCAATGCCCAAGCCAAAATCGCGCAATGACTGGTTGATAAACCCGGCATGGCGAGATTCATCGCGTGCCATATAAGTCATCAATTGCTTGATGTCGGGATTGGTGATGTTTTTACGGATCTCGTTGTACAAAATACAACCCGAAAATTCCGAAGTGAGTGAACTCACCAAGAAATCTAAAAACTCTTGGCGCATCTCCGGCGAGAGTTGGGGCATCAAGGTGGCCACTTCGTCGGCAAACTGTGCATCGCGTTGGAAATGGTCGTGGTTGTTGTCACCCTCATACTCTTTCATCATCAGATCCCATTCTTGGCGAACCGATGAGACGTCAATACGATCCATGGCATCAAAGTCAGTCGTATAAAAACGTGGATTCAACATCGAACTTTCCACGGCCTTGGCATTGGCATCGCTGGCAGTTTCAATGGGGGTGATAGCGGGTGACATAGAGTTCTCCTGAATATTTATTGCAACTGGCGATAAACCTGTGCATTGCTCGGGCCAAAAGACGCCAAGTGAATGGATTCGCCGGTAGTGGGATCGCGCAACACCATTTGCCCGTCGGCATGGCCGCTGAGTTCAAAGGCTGCATCTGAACTGATAGATCTTTTCTTGCGCTCTCTGGCTAGGGCGCGCAAAGTACCACGTAAAAATCCTTGCTCGCCTTCAAAGGTTGCAATTTTTTGCGCTGCGGTGTCGTAGACCAAAATTTCTCCGTGCGTTCCGTCCTCAAAATGCAAGGCCTTTTTCCAAACCACGGGGGCATCTGCTTGACGCGCTTCAAAGCCAGATTGGCGTGCTGCAAAGATGCCCACAACCAACACGGCGAGCCCAAACACGACCCAACGCACGACCACTGGCATGGCAGTGGTGCGTAGTACCGTTTGTTGGGAAGTATGTGCGTGCATGCTCAAGCGTGGCTCAAAGTTTGTGGGCTGTTGTCATGTGATGCCGTTGGGAGGGACACCAATTGCTCTGATGGGCACTCTTGGCGCCATGCCTGCGAGATCAATTGGCCAATGCGCTCTGCATTGGGTACACAGCGCAATGTCGGTTGTGGTGCATTGATACGCCAAGCACGCACATGGGGCCAAAGATTTAACCAACCAATCGGACTGTCAGAAGAAATGCCAATCGCGATATTTCCAGTCTGATGCTTCAAAGCCATCAAGTCGCAAGAGACGATTTTTTTGAGAGGCAAATTAAAAGTCAGCGACAAAACAATTCCGATACGCATCACAATACGTCGGTTTGTTAATGTGTAAATAGTGGCTTGGCTAGAGAGGTAAGCGCTCCAAGCTAGCAAACCTAAGGCGAGAGACGCCAAGAAAATACTAGTACCCAATTGTTTGGCGATATCGATTACAGCGGTATCGCTGTCGAGTAAATGCATGAGTTGCAGGGCCACCATCACGGAGAAGTACACCAAAATCTTACGAACATGAAATGCATCAACAGCCAACTGTTTCCAGTCTGGCTGGCCTTGCCAAATGACATATTCATTGCGAGGCAGCTTTTCAGGTAAACCCAAAGCTGCCTCGAACTCGTGTTCGTGGTGCGCCTTCATACGATCGGTTCCTGACGATTTGGCTCGGCGTAAAGAAGTCCTGCACCAAAGTAAGCCATGATCTTTTCTTCTTCAAGCATGGTGACTTGGTCAGGTGACTTCGTCGCTGGCACATTGGCAAACTGGTGCGACATCAACGCATGAATGTCGATCGCGTCTTCATGGATACGTGCGAAGTTGATCGGAATCAGGATGTTTTTATCTGTTCCAGCCACGGTCATTTCGATGTAGCGAAAGATCATTTCTGAGCGATCTACCCAAAAATCGCGTACAACGCCTGCCGCTTGGCCATCATCACCATAGACCGTATGCCCGCGTGAATCGGTGTCTTGTGAAGCGATGCCGTGGTCCGTTGCTACCCGCAAAGGAACAATCTTGACTTCGCCTTCGTGCGTCATTTCAGGCACATCTGCTCTGTTGGCCCATGCGCCTGGGCCAAGGCCTGCTAGCAGAGGATCGCCAACAGGTTCGAGCGGAGCGCCATTCCATGGATGCGAAGGCTTGCCTTGGTACTGGCCATCTTGACGGTTGAAGTCAGGGCTCAAAACTTCATGACCATTAGGCAGTTTGTAGACCTTAGGCGTTGGAATGGAAGGCCATCCATCCATCTTGGGTCCGTTTTCACGGCCACTGTCCATGGGGTAGCCTTCGCGATGGTTCTCGCGCAAGAGGTAGTAAATCAGACCCGCAAAAAATACCCAAAACACATAGAGGACGAGCTGCGCAACGTCGACATATTGGGTGATTGCACCAGTTTCCATGGTCATTTCTCCATTTAAAAAAGAGTTGCTGTCAACTCGGGAACTCCGCCAAACCAAAAGAACTTCTTTGGGGCTTGGCCACTTCGCGTCGACTGTTTCGAACCAAAGGTCCTAGTGCAATCAACACGACAAACAATAGATAGATTTCAATGTGGTAGACGAAGCTGTAAGCAGTAGCAGGGGAGTCCAAGCTGGTGCCGAGTGCTCCACTGGTCGCAAGACTGGCAATCGTGTCCCGCAAGAAACCGCCAGCGGCCATCGCCAGACCTGAGGCCATGGCTTGTACCGCTCCCCATGCACCTAAAACCATGCCTGCGTATTTCTCATTGTTGAAAGACATAGCCGTCACCAGCATGCCTACCGAAAATAGTCCGCCAGAAAATCCAATTAAAAAAGTTCCGACTCTGAACAAGTTGGGAGCGTCCAGCGGTGCAGAAAAAATAACAAATGCAAATGCAGGCAGTCCCAAGACAACGCCAGCACTGGCAACGCGGCAGGCATCTACGCCACGCACGAGCCACTGAGATGCCAAGAAGAATGCGAGCAGAGATCCTCCAGCGCTAAGTGCCGTCAGTGCACTTGTCATACTGACATCCAGTCCTAACACTTCTGCACCAAAGGGTTCCAAGATGATGTCTTGCATGCTGAATGCGGCAGTGCCAATCGCCACGGTCCATAAGAAGCGACGCATGCTGGCTTGCGCCATGAGTTTTTGCCAGTTTTGTTGGAAGCCGTTTTCTTCACGGGGACCGCGTTTGGTAGAGCGGGCTTCTTGCTTCCACAAAGACATCAGGTTAAAGACCACCACGATCACTGCAGAACCTTGGATCACTTGGATCAAATGGGTCGGTGTGAAGTCTGTTAAAAATACGCCGTACAAAACACTGCTGCCAATCATTCCGATTAACAGCATGCTGTAGAGCAGTGCTACGACACGGGGGCGTTTTTCCTCTGTAGATAAGTCACTGGCCAATGCCAAGCCTGCGGTCTGCGTAACTTGCATGCCAAAACCCACCAATACAAATGCCAAGGTCACGCCTAATTGCCCCAACCACTCTGTGTTGGGGGGTGGGTCGGACAAGAGCAACAGCGCAAACGGCATGATGGCCAGTCCACCAAATAACAACAAGGTTCCCATCCACAAATAAGGGATGCGTTTCAAACCTAAGGCGGAAGGGTGTGTATCACTGCGATAGCCAATCAAGGCTCTAAAGGGTGCAAACACCAATGGAATAGCGAATGCCAAGGCAACCCACCAAGCAGGCATGCCTAATTCCACAATCATCACGCGATTCAATGTGCCCACTAACAAGGAAGTGGTCATGCCAATGACCGCTTGAAATAACGATAAGCGCAAAAGTTTGCCAATCGGCAATTCATGGGACGCCGCATCTGCAAAAGGCATGAACCTCAAGCTCTGTGTCTTGAGGTGTGCAAGAAGCGAGCGCGACCACATCATGATTTGCTCCACTCCCAAGCTTGTGATTTATAAAAACCACGGCTGATGCGTTGAGTCCGGTTGGCTTGCCAAGTACTTAGTTCAGGAATTGCGCTGAGTCCTTGCAACAAATCGGATTGCAAGACGGGCTCAAGTGATGGAGAGCGGTCACTGCGCGGAAACAACCGACCAATGCGGTGCATCACAGCAAGCATGGGTGTGCGCGGCGCAAACGTAAAGATCACGGCTTTGCGTGTGCGTTGGGTCAAACCGTGAATGGCTTTCACTATGTCGTCGGTGTCGTAGTGGATCAATGAATCCATCGCCACTACGTAATCAAAATGCCCCATGGCAGGGTCCAACATGTCGCCAGCTAAAAATTCAATACTGCCAGGCCCGTTTTGAAATTCATTGACGCTGCGCTCGCGGGCCAGTTGTACCAAGGTGGGAGACAAATCGATCGCTACCACTTGTGCACCACGCCGCATGGCCTCAGTGGCTAGGGCACCAGTACCGCAACCTGCATCGAGTAAACGCATGCCACGCATGTCTTCAGGCAACCAAGACAAAAGCGTGGCGCGCATTTGGTCGCGGCCTTCTCGCACAGTGCGTCGAATACGCCCAACGGGCGCATTGGAAGTCAACACCTCCCATGCTTTGGCCGCAGTGCGGTCAAAGTAATGCTCAATTTGTTCGCGACGTTCGAGGTAGCTGGTGTGTTCCATCAATCAAACCCGAGTAAGTCAAAAATATCGCGGTCCTTCATAGGCACTGCAGGCAAAGGGTCGCTACCGAGCCATAACGAAGCAGCCAATCGCATGTACTCGTCTTGCACGGCTTTCACAGCAGGCGTGGCTTCGAGTTCAAACAAAGTAGATTTAGACAATCTGCTGCGACGGATTTCATCGAGCATCGGAAAGTGCGCCATGGTTTTCAAACCAGTGACTGCATTGAACTTGTCGATTTGGTCAGTGGCATCACTGCGGTTGGCAATCACGCCACCTAAACGCACGTTGTAGTTTTTCGACTTGGCGCCAATCGCTTGCACGATGCGGTTCATCGCGAAGATCGAATCAAAATCGTTGGCGGTGACGATCAAGGCGCGATCTGCGTGTTGCAAGGGTGCGGCAAAACCACCGCACACCACGTCACCCAATACATCGAAGATCACTACATCGGTGTCTTCCAACAAGTGGTGTTCTTTCAGTAGCTTGACAGTTTGTCCGACCACATAGCCACCACAACCTGTACCAGCGGGTGGTCCACCTGCTTCGACACACATCACACCGTTGTAGCCTTTGAATACAAAGTCTTCTAAGCGTAATTCTTCGGCATGGAAATCGACTGCCTCTAAGGCATCGATCACCGTGGGCATAAGTTTTTTAGTGAGTGTGAATGTGGAGTCGTGTTTTGGATCGCATCCGATTTGTAAAACACGTTTGCCCATCTTGCTAAAGGCTACAGACAGATTGGAAGAGGTGGTGCTTTTACCAATGCCACCTTTGCCATACACCGCAAACACTTTGGCAGTACCGATTTTGAGGCTGGGGTCCATTTGCACTTGGACACTGCCTTCGCCATCGGGTCTTCCTCCACGTTTGATAGTCGACACGGGGACTGTTGCGGTTTCCATCATGCGGGTACTCCTTCTTGGATGCCTTCTAGGCGATCTTCTAGCTCGTCGCCTGCCTGTTGCAGTGCCTTCATGGTTTCTGGGTCCGGCTTCCAATATTGGCGCCGAGAGGCTTCTAGCAATCGACCCGCCACTTTGGCGGATGCGGTTGGGTTGAGTTGGGCAAGGCGTTCACGCATCTCGGGATCGAGAATGAATGTTTGCGCCAGTTGTTGGTACACCCATGGCTGCACTTGGCCTGTAGTGGCAGACCAGCCCATGGTGTTGGTGAGATGCGCTTCGATTTGGCGCACGCCTTCATAGCCGTGTTGCAACATGCTTTCGTGCCACTTGGGGTTGAGCATGCGGGTGCGGGTTTCGAGCGCAACTTGTTCGGTAAGTGTGCGCACCACGCCATCACCTTGTGTTTGGTCGCCGATATACACAGGCGGTGCGCTGGCACGGTTGCCATCGCGTTGGTGTTTGGCTTGCAACACAGCGCGGCTGATGCCACCCAATGTGTCGAAATAGGTATCGATGCTTGTGACGCCGAGCTCGACAGAATCTACATTTTGGTAGGTGAGGCTGACATTGGCTAATGCGCTTTGTAGCAATGCATTGTTACGAACAGGGTGTCCTTCGCGACCATAGGCAAAACCTTTGCGATTGGTAAACGCATTGCCTAATTCGTCTTCTTCTTCCCAGCAGCTGCTATCAACCAAATGGTTGACGTTCGCTCCGTAAGCGCCCTCTGCATTTCCAAACACACGTAATGATGCAGTCTCCATGTCGCACCCTTGCGCTTGCATGAAAGCCAAGCTGTGTTTGCGAATAAAGTTTTGCTCTTCGGGTTCTTCTGCACTTGCT
>Ga0228703_1002160_pt1 | contig 11270 bp, 11 predicted proteins | sample McNCre217_Aug_MG_3_FD_178020 | JGI IMG/M metagenome (GOLD analysis project Ga0228703, IMG submission 178020) | Freshwater microbial communities from McNutts Creek, Athens, Georgia, United States - 29-17_Aug_MG | ecosystem: Environmental > Aquatic > Freshwater > Creek | place: USA: Georgia... | reverse complement strand
TCATCACCAGCGAGTTCAAGGGCCGCAATGTCCTGCTGGTGGACGACTCCATCGTGCGTGGTACCACCAGCAAGGAGATCGTGCAAATGGCTCGCGACGCCGGGGCCAACAAAGTTTACATGGCCAGCGCCGCACCGCCCGTGCGCTTCCCCAATGTGTACGGCATCGACATGCCGACCAAGGAAGAGTTGGTGGCGCACAACCGCAGCGTTGAAGAAATTCGCCAGATCATCGGCTGCGATGCCCTGATTTACCAGGATGTGGATGCGATGAAGTCGGCTGTGGCCCAGGCCCGCGTGTCGGGCGCAGGCGTCTTGTCGGCTTTTGACGCTTCCTGTTTTGACGGGGTGTATGTGACCGGCGACATCTCGGCCGATGACATCAGCCGCCTCAATGAGTCGCGCCCCCAGACTGAAGAGGGTGCTGAAGACAATTCGCGCCTGGCTTTGCCCAACGCATCGGAGTAAACCATGACTGCACGCAAATTGCCCGAAGGACTGCACATCGAAACGCTGGCCGTGCGCGCGGCGGTCGACAAAAGCCAGTACGGCGAAAACTCGGAAGCGCTGTTCCTGACGTCCAGCTTCACCCAGCCCGACAGCGAAACGGCGGCACGCCGTTTCTCGGGCCAGGAAGACGGCTACATCTATTCGCGCTTCACCAACCCGACCAACGCCAGCATGGAGCAACGCCTGGCCGCACTCGAAGGCGCCGAGGCTTGCATTTCCACATCGAGCGGCATGTCCGCTGTGTTGCTGCTGTGCATGGGCCTGCTCAAGGCGGGTGACCATGTGGTGTGCTCGCAGTCGGTGTTTGGCTCCACCCTCAAACTGATCGGCTCCGAGTTCGCCAAGTTCGGCGTGCAAAGCACCTTTGTGGCGCAGACCGATGTGGCGGCCTGGAAAGCGGCGGTGCAGCCCAACACCAAACTGCTGTTTGCCGAAACCCCGACCAACCCGCTGACCGAGGTGTGCGACATTCGCGCCCTGGCAGACATCGCGCACAACGCGGGCGCCTTGTTGGCCGTGGACAACTGCTTTTGCACACCTGCACTGCAGCGCCCGATCAGCCTGGGCGCCGACATCGTTGTGCATTCAGGCACAAAGTACCTGGACGGTCAGGGCCGCGTGATCGCGGGCGCGCTGTGTGCCAGCCAGAAGCTGATCAAGGAAGTCTTCATTCCGGTGATGCGCAGCGCGGGCATGAGCCTGTCGCCGTTCAACGCTTGGGTGGTGCTCAAGGGCATGGAAACGTTGGGTATCCGCATGGAAGCTCAATCCGCCCGTGCGCTGGCACTGGCCGCTTGGTTGGAGACCCACCCCAAGGTGGCCCGTGTGTATTACCCCGGCCTGCCCAGCCACCCGCAACACGCGCTGGCCATGAAACAACAGTCCGGCCTGGGCGGCGCTGTGGTGGCTTTTGATGTGGTGGGCGACACGCCCGAAGCTGGCCGTAAAAACGCCTTCCACGTCATCGACAGCACGCAGCTGATGTCGGTCACAGCCAACCTCGGCGATGTGAAAACCATCATCACCCAGCCTGCCAGCACCTCGCATGGTCGCCTGACCGAAGAGCAGCGTCTGGCTGCTGGTATCCAACAAAACCTGATCCGCGTGGCCGTGGGCCTGGAACACCTGGACGACCTCAAGGCCGATTTGTTGCGCGGCCTCGATACGCTTTAAAAGAATGACCAAAATCCGTACCCGCATCGCCCCGTCGCCGACGGGCTTTCTGCACCTGGGCACCGCCCGCACCGCCTTGTATTCCTGGGCCTATGCCCGCCACTATGGCGGCGAATTTGTGCTGCGCATCGAAGACACCGACGTGGCCCGCTCCACGCAGGATTCGGTGGACCAGATCCTGCAGTCCATGCACTGGCTGGGTCTGGGCTACGACGAAGGTCCGATTTACCAGATGCAACGGCTGGACCGCTACCAGGCCGTCATCGACCAGATGCTGGCTGCTGGCACCGCCTACCGTTGCTACTGCACGCCCGAAGACCTCGACGCCATGAAGGCTGCGCAGGAAGCGCGTGGCGAAAAGCGCCTGTATGACCGTACCTGGCGTCCTGCACCGGGCAAGGTGCTGCCGCCCGTTCCTGAAGGTGTGAAGCCGGTCATCCGCTTTGCCAATCCGGTCGATGGCGTGGTGAGCTGGGACGATTTGGTCAAGGGCCCGATCAGCATCAGCAACACCGAGATTGATGACCTGATCATCCAGCGTGCACCCGAAGACAATGCACCGGAGGGGACGCTGGGCGTGCCCACCTACAACTTTGCGGTGGTGGTGGACGACTGGGACATGGCCATCAGCCATGTGTTCCGCGGTGACGAGCACATCAACAACACACCCTGGCAGATCAATATGTACAGCGCTTTGGGTGCTGCATTGCCGCAGTTTGGTCACTTGCCCGTGATCCTGGGTGACGACGGTCAGAAGTTGTCCAAGCGCCGTGGCGCGGTGGCTGTCTCCAACTACGACGAGGCAGGCTACCTGCCCGAAGCCATGAACAACTACCTGGCCCGCCTGGGCTGGAGCCATGGCGATGACGAGATTTTCAGCCTCGATCAGATGGTGCAGTGGTTCGATGGTACGCACCTGTCTAAGAGCCCTGCGCAGTGGGACGCGGCCAAGCTGGCCTGGGTCAATGCCCAACACCTCAAAGCCATGGACGATGCGGCGCTGGCTTTGAAAGTCCAGCCGTTTCTGGCCAGACTGGGTGTGACAGCTGATGAGCGTCTCGCAGCCATCTGTGGCTTGTTCAAGGACCGTTGCGACACGCTGTTGGTGTTGGCCAAGTGGGCCAGTGCTTTCTACAGCGATGTGATGCCCAATGCCGAAGAGAAGGCGCAACACGTGACCGACGCTGTCAAACCTGCACTGCTGGCTTTGTCTGACAAGTTGGCCCAGTGCGCATGGGACAAGGCTTCGATTGCCGCAGCCATCAAGGACGTATTGGTTGCGACAGGGCTCAAAATGCCGCAGTTGGCCATGCCGGTGCGCGTGCTTGTCATGGGCACGGCACAGACGCCATCGCTGGATGCGGTGCTCGCATTGAGCCAAAGAGAAAAAATTTTGGCTTGTTTGCAAAACACGTAAAAACCTGTCTATAATTCAAGTCTCGACACCAACGAGGCATAACAAAAAGCAGCAATGCTGGATGTTGTACCGAAGGGGGTATAGCTCAGCTGGGAGAGCGCTTGCATGGCATGCAAGAGGTCAGCGGTTCGATCCCGCTTACCTCCACCAAAGTGTCGAAACGATTCGAAAGAATCAGTCCAGGTTATGACCCTATCGTCTAGAGGCCTAGGACATCACCCTTTCACGGTGAGTACCGGGGTTCGAATCCCCGTAGGGTCGCCAAGTTGTAGCACTTGGCTTCGATGCAAATCGAAGTGAAGCTATCTACCAGGAGTGGTAGTTCAGTTGGTTAGAATACCGGCCTGTCACGCCGGGGGTCGCGGGTTCGAGTCCCGTCCACTCCGCCAAAGTTTAAAAAGCCTTATAGATCAATGGTCTATAAGGCTTTTTGCTTTCTGGGTAGTAGCACTATTGGTAGCAATAGCGTGCTCAACTTACCTATCTACAAGCTCGGTAGCTCCTACTACATCCACACACGCATAGGCGGGAAGCAGCTAAAACGCTCCCTACGGACCGGCTACCAACGCGAGGCTATTATTAGGGCCATATCCCTCTTAAATGGCCTCCAAATGCCCAATCCCCCGAAGTACGAGCTTGACCTTACAAACAGCGTTTTAAAGGCAGACGGCCCCGAAGACCACGCACGGCTAATGGAGGCCATAGCCGCGATGAAGGCACTACATGCAGGCCAACCCGCACCAGTAGCACCCGCGCCCCCGATCATCCCGCAGGACGACCCCACAGCCTTAAAGCTGGGTGAATTGCTGGAAAAGTTCCTGCTACTTAAACAAGTTGAACCAGCGACGGTAAAAGGGTACACAAACGCAAATAAGGAATTTTCCAAATTCTTAAATAATCCACCAATCACCCGAATACAAAAAAGTGACGTTTCACGCTGGATGGTGCATTTAGCTGAAAAAAGGAAAAACGCATCAAGAACGATTGATACAAAAGTTGGGGTAATTAAAACGCTATTCAATTTTGCAAAAAAACAAAGTTATATAAGAGGCGACAACCCTGCCGAAAATATGAATTTGTTAACTAAAAAGCAAAAAGAAAGAAATGGATGGGCGATATTTGAACGAGAAGAATTAGACCTTTTGCTACGTAGTGAATTTTTCAAACTTCGCAAAACGTCGCAACCCGATTACGTTTGTTGTGTAATTCTTGCTCTATTTACAGGGTGTCGTATTGGCGAGATAACGAACCTTAAAAAGGATCAATTCAAAACAAGTCCAAAAGGAATTCCATTTTTTAAAATTAGAGATGCAAAAACAGCCGCCGGTATTCGGGAGGTTCCGCTACATCCGTTCATTCATGAATACATGATGGAATTCATGAAAAATAAACCTCACAAAATTTTTGAATACACAGAACGGGATGGAAAGGGAAGCGGTAATGCTGTCGGGAAGATGTTCGCGGAGAATTTGAAAAGTGCAGGTTTAACAAGAGATAAACTGGTATTTCACAGTTTGCGAAAATACGTCAATAACACCCTTTTGCAAAATAACGTAAGCATTGAGCATCGGTGTCAATTAGTTGGGCATGAAGTAAATAACGTTAATGTGAATACCTACACAAAGATAGTTAGCGTTGATGATTTAGCTAAAACCATTTTTCCGGCGTTGGACGAAATAAAAGCACTTGTACTAAATACAAGTGCTGATGAAATAACAAACCTTGGGGACTTGTTGGAAGGTACGCTAATTTAACTACTTTTTGTTTCAGCAGGTGGCGTAACTGATGCAAACAATTCAGGAAATAATGCTCTATCTTTTTCGCTCAAAGTCGATAATTGAGCTTTTGCAAATTCAATCACATTTTTTGCATTGGCTTCAATTCGCTTCAACATTACAGAACCTAAAATAATCTTTTTGCGATTTAACTGTTTGCTTGCTGCTTTTGAAAATTTAGCTTTTTCAGTTTTTTGTCTTGCAAGTAATTGCTTCTTCTCTTCTGCGAATTTTGCTTTTAGCTCTTTAACGTCAGTGGTCATAATCGTCTCCTTGTTATTTCCAAAATAGCATAATTTGACTTAATGTCAAATTGTTTCGGCTTCTTATTCTGGCGGTGTTAGGTCTATATTCTAAATATTAGGTATTTACACCCCGCCTCTATTTGCATTTGACATAGTTTTCCTGTAATTTGATATTACACGAAAGCTCATATGCACCATATTCCTACCGTCATACGCCCTTATTTGCCCCCTGCAAGGGCTCACTTATGCAATCATATAGCTAAAGCTATAAGATTGCGTTCGCCTGGCAGGGGCCTTAATTCAAATACCATGGAGGCCGTATGCCAAGCCTAGCCACATGGTTTACACCCTCTATTCAAGTAATTAGTCGTAGCTCTGGTAGGAGTGCAGTAGCTGCGTCCGCATATCGAGCATGTATGCTCATTTACGATGAACGTACAGGTATTACGCACGACTTCACACCAAAGGCTAAAAACGGTTTAGTAAAAAATATTTGCGTTGGCATTAGGGATAACGACATAGCCACTTTCTGGAATAACGCAGAGCGAGCAGAAAATAGAGCCAATTCAACAGTTGCAAGAGAGCTAATGTTACCCTTGCCGGATGAATGGACAGATGAGCAAAATGAGAAATGTGTTTTAGAAATAGCTCAAATGCTGAATGAAAATTATGGAGTAGGGGTTCAAGGTAGTATTCATAGGCCATCACGAGGCAGTAAAAACAAGCACGTTCACATGATGTTTAGCACACGTGTAATTGATGAATACAATTATCCTAATGGCGGATTCGGAAAAAAGACCCGCATACTTGATGATAAGAAAACAAATGAGATATCGAGATTACGAGAAGCTGTGGCTGACATTGTAAATATACATGCACGGGAAAACGGCAATGACTGGTTTGTAACTGCTGGAAAATATTCCGAGCACATTCAAGACCATGTGGCAACACATCACATTTCTGTAAATCACGGAAAAAACCAAAAGAAATACATCGACATAAACCGAGCAGAAGTCAAAGAAGCCCGAAATGAAATATCAAAAGTTCAAAAGCAGATAGATGATATTGACGAAAAAGTAGCGAAGCTAACAGAAGTCAAAGAAAAGCAAATTGAAGATGAGGGGTCTCTTGGAGAATACATAGATGTATTTAATAAGCACGGCCAAGCTATGGAGCTTTTAGACGAAATAATGAAACGAGCAGAAGTCGGACATTTAACAGACTTTTGGGAACCGGACACGCAGGAAACGTTAGAGCAAAAGTTACACGCTACCAAAGATGAATTGGAGAAATTAGATAAAAGGAAGTTGGAATTAGAAAGAATTCTTCAAGCAAATAGTACACGCATTGACTACACACCACCAGAGCAAGTCATGGTTAACAAGCCCTCAACGATAAATGAATATCAATATGGTGAACATGACAACCCCCTTACCAACGCACCATCAATCATTAACGACGGATGGAGCATATGACCGATATTGAAAAATTAAAGAAGAATGCGAAAAGGCTATCCAGGGAAAAAGGTATCCAACATTGCGAGGCGTTGGATATTGTTGCCCGGTCGGTTGGCTTTGCTACATGGAGCCAGCTGCACAAAGCCGCTATGAAGTCAAAGATGTATGAAACTAAATAGGGTACTTAACATTAACAATCAACAATACGTAACCGACCTAATTACGTGGAGCTTCTTATTATGTGAACGTAAATACCCTCTAAATTGGCCCATAAACCAACGTACACACATATATTTGCAGGTAGTACACCACCCAAGCCCAAATCGATTCCACGGGCATAGCATTGAGTATCAGGACTTGCATATGGGCCAAAAGGACACCATACCACCTCATGAGCTGTTTGACTTTACAAGTACCCGCACAGTGTTCAATTCAATCGTGACGTTACACCAAGACTTTTTGCAAGCTCACGACATTACCGTAGATAGTGGGAGCCTACTACCCCTTACAATGATTGAGCTACCCAATGACTTCATGGTGGCAGAGTGAATAACACTAATTCAGTGTAATACGCTTTGCCACCAATTGATTATTTTTTAATCAAAAACACATCAATGCTCTTTCCAGCCGTGATAGCGTCTTTAATAAACTTCGGCTTCGGGCCTTTTCCACCCGCCCAAGTTTGACCCGTTGCAGGGTCTTTGTATTTAGCCTCTTTTTTGGCCTTTGGAGAGGCTTTGGCGGTCTTTTGGGGTGTTACTACCTCAAACCCTAATTCCTCGGCTGTAAACGCATATTTCGTTATTGTGGCCTGCACCGATACCAGTGCTGACCCCCGACTTTTCTCTACAATAGCTTTACGCTTTGCTGAAAGTGCTTCCATCTCCTTGTCAATTGCGTCTAACTCTTTTTCGCTCATTTACAGCTCCTTTAATGTGAGGCTGGCATGATACAGCTAATTGCCAAAAGCAACTACATCTATTTGTGATATCACTTAACACCCTCCTGACCTCCGGAGCTGGCTCCGGGGGTAGGGAGGGTCGGAACCCGTGAAACGGGTCCGGGGAGGGGTGGGGGCTAGGTAATAATTGTATTAGCGACACACAAAGTAAATGTGATATCACGATAAAGCCAATAGTCATGCGGGTTTAAGCGTAATTTATACAATAAAAAGATTTCGGGATATCTACTGCTTATATACAGCTTTTTCGATATCAATACGGCACCAATTGCACAAACAAAAAAACCGAAGTGCATTTTCATGCCCCCCGGTTTTATTTGACTTTTTTTGGATTACCCCGTATTGTAATAGGGCAAACAAAATTCCCGTTTTGTTCGCCAAGGCCAACGTACTCAAACTACATTAACCCCTTACAATTACAAATTTTATATTATTTAATGCTAATGTCAAGTTAAATAGTGTCAACAGCAAGTAGTTGCAAGTATCAACAAATAGTAGCAAGTCCCGAGGTTTTGTAACCTCTTTTTTTGGACTTACTATGCAATACAACACTACATCAATTCAGCAACACCAAGCCGGAGCCTTACTAAATCGCCATTTTCGATTAACCAAAAAAAACATATTGGGGGATGGTGTGAAGCTGTGCAGACGTGTAAAAGCACACAATACCTCTAATCCACACATGGCACTAATTGCAGTGCATGAGCACCCTAATGGAAAAATTACAAGCAACATGCACGATGTTGGATTGTGCGGGAATGCTCACCTGTGTTCTTATTGTTCCAGTGTAAAAGCTGCACACCTGCGGAACTGGATAAATGAACTACTGCTACACGCAGTTAAAAGAGCCGGCCTCGTATTAGGGTTATTAACCCTTACCGCATCACACAAGCGAGATTGCGACTGGACTGAGTTTAACAAAAACTTCTTTTTGGCTTTGACAGATTTTGGAAAAACAATGCGTCGGGAGTTCGACGCAATTAGCTCCAAAGGGCGTGTACGTACATTTGAAACACCAATCGGTAGCAATGGCCTCCACGGTCATATTCACGACCTATTTACGTACATGCTCGGTGTCGACATGAAAGCACTTAAACAAGTCGCATTGAAGAAGTGGAAGGCCGCATTAAAAAAATATGGATTGCATTGTAGTAAACGTGGTGTTGACATTATGGAACACGGAACATTTGACCCGAATTACATTGCAAAAGAGGTAGCCGCTCATGACACAAAGAAGAATAGCAAAAGTGACTTAAAAACCATGTTTCAATTGTTGGATGAAAGTGCCAGAGGCAATAAGCAAGCAGGGGACGACTGGATTAGAGCTGCAAAAGCTATCCAAGGTCGTGACCGTTGGAACGTGGGCCAATTAGCAAATAAGCTAAATATTGAGTGTCCGAGCGATTGGAAGAGGTCACAAGGTGCTGCAAAAGCAGAACGCATTGAACCCGCTAATGTAATTACATATCCACAGACACAGCATATGATGGCGACTCAACCCGGCAGTAAACGGCCAGGACTTGCAATGATTTTACGCACAGCACGCCAAAGACTTGATAACAGTATTAACACAGTGAAAATTGTCGATGCCTTATGTAAGGACTACACAAAACAAATGCTATTTAATATCCCTGCTCAAATTGCAGAGGCACTAAAACAGGCAGATATTGAACACGAAAAAGCAAAAGCCAATATTGAACGCTTGCTAACAACTTGCCTAATTAACATGGAAGTAGCAGGCAACCTAAAAGCCTTGGGTGAGATAGAGCACACGCTACTTAAAAAGGAGCGAATTGCCGCCATTAACAGCCGTGCAGATTCTATAAAAATAGCGGGTCTGCACCTAACACCCGGGGCAGACCTTGTATTTATGTAATATAGCTACTGTCCCCAGTTTCTTGTTATTTCAATGGATTCTATGTTCTTAGACTGTAATAGCTTCGAAAATGAGTCAAAATGAGATGTTCCGAAAATAAACAAGCATTGATTTCTGTTTGAGTGAAGTATTCTTTTAAGCCAGAAGTCTTCTCTCAAATCGAAGTAGCTTGCTATTCTTGATTGAACTTCATTGTCCTGCTCAACGTTGAGACATTTCCCATATCCCAATTTATCTCTGATTTCCGTCTCGCTTTTAATTCCCAGTGTATTGCGTTCTTTTAAATTTGGGTCGCAATATAGATGTGGTAGATTGAATGAATTGGCAAAAATTCTACATGCAGAATCTGTTGCATTCCAAAGTTCTAATGCTTCTTCATTTAACTCTTCTGCCACCAAATCAATGTCTTTAATTTTACTTTTAATGTGATGAAGATACTTTAAAAATTCTTCTGCTTTGCCGTATTTGCACCCAATCATTTGATTTGCATGATTGGTTCCAAGGAGATACAGTTTCATCTTTTCTTAAGTATGCTACTGAATTTTTCATCTATAAATTTACTCCTCGCCTCATCGTTTAGCTTGTTTATACAGTCATTGATTCTACCCACGGATGAATATAGTAATTCGGTCAATTCAGTATTGTTATTTGACTTTGATATTGATATTTGTGAGTATAGCTTTTTACGATTGTCATCGCATTTCGATATGTAAAGCTCCTCTAAATCAATAGGTGATTGTCCAATTTCGTCGTAATCCTCGCCTGTCATCCAATACACGTCATTGGATGCTCTGCTCATCATTAAATCAATTAAACGCCTTGGTATTCTCTTGGTGGTTAGATAGGCATCAACAGCCTGCATTAATTTTGTTTGATTAGATAGTGATTTGTCATCGTTATCCATCATCTTCATGTATGGGCGATGCAAACCTATTTTGGAAGTTACATACTGACCAGTTTTAATATTTTTTACGGATTGGCCTAATAGGGCTCCGCGATTTGCTCCATTAATCCACATAAAGAAACATGCACTTGCACAAGTTGAACCAGGCTGTACCATTGTATCAAGCCGTGCAGCTTTTATTAGTTCACCCATAGTGATTGCTTCTTGAACATTTCCGCCAAGACTATTTAAATTTATTGTGTCTATTGAGTTTTTGTTGGCAATGATGAATGATGCGAATCGCTCTGCATCTCCTGATTTTATTTCGCCAGAATACACATAGTTGTGTCCACTTACTTCGCCATTAGGCTTGTATAGTGGTGAGGCTTTTAATTCGCCGGCAATTGCTCCATGTGAAATAAATAGAATGAATAATAATTTTGCTATGACCATTTTTATAGCCGATTGAAAATGTTCTTGTACTGTTGTTCTGCATCCGTTCATTAGCGGAATTAAAAGCACAGCTAGACCGTGTCGCATACTGTCCCCCTTTGTGTTCTGCCAGTGTATCGAACTTTGCCTAGGGATTGCCTGCTACTGTGTGAATGTGTGCTATAAAGAGTGGTCGGGCCTACCAGTAGCACTATTGGTAGCAAGTTTTTTAACCCAGCTACTACCTAAGTAGTTGATTTATAACGTTTTTCTGGCGTTTGCACGGTTGTCCCGTCCACTCCGCCAGAATAAAACGCGTCTTCGGACGCGTTTTTTTTTGCCAGCCATATTTCCCTGAAAAGGGAAACTTGCAGTAAGCTCCACCTCCCGTTCAGTTTTCCAGAGCCTTCTTTTTCTATGGACAGTGTTCTCCCTTCGATACCCGCCAAGCGCTATTTCACGATTGGGGAAGTGGCCGAGTTGTGTGGTGTGAAGACGCACGTGCTCCGTTATTGGGAGCAGGAGTTCACTCAGCTGCGTCC
>Ga0228703_1002158_pt1 | contig 11274 bp, 8 predicted proteins | sample McNCre217_Aug_MG_3_FD_178020 | JGI IMG/M metagenome (GOLD analysis project Ga0228703, IMG submission 178020) | Freshwater microbial communities from McNutts Creek, Athens, Georgia, United States - 29-17_Aug_MG | ecosystem: Environmental > Aquatic > Freshwater > Creek | place: USA: Georgia... | reverse complement strand
GGGCCACGCTGTCAGCGCCTGACGTCCATTTGCGCTTGAGCCATTCGGCGAAATCGTCCAGGTAGCAATACACCACCGGCACGACCACCAAAGTTAACAAAGATGAGGTAATGACCCCGCCGATCACGGCCTGGCCCATGGGCGCACGCTGCTCCGAACCTTCCGATAAGGCAAAGGCCAGCGGCACCATGCCAAAAATCATCGCCAAGGTGGTCATCAAAATCGGGCGCAAACGCACTTCGGCGGCCAACAGCAACGCTTCGTTGCGCGGCAGGCCGGGGCGCACGGAACCATCGGGTTGCACCTGGTCTTCGCGCGAGCGAATGGCGAAGTCGACCAGCAAAATCGCATTTTTGGTGACCAAGCCCATCAGCATGACCACGCCAATGACCGAGAACATGGACAAGGCCGAGCCAAACATCAGCAAGGCCAAGACCACGCCAATCAGCGTCAGGGGCAGGGCGGTCATCAAGGCCATGGGTTGCAAGAAGCTCTTGAATTGGCTGGCCAGAATCATGTAAATGAACACAATCGCCAACACCAAGGCCGAGATGGCGTAGCCAAAGGACTCGGCCATGTTTTTCGTCGAGCCACTGAACTGGTAGCGATAGCCGGGCGGCAGTTGCACGGTTTCCATCACCTTGCGGATGTCGGCAGACACTTCGCCTGCCGCACGGTTGTAGACGTTGGCGTTGATGGCCACTTCGCGCATCAAATCGCGGCGGTTGATTTGGTTGGAGCCCGTGCCTTCGACCACCTGAGCAAACTGGTTCAGGCGTGCAATGCGGGGGCTGCCGTCGGCAGCGGTGCCCACGGTGAAGGGCAGGCGTTCCAGGTCTTGCACCGCATTGCGCGCACTCGGGGCCAAGCGCACATTGACGTCATAGGTTTGGTCATCCGCAGCACGCCAGTTGGTCACGGTTTGGCCTGCCACCAAGGTGCGTAATTGGTTGCCCACATTGCCCAAGGACAGCCCCAAATCGTTGGCGGCTTCGCGCTGGATGTTGATGTCAATTGTGGGTTTGTCGGGTTTGATGCTGGAGTCCAAATCCACCAGGCCGGGGATGTTGCGTACCTTGTCCATCACCTGGCGGGTCAGTCGTTCGAGCTCGCGCAAGTCGCTGCCTTGGAGCGAAAACTCCACCTGTTTGTTGCCGCCCACGGTGTCGAGCAAGCCTGCGTGGGTCACGGTGATGCCTGGCACTTGACGCAAGCGCTCGCGCAGCACCGCCGACATTTGGTCCACGCTGCGTTGGCGGTCTTTGCGGTCGATCAAGCGCACATACACGTTGGCGTAGATTTTTCCGTTGGCGACGCCGGTATTGATGGTTGAGAGCGTGTAGCGCACCTCTGGAAATTCGCGAATGATGGCTTCAACTTGTTGGGCTTTGGCTTCGGTCACTTCCAGCGAGGAGCCTACGGGTGTGTAAAAGCTCACCGAGGTTTCCGAGAAGTCAGCCTTGGGCACAAACTCAGTGCCCAACAGCGGCACCATGAAGATACTGACCACAAAGGTGGCGATGGCCAATGCCACGGTAGCGCGCTTGTGACCCAAGGCCCATTTCAAGATGCGCTGGTAGAACGCCACCAAACGGTCGGTGGTGCGTTCAAACCACGCGGTGATGGGGCCAATGGTGCGGTCGTACAGCGCGTTGGGCTGGCCGTGCTTGCCATGCGCGTGGATGCTGGGGTCGTGCCAGATGGACGACAACATGGGGTCGAGCGTGAAGCTGACGAACATCGAAATCAACACCGCCGCGACGATGGTCAAGCCAAACTCGTGGAAGAACTTGCCAATGATGCCGCCCATGAAGCCAATGGGTAAAAACACCGCCACGATGGACAGGGTGGTGGCCAGCACCGCCAGACCGATTTCTTGCGTGCCGTCCATGGCGGCGTCGTAAGGCGCTTTGCCCATTTGCACATGGCGCACGATGTTCTCGCGCACCACGATGGCGTCGTCAATCAACAAGCCCACGCACAGCGACAAAGCCATGAGTGTGATCATGTTGATGGTGAAACCAAACATGTACATGAACAAAAACGTGCCGATGATGGCAATCGGCAGCGTGAGTCCGGTGATCACCGTCGAGCGCCAGGAGTTCAGGAACAAGAACACGATCAGTACGGTGAGCAAGGCGCCTTCAATCAGGGTTTGGCGCACATTGGCCACGCCCACGCGGATGGGGCGTGAGCCGTCTTGCACCGATTCCAGCCGCACGCCTTGGGGCAATTGGGTTTTCATCTCGGCCACAGTTTTGTTCAGGCCGTCGATCACTTCAATGGTGTTTTCGTCTTGCGCTTTTTGCACCGTCATCAACAAGGTGCGTTGGCCGTTGTAGAGCGCCAGGCTTTCCACTTCTTGGCCACCGTCGTTGACTTTGGCCACCTGGCCCAAGCGGATTGGTGTGGTGCCTTTGCGCGCCACGATGATGTTGGCAAACTGTTCAGGCCGCAGCATGCGCCCCTGCACTTGAATCACACGGTCTTGTTGCAGCGAGCGCAAGCTGCCCACGGGCAAATCTTGGGTTTCGGTTTTGACGGCATTCACCACCTGGTCGGCGCTGATGCCCAGCGACTCCATGGCCTGCGGATTCAGGTACACATTGATTTCACGCTTGGTGCCGCCCACCACCGTGACCGAGCCCACACCCCGCACGTTTTCCAAGCGCTTTTTCAGCACCTGGTCGGCCCAGTTGGTCAGCTCCACGGCCGAAGGTGCCGTGCCTGCCTGGCCTTGTGCAGGTGTTTCAGGCACCACCGCCAGCGACCAAATGGCGCGGCTAGAAGGGTCAAAGCGCAAGACCTTGGGTTCTTTCACGTCGGTGCGCAGAGTGGGGCGAATGCTGGCCACTTTTTCGCGCACATCGTCCGCGCCCTTGCGACCGTCGATGTAGAGCTGAAACTCCACCACCACCACCGACATGCCTTCGTAGCTGCGAGAGGTCAGGGTGTTGATGCCCGCAATTGAATTGACGCCTTCTTCAATTTTTTTGCTGACTTCGCTCTCCACAATTTCGGGTGACGCACCTGGGTATTCGGTGGTGATCACCACCACCGGAAAGTCAATGTTGGGAAATTGGTCGATCTTTAAGCGCTGGTACGAGAACAAGCCCAGCACCACAAAGGCGAGCATCACCATGGTGGCGAAGACCGGATTTTTTAAACTGACTTTGGTGAACCACATGGTGTTGGATGTCTGTGGTTCAAGGTGCGCTGGTGGCTGATGCGCCAGGCTGCGCCGCGGCCGCGGTGTATTTCACCCTCAGCCCTTCGCGCAAAGCACCTACTTGGCCTTTGAGCACGATGCTGCCTGCCTCCAAGCCCGTCACGCCGACCAAAGGCTCGCCGTCAGCTTGTGTCAAGTCCATGCCGCGCACGCCCATCTCGACGGTTTTGTGGGCCACTTGAAAGTTGTCACCCACTTTTTCAACCACTTGCACATAAGGCTTGGCGCGGTCGGTGCGCACGGCAGACACGGGCACGGCCAGCACTTGGCTGCGACCTAAACCCAGCAGACCTTTGGCGAACAAACCGTGGCGCAAACCTTCGGGTTTGTCCAAGCCCAAATACACCAACACGCTGCGGCTGCCCGCTTGCGCGCTGGGGCTGATGCGCTTGACCTTGGCGCTGATTTTTTGCGTCCGGTCTTCCACTTGCAGAGACGCCACTTGGCCCACGCGCACGTCCACCGAATCGCTGGGACTCAACGGCACTTCCACTTCGAGCTGGCTCAAATCGACCAGCTCCAGCACTTTGGCATCAATGCCCACGCGCTCACCCAATTGCGCACTGCGTACCGCAATCACGCCTGCAAACGGGGCGCGCAGCACCGAATCGTCCAGTGATTTACGCGCCACTTCGGCGCCCGCAATGGCAGCCTTGTGGCTGGCGATGGCGCCTTGGTAAGAGGCCAAGGAGTTGTCCATGGCCGTCTTTGAAATAAACCCTTGGTTCACCAAGGCTTGGTTGGTGTCAGCTTGTCGCTGCGCAATTTCCATTTGCGATTTGGCCGCTTGCGCTTGCTCTTGGGCTTGTTCAAAGCGGCGTTGGTATTCGGTGGGGTCGATGCGGGCCAACACCTGACCTGCCTTGACGTTGTCGCCTTCACGCACGGTGATTTCTTTCAACTCGCCTGCCACGCGGGCTTTGATGAGGGCGTAGTTCAAAGCCTTCACGGTGCCTGAGACATCGAGCCCTTGTGTGATGTCGCGCTGGCTCGCGGTGATCACATCCGAGCTGGCGAGCTCAATTTGGGTTTGCACACTGGGCGGTGCAGCCGCCGCTTCTTGCTGCGCACGCTTGGCTGAGAGTGCGCGCAAGATGCCGCCGCCTAAAGCCAAGACAACAACGCCGATCACGAGCCAACTGGTTTTGATTTTCATGGGGTGGTGGGGGTGTGAGTGGAGGCGGTCATGCCGTGCAACAGCACGTCAACTTGCATGTGGATGAAACGCTCTGGGTCCACAATTTCTGCCGATGCCGCGCAGGCACCCATGGAGTGTTTCCACATCATCAAAAAAATCATCGGCGCGACCACGGTGTAGACGGCTTGGTCTAAATCAAGGGGGCGAAACTCGCCACGATCGACGCCACGCGCCAAGATTTGGCGAATCAGTGCATTGCCAGGGCGAATCACCTCGCTTTGGTAATAGGCTGCAATGTCGGGAAAGTTTTGGGCTTCGCTCATCACCAGCTTGGCAATGCCGCTGGCGCTGGTGTTGCCCATGCGTTCCCACCAGGTTTGCATGGCGTAGCGCAGCATGTCGGCGCTGCTGCCTTGAAAACTGTTGAACTCTTCGTTCCAGGTGGGAAACAAAGACGCAATGTTTTCACGGATCACGGCCTTGAACAGGTCTTCTTTGCTCTGGAAATACAGGAACAGCGTGCCCTTGGACACGCCGGCACGTGCTGCCACTTCTTCAACCCGGGTGGCTGCAAAGCCCTTGTCCACAAACAAGGCCAGTGCCGCGTCGAGCAGTTCTCCTGGACGCGCCTCTTTGCGTCGCTCCCGCTTAGGGGTCGACTCTGGCGAGATGAGGAGGCTTTCGATGGACATGCTGTTAATGACTGGTGGGTTAGTAATGTAGCCGATTCACCAGCACCCGTGAATCAGGTGGTCAACAGCAGCCCCAGCCATTCACGCAGCACCCAAGCGCTTTCACGCAGCCCGGTGCCGCTGGGCAACCATTGCAACAGCGGCCGCGCGTCGCTGCGCACATAACCCATGGGGGCTGGGGTGACGACCAAGCCGGCTGCTTCAAACTGCTTGATGCTGCGTGGCATGTGCCAAGCATGGGTGACCAAGGCGATGCGGGTCACGCCATCGGTCTTCAGGAGTTGGGCGGTGAAAAGGGCGTTTTCGCGCGTGTCGCGGGATTGGTTTTCTTGCCAGCGCAGGCGAGGGCCACCGATGTAGCCCAGCGCCACGGCGGCGACCTGGGCTTCGGACATTTGCTCGGACTGGCCTGCCCATCCGATGCCGCCGCTGTAGGCCATGGGCAGCTTGGACGCTTGGGCCAGATACACGCCGTACAGCAGACGCGACATGGCATCGGGCGACAGCACGGGGCCGCCGTATTCCGCCGCATGTTGTTCCACGCCACCACCCAGCACCACAATGGCTTGCACGTTGTGACGTTTCAGATCCTCCAACTGAAGCGGTGCGACCTGAGGCAGCAGATGAAGAGACAGCCAAATGGCCACCGCCTGACAGCTCAGCAGCCACAGACCCAGGCAACTCAGCCCTGCCAAACTCAGAGGCAAGCGCGCCTTGACGGTCTGACGCGACGCAGACACGCGCCGCCATGCCCACAGCAACATGGCCATGACACACAGCAGACCGCTGGCAGCAGGCAGCGCCAGGGTGGTCAAGATGGGTTTGAGTGCGAGCAGAGAGTCCAAAAGAGGCCTTGTCACGAAAAGGGGCAGCCCTTGCTGTTAAATGATGAATCATAGAATCAAGTGCTCTATGACCCACACCACACCCATCTCTCATTCTTCAGGCACATACCGCGTCATCACCTTGGGCGGCGGCTGCTTTTGGTGCACCGAAGCCGTGTTTGTTCGCGTGCAAGGTGTGCTGGATGTCGAGTCAGGCTACTGCAACGGCCATGTGCTCAACCCCAGCTATGCCCAAGTGTGCGAGGGCACCACGGGCCACGTGGAGGTCGTGCGTCTGGTGTACGACCCGCAGGTGGTGCGTTTGCGTGACTTGCTGGAAATCTTTTTTGTCATTCACGATCCCACCACTTTGAACCGGCAAGGCCATGATGTGGGCACCCAATACCGCAGCGGCATTTACCTGAGTGATGAGGGCGATCGTGCCGAGGCGCAGTCGGTGTTGGACGAGGTGAATCGCCACTTCCATGGCGCGGTGGTGACCGAGTTGCAAACCTTGAATAACTATTCGAGTGCCGAGGCCTACCACCAAGATTATTTTGAACACCACCCCGAGCAGGGCTATTGCGCCCATGTGGTGGCACCCAAAGTGCAGAAGTTTTTGCAGACCTTTGCGGATCGTGTCAAACATGGGTGACTGCGTTCGCCAGTTTGCTGTGATGTCGGCTTTGGCTGTGGGCTTGGGTACTCAAATGGTTGGGGCCCAAACCCACGACGACACCACACATGCGCCGTTGGCCGAGGTGACCATCACCGCACGTCCTGATCAAGCGAGTCCCTTGTTCGCGCCGGCTTTGCAACTGTCTGGCGCGGCCTTGACCCAAAAACAAGGCAGCACCTTGGGCGAGACCCTGGACAACCTGCCCGGCGTGGCCAACAGCTCGTTTGGTCCCAATGTGGGACGCCCTGTGGTGCGAGGTTTGGAAGGGGACCGCGTACGCATTTTGCAAAACGGTGGCAGCAACATGGATGTGTCGGGCCTGAGTTTTGACCATGCGGTGCCGATCGACCCGTTGACCACCGAGAGCATCGAGGTGCTCTATGGCCCTGCCACCTTGTTGTATGGCAGCAGTGCGGTGGGCGGCGTGGTGAACGTGATCGACAACCGCATTGCCCGCGAACGTGCGTTCGACTCCCAGGGCGGCGTGATGGGCAAAGCCGAAGTGCGCGCCGGTGGTGCTGTGCGTGAGCGCAGCACGGCTGCCATGCTCGAGACGGGCAATGACCGCTTGGCTGTGCATGTGGACGCCTTCGATCGCAACACCGCCAACCTGTATGTGCCCAAACCGATGGACTGCACCCTGAACGGGGTGACCACCACGCAACGCCGTGTGTGCAACTCGGCCAGCAACACCCGGGGCGCAGGGGTGGGTGGCACGCTGTTGCTCGACCATGGTTATTTGGGTCTGTCTACCAGCGAATACCGCAGCAGCTACGGCACCGTGGCTGAGCCTGATGTGACGATTGGCATGCTGCGCCGCCACACCGTCATGGAGGGTGAGTGGCGTGACATGGGACCGAATGTTGATGCGCTGAAGTTTCAATGGGGCCAAACCAACTACACCCACACCGAATATCCCGGTGCGCAAGTCGGCACGCGCTTTGACAACGCGGGCAATGCCTTGCGTGTCGAGGCTCGCCAACACAGCCAGCCCCTGGGGCAGGGCTTGGTGCTCGATGGCGTGGTGGGACTGCAGCGTGACAGCAACCGCTTGTCGGCCCAAGGCAGCGAAGCCTTTGTGCCGTCGAGCCGCACCGACAGCGCCGCTTGGTTTGCCTACCAGGCTTTGAAAACCTCTTGGGGGCAAATCAGTGCGGCCCTTCGCACCGAAAGCGTGACGGTGGCCTCGTTGGACAACGCCGACCCCACGCGGTTTCCAGTGGAAGAAAAACGCTTCAACCCGCACAGCCTGGCCTTGGGCGTGATGCGTGATTTACGGCAAGGCGAGGCTTCAAACGGCTGGCAACTCAGCAGCAATTTAAGCTGGAACCAGCGCGCCCCTAAAGATTACGAACTGTTTGCCCATGGCCCCCATGCTGCCACCGGGACGTACGAGCAAGGCGATCGCCGCAGCGCGATGGAAAAAGCCACCCAGTGGGACCTTGGCGGCGCTTGGAAAGACGGTGCCCACAGCGCTAAGCTGACAGGCTTTGTGACGCACTTTGATAACTACTTGTCCTTGCAGCCCACGGGCGAGTTCAAGGACAGCAGCGGTGCCATCGTGGCATCTTCTGCACTCGGGGCCCCGGTGTACCAGTACGAGGGGGTGCGCGCCCGCTTGGTGGGCGTGGAGTCCAGCGCCAAATTGCGCATGGTGGGCGGCTCGCAAGCGCTGTGGACATCCAACGCCACCCATGGTGCGATGGATTTAGAACTGCGTGCCGACCAGGTGCGCGCGGACGACTTGACCTACAACCGCTCCTTGCCGCGCATCGCACCCACCCGTCTAGGCGCCGATTGGGTTTGGAGTCGTGCCGCGTGGGGCGCGCGTTTGGGCGTGTTGCATGCCGGGGCGCAACAGCGTGTGCCCCATCCGGGCGATGTCACCACCGCTGGCTATACCTTGCTCAACGCCAGTGTGAATTACCACACCCACACCGGTGCGACGCATTGGATGATGTTTGCCAAGCTCGACAACCTCACCAACCAGCTCGCCTATTCATCGACCGCTGTGCTCACCCAAACCATGGGCAGTAATGCACCGCCCTTGGCGGGGCGCAGCTTGAAGCTGGGCTTGCAAGCCAGCTTTTAAAGCGGAGCGCATTCGCAAGCTGCGGCTTGTTCAGCACTGATACGTTCACGGCGCCAAGCGTTCGCGTATCCAGTGCTGTTCGGTGGCGGCGCTGCCTGAACTGCGGTAGCGCAAACGGTCATGCAAGCGGCTTTTGCGGCCCTGCCAAAACTCCCATTGCTCGGGCACCAACCGGTAGCCGCCCCAGTGGGGTGGGCGCGGCGGTTGCAACAAAAACTGCGCGCCGTATTTGGCGGCATTCGCGACCAAGGTGGCACGGCCTTCAATCACCTGGCTTTGGGGGCTGGCCCAGGCACCAATGCGCGAATCCAGCGGGCGGCTGTGGAAGTAAGCATCGCTCTCAGCATCGCTGACTTTTTCCACCCGACCTTCAATGCGCACCACACGTTCGAGCTCAACCCAGTGAAATTGCAACGCGGCAAATGGGTTGCCCGCCAGTTGTTCACCTTTGCGACTTTGGTAATTGGTGTACCAAACAATGCCGCGCTCGTCATAGCCTTTGATCAACACAATGCGGGTGCTGGGGCGCAAGTCGCTGCCCACGGTGGCCAGGGTCATGGCGTTGGGTTCGGGCACCTCGGCAGCAATGGCTTCTTGCAGCCATTGCTCAAACTGCTGCATCGGATCTGCAGCCGAGGCGGACTCGTTGAGCTCGGCGCGTTCGTAGCTTTTGCGAAGGTTGGCAATGTGGTTCATGGATGACAAGCCTGAAGGCTGGGTATGAATTGGGGAGAATCTGCGCTTTGGGAGACTGCGATCAGAGGATTCCTTATTTTGAATCCATCTTTGCGCTTTATGCTCTGTCTTCTTGTGAAATCTTATTTTGAGAAAAGCACACCATGGAAAGCTTGGACTTGCGCGTACTCGGTGATGTGTTGGCTTGGCGTCAAGCCGGTCGGCGCGTGACCTTGGTCACGGTGGTGGAGACCTGGGGCAGCGCCCCGCGTCCGCCGGGGGCCTTGCTGGCCGTGCGTGACGATGGGGTGGTCAGTGGCTCGGTGTCGGGCGGTTGCGTCGAGGATGACTTGATCGCCCGAATCAAGGCCGGTGAGTACGACAGCTTGTCGCATCCGTCCATGGTGGCTTACGGCGTCAGCAAAGAAGAGGCCGCCCGCTTTGGCTTGCCCTGCGGCGGCACCTTGCGCTTGGTGCAAGAACCCGTCGGCGACGTGGGTTGGATTCAAGAGGTGTTGCAACGCACCGCATCACACCAGTTGGTGGCGCGCACCTTGACCCTTGCCACTGGACAAGTGACTTTGCATGATGCCTCGCGCAGCGACGCCATGCAGTTTGACGGCAGCACCCTCACCACCTTGTTTGGCCCACGCTGGCGCTTGCTGCTGATTGGCGCCGGGCAGCTCAGCCAGGCAGTGGCGCATATGGCGGGCTTGTTGGATTTTGAGGTGTTGGTGTGTGATCCACGCGAGGAATACGCCGCCACCTTGGGTCTGGACGGCGTGACCCGTGTTTTGGGTATGCCAGACGATGTGGTGAAAGAGCTTGTGCCAGACGCCCACACCGCCATCGTGGCTCTGACGCATGATCCCAAGCTCGACGACATGGCCTTGATGGAGGCGCTCAATTCGCAGGCGTTTTATGTGGGTGCGCTGGGCTCCCAACGCAACCAAGACACGCGCAAAAAGCGCTTGATGGAGCATTTCGACTTGAGCGCCGAGGCTGTGGCCCGTTTGCACGGCCCTGTGGGCCTGCGCATTGGCGCCAAAACACCGGCTGAAATTGCGGTGTCCATCGTGGCCGAAATTGTGCAAGTCAAAAATGCGGCGTCTGCACACGCATCGGCACCTGCTGCCAGCACTTCTTCTTGCGACTTGTCGTGACCCCTGCGTCAGACGCTCCCGCGCAAGGACCCACCGTCATCGTCCTAGCCGCAGGCCTGGGCCAACGGTTCAAAGCCTCAGGCGGCACCCAAGACAAGCTGGAAGCTGACCTGAACGGCCAGCGCGTGCGCGACCATGTGTTGGCCAGTGTGCGCGCCAGTGGCTTGTCCTGGCATGTGGTGGAGCGCTCGGATACTGCGCACCTGAACCATCCCGGTATGGGCGACAGCATTGCCTGCGGTGTGGCCGCCACACCCAAGGCCCAAGGCTGGTTGATCTTGCCTGCCGATTTGCCGTTGATTCAAGCGGCGACCTTGGTGCGTGTTGCTCAGGCTCTGCGTGGGCACGCCGTGGTTGTGCCTTTTTACCAAGGCCAAAAAGGCCACCCAGTGGGCTTTGCGCCCATGTGTCGTGAGGCCTTGATGGGTTTGAGGGGTGACGAAGGCGCCCGCAGCGTGGTGGCGCAGCAAGGCTTTTTTCGTTTGGATCTGCAAGACCCGGGTTGCGTGCTAGACGTGGACACGGTGGATGCCTTGGCGCAGGCCCGCGCCGTGTTGGCGCAAGGCAGTTTTTCGGGTCATTGACCTCTATCAAGCCAAGGCTGCGATTCCATCGCTAAGATGCATGCCTGCCAGCATCCTCTGGTACTTTTATTCTTAGAACGTCATGAACCACACACCTACCAACCGTCGCGTTTTCATCCTGCAATCTGTTGCTGTCGCAGGTGCGGCTGCTTTTGTGAGCACCGCTGCGCAAGCCGCGATGGTGGATGAAAAAGACCC
>Ga0228703_1002157_pt1 | contig 11275 bp, 13 predicted proteins | sample McNCre217_Aug_MG_3_FD_178020 | JGI IMG/M metagenome (GOLD analysis project Ga0228703, IMG submission 178020) | Freshwater microbial communities from McNutts Creek, Athens, Georgia, United States - 29-17_Aug_MG | ecosystem: Environmental > Aquatic > Freshwater > Creek | place: USA: Georgia... | reverse complement strand
TTCAGAAAAATAATTGCCAATCAATTGCATCCCAATGGGCATGCCGTCTTTTGAAAATCCACAAGGCACGCTCATTGCTGGCAGACCCGCAAGATTGGTGGATAGAGTGTAGATATCCTCCAAATACATCTGCAAGGGGTCCTGCGATTTTTCTCCTAATCCCCAGGCCACATCAGGCGCAACAGGTCCCAAGATCACATCGCATTGACTAAAGGCCGTTTGAAAATCAGCTGCAATAATTCGACGAATTTTTTGGGCTTGCAAGTAATAAGCATCGTAGTAGCCATGGGACAAAACATAACTCCCAACTAATATACGTCGCTTCACTTCCGCCCCGAATCCCTCACTGCGTGAGCGCTGATACATTTCCACTAAATCAGAATATTCTTTGGCTCGATGTCCATAACGCACTCCGTCGTACCGACTGAGATTGCTAGATGCCTCAGCTGGCGCCAAAACGTAGTACACCGGTATTGATAATTTTGTTTTGGGCAAACTCACTTCACATACACTTGCACCCAAGGCATGTAGGGCTTCTTTAGCAGACATAACGGCTTGGGCCACATCGTGCGACAAACCGTCTGCGTAAAACTCTTTAGGCAAGCCAATGCGCAATCCTTTCAAAGGCTTGCTTTGATCTTGATCAGACCATGATGAATTTAAATACCTTGTATAGTCCTCGCCACTGTCGATCAGCGAAGTCGAGTCGCGCGGGTCATGAAATGACATTGCGCTCAATAACATCGCGCAGTCCTCGGCAGATTTTCCAATTGGGCCGCCCTGATCCAATGAGGAGGCATAGGCAATCATGCCGTAACGGGATACTCGTCCATAGCTGGGTTTAATGCCGCTGAGCCCACAAAAGGCTGCAGGCTGCCGAATAGACCCCCCCGTATCGGTCCCGGTTGCAATTGGTGCTAAGCCAGCCGCTACCGCAACCGCAGAACCGCCAGAGGAGCCGCCAGAAACACGTTTTAAATTCCAGGGATTGAGTGCGGGACCATACGCCGAGTTCTCATTGGACGAGCCCATTGCAAACTCATCCATATTGGTCTTTCCTAAACAAACCATGCCCGCACTTTGGGGGGTTTGCTCGCTCGGCATGCCCAATGATTCGACTACAGCGGCGTCAAATGGGCTGATATAGCCCTCTAAAATCTTTGATGCAGCGGTTGTTGTCCAACCCTTAGTTACGAAAACATCCTTATGAGCAATTGGAATACCTGTAAGGGGCCCCGCCTTGCCACTCGAGCGTAAACGATCAGCCTCTTTTGCTTGCGCTTGGGTTAACTCAGGCCGAACATCGAGATAGGCATTTAGGTTCTTAGCTAAAGCCATCCGCTCCAGGAAAAAATTACTCAACTCTAAGCTAGAAATTTCTTTATTAATCAGTGACTTAGATAATTGAGCAAGGGTCTTTTGGTGCCAGCTCATTCAATCACCCTAGGCACTAAAAAGTAGCCCCGATCCTGAGCCGGAGCATTGGCCATATTGCTCTCTCGCTGATCTGTTTCGGTAATCGCATCAGGGCGCAAGGGTTGGGCTAAATCCCGAATAAACAAAATAGGGTGCGGCAAGGGGTCTACCTTGGCTGTATCAACCGCCTGCATCTGTTCTACCAGAGCAAAAATAGCTTCAAGCTGAGGCAAAACTGCCTCCGCTTCGGGGGGGCTTAATTCGAGGCGCGATAGCTTAGCTATGCGGTGAACTTCATTTATATCCATGGGGTGCTAGAGTATCATTTCATTTTTATTCAAATTAACTATTTTATTTTCCCACTTACATTATGTTTGGTTTCTTCCGTAGCTATTTTTCCAATGACCTAGCCATCGACCTAGGCACTGCAAACACCCTAATTTATATGCGGGATAGGGGGATTGTCCTTGACGAGCCATCGGTAGTGGCAATTCGCCAAGAGGGTGGTCCAAACGCTAAAAAAACAATTTTGGCAGTAGGGCGCGAGGCAAAAAGCATGTTGGGTCGTGTTCCTGGAAACATTGAGGCTATTCGCCCTATGAAAGATGGTGTGATTGCTGACTTCACCATCACGGAGCAAATGCTCAAACAATTCATCAAGATGGTTCACGAGAGTAAGCTTTTAAAACCGAGTCCCCGCATCATCATTTGTGTTCCTTGTGGATCAACTCAAGTTGAACGTCGCGCCATTCGCGAATCGGCCCTTGGAGCTGGGGCTTCTCAAGTATTTTTAATTGAAGAGCCTATGGCGGCCGCTATTGGTGCTGGCCTTCCTGTTTCTGAAGCGGCTGGCTCGATGGTGGTTGATATCGGCGGCGGCACTACAGAGGTGGGTGTTATGTCTTTAGGTGGTGTTGTTTATAAAGGTTCTGTTCGGGTTGGTGGCGATAAGTTTGATGAAGCAATTACTAACTATATTCGTCGCAACTACGGCATGTTAATTGGCGAACAAACCGCTGAAGCGGTAAAGAAAGCCATTGGATCAGCTTTCCCGGGCGCCGAAATTCGAGAGCTAGAAATCAAAGGGCGCAATATTTCGGAAGGCATTCCTCGTAGCTTTACTGTAACAAGCAATGAAATTCTTGAAGCATTAACAGACCCCCTTAATCAAATTGTGACTGCTGTTAAGGCAGCCCTTGAACAAACGCCCCCCGAACTCGCCTCTGATATTGCTGAGCGAGGTTTAATGCTTACCGGGGGCGGGGCCTTGCTGAGGGATCTTGACAGGCTACTCATGGAAGAAACTGGTTTACCCATTCATGTTGCAGAGGACCCCCTAACTTGTGTTGCACGTGGCTGTGGTATGGCCCTTGAGCGCATGGACAAGCTGGGTGGAGTTTTTTCCCAAGAGTAGGCGGCTAGGCGCCGAATTGGGTCGTGCAACATAGTACCCCACCACTTTTTAGACAGGGCACGCCGGCGCTTGTTAAGTTGGTGATTTGCCTTCTGATTAGCATGGTACTGATGGTTGTTGATTTCCATTTCAAATCATTAGGCTTTATACGCAATCAGGCCAATCTTATCTTACGGCCTCTCGAAAGCCTGATGCTCTTACCCTCTGATTTAATTTCCTATGGGGAGGATTACTTTACAACGCGCTCTACCCTTGAAAAAGAGAATCTTGTCCTAAAATCACGACAAACTGAACTGTCCCTTCTTGCCAACCAAGCCGCATTTCTGAGCATTGAAAATCAGAACCTTAGAAATCTCTTAGATTTACAAAAAAAAGTAAGTTTTAAAACGATTCCTGTTGAGATTCTATTTAATCCGCCGAACCCAATTTCACAGCGCGTTGTAATCAACCGGGGTCAAAACCATGGCTTGAGCTTGGGCTCTCCAATTGCAAATGACGCAGGTATTCTGGGTCAGGTGGTTCGACTGTATGATAACTCGGCTGAGGTTTCTCTTCTGGAAGATTGGAACTTTGCCGTACCAGTTCTAGTAGCGCGTAATGGTTTACGAGCTGCGGTGGTTGGTAGCGGGAGGGGGCAGCTGCTTCAACTTCGCTACCTGCCCGTGGCGAGTGATTTAGAGGTAGGCGATATCTTGTTAACTTCTGGAGTAGATGGCATTTATCCCCCTGGCTTTGCTGTAGCCGTTATTACGAAAATTGAACGAAACGCTGAACAAAATGCATCCAATGTTTTTTGTAGTCCCATCGCTGACGTTAATCGACATCTTCAAGCTTTGGCGCTTATCTACGATCCACAATTAGATGCAAAACCGGCAGCCAATTCCAGCAATTCCTCCCCTTCTACAGGAAGACGTCAAACACGCCCCAAAGGACAGCCATGATTGACTATCAAAGTGGCTATATCTTGCGCCCTGTAAAACCAGGATTTATTTACCTTAGCCTAGTACTGGCCCTACTTCTTAATTTTCTACCCATTGGCAATCATGCCTGGGTCCCTGACTGGTTAATTATTTGTATTGTTTTTTGGAATATTCATCAACATCGCTATGTGGGCGTAATTACCGCATTTTTATTTGGTCTTATTATGGACATCCACAGCGGCTCACTTTTAGGTGTTCATGCATTTAGTTATTCCCTTGTTGCGTATATTTCTGTGGCTTGGCATAACCGTATCGCGGCTTTACCCTCGTTTTCACAAATTCTTAATGTATTTCCAATATTTGCCTTAGTGTCAACATTCCCTATTGTGGTCAACTGGGCACTCAGTGAACAAATTCATTGGTGGGGATTAACGGGCATAGTTCAAGCAATCATTGGGGCCTTGCTGTGGCCACTAACAAATTATCTTTTGCTATTTCCACAACGTCGCCCTATCGATGTTGATCCCAATCGACCGTTGTAGATTTTATGTCATCGATCAAAAAGCCGGATCTTTATTCATTTCAAGAGCGGGCACGTATTGCTATTCTTTTTGTTGCGATTTGCTTTGGCTTATTAATTTTTCGCTTATTTTGGTTACAAATTATTAGCCATAATAAATATTCAACGCTAGCTGAAAGCAATCGCATTGCACTTATCCCCGTTCCCGCCAATCGAGGTTTATTAATTGATCGAAATGGGATTGTTATTGGTCGCAATTATTCTGCATTAACCCTAGAGATTGATGCATCTCAAATTAAAGGGAGTGTGGACGAGCTAATCGATCAGCTGGCTGAAATTATTCATATTGGTCCGCGCGATCGGCGTAACTTTAAACGTGCGCTGGAGGATTCCAGAAAAATGGGCGTCTTTCCGCTTCGATCTATGTTGACTGAAAACGAAATGGCCCGCTTTTTGGCAAATCGCTATCGTTTCCCAGGAGTAGATGTTAGTGCGCGTAATTTTCGCGAATACCCCTATAACGAATTAGCCTCTCATCTAATTGGCTACATTGGTCGCGTGTCTACCAAAGACAAGGAGCGCATGCAAAATGAACTTGAAATTACCAAAGGCAGTCAAGACCCTTACGCCCTGCAAAGTGCTTTTTTACCAGGCATTCAATATGTAGGAAAAATCGGTATTGAGCAAACCTACGAGAGAGTTTTACGCGGCGTTCCTGGGTACGATGAAGTGGAAATCACGGCCGGGGGGAAACCCGTTCGAACCCTTTCCAGCAAACCATCTATCCCTGGCAAAAATGTGATCTTATCAATTGATATTAAATTACAAGCGCTTGTCGAGGAGTTATATGGCAAACGGCGTGGTGCATTTGTGGCCATTGAGCCTGAAACGGGGGATGTTTTGGCGTTTGTCTCAAAACCCAACTTCAACCCCAATGATTTTGTCGAAGGTATTGATGCAACCACATGGAAAGAGCTTAACGAGTCTAAAGAAAAACCCCTCTATAACCGACCATTAAAAGGCATTTATCCCCCTGCCTCAACCTATAAACCTTTCATGGCTTTAGCCGCACTTGAATTAAACAAGCGTACACCTGATGAGGCCATAGCGGATCCAGGTTTCTTCGTTTTTGGTAATAACACATTCCGAGATGACAAGGTAGGCGGTCATGGGATGGTCAATATGGAAAAGTCGATTGTGGAGTCATGCGATACCTACTATTACTTATTGGCTCGCGATATGGGGGTTAATGTGATGCATGACTTTATGAAGCCTCTTGGTTTTGGCCAGATCACTGGAATTGATCTTGATGGAGAAACCAGAGGTGTTTTACCTTCTACGGAATGGAAAAAAACGGCTTTCAAAAAACCGGAGCAACAAAAATGGTTTGAGGGAGAAACTATTTCCTTAGGTATTGGCCAAGGCTATAACGCCTTTACAATTTTACAGTTAGCGCATGGTCTTGCGAATGTCTTGAATTATGGTGTCGTCATGAAACCCCATATTGCCAAAGCGATTGAGGATCCTTTTACCCGTCAAAAAGAACTGACGACACCAAAAGAAAGTTATCGCATTAATCTAAAGCGTGAGAATGTTGAAGTTATAAAAAAAGCCTTGGTAGAAGTGAATAAATCGGGCACATCAGCTTCGTCCTTTAGAAATGCTCCATATATTGCTGGCGGCAAAACGGGTACGGCACAGGTATTTAGTTTAAATTCAAAAATATATAATCACACAACCACACCTGAATTTTTACGCGATCACGCCTTATTTATTGCTTACGCACCCAACGATAAGCCCAAAATTGCCATTGCAATGATTGTTGAAAACTCTGGCTTTGGTGCGCAGCATGCAGCCCCCATAGCCCGCAAAGCATTGGATTACTACATTGACGGTAAATGGCCTAAGGAGATTCCTGAATGGAAAAGAGTGCCCTAGCCAAATTAAAGTCGGCCCTCTTCTATGCCTTTCGGGGATTTGATTCTCGCCTTGGCTTTATCTTTTTAGGCCTAGCCGGAATTAGTTTTATTGTTTTTTTATCTGCTGGGCAAGGTACCCCGGTTGCCATCATGGATCAATTGCGTAATTTATTACTTGCCTTTGTAATCATGTGGCTAGTTTCTCAAATTCCACCCAAATGGTTAGAGATGGCTGCTATTTGGGTCTATGGCATTGGCATTACCCTACTTATTGCTGTAGCTATTTTTGGCTTAGTGAAAAAGGGGGCTCGCCGTTGGATTAATTTGGGCATTGCGATTCAGCCATCTGAGATTATGAAAATTGCTGTACCTCTAATGCTCGCATGGTACTTTCAAAAGCGCGAAGGTATTCGCTCCGCTTTAGATTATCTGGTTGCCGGTCTGTTGCTCGCTCTACCAGTCTTTTTAATCGCTCGCCAACCCGATTTAGGAACGGCGCTTCTCGTTCTTGCTGCTGGGTTATATGTCATATTTTTGGCGGGTTTGCCATGGCGCTGGATCCTACCTATCGTTGTAGGTGGAGGGATAGCTATTCTCCTACTTATTATTTTTAGCAGCACAATTTGCTCTCCCGATGTTAGCTGGCCGCTCATACATCAGTATCAAAAAAATCGTGTGTGCACATTACTGGACCCCTCAAGCGACCCTTTAGGTCGAGGGTTTCATACTATTCAAGCAATTATTGCGGTAGGTTCTGGTGGATTTTTTGGAAAAGGATGGCGCGAGGGAACGCAATCCCATCTTGAATTTATTCCTGAGAAACATACCGATTTTGTGTTCGCTGTCTTCGCTGAAGAATTTGGTTTCTTAGGCAACCTTGTTCTTATCGTGCTCTTTTTTGCTCTAATCAAACGGGGGCTGACCATTTCGATGGGCGCTCCTACACTCTTTACCCGCCTTCTTGGGGGCGCAATTAGCCTAATCTTTTTTACCTATGCCTTTGTCAATATTGGCATGGTCACCGGCCTATTGCCGGTAGTTGGTGTACCGCTACCCTTATTAAGTTATGGCGGTACCGCTCTTGTGACTCTTGGGTTTGGGGCTGGTATTCTGATGAGCATTCATCGTCACCGTCGACTCGTGCAAAGTTGATATAGGCAATAAAAAACCCAGCCTCAGCTGGGTTTCGTTCAGCAGGCTTAGATTACTTCTTACGCTTATTAACAGCATCTTTAAAAGCCTTGCCTGCAGAAAACTTAACAGTTTTTGAAGCGGCAATTTTGAGCGGCTCACCAGTCTTTGGGTTACGGCCCATACGTGCAGCACGCTTTCCAGAGGCAAAAGTTCCAAAACCAATTAGTTGAACCGAGTCACCCTTGGTCACCGCTTTGATGATGTGCTCGATAGCAGAGTTCAATGCATACTCTGCTTTTGCTTTAGAAATTTCGGCATCGTCAGCAATCGCTGCGATTAGTTCTGCTTTATTCAAGTGAAGCTCCTTGTTGATTGTTCATTGTGAGGCGCAATTTGCGCTATCGCAATTGTAAACACAAAATATTACAAAAATAAATATTCTTAACAAAAAAATTGGCTTGGGAGCCTTTTAACATAAGACTATTCTAAAACGAGCAAATCTTTTACAAAATATTCAGTCTCACCAAAACAAGTGGTTGGCAAACCAACGTGTTGTTCGTATTGCAACGCAACTTTGCGCCCCATATTAGCGTTAATTTTGTTTACAACCCCTTCATCGCGCACCGAAAAGAAGAATTTTTCAGACATGGTTCCGGGCATCGACACCATGGCCAACTCACCCTCCCAGGTTTTGCAAAGCCAACCACGCTTTGAAAACTTTTGTACGTAACCAGCCCGCTCGCCCTCGGCATAACTCCAGTTCAACATCAAATAGGTGTACCCAACAACAAAAAGAGTCCCAATAAGACTTAAAATGAATACGGAACGAATAAATCGATTCATAGATTGTCAGCGGTTAAGGTTATAGTCATCTTACTGGATTAATAGCGGCAACATTAAAGGTAGGCACAAATGAACTTCAATTACTCCCTCTCTTTGCTTGGCTTTTTATCGCTCATGAGCATTTCCATAAGCTCTTGGTCCAACCCTGCAGAAAACACCTATAAAACGGTCTGTGCGGTCTGTCATACCGCAGGGGTTGCTGGTGCTCCAAAGGTGGGGGACAAAGTTAAATGGGCGCCGCTTATTAAAGAGGGTCAGGTACAACTAACCGCTCATGGCTATGTTGGGGTTCGGGGTATGCCTGCCAAGGGCGGCAAACCAGATCTTAGTGTTAAAGACTTTGCAGCATCCTTGGTTTACATGGTCAATCTTTCCGGCGGCAATTGGCAAAATCCGGATGATGCAACGCTCAAGAAAATTGATGCGGAGATTGTCCGTCGACAGGCCCAGCTTCGGAAATAAGGAAACATGGAACTTAGGCATTTTGTTTTTTTAGTCTTTTTGGGCTCTGGACTATATGTTTACTTTAGAGGTAAGGTTCGCTTTGGCTTAGTTCGCTCTTTAACCGACTATGTGGTCTTATTGGCGCCAATTAATACGATGGTGTATCTATTTTCAAAGGTTGATCGAACTCCCTATCTTTCCGCAGATCAATTCCCAGAGCTCAAACCTCTTAAAGATCACTGGCAAATGATTCGAGAAGAGGCTCTTTCTTTAAACGAGGGCGGACAAATAGCTGCCGCAACGGGATACAACGATATTGGCTTTAATTCTTTTTTTCGAACCGGATGGAAGCGCTTCCATCTCTATTGGTACGGAAAAGATTTACCTTCGGCCGAAAAATCTTGCCCCAAAACAGTTGCCCTACTTAAATCGATTCCATCTATTAAGGCGGCAATGTTTGCCTCTTTGCCACCCGGGGCTAAATTAGTGCGCCACCGCGATCCATATGCTGGATCGCTACGCTATCACCTAGGCTTGGTCACTCCCAATAATCCAAATTGTTTTATCAATGTTGACGACGAAGCCTATCATTGGAAAGATGGTGAAGCGGTGATGTTTGACGAGACTTATATTCACTATGCTGCAAACAATACCGACCGTCAGCGCATCGTCCTTTTTTGTGACATTGAGCGACCACTGCATACCAAAATGATGCGAGCATTTAATCGCTGGTTTGGTCTACAGGTAATGAGTGCTGCTGCTTCTAAAAATGTTGAGGGCGAATCAGTTGGCTTTGTGAATATTCTTTTTTCCTATTTCTACCAATTGCGCATGCAAACCAAAAAGCTCAAAGCCTCCCATCGGGGTGTCTATTACGCCGGGAAATGGATATTGATCCTCGGAATTCTTTGGCTATTGTTTTGGTAATGGAAAAAGTTAGAGTCTCGAAGCTGCTTTCAGAGCTTGGCCTATGTTCCCGAAGAGAGGCAGACTCGTATATTGAACAAGGTCTCGTTACTGTTGACGGCGAGGTTGTTGAGGAGCTTGGCACTCGAGCTTATCGACACCAAACGATTGAGTTACGTTCGGGTGCTAAACGCCAACAAGAACAACGGCATACTATTTTATTAAATAAGCCTGTTGGCTACATATCTCACTTGGATGATGAGCAACAATACAAACCAGCGGCCTCGCTCATTATCCCTGAAAATCAATTTGCTCTTGCAGCGGAGCAAACGCAGCGACTTCATTTTCGTGGCTTAGCTCCTGCAGGGCGTCTTGACATTGATTCATCTGGCCTGTTGGTGCTGACTCAAGATGGCCGCATAGCCAAATTGTTAATCGGCGAAGACAGCCCCATTGAAAAAGAATATTTAGTTCGTGTAACGGGGCGGCTATCCGAAGTCGGTTTGCGTTCTCTACAGCACGGCCTGGTGCTTGATGGCAAGCCCCTGAAGCCAGCGAAAGTCAGCTGGCAGAACGAGGATCAGCTGCGCTTTGTATTGCGTGAGGGGCGCAAACGTCAAATTCGAAGGATGTGCGAGCTTGTTAATCTGGAGGTTGTTGGTCTAAAGCGTATCCGTATTGGGCAGGTCCCGCTTGGGAGCTTACCGGTTGGTCAGTGGCGCATCCTAAGTAAGAACGAACGCTTTTAAGTAGTTACTACAAATAAAGTCAGCTGCATTGCACGATTGCGGACAGGAAGTAGATCGCCATACTCTGAGCTATTAGCCCAGCGCTTTGCATCCTCAATGGTTGGGAATGTCAGCTCCACAAAAGTATCAAATTCTTGGGTATTTAGTTGGTTCCAAAAGGGAATGTCGCAACTTCCTCTGCGCACTACAGTTCCGCCATATAACTGAATGGTTGACCCAACCTTGCTGCGATAGTCTTCAAAATCGAGTGTATCTTTAACCTTAAAAATACCAATAACGGTAATGCTCACTTCACTACCCACCCTTAACTCGCCAACAGGCGCTGGTTTTGTTGATTTAATTCATCCATATTTGTAATGGTGGAGTCAAGATCTCTTAAGACCCCATCACACAAACTATAAATACAGCCATGAATTGCAACATCTTGTCCATTTGCCCACGCATCTTGCACGATATTCGTTTGTCCAATATTAACCACCTGCTCCAAGACATTTAGCTCACAAAGGCGATCTAATCGCTTTTCCTGATCATGAATTGCGCATAACTCATGATAATGTTTATCGTGCACATCTTTAATATGGCGTATCCAATTGTCAGCGATACCAATGCGCACATTGTTCATTGCCGCATCAATGCCGGAGCAACCATAGTGGCCAACAACAATAATATGCTTCACCTTTAAACGATCAATTGCAAACTGAATCACTGACAATGCATTTAAGTCAGTGTGCACAACAATATTAGCGATGTTGCGATGAACAAATACCTCTCCAGGTTTAAGTCCAACGATTTGATTTGCAGGTACTCGTGAATCGGAACATCCTATCCATAAATATTCTGGATTTTGCTGATCAACCAAACGAGAAAAGTAATCCGGGTCTTCGTGAGTTACCTTCTTAATCCATGAGCGGTTTTGTTCAAAAAGCCGCTCAAGATCTAACTTCTTTTTATCAGTAGTCATGCCATTCCTAGATTGAACCACTTTAATATGGTTCTAATATACAAGATTG
>Ga0228703_1002156_pt1 | contig 11281 bp, 13 predicted proteins | sample McNCre217_Aug_MG_3_FD_178020 | JGI IMG/M metagenome (GOLD analysis project Ga0228703, IMG submission 178020) | Freshwater microbial communities from McNutts Creek, Athens, Georgia, United States - 29-17_Aug_MG | ecosystem: Environmental > Aquatic > Freshwater > Creek | place: USA: Georgia... | reverse complement strand
CGCCTAAAGCCGCTCTTTGAGTTCCGGCGCGTTCGGTGGAAATTCGTGAGGCAACCTTAGCCAAAACCGCGGTGATGTCTTTGTGGCGAGAACCTATTGATTCCAAAAGGTTTATCGTTTCAAAGTTCTTGCCGGTTGCTTCAGCCAATTCCTTCATGGCCTGCGGATTCGCCGAACGGAAGCCCATTGTTGTGGCGTCTGGATCGCCGAAAAGCACGAGCTGCGACCCAGCGGAAACGATAACCCGCAGCAGTTTGGCTGCGGCTGGCGTTAATTCTTGGGCGTCATCAACAATGACCAACTTCAATTTCGAGACCAGCTCGGGAGTTTGATTTTCTTGTAATTCGCGGACCACAACCGTTAGGAGTGTCGATGGATCATGACGATTTTCATTGGCCGGCTCACGAAGCCTCTTTAGGTAACCGGCGAAAAAACTAGCCATCGCAGCCCACTGCGGCTGTTCGTGTTTCACACCCAGCGCAGCAAGTTCTGCCGGCTCTATCTCGTGCTCGAGGCAAACCGTAATTAGGTCTCGAAGTTCAGTGCGAAACCCTCGTAACTCCAAGACTTGTTTGCGAAGCTGCTTGGGCCAATCAGCAGGAAATTCTTGCCCTAAGAACTCATCGATTAGCTCCGAGATGATCTGATCTTGCTCGCTTCCCGTAATCAACTCGGGTGGGTTGAAACCCAAGGCGAGGGCTCTTTCACGCAAGATACTGAAGGCGAAAGACGCTAGGGTTCGTGCCATAGGGCCGGGAGTTGCACCTTGAAATTCAAGCGCCAGCTCATCACGTAACTTGGTTGCTGAATCTCGATTAGCGGTGATTACTAAAACCTGCTCGGGCTTTAGACCGGAACGAAGATTTGCCATAACCAGCGCCTTAAGAGCCGTGGTTTTGCCGCTGCCAGGAACTCCGTACACCAAAGCACTTTGCTCGTGCGAAAGCCCCGCAACCCTTAGCTGCGACGCAGAAAGGGTGAACGAATCAAGCACCGGACCGAGCCCGTGACTTCTAAATTGTGCATCAACCATTGAGAGCAGGATACTTCCTACCACCGACATTGTCGGTGTGTGTCAGCGAGCTGTCGTAATCTATTTGAGTAAGAGAAAAGGTGTTCCTTGGAAATAAAGATCGGTCTAAGAAATCTAGGTCGCGAACTCAATTTTGAGTCTGAGCAAAGCGGTCAAGACATTGAGCAAATCGTTGCCAACGCCATCGATTCCGGTGCAAAGCTAATCAAGTTGGTTGACAACAAAGGAAAGCTATTCATCATCCCAATCGACGCCCTGGGCTACATCGAATGCGGCGCCGAAGAGGTTCGCAGGGTTGGATTCATCGCCTAATGGACTACGCATTCTCCGTCATAGTTTTTTACGCAATCATCCTTGGCATGGTTGCCCCGTACATCTACGCACGCAGCGAGGAATACGGAGCTCTACTTCCGCCGGCAATTGCACTTGCAGTTGGAAGTGTTCTCTGGGGAGTACTCACATGGCTTGGTTTTAAATACACCGAGGGTTACATCTGGGTGATTGTCATGGTTGCAATGCCTCTGGCCATGGTAATTCTTTCGAGCCGGCTGGCTCACGCACGTATTCGTGCCCGCGAAGAGAAACTAGGCAGCTAACCCAATTGCGTCCATACGCAAACTGTGGGCCCCAATCAGTTCGCTGATCAGGGGCTCTAGTTTTTCGTAAGCAGCAAGGTTGACGCGGCGTTCTTCGTCTTGGCTGAGCTTTTTAGACTTCGAAGTTCCGGCTAGCTTGCGATTATCAAACGCGGCTCGCAACTCAAGAAGCACATCTCCCATCAGGCGTCTGCCCCAAAGAGCCAAACGGGAGGCTAACTGCGGATTGTCTTTCATAGCCTCGATTAGAACTGCCTTGGCAAATCGCTCAAAAGACGAATCTTTGAGGGCTTTCTCAACGTCTTCACGAATTTCATCTGGGAGACCAACGGCTAGCCGCTTGTAGAAGTCTTCTAGGAGCCCGCCAACTAAATAAACCTTGACGACGGTTTCGTACCAGTCAATACCGTTGGTGCGCGAGTGGAAAGTTTCGATACGTTCCGTGAATGGGTCCATGGCATCGGTAGCGTCAACACCGTTCGTGGAAAGAATTTTGGCGATGGCACGGTACTTCTGAAAACTTTTGGCAGCAGCCTCACTGAGTTGAGCCTTGTCGGCCGTGGTTGGTGAAAACTTCAACTCGTTGGTGAGAATCTCAAACTGGCTCAACTCAAGATAGGCAAGTTGCCCGAGAAACTTCTTAGGTTCTGGAGTGTAAGGCGCCAAATCAATTGCTTCAATGTTGCGAGCACGACGCTCTTCGCGTTCCGGCAGCACAAAGTTGCGTGCCTTTTTACCGATGCGCTTAATCCACTCAAACATGGTTACAAGAATAACTCTCGTAAACTAGCAAAGACTAATAGGAGAAACTTTTGACATTTGCCGAACTGGGCATCGACGCCGATATCGTCGAAGCGCTCACCAAAAAGGGCATCACCGAGCCTTTCCCGATCCAGGAACAGGCCATACCGGTAGCCCTAACCGGCCAAGACATCATCGGCCAGGCCAAGACCGGTACCGGTAAAACTTTCGGATTCGGTCTTCCACTGATTCAGAAACTTGGAATTAAGCCTGAAAAGGGCGCTCAGGCGCTGGTGGTTGTTCCAACTCGTGAACTTTGCATTCAGGTTGCCGAAGACCTCGTGCTCGCCACTGGTAACCGCGAAACCACGGTTGTGGCAATCTACGGAGGCAAATCTTACGAAGGTCAGATTGCCGAAATCGAAGCAGGCGCCCAAATCATTGTGGGAACCCCTGGACGACTTATCGACCTTTCCAAGCAGGGAAAACTAGACCTCGGCAAAATCAGTTTCATGGTGCTCGACGAAGCCGATGAAATGCTTGATTTGGGGTTCTTGCCGGATGTTGAACGTCTGTTTTCGCTCACCCCACCACTTCGCCAAACTCTGATGTTCTCAGCAACAATGCCGAGCACCATCCTGACCTTGGCTCGTAAGTACCAGAATCGTCCGATGCACATTCGTGTAAACGACCCTGATGAAGGCCACACCAAGGCCGACATCAAGCAGTTCATTTACCGAGCCCATTCACTCGACAAAGACGAAGTGGTTGGTCGAATCCTTCAGGCCGAGGGTCGCGGTAAGACTGTGATTTTCTGCAAAACCAAGCGCCAAGCAAGCAAAGTTGCCGAAGAACTTGTTGACCGCGGCTTCAATGCAACGGCACTTCACGGAGACATGTCGCAGGAAGCCCGCGAGCGCTCTATGACTGCCTTCCGCTCGGGTAAAAAGGAAATCTTGGTTGCCACCGAGGTTGCCGCTCGAGGAATCGATGTTGACGACGTAACCCACGTCATCAACTACACAGTTCCGGAGGACGAGAAGAACTATCTTCACCGAACCGGACGCACCGGCCGTGCCGGACGCACCGGAACCGCGGTAACTTTTGTTGACTGGGAAGATCTAACTCGCTGGCAGCACATTAACACTGCACTTGAACTTGGAATCCCTGAGCCAGTGGAGACCTACTCGAGCTCGGCTCACCTTTTCACCGACTTGGGCATCGCGCCTGGAACCAAGGGTCGAGTTTCGGCTACAAAGCGCCCCGATGGCTGGAAGCCTAGCGATGACGACAAAAAGCACCCTGGCGGCAATCGCAACTCTCGCGGTGGAAAACCTTCGGGTAACCGTGAAAACCGCTCGCGTAACGGAGCTCCTAAGACGGAGTCTGTCGAAGCAAAGCGAGAGGCGAGACCGGCACCAGAACGCAAGCGTCAGCGCCGTCGCACTCGTGGCGGTTCTGCTAAGCCCACTGAATAGTTGAACCGGTAGCCTGCGCTTCAATCCGGGTCAACATTTCGAGGCTCGTTTCATTTTCACCCAAGCGGTTTGGCTTACCTTCAATACCGTGATAATCGGATGAACCGGTTGCCACAAGGTTGAACTCACTCACCAAGCCGAGTAACCATTCGCGTGCGGTTTGCCCGACTTCACGGTGGTAAACCTCAAAACCAGCCAGACCCGCTTGGATCACCTCGAGAAAGCGCTCGCGGTGCTTTTCGGTAATCACAAGCTCTTGGGATTCGCCCTTGCCCCTAGCCAGCGGGTGAGCCATCACTGGCACTCCACCGGCAGCGCGAATCAGTTTGACGGCCTCAACCGTTTCTAAACCATTGCTTGGTACATAGGCTGGATGAGCCTTGCTGAGCGGGCCCTGAAATGCCTCACCCCGATCTGAGACGTGCCCCAAATTTCGCAGGGCATCGGCAATGTGAGGTCTTCCTAGCGACTTGCCCTCGTCACTTAATGTGGCTCGCACTTCGTCCATCGTTAGGTCTCGATAGTAAGGCTGAAGATTTTCCACATACCTCTCAATTCGAGTTTCCCGATCGGCGCGAACCTCAGCAAGTCGCTGAATTAGCGGTGCAAAATTCGGATTTGGCAGATAGGCGAGCATGTGAACCGAAACTCCATGGTGTTTCGTGGTTACCTCGATGCCAGGAACAAAAGTGATTCCGTGTTTGGAAGCCTCAAGCCTGGCTTCATCCCAGCCAGCCGTGGTGTCGTGATCGGTGAGTGCCAAAACGGCTAATCCGGCTTCGGCAGCATACTGAAAAACCTGCTGTACCGACTCTCTGCCATCGGAGTGAGTGCTGTGGCAATGCAAATCGATTTTCTTCAAAATTACCTCTCTCAACTTGTTCAGACTATCGCCAGGCCGAGACGTTTAGTGGCAGTATGGAGACCATGACCGGCGAAGACGAAAAGCAAAAAAGCGCTCGAACTGCGAACCCAAACAGCCCAGAGTTTATGAAATTCATTTCAGGTGGTTGGGCCGAGCAAAAGTCTGCAAAGCCAGCGAAAACCGAGGTGGCAAGCTTCGCAGCTGCCCGCCGCAATGCCGTTGCCTCTGCATTTCCTGGCAAGCTCTTGGTGATTGAAGCCGGCGGAACAGCTACCCGCTCTAACGACACCGAATACCGATACCGACCACACACCGCTTTTGCCCACCTCACCGGTTGGGGTGCAGCAACCGTACCTGATTCAGTTTTGGTTATCGATACCAGAGCTAATGCACACCACTCACAACTTTTCTTCCGCCCAACTGCCGGACGCACCACCGAAGAGTTCTTTACCAACGCAATGATTGGTGAATTCTGGGTTGGTCCTCGTCCTGGCCTTGAAGATGTTTCCGCACTACTGGATATCGAAACCCGCGACCTTGCCGAGCTCGACCAAGAACTCTCAAACCTGCCAGACGAACTTGTGCTTCGCCTCAGCAACGCAGAACTCAAACAGTTTGTCGATGAACTTCGCCTAATCAAAGACGACTACGAAATCGAACAGATGCGCGGAGCCGTTGAGGCCAGTGTGAACGGTTTCCACGACGTAGTGCGCGCCCTGCCCTGGGCCATGGCTCACGATCGAGGAGAACGTGTGATTGAGGCGGCCTTCTTTGCTCGCGCGCGAATGGACGGAAACGATCTAGGTTACGAGACCATCGCCGCCTCTGGTTCACACGCCTGCATCTTGCACTGGATTCAAAACGATGGCCCGGTTCGTCAAGGCGACCTTCTTCTCTTAGACGCGGGTGTTGAACTTGAATCTCTTTACACCGCTGATGTAACTCGAACCATTCCGGTCAGCGGGCACTTCAACCCAACCCAACGCAAAGTTTACGAAGCCGTACTAGAGGCAGCCGATGCCGCATTCGCCATCGCCAAGCCCGGTGTTTTGTTCAGGGAAGTTCATGAGGCGGCGATGGAAGTAATTGCCAAGAAGATGATTGAGTGGGGTTTCATCGACATCACCCTAGAGGAAGCGCTCGCTGGTGATCGGCAGTTACACCGTCGTTGGATGGTGCATGGAACCAGTCACCACCTTGGTATGGATGTCCACGACTGCGACAGCGCTCGCCGTGAAATGTATCGTGATGCCGAATTGCGACCAGGAATGATTTTCACGATTGAACCCGGCCTCTATTTCCAGCCCGACGACCTGCGAGTTCCTGAAGAGTTCCGCGGAATTGGCGTTCGAATCGAAGACGACGTGCTGGTTACCGAAACCGGTGTTGAGAATCTCACCGCAGCCCTACCTCGCCACCCAGACGATGTTGAAGCTTGGATCGCTTCGGCTAGTTAGCCTTTTTCTCTAACTTCGCCAGTGCGTCGTCGGCTGCCGCTTTGAGGTCGCGCGGAATCTGCACTTCGTAGGTTTCGGCAACCAATTGCTGCTGCGAACTAAATGTGCGTTTGTTGCGATTTAGCGAAAATCGAACGATGTTGGCTAGTGCTCCCATGCCGGCAAAGGTAACCACGGTTGAGGTGTAACCGGTAACTGTCGAGTCGGAAGTTGTGAAACCATGCCACACCAAACCAAGAATGGCACCGTTGATCACACCGGTCAGTGCGATACGTGCATAGTTGATGCGACCACGAGTACGTTCCACGGTTCGAACCCCACGGCCCACAATGGCAATTTGGCGTACTGGAAAGTTGCCAGCAAGTAGCTTCTCAACGTGCTCGACAGCCGACTCATAGTTGTCGAACTTTGCAATGATCTCTGCACCGGGTGCCGCTTCAAATTTCTTTGCCACTCGTTAGTCCTTTGTTTAGATACCTATTCTGGCATGCCCTAGCCACCTCGTCTAAGGTTGAAGGGTGAGCGTAACCAGAGTCTATGTAGCCCGACTTGCGGGCTGTGGCGTCTTTGACCCCGCGGGAGACCGCGTTGGTAAAGTCATCGACGTTCTTGTGGCGTACCGCAAAACTGGTGCGCCTAAGACTACTGGCCTACTCATTGAGATTTCTGGTCGCCGTCGCGTCTTCGTTCCAATCACTCGGGTCACCTCAATCGTTCCTGGGCAGGTAATCACAACCGGATTGATTGACCTTCGACGCTTCACCCAGCGTGGTCGCGAAGTGCGCGTAATTGCCGAGATTTTGGGCCGCAGGGTTACCCTCACCGATGGTTCTGGTGTTGCAAACATCGAAGACATCGCGATCGAAGTGAACAAATCAAAAGACTGGATTGTGAGCGAACTGTTCCTTCGCAAACCAAAGACTTCTGCTTCACCTTTCGCTCGTGGGGAAACCCTTTTTGCCGGCTGGGACCAAATCATCGAATCGGATGACAACGATGAGGGTCACAACGCCCAAGCTTTGATTGCTAGCTACTCAGACCTTCGCCCTGCCGACTTGGCTTCGGCGCTTATGGACCTCCCAGACGATCGCATGGTTGAGGTTGCCGAGGAACTCGACGACGAGCGTTTGGCCGATGTACTTGAAGAGCTGCCTGAGGAAGAGCAGATCGACATTCTTGAAGAGCTCGACGACGAACGTGCTGCCGAGGTTCTTGACCTTATGGAGCCGGACGACGCTGCCGACCTTATGGCAAACCTCCCTAAGGAGCGTTCCGAAGCCATTCTTGATCTGATGGATGAAGAAGAAGCGGAAGACCTCCGAATGCTGATGCAGTATGACGAGTACACCGCTGGTGGTTTGATGACTACCGAGCCGATTATTTGCGCCGCCGACGCCACCGTCGCCGAGGCTATGGCACTGATTCGCCGCAAGGAAATTGCGCCCGTCTTGGCTGCGTCTGTGTTTGTAACTTTGCCACCTTACGAGGTTGCCACCGGGCGTTACCTTGGTGTGGTTCACTTCCAGAAACTACTTCGCTATCCTCCACACGAGCGTTTAGGCTCGCTACTAGATACCGATATTGAGCCAATCAAGCCGGAAACTCACATCTCGGTGATTCACCGAACTTTCGCCAACTACAACTTGGTTGCTCTGCCGGTGGTTGACGCCCAACAGCAACTTATTGGTGTGGTTACCGTTGACGACGTGCTTGACCACCTATTGCCAGAAGACTGGCGTACCGAAGAAGACCAGGAGGGAATCAAATGAGCAAGTCAAACGACCGCCTCGATGCCCCAATCGGCACCCGTTCACGCTTTCCTCGCCTGAGCATCGATCAAGAACAGTTCGGCCGCGCCTCCGAGTCTTTTGCTCGCGCGATGGGTACCGGCGGTTTCCTGATCGGCATGACCATCTTCTGTTTTGTTTGGCTAAGTTGGAATACCTTCGCTCCCCTGTCTTGGCAGTTTGACCCTAGGCTCACCAACTTCACTTTGCTCACGCTGATCCTTTCGATGCAGGCTTCGTACGCCGCGCCCCTGATCTTGTTGGCACAGAACCGCCAGGACGACCGCGACCGCGTTAAGTTTGAACAAGACCGTCAGCGCGCCGAACGTAACCTTGCCGACACCGAGTATCTTGCGCGTGAAGTTGTTGCACTTCGTCTTGCCATGGAAGAGATGGCTACAAAAGAGTTTGTGAAAGATGAACTTCGCGACCTTATGCGTGAGTTGGTCGAAGAACTAAAGGCTCCGGCAAAGACCAGTAAGCCTAAGGGCAAATGACTTCTCGGAACGAAATCTTGGCAGCTCTTGCCAAGGTGGTTGATCCTGAACTTCGCAGACCAATCACCGAGCTTGGCATGGTTGGGGAGAACACCGAAACTTCGGTTGACATCAAGCTAACAATTCCAACCTGCCCTGCCGCAAAAAAGATCGAAGCCGAGGCTAACGCGGCTGTTGCAAGCCTAGGGATCACCGTAAACCTAACTTCGATGAACCAGGATGAACGCGACGCCCTGAAGGAAAAGCTTCGTGCCGGTCGCGCCCCTCGCACCAACCCGTTTGATGAGAACAGCCTCACGCGCGTGTTTCTGGTTGGCTCCGGCAAGGGTGGTGTCGGTAAATCTTCGATTACCGCAAACCTCGCAGTAGCCCTGGCCGCCAAGGGTTTTAGTGTGGGTTTGATTGATGCCGACATCTTCGGGTACTCGATCCCCGGACAGTTGGGTATCTCTGATAAACCAACTCAGCTTGATGAAATGATTTTGCCTCCGGTTGCCTTCGGCGTAAAGGTAATTTCGATCGGAATGTTCGTTGATGGGTCTCAAGCTGTTGCCTGGCGCGGCCCGATGCTTCATCGCACTGTTGAACAGTTTTTGAAGGATGTCTATTGGGGTCAGCTTGATTTCCTCCTAATCGATATGCCACCTGGAACCGGCGATGTTGCAATTAGCCTCGGGCAGAACCTTCCCACTGCCAAGAGCTTGGTAGTTACCACTCCACAAACAGCCGCCGCTGAAGTGGCTTTACGATCCGGCGCCCTGGGTGTGCAAACCGGTCAATCGGTTTTCGGAGTCATTGAGAACATGTCCTGGTTGGAAAACTCCGATGGTTCGCGGTTAGAAATTTTTGGGGCCGGCGGTGGAGAGGCCGTGGCTAAACACCTTGATTCCAACTTGCTTGGTCAGGTACCCATCTCGATCGAACTTCGCGAAGGTTCCGACTCCGGAAAACCGGTGGTTTTGGCAAACCCCGAAACGGCCGGAGCCAAAGCCATTATCGGCATCGCAGATCAGCTTGCCCAGGTAAAACTCGATTTGAAGGGCAAACGCCTTCCGCTTCTCTAGGTGGCCTCAGAGTCAAACGGCGGTTTCTCGCCGGCTTCGAGATATTGAACCGCTGCTACCCCGGTGGCAACCGAAGCAACATCCTTCAGCGCCGCTTTCTCGGCTGTGAAGTCGAGGTCTTCGGTTAGTGCTTCGCGAATGATTCGCCTTGGGTCGTACTGCCTTGGATCGAGTTGGCGCCAATCTAGGTCTTCGCCAAGTTCTTCACTGATTTGAGTTTTGGCTCCATCTGCCATTCGGCGGATGTTCTTTATGATGTTTGCCAAACCTTTGGCGTACTCTGGCAAGCGCTCAGGACCAAGCACGATAACGGCTAGGATTCCGAGAATTAGTAACTTCTCTCCGCTTAAACCAAACACCCTTATAGGCTACCGCTCGGCTACCAGATTTGAACAACCGAGGGCTTTATCCTTATAACTTGGAGGACTGATGGTCGACAAGATTTCTAGCTGGAAATTCGTTGAAGAATTCGCGGAGGAACCGGTCACCCTACTCAAGGCTCGAGCCCGAGCCGATGAGCTTGGGATTGAGTGCGTGACGCCTGCCACCGGTGCCCAACTGGCATTCATCGCCAGCGCACTGGGTGCCACCGCAATCGTTGAGGCAGGAACGGGAGCCGGCGTTAGTGGATTATGGCTGCTCAGCGCCTCACAAAAATCTGTTTTAGCAACCATCGACACCGAACCTGAGTTCCAAGCCGCCGCCAAGCAAGCTTTTGCCGATGCCGAGATTCCTGCAAATCGCACGCGCGTAATCTCTGGCCGCGCCATTGAGGTTATGTCGAACATGGCCGACGCAGCTTACGATCTGGTGTTCTTAGACGCCGACAAGGAAACCCTAGAACAGCAACTTCACGAAGCTGTGCGCCTGCTTCGCCCAGGCGGTGTTGTGGTTATCGCTCACGCATTGTGGCGTGACCGCGTTCCAGACCCGGCCATGCGCGACGACGCGACCGTAACCTACCGTGATGCCTTGCGCTTCTTCAATCAGAACGAAAACTTCGTTACCGCTCTCACCACAATCGGCGACGGGCTACTGATGGCGAGCAAACGCAACTAAAGGTTTAACTAAAGAGAACCCCCAACCTTCGTGGTTGGGGGTTCTCTTTAGGTTTTGCTACTTCTTGATTACAGCGTTGAAAGCAGTAACAAGATCTTTAGCTTCCTGTTCGCTAACTGCTGCTACGAAACGGCCGCCACCTTCTAGAGGTAGTCGGAGGATTAGTTGTCCTCGGCTGTCGCGTTCTACTTCAACCGGGCCATCATTGCCGCGTGGTTTTTGAACTGCCATTTACTGCATTGCTCCTTGTATTGCTGGCATCATTGCCTTAGTTCTATTATCCCAGACTCAGGGTCTAACCGAAACCGCAGATTCGCCGCAGACTACTTTGTGAGCCAGTTTTTTAGACCCGTGTAACAGGATTCGATTTGCGACACCGGGACGCTCTCATCGTCTGCGTGAGCCTTGTTTGGATCGCCAGGACCATAGTTCACCGCCGGCACACCTAGAGCACTGAATCGCGCAACATCGGTCCAGCCATACTTTGGCCGGGCCGGAACGGCAATTGCATCGACAAACGCTTTTGCAGCTGGAAGGTCGAGACCCGGACGCGCACCAGCCGAAGCATCGGTGACCATCACCTCATAACCGTCGAAGAATGCTCGCAGATAGTCTTCGGCATCTTGCAACGATTTACTCGGGGCAAAACGATAGTTCACGGTTACGGTTCCCAGGTCGGGAATCACATTGGTAGCGATTCCTCC
>Ga0228703_1002154_pt1 | contig 11291 bp, 8 predicted proteins | sample McNCre217_Aug_MG_3_FD_178020 | JGI IMG/M metagenome (GOLD analysis project Ga0228703, IMG submission 178020) | Freshwater microbial communities from McNutts Creek, Athens, Georgia, United States - 29-17_Aug_MG | ecosystem: Environmental > Aquatic > Freshwater > Creek | place: USA: Georgia... | reverse complement strand
CCGACTTCCGTGGCGAGCCCTGCGCCAGCGTGTTCGACGCGACGGCCGGCATCGCGCTGGACAAGAGCTTCGTCAAGATCGTGGCCTGGTACGACAACGAATGGGGTTATGCCAAGCAGTGCCTGGAGATGGTGCGGGTGGTGGCCAAGAAGAAGTGAGGTTTATCACCCACATGAAAAAAGCGCCTTCGGGCGCTTTTTTCTTGGGGCCTGCACTCAAGTTGTTTGAAGTTTGTAGCTGACGCGCAGCCGGGAACACTGCAGTTAAGTTGTAAGGGCGCTTAACTCATCTTTGTATGCGACTATCGGCGAGTAAAGCTTGTGAAATGCACGGCCAATTGCGCCAGAAAAGAGCGTTAGGGTCGGATTATTCAAGCCTCCTTGCAAGATGTGCTCAGTGGCTATGCCTGGATATGGGTCGATGTAGAAGATTTCTGTAATTCCAAGTTGATACGCTTTTTTTGCACAGAGTTCGCAGGGGCTTGCAGTTGTAAAGAGCAAGCCACCTTCGATAGACGCAAGACCATATTTAGCAATTTGTAGGAATGCATTCTCTTCTGCATGTAATGCGCGTGTATGAACCTGATTTTTTACGCCTGTGAAATCGTTGTATTCAGATTTGAAGCAAAAAGAATTATTTCTGCCTCCATCAGGTACGATTTTGAATCGTTTGCTGGATGCCTTGAAATGCCCCAAGTACTTTCCGTCATTTCGCTCGAACTCACTGTAAGCCGATGAGTCAGCGCCACCCAAAAGGTCATCACGGTTGCGTAGATTGCAGGGCACTTGACCATGTGGCGCATCATTCCAACCAATAGAACGCAAAGAGAAATTCTTGTCTGTCACGACCGCTCCAACTTGCCGCGATATGCAGCCTGAGTTTAGTTTCGCCGTGTATGCAATCTGCATGCAACGCTCAAGTGCTGAAGGAGTCACAATGCCGGGGCGTCGAATCAATGAAACGAATCGCAGCAGCTGATTTGCAAGATCCTGAAACTTGTTCACCTCTGCGATTACGTTCGGATTACTGATGTAAAGATCGGCACGCTGCAAACAGGCTTGAATATCTTGGACCGAAAAAAAATCAGTTTTATGAAGATCTTTTGGTGTGTACTCAATGCGATCAATGGAGGCGATATCTGATTCAGAGTATTTCAGTCGTCTAAGCCTTAACTGTCGATCAGATTCAGGGGTAGATACTGCAACCAAGAAAAATGATGCGTACTGATCTTGAAAGAATAGCGCTTCAAGTGGATTTCGAATGGCATCAATGACAATGTAGGTTGGTTGATTAATTTTTGTACGTTCTTTACGGATTTTCTTAATAACCCAGTTGACTCGATCAGCCAAAGTAAAAAACTTACCCTCTATCAAAGATGAATTGTATGGATCACCTGAAAGTCGAATGTTCCTGCCAATAATTTGGTAGAGTTGAACAAAACTACTTTCCCCTAAAGTTGCACGAAGCTCGTCGCACTTTGTTGGTAGTGTGTTCGTAAAGTACTTAATGGCATCCTCTTTATCTTGGTTTTTTAAGATTACCTCATATGGCTTTCGTAAATCTTCGAGCAGCACTGAGAATTTTTCTTGCTGCGCAGCATCCGGGAGTAGTTCCTTAAAAAAATCTAATGCTTGTTTGACATCTGAATCCAACAGAAATGTCGTAATGACGGCGCGAACTTGAATTAACAAGAATGGGGTCCACGTTGCCTTGAAGTGCCGAAGGAGAATTCTCTCTTTTCTCTGTTCATTTGTGCCTGGTTTCTCACCAGCATACAGGCAGTGTCGAATATCCTCCCGTTTTGACCGAAGTATCTTCGCGGCAGTGCTGCACCCGCTACCGGTTCGGCCTGTAAGCCCTAGAACGATAAAGTCATCTTCGTCGCCGTAGATTTTCCCAATTGCAGACTTGAGGTAGTTTGTGTTTGGCTGTGGGCCCATTACTGTGGACATCGGATGTTTCCTAATTTAACAATTGGTCGGTGTTGATTTTTTCCACATATGCAGTGGTAGCCAGCGCGTTCATTACGTGCCAAAACACGCAGCATGATCAAAAAGACTCCCGCACCCTCCAGCGCAGCAGGGCCGAAGCGCCCAACTATACCCAAATAAATACGACCAATTAGCTATAAACACCTTTCCACGTAACCCCCCCATAAGCACCCCCAACCCACCCAAAGCTGGGCATAATCATTCACGCCTCCGCGGGCCATCCAGCCCAAACACCCCTCTGGCAAACCGCCAAAACCAGCAAGTCAGCCCCGCCTCAATGACCGCCAACGCCTTCCACAACATCGCGCAGATTGAAACCAGCTTGTGGGACGCCGCTGATCAGCTTCGGGCCAATTCCAACCTCACGGCCACGGAATATTCGATGCCGGTGCTGGGTGTGATCTTTTTGCGGCACGCCACCAACCGTTACCAAACTGCGCTGCAAGCCATTCAGGCCGACCAGGCGGCGGGCACCATGCCCAAGCGGCCGCTGTCCAAAGCCGACTTCATCAAGCGCCGCGCTTTGTTGCTGCCCGAGGCGGCGCGTTACGACACGCTGCTCAACTTGCCTTCGGGTGCCAGCTTGGGCGGTGCACTGGTGGCGGCCATGAACGCGATCGAAGCCGACTTTGCGCCGCTTCAAGGCAGCCTGCCCAAAGACTATGACCGCTTTGACAACAAGCTGCTCGAAAACCTGCTGCGCTGCTTTGACAGCGAAGCCCTGCGCAAGGCCACGGGCGATGTGTTTGGCCGCATCTACGAATATTTCTTGATGAAGTTCGCCATGCAGGGCGCACAAGACAACGGCGAATTTTTCACGCCGCCGTCGCTGGTGCAAACGCTGGTCAACGTGATCGAACCCAGCCACGGCGTGGTGGCTGACTTGGCTTGCGGCTCGGGCGGCATGTTCGTGCAAAGCAGCCACTTCATCGAACAGTCTGGCCAAGAGACCATGAAAAAGGTCACCTTCTACGGCCAGGAAAAAACCCCCACCACCATCCGCCTGGCCAAGATGAACCTGGCCGTGCATGGGCTTGAAGGCGACATTCAGGAAGCCAACACCTTCTACGACGACCCACACCGCTTGCCGGGCGGCAAGCCGCTGTGGGGCCACGTCGACTTCATGATGGCCAACCCGCCCTTCAACGTCGACAAGGTCGATGCCGAAGCCATCAAGACCGACCGCCGCCTGCCCTTTGGCCTGCCCGGCGTCAACAAAGACAAACACGTCTCCAACGGCAACTACCTGTGGATCTCTTACTTTCACAGCTACCTGTCGCCCACGGGCCGCGCCGGATTTGTCATGTCATCGCAAGCCAGCAGCGCAGGCCATGGCGAAAAAGAAGCGCGCCGCAAACTGGTCGAAACCGGCGACGTGGACGTGATGGTCGCCATCCGCTCCAACTTCTTCTACACCCGCACCGTGCCCTGCGAGCTGTGGCACTTTGACCGCGCCAAGCCCGCAGCGCTCAAAGACAAAGTGCTCATGCTGGACGCCCGCAACATCTACCGCAAAGTCACCCGCAAGATTTACGACTTCTCGCCCGAGCAACAAGCCCACCTGGCCGCCATCGTGTGGCTGTACCGGGGCCAGCAAAGCCGCTACCTGGGGCTGGTGCACAGCTACATCACCCGCCTGAACGCCGAGGCCCAAAGCGTGGACGCCACCCTGGCCCCGCTACTCGACCAGCTGACCCAATCGCAAGTGGCGCTGGAAACTTTCAGCAAAGCCATCAGCGCACTGAAAGCCGCACCGCAGCCCGCGCAAGAAAGCCTGATGGCCCTGCAAGCCGCGCTGGCCGAGCAAAGCCAAGCCGCCCAAGCCTTCATGACCGACCGCACCAGCTTGGTCACCGACCTGCAAGCGTTTGGCAAAACCGTTGCGGCCAGCGGCACCCAAGCCAGCAACGACAACGCCAGCCAAATCAAGTTGCGCCAAAGCTTTGACAAACAAGCCGAAGCCGCCAAGGGCCTGGTCAAGCAAATTGACCTGCTCTACAAACTCGCTGCCCGCAGCGCACAACAGGCGCAAGCCCTGGCCGCGCTGCTGGGCCAACACGAAGGCAAGTCAGACAAAGACACCGCCATCCAGGCCGCCGCCGACCTGCTCGACCGCCGCGCCGTCAACAAAAGCATCAAGCAACTCGACGACGCCCGCCACACCGCCGTGGAGCAACTCAAGGCCTGCGCCTACACCCACCGCCAAATGGTCTGGCTGCAAGAGCGCTTTCCCAAAGCCGAGATGAAAGACGTGGCGGGCCTGTGCAAAGTCGTCAACCGCGCCGACATCGAAGCCGCCGACTGGAGCCTGACCCCCGGCCGCTACGTGGGCGTGGCCCCGGCCGAGGTGGACAAAGACTTCGACTTTGAACAAACCCTGCGCGACATCCATGTGGAGCTGGCGGATTTGAACCGCGAGGCGGTGGAGTTGGCGGCGAAGATTACGGCCAACTTTGAGGGCTTGGGGGTATGAGTCGGGCTGGTTGGAAATTGGCAACCTTGGGGCAATATTGCGAGGTCTTCAGTGGCTATCCATTTAAAAGCAACGGTTTCACTGACGATCCAAACGATATCCCGTTGGTTAAAGGTGAAAACATTGGTCAGGGTGAGGTGCTTTGGAAAATATCAAAGCGCTGGCCACTTCAGGACTTGGATGAATTAGAGCGCTACAAGTTGATCGAGGGTGATGTTGTTCTCGCTATGGATCGGCCATGGGTCCCTGCGGGACTTAAATTCGCAAAAATCACCGCTTCTGCACCAGATGCATTGTTGGTTCAGCGAGTCGCACGCCTTCGTGCACGTAAAGGCCTTGATCAGTCTTTTCTTGTACAGCTCATAGCGTCACCTAGCTTTGTTGGATATGTGCAGACTGTTGGACGGGGCGTGGGTGTTCCTCATATCAGCAGCAAGGAGATTGGTTCTTTTCCGTTTTGGTTGCCTCCGTTGGTGGAACAGGAAAAGATTGGGAACACCCTTTCCACCTACGACGACCTGATCGAAAACAACCGCCGCCGCATGGCCCTGCTCGAAGACTCGGCCCGGCAGCTCTACCGCGAATGGTTTGTGCGCCTGCGCTTTCCCGGCCATGAGCACACCCCCATCGTGGACGGCGTGCCGCAGGGGTGGGTGCGCAAGACTTTGGGTGAGTCCGTCACGCTCAACTACGGCAAAGCCCTCAAAGCAGAATTGCGCGTCGAAGGCGATTACCCGGTTTACGGCTCCAGCGGCATCGTTGGCACCCACGAAAAACCACTGGCCCAAGGCCCCGCCATCGTGCTAGGCCGCAAAGGCAATGTGGGCAGCGTTTACTGGTCCAGCAAAAGCTTCTTTCCCATCGACACCGTTTATTTCGTCAGCGCCGAAAGCAGCAGCTTGTACCTTTACTATGTACTCAAGCACATGCACTTCATCAGCACCGACGTTGCCGTCCCTGGCCTGAATCGCGATTTTGCGTACAGCCGCACGATGCTTCACCCGCCAGAAACTTTGCTGCGTTCATTTCACGAAACGGTGGAGTCGATTCATGCGCAACTGGACAAGCTGGATGAGCAAAACCAAAAACTCCGCCAAGCCCGTGACCTCTTGCTGCCGCGCCTGATGAACGGAGAATTGGCCGTATGACCCGCGAAGACCAGCACACCGACTTGAAATCCCTGCGCACCGTCACGGGCAAGTCGGCGGACTTGCGTGCTTTGGCTCAAACGGCCCTGAATCGACCTTGGTTAATTGGCTCAGTTAGCCAAATTCCTGGGTGCCAATTTGCCAAGTCATTGTTTTCAAATGAAATTCTCTATGGAGTGCTTGTTCCAAATGAGCCAAATTTGAGCCAATCCATGTTGGATCGGCACCATGTCCCTATCCCCTCTATGACGTATCCTTCAGGACAGCAAACCTTGCTGGAGCACACATGATCACCGAGTTGAAACTGGAAAACTGGAAGAGCTACGAAAGTGCCTCCATCCACATTGATCCCTTGTCGGTTCTGGTGGGCACCAATGCCAGCGGCAAATCCAATGCGCTCGACGCATTGCTGATGCTCAACCGGGTGGCTTCGGGTTCCATGCTCACATCGGCCTTGAAGGGCGACGGGACACAAGCCCCCTTGCGCGGCGGCGTGGAGTGGGCAGCGCGGCAGCCGGGTTCTATTTTCGCGCTGAGTGTTGTTTGCAAAGCGGATGAACTCACGGACTACGAGTATCGACTGGAGGGGAAAATCACCGACAGTCGGTGCGATTTGTTTTCTGAAAAGCTCACGCGCACCAAATTCCGGGCCGGTAAAAACGGTTTGCGCAAATCAGAGGCAGGCCACATCCAGCTGCTGCGCACTGATGCCTGTGCGGACGATGCCCCCACCATCATCGCCCGCCTTTACAACGAAAAGCAGGGCACCCCACGCCAACTGAGCCGCGCCAACTCCATCTTGTTTCAGTTGATGGGTCAAAAGCTGCGACAGGAAATTCAGGATGGTGTGCAGGCGGTCATTTCGAGTCTGCGTGAAATCTTCATCCTGGACCCGATCCCTTCGCACATGCGCGGCTTCTCGGCGTTGTCTGAAAAGCTGGAGTCAGACGCTTCCAACATTGCGGGCGTGTTGGCCGCATTGCCGAAAGACAAACAACAAGAGATCGAATCGGTGCTGACGCAATACGCCAGCCAGCTACCTGAACGAGACATTCGGCGCGTGTATGCCGAAACAGTCGGCAAATTCCAGTCAGACGCCATGCTGTATTGCGAAGAGCATTGGCTTGACAAGGGGCCGCCACCCACCGTGGATGCACGCGGCATGTCGGATGGCACGCTGCGTTTTCTGGCCATCTTGACGGCATTGCTCACGCGCCCCCGCTACAGCCTGCTGGTGATCGAAGAGGTGGACAACGGCCTGCACCCCTCTCGGGCCAAGTTGTTACTCGACATGCTGAAATCCGTGGGCGCAGAGCGGGGTGTGGATGTGCTGGTGACCACGCACAACCCGGCGCTGTTGGATGCCATGGGCACGCAGATGGTACCTTTCATCACCGTGGCCAACCGTGACCCTGCAACAGGTCACAGCGTGTTGACGCTGTTGGAAGACATCGCGCAACTACCTAAGTTGCTGGCACAAGGCCCGATTGGGCGCTTGTCCAGCCAGGGGTTGATCGAAAAAAGCATCGCCAGCGAACAGACTGCGCATGCTCAGGGGGAGTTCATATTGTGAGCAAGCGCGTTTTGATCTTGGACACCTCGGTGTTGTGCTGTTGGCTGCAAGTGCCGGGCAAAGACGAGGCGGGACCCGTGGATGACCGCTGGGACCATGCACGCATTGCGCAGCTGCTTGAAAAAGAGCGCAGCCAAGGCAGTACCTTTGTGTTGCCCATTGCCACCTTGATCGAAACAGGCAATCACATCGCGCAAGCACCCGGCCAAAGGTTCGAGCGGGCCAGCGATTTGGCGGGTTATTTGAGAGAAGCCGCCGATGCTCAATCGCCATGGGCCGCTTTCACAGAGCAATCCTCCCTTTGGGAAAGCGCTAACTTGCGCAAAGTGGCCGAAACCTGGCCCGCTTTGGCGACAGGGGGTACATCTATTGGCGATCACACCATCAAGGATGTGGCAGAGTACTACGCGCAGGCGGGCTATTTTGTGGAGATTCTGACGGGCGATGCGGGCCTCAAAGCCTATGAGCCTGTCAAACCGGCCAGCATTCCGAGACGGCGCAGATAAAACGCATGGCCTACACCGACATCCACAGTGAAGACCGCCTGGTTCAGGCCACGTTTGCCGAGCACCTGGAGCGGGTGCTGGGCTGGGACAGCGTGTATGCCTTCAACCAGGAAACTTTTGGCCCCCACGGCACGCTGGGCCGCACAAGCGAGCGCGAGGCGGTGCTGGTGCGCGACCTGCGCGAGGCGCTGACGCGGCTCAACCCGCAGCTGCCGCCGCCCGCCATTGAAGATGCAGTCATGCAGCTGACGCACCACGACTTTTCGCGTTCGCTGTTGCAGCACAACCAGGCGTTTCACCAGCTGGTGCGCGATGGGGTGCCGGTGAGTTATCGCAATGCGCAGGGGCAACTGAGCCACACGCAGGCGCGGGTGATTGACTTTCGCGACCCGGCCAACAACCGCTTTTTGGTGGTACGCGAACTCAAGCTCACGGGCTTGCGCACGCCCAACTACAACCGCCGGGCCGATTTGGTGTGTTTCGTCAACGGTTTGCCGCTGGTGTTCATCGAGCTGAAGGCGGTTTACAAAAACATCCGCGCCGGGTTTGACGGCAATTTGCGCGACTACATGGACGAGCACGTGGTGGCGCATGCCTTTCATCACAACGCGTTTTTGGTGGTGAGCAACGGGCACAACGCCCGCTTTGGCTCGGTCACCAGCACCTGGGAACACTTTGGCGAATGGAAGCGCCTGAGCGAAAAGGATGTGGGCAACGTGGCTGCCGAGGTGCTGCTGAATGGCATGCTGGCCAAAGACCGCTTGCTGGACATTCTGGAAAACTTCATTTTGTTTGACGCCAGCAAGGCCGGCCACACGCGCAAGGTGGTGGCCCGCAACCACCAATATCTGGGTGTGAACCAAGCGGTGGATTCGGTCATTCGGCAAGAGGCTTTGAAGCGGGAGTTTCCAACGGGCAAGCGCTTGACGCACCGCACCGTGGAGTTGTCGCCCGCTGAACGGGGCTTGGCGGCCAATGGACCGGAGACGGTGTATCCGATGGCTGCAGAACCCGTGCCGCAATACCTGCAAATCACCGAGCGGGCGCACCCAGACCTGGGCCGCCTGGGTGTGGTGTGGCACACGCAGGGCAGCGGCAAGTCGTATTCGATGGCGTTTTTTGCCGAGAAGGTGCGGCGCACCGTGCCGGGCAATTTCACCTTTGTGTTCATGACCGACCGCGACGATCTGGACAGCCAGATTTACAAGACTTTCATTGGCTGCGGCGTGGCCGACGAGCAGACACCGCGAGCCAGCTCGGGCCGCGAGTTGCAGCGCCTGCTGTCTGAAAACCACCGCTTTGTGTTCAGCCTGATCCACAAGTTCAACCAAGACGTTGCGCCCGATGCGCCGTACAGCGAGCGCGACGACATCATTGTGGTGTCGGACGAGGCACACCGCACCCAGTCGGGCAAGCTGGCCCGCAACATGCGCATGGCGCTGCCCAATGCGGCCTTCATTGGTTTTACGGGCACGCCACTGTTCAAGCACGACCACCTGACCAAGCGGATTTTTGGCGAGTATGTGTCGCGCTACGACTTCAAGCGCAGCGAAGAAGACGGCGCCACCGTGAAGCTGGTTTATGAAAACCGGGGCGAGAAGCTGGGGCTGGCCAAGCTGGATTTGAACGACAAGATTGCCGCCGCTGTGGACGCAGCCGATCTGGACGCGGACCAGACCGCCTTGCTCGAAAAGCTGCTGGGCAAAGACTACGAGGTCATCACCGCCGATGAGCGGCTGGAGCGCATCGCCACCGATTTTGTGGCGCACTGCAGCACCCGCTGGGAGGCGGGCAAGGCCATGCTGGTGTGTGTGGACAAGATCACTTGCGCCCGCATGTTGCAGCTGATTGGCCCCAAATGGAAAACGCATGCGGCAGAAATACGCGCCCAGGCGCAGCGCAAGCTCGATGAAATTGCCGCCAGTGGTGAGAAGAAGCCCGCCAGTTGCTGCACGCGCAGCGCGACAGGCTGTTGGCCCAGGCGGGCTGGATGGACGAGACCCTCATCGAGCTGATCATCAGCGAGGCGCAAAACGAGGTGGCGGACTTCAAGGCATGGGGCTTTGACATCATCCCGCACCGCGAGGTGATGAAGCTGGGTTTTGAGACGGCCGATGGCCAGCGGGTGGATGTGGAGACGGCGTTCAAAAACGCCAAGCACCCGTTTCGCGTGGCAGTGGTGTGCGCCATGTGGCTCACGGGTTTTGACGTGGAGAGTTTGTCCACGCTGTACATCGACAAGCCCATGCGGGCGCACACGCTGATGCAGGCCATTGCCCGCGCCAACCGGGTGTACCCAGGCAAGGACTTTGGCTTGATCGTGGACTACAACGGCATGCTCAAAAGCCTGCGCGAGGCGCTGGCGCAATACGCGCTGGGTGACGATGGGGGCGAGGCCGAAATTGTGGCCCCCATCGAAGAGCGGGTGGCCGCATTGGCCGACGCCATTGCAGTGACAGAAGCGCATTTGCTGAGCCTGGGCTTTGATGCCAACCGCTTGCAGGGCACCAAGGGTTTCACACGCATTGGCTTGCTGGCCGACGCGGTGGAGGCCGTGTACACCAGCGACGAGACCAAGCGGCGGTATGAAATTTTGTCGCGGGTGGTGTTTGCCCGGTTCAAGGCGCTGCTGGTGGAGCCTTCGGCGCTGGTGTATGCCGAGCGACACGACAACATTGAAGCAATTTATAAAAAGCTGAGCGAGCGGCGCGACACGGCCGATGTGAGCGAGTTGCTCAAAGAGTTGCGCCGCATCGTCAACGAAGCCATTGCCACGCATGCGCCGGGCGACGACCAAGCCAGTGGCCTGCGGGTGGATTTGTCGCAGATCAACATGGAAAAGCTGCGCGACGAGTTCGCCAGCAAGGTCAAGCGCAAGGCCACGGTCATTGAAGACATTCGCCAGATCGTGGAAGAAAAGCTGGCCCAGATGCTGGCGCAAAACCCGCTGCGCATGAACTACGAAAAGAAGTACCAGGAAATCATCGCCGCCTACAACCAAGACAAAGACCGCGCCACGATTGAAGACACCTTTGCCAAACTGACCGATGTGTTGGCGGCGCTGGATGTGGAGCAGCAACGCGCCGTGCAAGAGGGCCTGAGCGAAGAGCAATTGGCCTTGTTTGATCTGGTGCAGCGCGGTGATTTGAACAAGACGGAGCGCGAGCGCATCAAACAAGCCAGCCGCGATTTGCTGGAAGGGGTGATGGCCGTCATCGCCCCGCTCGACCGCTGGACAGAGAAAGAGCAGACCCAGGCCGAGGTGGAGGCCTTCATTCTCGATCAGGTGTATCTGTCACTGCCCGAGCCGCCTTACACGCCCGATGACAAAGCGGAAGTGGCGCAGCTGGTGTATCGGCACATTTGGCAGCAAAGCACCCAACAGTCGTTGGGGCACTGATCCTCTGCATTGATTTTACAGCTGGCTACTGCGGATCAAATCCGCCGCCTTCTCCGCCAGCATGATCGTCGGTGCATTGGTGTTGCCGCTCACCACGCGGGGCATGACCGAAGCGTCCACAACGCGCAGGCCCGGCACGCCTCGCACGCGCAGCTCGGGGTCCACCACAGCCAACTCGTCCTGACCCATGCGGCAGGTGC
>Ga0228703_1002153_pt1 | contig 11291 bp, 10 predicted proteins | sample McNCre217_Aug_MG_3_FD_178020 | JGI IMG/M metagenome (GOLD analysis project Ga0228703, IMG submission 178020) | Freshwater microbial communities from McNutts Creek, Athens, Georgia, United States - 29-17_Aug_MG | ecosystem: Environmental > Aquatic > Freshwater > Creek | place: USA: Georgia... | reverse complement strand
GCCAGTCGTCTTCGGACTGCACCACGCGCACCGCGCCTGGCAAGGCCTCGGCCCACAGGCTTTGCCAATGGCCAGGCCCGGAGTTGCGCCAGCCTGGCACGATCACAATTGCGGGAAAGTCGGACATGGCGCGATTCTGCTGCGCGCTCTTTAAAACTCAAACGACTTTATTTTTCTTTGTTAATTACTAAATCGAATAAAAAAACCTGATCACCCTGGATCAACACGCTTGAACCACACATAAATCAAATATTGGCAAAATCTGTCAAAATTCTAAGGTTTACTTTTATTTTCAATTTTTATATTTAAAAATGCCATTACGCAAGCCCTTAAGCAAGCGTGCGTTTGCGTGGCCCATCAAAAGCAGGTCTTCTGCCCCATTGGCTCAACTGCATCTTGATTCGATGCAGAGCGTACTGGTGCTGCTCGGGCTTTTTGGCGTGGTGTGGTTCTGCCACCTGATGTCAGTGGCTTTGACGCCGCCCATGGACAACATCGAGCAGCTGGTCTGGAGCCATGCCTGGCAATGGGGCTACCACAAGCACCCACCCTTGCCCACTTGGCTGCTGGCTGTACCCGCTCAATTGAGCGGGTACAGCGCCATGCTCACCGCCGTGCTGGGGGCTGCGTGCACTTTGATGTCGGCTTTGATTTTCTGGAACCTGGTTCGACACATCTGGGGGCGTCCCGCCGCCTATGTGGCTTTGCTCGCCGCTTTGTGCATCACCTTCTACAACGGGCGACTCAACTACTACAACCACAACACGGTCCTGATGCTCTGCGTCAGCCTCACCGTCCATTGCTGGTGGATGATCTTGACCACGGGCCGTACCCGCTGGTGGATCGCTCTGGGCGTGGCGGCTGGCCTGGGCATGCTCAGCAAATACCAGTACCTGCTGGTGCTGGGCCCAAGCGCTGTACTGGTCTGGCAACTCAAGCCCTGGCAAAACCGCCAGCATTTGCATGGCTTGGCGTGGGCCGCACTGACCGCATTGCTGATTTTCCTGCCCCATCTGATCTGGTTGCTGCACCAGGATCTGGAGAACAGTCCGATCCGGTACGCGCTGAAAACGTCACGCCCCACCTTTTTGCAGGGCGATGGTGCTCACATCAACACCCGCCTGCACAGCGGTCTCTGGCTGCTCGATTTGTTGCTCAATCGCTGCTTACCGGCTTTGCTGCTGTTGCTCAGCCTGAAGGCCTTGAGTGAACCGGAGCAACACAGCGTTACCGCCGATAAGGCGCCTGTATCAGGCGAGCAATTCTTGTGGTTATGGGGCGCGCTCCCGCCACTGTCCATCACGCTGCTGGGGCTGATGCTTGGCATGGATCTGCAGATGCAATGGGGCACCGCATTCGCCATCTGGATCGTGCCCGTGCTGATGATGTTCCTGGGCTTGCACCAGCGCCACATCTGCAAGCCACTCACGTGGCTTAGCCTGGGACTGTTCACTTTGATCCAGAGTCTGTTGCTCTTGCAGTCTTACCACACCTCTTTTTACGGCTGCTGCAGCCATACAGCGCCTCATCGCTGGCGCATGTTTGACAGCCAGGCTCTGGCCAACGAGCTGGATGCCTCTGCACGTGAAGCCGCTGGTGGCCGGTTCAACATCATCGTCGGCCCGACAACCACTGCTGGTGCCGTTGCACTGGCTTTGCCTGACAAACCCAAGGTGCTGATCGACCACAACCTGCATATCAGCCCCTGGATACACCCGGATGAGCTTCACTTTTCGGGTGTGGTGGAATTGTGGCCACCAGACACCGGGCCCAGCGACCGCACGGTGCTCAGCAGCGGCTGGGGCTGGCGAATTTACGCGCCGGCCACCGAATCGCCCTGAGACAGGCTTGGAGATTCAGGCCTGCACAGCAGGCGCAAATGCCTCCCAGGCGGCCAGGGCTTCGGCGGCGTACATCAACGCCGGGCCACCGCCCATGTAGACGCAAACGGCCAGCATCTCTTCGAGCTCTTGACGGGTACAACCCAGGCGGCGCAGCGCCTTGACATGGAAGCCAATGCAGCCCGAGCAGTGCTGGGTGATGCCAATCGCGAGTGCGATCAACTCCTTGTGCTTTTCACTCACAGCCCCTTCGGTCATGGCCGCCTTGGCCAATTGGCCAAAGCCCTGCATGGCCTCGGGCTGCCCTTTGCGCAAACCGCCCAGGGACTGGTTGATATTTTGAATCAGCGTGGGATGGTCAAACGTGCTCATGGTTTTTCCTTTTCTGATGGATCAAAGTCGGTCAATCGGCAAACCGCATTGCATGGACACGGCACCGGCAGAGCCGCCATTGCTGACGTGCAGGTAACCCATTTGCTGCATGAAGTTGCAGGCCATGCCCGAGCGACCGCCCGAGGCACAGCACAAAATCACCGACGTGTTCTTGTCCGGCACTTGTACTGCAATGTCCTGCGCAAAACGGTCCAGCGGCAGGTTGACCGAACCACGCACATGGCCGGTCGCGAACTCGCCAGGCGAGCGAACATCAATGATCAAAGGTGTGTGGGCAGAGGTCATGGTTGGTTTGCCTTGCAGGGTTTACTTTTCAAGACGCAGGATGCCCATGGCCTTGAGCACATACTTTTCGTAAATGGGCTCGGAATTGCCTGTCTTCATCTTGCGCAGGAAATACTTTTCAAACGCGATCTTGGCCAGATGAACCCACTTGCCCTTCTTGAACCAGTTCACGTTACGCGGCGGGATCTGCGGCAGCGCCACAAAAGCCGCGCCAGTGTCGCCCATGTCGGCCAGGCAAATCGCGTTCCAGGTGCCTTTGGCCGTAGCCGGCTGGCCAGACAACTCTGATGCAATATTGTGTGCGATCGCTGTCACCATGGTCTCGATCATGTAGCCGGTCTTGGGTGCGCCAGTCGCCACGGGCGTCACCTCAACCGGCGGAATCGCCACACACACACCTGCGGCAAAAATGTTCTTGAACTTCTTGCTGCGCTGGAACTCATCGATCAGCACAAAACCACGCGGGTTGCACAACTCGGGTACGGCAGCCACCGCATCGATGCCCTTGAAGGCGGGCAACATCATCGACAGCTTGAAGGGCACTTCGTGCTCCTTGTAGACGTTGCCCAGATCGTCCACCTGAGTCACATGCATCTTGCCCGCTTCCACCTGGGTGGTCTTGGCGTTGGTGATCCACTTGATGTCGTTGTTGCGCAGTTCACTCTCCAGCATCGACTTGCTGTCGCCCACACCACCTAAGCCCAGGTGCCCGATGTAGGGCTCGCTGGTGACATAGGTCATGGGCACCTTGTGGCGCAGCTTGCGGCGGCGCAGGTCGGTGGCCAAGATGAAAGCGAACTCATAAGCCGGACCAAAACAGCTGGCGCCCGGCATGGCACCAATCACCACCGGACCGGGATTTTTCAGAAACGCCTGGTAATCTTTCCAGAACTGTTCGGCATGGTCGACCGTGCACACCGAATGGGTGTGACCACCGTGCGGGCCAGCACCAGGCACTTCGTCAAAACTCAGCTTGGGGCCGGTGGTGATGACCAGGTAGTCGTAGGCGATGACTTGCCCATCGGCCAGGGTGATCGTGTTGCCCTCGGCCTGGATGCTGGTGACGGGTTGCGCGATGAACGCAATGCCCTTGCGCTCCAGCAAGGGGGCGATCTTGAGGGTGATGTCGTCGCGTTGGCGCCAGTTGACCGCGATCCAGGGGTTGGACGGCGTGAACTGGAAATAGTCCACCGCACTGACCACGGTGATGGTGTGCTCTTTGCCAAGCAATTCACGCATCTCGTACGCGGCAGGCATGCCCCCCACGCCTGCGCCAAGAATCACGATATGGGCCATGGTTTTGTCTCCTTTAATGAAAATTTAAAATTGAAAATCAGTTCACCAATGCAGCGTTGATCGCCTGAAGCTGGGACAGATCGAGTTGCCCTCCCATGGCGTGCAATCGCAAGCGGGCCATCAAGGTGTCGATCTGCCCTTGCAGCCAGGCCAGCTCTGCGGCACTGGCGTCGTTTTGGGCATTGAGCAGATCCAGCGTGGTGCGGTCGCCGACCTGGCGGCCCAACTGGGTCGATGCCAGACGCGCCTGACTGGCCGTGTGGGCAGCCTCCAGTGCCGCCATGCGGGCCTGCCCGCTTTGCACCGCCATCCAGGCGGCACGCATCATCTGGCCAACCTGCTGACGGCTGCGCTCCAGCTCGGCCTGGGCTTTGTCCTGCAGGTGGGTGGCCTCTTGCAATTTGGCGCTGCGCCAGCCTCCTGTGTAGAGCGGCACGTTGAGCATCACACCCACCATTTGCTGACTTTGGGTGTTGCTGGCTGTTCCAAAGTCGCCTGAGCCACTGAGCCGCTCACGCGAGGCTTGTGCGATCAGATCCAGCGTGGGCGATGACACGGCGCGGTGCTTCTGAATTTCCTGCTGCGCAGCATCGCGCTGAGCCTGCTGCAGCTTCAACATGGGGTTGTTTTGCTCAGCGCGCTGCAGCCAAACTGCCAGTGGCTCCAGGTTCACGTTTTCGGATGTGCGGCCCGGTGCTTGCAACTTCAGACTCGGCACGGGCAAGCCGGTCACGTCGGCCAACACCTGCCGCGCCATGTCCAGTTCGTTGCGCGCCACAATCGCCTGCGCGGCCAAGGCTTGGGCACGCGCCTGGGCTTCGTGGATATCGGTCACAGGGGCATCGCCCAGGGCGAAACGGTCTTTCGCTTCGGTGAGGGCTTTGTCCACGGCCTGTTGTTGTTGTTCCACCAGCGCCAGACGGCGCTCGGCCTGCACCACCTCAAAGTAGCGCTGCGTGGTCTGCAGCATCCAGTCCTGCTGAGCCAGCTGCCATTCGTGCTCGCTGGCTTGGGCTGCGATGTCCAGCTGCGCACTTTGCGCACGGCGCTCCGGGTTGTACAGCGCTTGCCGCGCACTCAGACTCCAGCGAGTGGCCGAGCCACCGTTGACCGATGTCGCAAACGAGGCCCCGCCCACAGGAGAAGTCCCGGGCATCGTGAACTGCGCCCCGTTCATCTGGCTTTGCCCATGGGCCCAGCCCGCCGTCGCACTCAGGCCCACCGTGGGTCGCCACAAGGCGGTGGCCTGATCGTGCCGCGTGTCTCCTGCCGCCCGGGCAGCTTGGCTCACGGCCCCTTGGGGGTCATGCTGGCGCGCGGCTTCCCAGACCTGCAACAGGTCCGTGGCATGGACAGCCGTGACGCACAGCGCCAGAACGGCGCCCACAAGCAACGTGCGAGACGTCATGGCGCCCTGCGCCGGGCCGCCCCAAGGAGGACACAGCCCCTTCGGAGGGCAGCGAGTACACGAAGCGACGAGCGTGGGGGTCATGCCATATCCTCCTTCGCCGCGCGATCAGCAGCCCGACTCAACACCCAGCTTGCGCAGGATTGTTTCCATCAGACACCACTTGGTCAACGCGCTTTGCAGCAGGTTGGCCCCCACAAAAGCCGTGAAGGCCAGCCACCAGGGGCTCACAAAAACGGGACTGCCTTCGATACCCAGAGCCAGCGACATGAGGATGAAGGCGCCAGCGACGAGACGAACGATTTGCCAGGATTTCATGAATTTTCTCCAGAAGGTTGATGAAACTTGTTATGCAGATTCGTACTGGCGGCGGTAGGCCGCGTAGTACAGCGTGGGAATGACGACCAAGGTGAGGATGGTCGAGACAAAGATGCCGAAGATCAGCGAGATGGCCAAACCGTTGAAGATCGGGTCATCCAGAATAAAGAAGGCCCCCAGCATGGCCGCACCGCCCGTGAGCATGATGGGTTGGGCGCGGGTGATGGCCGACTGCACGATGGCTTGTTTAAAAGGCACGCCCTCTTTGACTTGCAGGTTGATGAAATCCACCAGCAAGATCGAGTTGCGCACGATGATGCCGGCCAGCGCGATCATGCCGATCATGCTGGTGGCCGTGTACTGCGACTGCAGCAACGCGTGCCCGGGCATCACACCGATGATGGTCAGCGGGATCGGTGCCATGATGATCAGCGGCGTGAGGTAGGAGCCAAACTGCGCCACCACCAGCAGATAGATCAGCACCAGCCCCACCGCATAGGCGGCGCCCATGTCACGGAAAGTCTCGTAAGTGATCTGCCACTCGCCATCCCACTTGAGGGCGTAGCCGCGCCAGGCGTCGGACGGCTGGCTGATGAAGTGTTCGTTCAGCGCTGCGCCATCCGGGGCCTGGATTTTCTGGATGCTGCTGCGCATCTTGAACATGCCATACAGCGGGCTGTCCAACTTCCCCGCCATGTCGGCAGTCACAAAGTTCACAGGCAACAGGTCCTTGTGGATTACAGGTTGCTCGCGCTCGCTGTCGCTCACGTTGACCAGCTCGCGGATTGGTACCAGCTTGCCCGAAGCCCCACGCACCGTGAGCTGCAGCAAGGCCGACAGGTCACCGTGCCGCTCGGCAGGCAACTGGACCAGGGCCGCTGTGGGGTACTTGCTGCCGTCGTGCAGGTAGGTGGAGGCCTCACCGGCCAAGCCTGCGCGCAAAGTGCTCACGATGGCCTGCTGAGGAATGCCCAGGGCAGCGGCCTTGCGGCGGTCCACCAGCAACAGCTTGCGCGGTGCGACGGCAATGCTGCTGTCGTCCACATCCACCACGTTGTCGGTCTTCTCAAAGATGGCGCGCACCGCCTTGGCCACCGTACGGCGACCTTCTGCGTCCGGGCCGTAGACCTCGGCCACGATGGGTGCCAGCACAGGTGGACCTGGAGGCATCTCGACCACTTTCACATTGGCGCCAAACCGCTGTCCAATGGCCTGCAATTCAGGGCGCAGTCGGGTAGCGATCGTGTGGCTTTTGTCCGACCGGTGGTGCTTGTCCACCAGCTTGACCTGCATGTCACCCACTTCACCACCTGCACGCAGGTAGTACTGGCGCACCAGCCCGTTGAAATTGATCGGCGACGAAGTGCCCGCATACGCCTGGTAGTCGGTCACTTCGGCTTGTTGCGCCAGATAGGCCCCCAGCTCGTGCATGACGGCAGCGGTTTCTTCCACAGGCGTGCCTGCGGGCATGTCCACCACCACCTGGAACTCCGACTTGTTGTCGAAGGGCAGCATCTTGAGCAACACCAGACCGGTCGCGGGCAACACCAAAGAAAACGCAATCAAACCGGCAATGCCCAGGCCCAACAACTTGCGGTTTCGAGCGCCGTGGTCAGTGTGCAGCAAAGGCGTGAACACGCGCTCGAACAGCGGACCCAGTTTGGCCGCCAAACCAGCAGGTGCCGCATGTTCATCACCCGCATGGCCGTGTGAAGCCTTCATCCAGATGCGGGCCAGCCAGGGCGTGACCACAAAGGCAATCGCCAGCGACAGCAACATGCCCATGCTGGCGTTGATCGGGATCGGGCTCATGTAGGGGCCCATCAAACCGCTCACAAAGGCCATGGGCAAGAGCGCGGCGATCACCGTCAGCGTGGCCAAAATCGTAGGGCCACCCACTTCATCGACCGCGCCAGGGATGATCTCGGCCAGCGTCTTGCCGGGGTACAGCTGCTGGTGACGGTGGATGTTTTCCACCACCACAATCGCGTCGTCCACCAAAATACCGATGGAAAAAATCAGCGCAAACAGCGACACACGGTTGAGCGTGAAGCCCCAGGCCCACGAGGCGAACAGCGTGACCGTGAGCGTCAAGATCACCGCCGTGCCCACAATGGCCGCTTCGCGCTTGCCCAGCGCAATGAACACCAAGGCCACCACCGAGGCGGTGGCAAACAGCAGCTTCTGGATCAGCTTTTGCGCCTTGTCATTGGCCGTGGCACCGTAGTTGCGGGTCTCGGCCACCTCCACCTCGTCCGGGATCACCGTGCCGCGCAGCGCCGTCACACGGTCCATCACCGCATTGGCCACATCGATGGCGTTCTCGCCCGGCTTTTTGGTGATGGTCAAGGTCACGGCGGGGTACTCGCCGCCGCCCATGTCTTTGCCCAGGCCGTGGCTCACATAAGGTGCGGCGGGCAAGGGACCCTCCTCCACCTTGGCCACGTCTTTCACGAACACCGGCCGGCCACCTTGCACACCCACCACCAGCTCGGCCACATCGCGGGCTTGGGACAGGAAAGGCCCCGCCTCGATGGTCACGCTCTTGTTGCCTGTGATCAGCTCGCCCACGGGCAAGCCCATGTTGGCAGACTGCAAGGCCATGCGCAGGTCACTCACCGTGATGCCAAAACCGGCCATGCGCTCGGGCTCGATCTCCACCCGCACTGCGCGGCCAGGCCCGCCCAGTGTCTGCACGTCCTGCGTGCCTTTGACGCGCTTGAGGTCAGCTTCCATGCTGTGCGCCACGCGCTCCAGGTTGTAGGCGCTGGCGTCGTCACTCTTGCTGAACAGCGTGAGCGTCACGATGGGCACATCGTCCACACCCTTGGGTTTGATCAGTGGCTCCATCACACCGAGACCCCTCGGCAACCAATCTGCGTTGTCGCGGATGGTGTCGTGCAGGCGCACCAGCGCTTCGGTGCGCGGCACGCCCACCTTGAACTGCACCGTCAGCACCGCCACACCAGGGCGCGAGACCGACATGATGTGCTCCACGCCCGCGATTTTGGACAGAACCTGCTCGGCCGGAATGGCCACCATCTGCTCCACATCGCGCACAGCGGCACCAGGGAAGGGCACCAGCACATTGGCCATGGTCACGTTGATCTGAGGCTCTTCCTCACGCGGCGTCACCAACACCGCAAAAATGCCCAGAAGCAAAGCCACCAAGGCCAGCAGTGGCGTGATCTGCGCACTCTGGAACAGGGCCGCAATGCGACCGGAAACGCTCAAGACCATGCTTGTTTTTTGAGGCTCATTCATGTGGCAGCCCTTTCAGCGCACAGCGCCCGCCAGCTGCGGCTCAGCCGCCACCTTGTCGCCCGCACGCAGACCGCTGAGCACCTCAACCCGTTCGCCCGTGGTCTGTCCCAGACGAACCTGGCGCAAGCCGGGCTTGCCCTGGGCATTGATCACGTACACCCCGGTCATTTCGGCCCGGCGCACCACTGCGCTCGCGGGCACATACAGGCGTTCAGGCCCTGTTTGGCCTGTGGTGAGGCCTGCCAGCCACACCCGTGCAAACAAGCCCGGTGCCAAGCCTTCAACGCCCGCTGGCAAGCTCAAACGGACTTGCCCCGTGTGGGTGACCGGATCCACTGCGGGCAACACCTGCACCTGCTGCGGCACTTGAGGTGTGGCGTAGCCAGACACACCCGGTAACTCGTAACGAACCGCCTTGGGCTGCGCTTTGACCGCTGCCAGCAACGCCTGCGGCACCGCCGCCGTGACGCGCAAAGCCGATGGATCGTGCATCGTCACCAAAGGACGTCCGGGCATGGCCATGTCACCCAGGGTCACAGGCACGTCGCTGATCACACCGCTGTAAGGCGCATTCACCACAAAAAAGCCCGACTGCGCCTGTGCGACCTGGGTCTGGGCCTGCAGGGCCTTCACCTGAGCCTTGGCCGCATCCCAGTGCGCCTGCGCCCGGTCAAAGGCGGCCTGGCTGATGTACTGTTTTTGCAGCAGCTGCTTTTGCCGCTCCAGCTCACGGGTGGCCACCGTCAGATTGGCCTGCGCGGCTTCCACCTGGGCGCTGGCACCCGCCACGCCTTGCTGCGCCGCGCTGGCATCGATGCGCAACAAAGCCTGGCCTGCCTGCACCTTGTCGCCGGGTTTGACGTGCAAGGCCACCACAGCGCCCGCCACCTGGGTGGACAAGGTGGTCTGGCGCACCGCCTCCACCACCGCATCCAGGCTGTTGTCTGCCACGCCGCCCGCACGCTCGATCGCAATCATTTTGAGTGCAGGTGCATCGGCAGCCACGGCATGGGCACACCAGGCGGCCGCCAGGGCCAGGGTCAGCATGGAGAGGCGCTTCATCTTCTTGTCCTTCTTGGTTTGCTTATTTAACTATTTAGCTGATTGGTTAATTATCAAATGATACAATAAAAAAAGCAACACTGCAGGCTTTGCGTGATGAACCTACCCTCAACCCAGGAGTGCACCCCCATGAAAGAGCTGCCTGAAGGCGCACTGGTGGAAGTCGCGGCCTACTTCCAGGTCCTGGCTGAACCCACGCGGCTGCAGATCCTGAACATCCTGCGCTCGGGCGAACGCAATGTGGGGGAGTTGGCTCAACTGTGCGGCTTTACCGCCGCCAACATCTCGCGTCACCTGGCCCTGATGACGCAGCAAGGCCTGGTCGAACGCGAAAGCCGAGGCACCAGCGCCTACTACCGCATTGCCGACCCGTCCATCTTTGCCTTGTGCGATCTGGTGTGCGGCAACATCGCCCGCCAGATGGACAAGTCGGCCGAGCGCCGTGCGGCCTTCACCCTACAGTCCTGACACACCGCCAGACTAAGGGCCACGCACTGTGGGGTCTGTACGCACACCCACATCAAGCCAGAGAAAATTTGCCACGCAAGCTGAAACCGTCGTTTCTCGCACTAGAATCCAGGCCTCGTGTGGGACCATAGCTCAGTTGGTAGAGCAGCGGACTTTTAATCCGTTTGTCGTGGGTTCGACCCCCGCTGGTCCCACCATCCATACAAAAAAGCCACTTTGCACCAATGCGCAAAGTGGCTTTTTCATTGGCATACCCTATGGGGCAACAGCGTCAGCGAGCCGAACTCAGCCGCCGGATCACCGCTATGAACCGGTCCACCTCTTCGCAAGTGTTGTAGAACGCCAGCGAGGGCCGCACCGTGGTTTCCACCCCAAAGCGGCGCAGGATCGGTTGCGCACAGTGGTGGCCGGTTCGCACCGCAATGCCTTCCTCGTTCAAGGCCTTGCCCACTTCTTCGGTGGTGTAGCCCTTGAGCACGAAAGACAGCACGCTGGCCTTCTCATGCGCCGTACCGATCAAACGCACCCCGGCAATGGGTTTCAGGTGGTGCGTGGCATAGGCCAGCAGGTCGTGCTCGTAGCGGGCAATGTTGTCCATGCCGATGCGCTGCACATAGTCGATCGCTGCGCCCAGCCCCACCGCATCGGCGATGTTGCCCGTACCTGCCTCGAACTTGTTGGGCGGCGGCTGGAACACGGTGCGCTCAAAGGTCACATCGGCAATCATGTTGCCGCCGCCCTGCCAAGGCGGCATCTGGTCCAGCAGCGCGCGGCGGCCATAGACCACCCCGATGCCCGTGGGCCCGAACACCTTGTGGCCGGAGAAGACAAAGAAGTCCGCACCGATCTCCTGCACGTTCACCCGCATGTGGCTCACAGACTGGGCGCCATCGACCAAGGCCACCGCACCGGCTGCGTGTGCCATGGCCACGATCTCCTTGACGGGTGTGACCGTA
>Ga0228703_1002152_pt1 | contig 11292 bp, 9 predicted proteins | sample McNCre217_Aug_MG_3_FD_178020 | JGI IMG/M metagenome (GOLD analysis project Ga0228703, IMG submission 178020) | Freshwater microbial communities from McNutts Creek, Athens, Georgia, United States - 29-17_Aug_MG | ecosystem: Environmental > Aquatic > Freshwater > Creek | place: USA: Georgia... | reverse complement strand
TCTGCCGCTGCAATGGCTGTTTCCATTGCGTTAACATCTGGGTATTCGTTTATCGATGCCATAACCAGAGTCTAGTTGTCCGGCAGAATAGAGGAGTGGACAATCAGACTAAGCCTCATCACATCGTTATCATCGGCGGAGGCCCTGGCGGCTACGAAGCCGCGCTAAGTGGGCGTCAGCTTGGTGCAGACGTCACGCTGATCGAAAAGACCGGCATCGGTGGTCACGCTGTGCTCACCGATGTGGTGCCTTCCAAGACCCTTATTGCCACCGCTGAGGCCGCCGAGCGCGTTTCGCGCGCCAGCAACCTGGGAGTCCGCTTTACCTTCGCCGGCCAGCCGGTGAAGCCAAAGCTTGAGATCGATTTGGCTGTGGTGAACAGCCGCCTTCGCGACATCGCCGAGCAGCAGAGCGCCGACATGCTTGAGGAGCTGGTAAAGGCCGGCGTTCGCATCATCCACGGCGAAGGCAAGCTAGACGGCAACCACCACGTGATTGCCAAGCCCAACGATGGCAAGGCCGAGCGCATCGAGGCCAAGACCATCATCGTGGCCGTTGGTGCCACCCCGCGCGAGCTTGCGGATGCCCGCCCTGATGGCGAGCGCATCCTCACCTGGACCCAGCTGTACAACCTGCAAGAACTGCCGGAACACATGATTGTGGTTGGCTCTGGTGTTACCGGCGCCGAGTTTGCCAGCGCCTACAGCTACCTTGGCTCGGAGGTAACTCTGATCTCCAGCCGCGATACCGTTTTGCCTTCGGCCGACGCCGATGCCGCCCACGTGATCGACACCGTTTTCCGCCGCAACGGAATCAACATCCTGGCCAAGAGCCGCGCCGACAAGGTGGTCAACACCGGAGACGGCGTTGAGGTCACGCTTGCAACCGGCGAGGTAATCAAGGGCTCGCACTGTCTGATGGCGGTTGGCTCGATTCCTAACACCGCGGGCCTTGGCCTTGAGGAGGCTGGCATCCAGCTGACCGAGTCTGGTCACATCGTGGTCAACAAGGTTGCTCGCACCGCCCGCGCCAACGTTTATGCAGTTGGCGACTGCACCACCTTCATGCCGTTGGCATCGGTGAGCCAGATGCAGGGCCGCACCGCGGTGTTCCACACCATGGGCGATGTCACCGCACCAACCAACCTGCGCAACGTAACATCCAACATCTTTACCGCCCCTGAGGTTGCCACCATCGGTTGGACCGAGAAGGAACTGCACGAGGGCAAGGTAAACGGCTTCGTCAAGAAGATTGAGCTGGACAGCAACCCACGCGCCAAGATGCTGGGCATCGAGGATGGCTTCATCAAGCTGATCTGTTCCACCGGTGGCACCGTGATCGGTGGTGTTGTGGTTGCGCCGCGCGCATCGGATCTCATCTACTCAATTGCCATCGCGGTGGAAAACCGTCTGACCGTTGATGAAATGGCCCGCACCTTCACCGTCTACCCATCGGTGACCGGCGCCATTCAAGAGGCCGCTCAGGACCTGCACATCGCAGACCTATAGAAGCCGGGCTTAAGGTCTGAAATCCCCGCTCTTAGGCAGTAGCATCGACAATCCAGTCGAGGCCTAAGGCCAGCAACTTTTGGTCGGCCGTTAGGAATCTGACATTGTGGCGGGCAGCCTGGCAAAGCAGGATGCGGTCCATCGGGTCATGTTTCATGAGGCTGGGAAAACCGGAAAGCTCCAGAAAATCCTCAGCTTTGAGGGGCATTTCGGAAAAACCTTCTGCGATGAATGCTGCCCCTAGATTTTCGGGGAGCCTGAAGTAATTGCGCAAAGCCTTGGATTGCAATTCGAAGACGCTTATTGGTGAGAAATGAACTGGGTGCGGTGAGTCAAGTAGGTTATGTGCCGCTCGGCCGAGATCTGGCGAGCCCTTCAAGTACCAATAGAGTACGGATGTGTCTACCAGCATGGGTTACCACTCTTCTTCGAGCGAACTGAAGTGGCTAGCCAACTCCTCTGAGTTGGTTTCCATAAGAATTGCGTTTGGAATGTCTGGCAACACCTCGCTCAGTGAGCCGAATCTGCGTTTTGTTTGGGTGTGAATGGTCAGGTCTACCATCGGTACACCAGCTTTGGCGATGGTGATGCTCTCGCCCGCCAGCACATCTTCCACCAAGCGCGATAGATGTGTCTTTGCCTCATGAATGTTGACTACTCTTGCCATACACAAGAGAGTAGTTAGTTCAACTTAGTTTAGTCAACTGATTATTGGCGATCTTCAGCAAAGAAAAAGGCTCCCGGTTTCCGGGAGCCTTTTTCTAAATACATGTTTACTCGAAGCTGATGAGCACGGTTCCGGCAGGAACAGTCTCGCCCACGGCAGCGCCAATGGAGGCGACCTTGCCGGCCTTGTGTGAGGTAAGTGGCTGCTCCATCTTCATAGCCTCGAGAACCACAACGAGTTCGCCTTCGGAAACTTCCTGGCCAACCTCAACGGCAATCTTGACCACGGTGGACTGCATCGGGGCCTTGATGTCGTTGCCATTGCCGCCGGCGGCAACCGAGGCACCCTTCTTGCGCTTGGCGCTGGCAGGAGCCGAAGCACCTGCGGCACCAACACCGCTGAACAGGCTGGCAGGCAGCGAAACCTCTACGCGCTTGCCGCCAACTTCAACCACAACGCTGTTGCGCTCGGCAGGCACCGAACCCTCGTCGCCCTCGGCAACGTGGGCTGGGATGTCGTTGTTCCATTCGGTTTCGATCCAGCGGGTGTAAACGCCAAACTTGCCGTCGGCACCGATGAAGGCTGGCTCGTTGACAATCTTGCGGTGGAACGGAAGCACGGTTGGCAGACCCTCGACGACCATCTCGCCAAGAGCGCGACGGCTGCGAGCCAAGGCCTCCTCGCGGGTGGCGCCGGTGACGATTAGCTTGGCAACCATCGAGTCGAAGGAGCCCGAGATTTCGTCTCCGGTCTCAACGCCGGCATCAACGCGAACACCAGGGCCCGAAGGAGCCTTGAAGAGCTTTACTGGGCCAGGAGCCGGCATGAAGTTGCGGCCGGCGTCTTCGCCGTTGATACGGAACTCGAAGGAGTGACCCTTCACGATTGGGTCGCCGTATTCCAGCTTGCCGCCCTCGGCCAGACGGAACTGCTCGCGAACTAGGTCTAGGCCGGTTACCTCTTCGGAGACCGGGTGCTCTACCTGAAGGCGGGTGTTTACCTCGAGGAACGAGATGGTGCCGTCCTGGGCAACCAGGAACTCACAGGTTCCGGCACCCTGGTAGCCAACCTCCTTGAGGATTGCCTTGGAAGACTCGTAAAGACGCTTGATCTGGTCTTCGGTGAGGAATGGGGCCGGAGCCTCTTCAACCAGCTTCTGGTGGCGACGCTGCAGCGAGCAGTCGCGGGTGGAAACCACCACAACGTTGCCGTAGGCATCGGCCAGGCACTGAGTCTCAACGTGACGTGGCTTCTCCAGGTACTTCTCAACGAAGCACTCGCCGCGACCGAAGGCTGCGATGGCCTCGCGGGTGGCGCTCTCGAATAGCTCGGCTACCTCGTCCTTGTTGTAGGCAACCTTGATACCGCGGCCACCGCCACCATAGGCGGCCTTGATGGCAACCGGCACACCGTGCTGGGCCACGAAGTCTAGGACCTCAGCGGCATCCTTCACAGGGTTTAGGGTTCCGGCGGCCAGCGGTGCGCCAACCTTCTCGGCTACGTGACGGGCCGAAACTTTGTCGCCCAGCATCTCAATCGCCTTAGGCGATGGGCCAATCCAAATGAGGCCGGCAGCGATAACCGCGCGGGCAAAGTCGGCGTTTTCGGCAAGGAAGCCGTAGCCAGGGTGAACGGCGTCGGCGCCGCTCTGGGCGGCAACAGCCAAAATCTTTTCGATGACCAGGTAGGTCTCGGCGCTTGACTTGCCGTCTAGCGCGTAGGCCTCGTCGGCCATCTTCGAGTGCAGGGCATCGCGGTCTTGGTCGGCGTAAACAGCCACGCTTGCAATGCCAGAGTCCTTTGCTGCGCGAATGATGCGAACCGCGATTTCGCCGCGGTTGGCAACCAGGACCTTGGTGATTTTCTTTGCAGAATTCATAGGTAATAGCCTACCCAGCGGCAGCCTAAATGGGCCGGCAATCCCGCCTAATCAGGGCAATTAATGGTTGCGAAATGATTACTTATTCCAGAGCGAGTGGTACTCGCCGCCCAGTTCGATGACCAGTTCACGCAGCACCGGAAGGCTGAGTCCAACCACGGTGTGGGGGTCACCCTCGATGCGGCTGACAAAGGCTCCACCCAGACCATCGATGGTGAAGGCTCCGGCCACCTTCAGCGGTTCGCCGGTTGCCACGTAGGCCTCAATCTCGGTGTCGCTGAGGTTGGCAAAGTGCACCACCGAGTGGCTGGCGCGGCCGATGGCCCGCGGGTTGGCTGGGTCTCGGTTGTCAATCAGCCAGTGACCAGAGAAGAGTTTGCCGCTGCGGCCACGCAGGTTCTTCCAGCGGGCGAGGGCCACCTCGGGGTGATGGGGCTTTCCCAGCGATTCGCCCTCAAACTCCAGCGAGGAATCGCAGCCAAGCACAAAGTTGCCGGCGGCCTCAGGGCGGTTCAAGACCGCTTCGGCCTTGGCGCGGGCCAGCAGGGTCACCATGTCATCGGTGTTCTTGATGAGACCGGCCGCCGTGGCAACCGCCGTAACCTCGTCTTCGTCCACCATCGGTGGGATTGTGACGGGTTCGATGCCGCCATTGCGCAGCAAGACCAGACGAGCGGGAGAGGTGGAAGCCAAAACGAGGTGTGCCATGTCTCTAGGGTATGGAACACTTAGTAGGTGGACAAATCAATCAACTGGACCGGTCAGCAACTTACTCTTCGAATCGAAAAGGTTGCTCATGGCGGCATCTTTGTGGCCCGCCACGAGGGCAGGGTGGTGTTTGTCTCGCACGTTTTGCCTGGCGAACTGGTGAAGGCAGTGGTCTTCGAGGACCGCGGCGGTTCGTTCTGCCGCGCCGAGCCAATGGAGATTCTGGAGCCTTCGGAGGACCGCGTTCCTCATTTCTGGAAGGAAGCCGAGGAGGGCAAGGCCGGTGGCGCCGAGTTTGGTCACATCAAGTTGGCTCGCCAGCGCGAGCTGAAGGCCGACGTCATCGAAGAATCTTTGGAGCGCATGTCCGGCATCAAGCTGCGCCCAGTGGTTGAGGCTGTTGAGGGCGACGACGAGGCCAATGGCCTGGGTTACCGCACCCGCGTTCAGCTGCACGTAGACCAGTCGGGCGAGCCAGGCCCATACCGCGAGCGCAGCCACGAGGTTGTTCCGGTTAGGAAGTTGCCGCTGGCCGTAGAAGAAATCAACGACATGGGTCTGCACCTGCGCAACTGGCAGGACGTATCCAAGATCGAAATTGCCGCCTCCAGCTCCGGTCAGCTGCAGTACATGGTGGACAAGAAGCTCAAGGGCGATGCTCGCCTAATCGAGCGCGTTGCCAACCGCACCTTCCGTATTTCGGGTGGTGGCTTCTGGCAGGTCCACAAGGGTGGCGCCAAGGTGCTCACCGATTGCGTGAACGAGATGGTTGCCGAGGTTGGAATCGACCTGAACGCGCCAAATCTAGACCTCTACGGCGGTGTTGGCCTGTTTGCTGGCGCACTGGCTGCCCGCTTCGCCAACCGCCTAAAGATCACCACGGTGGAGTCTGTAAAGGGCGCCACCGAAGACGCCAAGCTAAACCTGGCAGACCTACCTGCAGTGCGTGCGGTTTTGGCTCCGGTAGAGCGATTCGTTGCCGAGCAGGTATCCGAGGCAAAGGCTGGCCGCGTTGACTACACCGAGGCCACCGTGGTTATCGATCCACCGCGCGCCGGTGCCGGTGCCAAGGTGATCAAGGCGCTAACCACCATGGCCCCAAAGCACATCGTTTACGTTGCCTGCGACCCAGTTGCCCTGGCTCGAGACCTCAAGCAGTTGCTTGCCGAGGGCTACGAACTTAAGAAGCTTCGCGCTTTTGACCTTTTCCCACATACCCACCACGTGGAAGCAGTAGCCTCTTTGGTACGAACCAAATAGGTTCGTAGAAGGCAACAAAATTGAGCAACGCATCGGGTTCAATCTGGCTGGCACCGCGTCCAACCACTTTTGCTGCCCGGCGCGTAGATCAGCTTTTGGGCCGAGGTTATTCGCTGCTCATGCTGCTCTCGGCAGCCGAGATGACAATCAATGCCATGGAGCAATCCGCCTATCTAAAAGCGGCATTCTTCTGGCCCAGCCTGGTTGCGGTCCTCGGTAGCATCGCGGGCATGGCCATCAGCCACTGGTTCTTCACCGGTAGCCACATCTGGTACGTGCTGCATCTGCTTACCGTTGCCGCCACTCTCATTCTCTGGCCCTATCAAATAGCTAGCCTGCACGCGCTGCCGCAGGACTACACGCCTTGGGTTTGGTGGACGCTGGGTACCGCGGTTCTATCCGGCGGCATGGGCCTCACCCGTTCGCTCGGCAGCGTTTCCATCGTGGCCGTACCCATTTACTTTGGAATCCTGCGACTGAGTGCCTTCGGTGGCCATGCTCCCATGATGCGCATGGTCCAGGACGTGATTTACACCATGCTGTTCGCAGCCACCATGTCAACCGTTGTTGCTTTCCTGCGGTTTACCGCAAAAGACCGCGACCAGGCTGGGGAAGAGGCCCAGCTATTGGCCGCCAAGGATGCTGCTACCGATGCCGTGGAGCGCGAGCGACTTCGTCTAGGTTCAATCGTGCACAACCAGGTGCTTTCCGCACTTGCCCTTGCCGTAGACGCGCACTCGCCCCAGCAGCGAGAAGCCGCAGTGGATGCAGCCAAGGCCGCCATTCACCGACTCACCGAGTATCCAAGTGAGCTAGACAACATGGACGGCAGTGTTTCGGTGCCGGCGCTATTCACCGCCCTTCGCGATCTGATTGCTCGCCAGGCTCCGGATATTGAGGTCACCAGCAAGATTCAGGGAGACCTCCAGGTACCCAACGATGTTTCGGTGGCAATTACCGAGGCCACACTTCAGGCAATCAGCAACTCGTTGATTCACGCCGGAGGGCCACAGGTAGACCGCGAGGTTAAGCTGCGCGCCACAGCTGATGAGGTCAAGGTTGTTATCGCCGATGAGGGCAAGGGATTCCGTCCGGGCCGGGTGCCAAAAAGCAGGCTTGGCATCCGAATAATGATTTATCGCCGTATGGAATCGGTTCGAGGCAGCGCCCACATCGACTCGCATCCGGGTGATGGCTGTCGCGTGATTTTGGAGTGGTCGCCAAATGCCTAGTTATCTCAAGTGGGCCCTGATCATCCTCGGGCTGTTGTTTGCCACCAACCACCTGGTTTTGGGTGTGATGTGGCTCAACACCTATACGGCCTGGCAACCAGTAGTTATTGCCTTTTTGCTCTACATCGTTTCGGTTTTGGCCAGCTTGCTGTACACCACTCAACTGGCGCTGCCGCGCTGGCAGGCCTGGGCCAACCTAGCCATTTCGGTGGCCGTTCCGCTGCTGGTCCTCAGCGTTTTCCCAATCGCCGAGGCATCGCCAAACGGTACCTACCAAACCTGGTTTGTTGCCGGCATCAGCACGCTGCTCGCCATCACAGCCATTCGTGGCAGCGCATTCATTGCATGGGCGGGAATCGCTGCATTGTTTGTTGAAATAATCGCCTGGGGAGGTCCTCGCCAGATCACAACGGTGGGGTTGGTTGGTGCAGTCATGCTGGTGGGCGCGGCCCACGCGTTGGGTGCCGGCCTTCAAAAAATTGGCCAGCAGGCCGAGCAGTACCGTGCCCAGGCCAATGCTGCCTCGCAGCGCACTGCCCGCATCACCTTTGGCCGTGCCGAACGCGACCGCCTGCTGCAGAGCACGTTGCTCACCGGCTTGCCGTTGCTGGAGCGAATCGTCAGCCAGGACGGGAAGCTCACCGATGAAGACCGCGCTGAGGCATTGCTGCTGAATGCTCGACTGCGCGATGAGATCCAAGGTCAGTCTTTGCTAAGCGATGGCGTGCGAGTTGCCGCCCGCGACGCCCGCAAGCGCAACATCGTTGTGAACCTCTTGGATGAGGGCGGCCTAATTAATGCCACTCCAGAGCAGATCGAAGATATTCAGACCACCATTGCCCAGAGCATCAGGGGTGTGGTTGCCGGCACCATCACAGTGCGTGCCCCGCGCGGTGAAGACTACATGGTGAGCATCACAGCCACCAGGCCCGAGGCTGCCGGCCCAGACCTTTGGTTGCGCCTGCCCTAAAGACCTGTGCTGTCCTAGAGGCCCGTGTTGTCTTAGAGACTCAGTGCGTAGCGCAGGGTGTCCAAGGTTAGCCCGCCCAGATTTAGTGCCTTCTTGTGCCAGGCCTTGATGTCAAAGTTTGCCCCGGCGGCAACGGCAGCCTCGTCGCGCAGCTGCTCCCAGATGCGCTGGCCAACCTTGTAGCTTGGAGCCTGGCCTGGCCAACCAAAGTAGCGGTTCACCTCAAACTTCACGAACTCTGGGCTCATGTTCACGTTCTGGCTCATGAAATTGTAGGCGTAGTCGAAATCCCAGCTGCCGGTGCCATCCAGGCGTGGCTTGCCCAGGTGCACACCGATGTCCAGCACCACACGGGCGGCTCGCATTCGCTGTCCGTCAAGCATGCCAAGGCGGTCGCCCGGGTCATCCAGGAAGCCCAGGTCTGCCATTAGGCGCTCGGCATAGAGGGCCCAGCCCTCGCCATGGCCGCTGGTCCAGGATGCCAGGCGACGCCAGGAGTTGAGCTCATCGCGGTTGTAGGTCTGCTGCGCCACCTGAAGGTGGTGGCCGGGAACGCCCTCGTGATAAACGGTGGTGGTTTCGCGCCAGGTGTCGAATTCGGTGACACCGGCAGGCACGCTCCACCACATGCGACCCGGACGGCTGAAGTCGTCGCTAGGGCCGGTGTAGTAGATGCCGCCGGTTTGGGTTGGTGCAATCATGCACTCCAGCTGGCGAAGTGGTTCTGCGATATCGAAGTGGGTCTTGCCCAGTTCCTCGATGGCGCGGTCGCTCAGTTGCTGCATCCAGGTGCGCAGGGCATCGGTGCCATGTAGCTTGCGGCTTGGGTCGGAATCCAGGTGGGCAATCGCCTCAAGAAGGGTTGCGCCCGGCTTGATCTGCTGGGCAACCGCCTCTTGCTCTGCGGTCACTCTGGCCAACTCTTGAATGCCCCACTCATAGGTTTCATCCAGGTCTAGCTTGGAACCCACAAAAGCCTCGCTCAGCAGTGCGTAACGCTCGCGCCCGATGGCGTCATCCAGGCGAGCTGCCGGCAGTAGTTCGCCGGCTAGGAAATCACCCAGCACCTTGTAACCAGCGGTGGCCACCTCGGCAGCATCCGCCAACTCGGCCAGCAGCGCCTCAGAAAGCTGCCCTGCCTCGGACTTGGCATCGCGGGCAAACTCGATGAAGAAGCCTTCGGCGGCGGTGATTTCGGCAACCTGATCGATTACCTCAAGAGCCTGGCGACGAGCCGGAGTGTCGGCGGCGGTAATGCCGGCGCGCAGGCACTCGATGTAGCCGGCGACGGCGGCTGGAACGGCACGCATGCGCTTTGCCAGGTTCTGCCAGTCGGCTTCGGTGGTGGTGGGGGAGATGTCGAAGACCTCACGAATGCCCTGGGCGGGGGAGGCAATCACATTGAGGTCGCAGCGCCAAAGGTTGGCCTCGAAGGTCTTGATCTCTAATTCGAGGGTGTTGCGCAGGGCTGCCAGGGTCACCAAATCGGTGTCGTCAGCGGGCTGGGCTGCGGCCAATTCGGCAAGCACCGATTTGGCGTGGGCGGCACTTTCGGCGTGCGACTGCGGTGTTTCGTCATCTAGCTGATCGGCGCCGTAGGGACGGCCGATGTAGGTGGCAAAACTTGGGCTCTGCTGGGCCATCCAATCTAGGTGACGGTCTGCAATTTGATCGATGGCCGAAGATTGGCGCGGCATGCGGCTCCAGGTTTTTTAGTTGAGCCCGCGACGATAGCTGGCCTGCCACTGACCGTGACCAGGCACAACCGAACCGCGCAGGGTGTTGATGTTTTGGTGCCAGCTTGACGCCGGCGAGGCGGCTCGGCTGGACTTGGCCTGCTGGGCCGCGGAGGCAGCCGCCGCAGCCTGAAGCACCGAAACCACCACTGCGAGTTCTTCCGCGGTGGGATTGCCAGCGACCACCTTCAGGTGTTCGGTTGGATCAATCGGCTTCGTCATCGGTGCTTTCTTGGCGGGCTGGGGATTGGTTTGCGTTTGTTGGCGCGGGTTTACAGCGGAATGTTGCCGTGCTTCTTTGGCGGCACGTTGGCGCGCTTGGTGCGAAGTGCACGAAGAGCCTTGACCACTGCGGCACGGGTGGCCGAAGGCTCGATGATGCCGTCTAGCTCACCGCGCTCGGCGGCCAAGAATGGGCTGGCAACGTTGTAGGTGTACTCGGCGGCAAGCTGGGCACGAACTGCTGCCACGTCGGCTCCAGACGCCTCTGCTTCCTTGATCTTGTCGCGGAAGAGAATGTTGACTGCACCCTGGCCACCCATAACCGCAATTTCGGCGGTTGGCCAAGCCAGGTTGATGTCGGCTCCAAGCTGCTTGGAACCCATCACGATGTAGGCGCCTCCGTAAGCCTTGCGGGTGATTACGGTTACCAGTGGCACGGTTGCCTCGGCGTAGGCGTAAAGCAACTTGGCTCCACGGCGAATCACGCCGGCCCACTCCTGGTCGGTGCCAGGTAGGTACCCAGGTACGTCCACCAGGGTGAGGATTGGAATGCTGAAGGCATCGCAGAAACGCATGAATCGGGCAGCCTTTTCGCCAGCCTCGATGTTCAGGGTTCCCGCCATCTGCTGTGGCTGGTTGGCAATCACACCAACGCTGCGGCCATCGATGCGAGCGAAGCCCACGATGATGTTTGGTGCGTAAAGTGGCTGCACCTCGAGGAATTCGCCATCGTCCACCAAAGACTCGATGATGGTGACCATGTTGTATGGCTGGTTTGGCGAGTCGGGGATGATGGTGTCCAGTACGCGGTCTGCATCGGTCACCGATAGGTCTTCGGCCGCGGCAAATACCGGAGCCTCAGCCAGGTTGTTGGCCGGCAGGTAGCTCAGCAGCGAACGCGCGTAGTCGATGGCATCGTCTTCATCGGAGGCCAGGTAGTGAGCCACACCAGAGGTCTTGTTGTGGGTTAGGGCGCCACCAAGCTCCTCCATGCCAACGTCTTCGCCGGTAACGGTCTTGATGACGTCTGGGCCGGTGACAAACATGTTGGAGGTCTTGTCCACCATGATCACGAAGTCGGTTAGGGCAGGCGAGTAAACGGCACCACCG
>Ga0228703_1002147_pt1 | contig 11320 bp, 8 predicted proteins | sample McNCre217_Aug_MG_3_FD_178020 | JGI IMG/M metagenome (GOLD analysis project Ga0228703, IMG submission 178020) | Freshwater microbial communities from McNutts Creek, Athens, Georgia, United States - 29-17_Aug_MG | ecosystem: Environmental > Aquatic > Freshwater > Creek | place: USA: Georgia... | reverse complement strand
TTCTTTGGAACCATGTGTCTCTCTGAGCCACAGGCTGGATCTTCCCTGGCGGATATCCGCACTCGGGCAGAGCTGCAAGCAGATGGCACGTACAGACTCTTTGGCAACAAGATGTGGATCTCGGGCGGTGAGCACGAAGTCAGCGAGAACATCGTGCACTTGGTGCTGGCCAAAATTCCAGGCCCCGACGGAAAACTGCAGCCAGGCGTCAAGGGTATTTCGCTGTTCCTGGTGCCGCGCAGTCTGCTCAATGAGCAGGGTGAGGTGAATGAGCGGAACGATGTGGTGCTCGCAGGACTGAACCACAAGATGGGTTACCGCGGATTGCCCAACTGCTTGCTGAACTTCGGGGAGGGCAAGCACAAGCCAGGCGGTGCATCAGGCGCCGTGGGCTGGTTAATCGGCGAGGCCGGCAAAGGCCTGGCATGCATGTTCAAGATGATGAACGAAGCCCGCATTGCCGTTGGGTTGAGCGCTGCCGCTTTGGGTTGCACAGGCTATCTGCATTCCCTGGACTACGCGCGCAATCGCCCGCAAGGTCGTCTGCCTTCTGGAAAAAAACCCGATGAGCCGATGATTCCCATCGTCGAACATTCTGACGTCCGTCGCATGCTGTTGGCTCAAAAGGCTTATGCGGAGGGCGGTATGGCACTGTGCCTCTATAGCGCAAAGCTGATTGACGAGCAAATCACCGCTACCGAGGAAAAGGACAGAGTTCGCGCAGAACAGCTACTTGATTTGCTGACTCCGGTCACCAAGAGTTGGCCATCGGAATGGTGCTTGCACGCCAACGACCTGGCGATCCAGATCCATGGAGGCTATGGGTACACCCGCGAATACAACGTTGAGCAGTTCTACCGAGACAACCGTCTCAATCCCATTCACGAGGGCACCTTTGGCATCCAAGCCATTGACTTGGTCGGGCGCAAGCTGCGCCTGCACGACGGGCAGTCGTTGCGCGACCTGGACCAGCTGATTCAGGTCACGATTCGACAAGCTCGGTTGCAAGATTCACTCAAGGCTGATGCGGCAATGCTCGCAGAGGCTTGGGACCATGTCATGAAAGCGGGCGAAGGCATGTTGAGCATTGAGGATCTGTCGACTCGACTGGCCAATGCGAGCCCTTTTCTGCAGGCATTTGGTCACGCCGTCCTGGGCTGGATTTGGCTCGAACAAGCCCTTTCAGCTGCACGGAGCTTACCTATCGCAGCGGACGATGAAAGTCGAAATTTCTACCGCGGCAAATTGCAGACGTGTGCCTATTTCATGCGTTGGGAACTGCCGCGCATTCCCGCATGGTTGCAAGTGGTCGAAACGGTTGATCGTTCGTGCCTCGACATGCGAGATGAATGGTTCTAAGGACAGGCAAAACTGCTCATTGGAGACTACACGTGGAATTCATATTAATCACACTGCTCAACAGCCTCAGCTATGGCTTGCTGTTGTTCATGATGTCTTCGGGTCTGACCCTGATCTTCAGCATGATGGGTGTGCTCAACTTTGCACACGCCAGTTTTTACATGCTGGGCGCCTATTTCGCCTATGCAATCAGCGCTCAAACGGGGTTCTGGGTGGCATTGGTAGTGGCGCCCGTGCTGGTGGGGGTGGTTGGCGCCCTCATTGAGCGCTATGGCCTTCGAGCGGTGCACAAGTACGGCCATGTGGCTGAACTGCTCTACACCTTTGGCATGGCCTATCTGATTCTCGAAGGGGTCCAACTCATCTGGGGGCGCTCGGCAGTGCCTTATGCCATACCGGCAGAGCTCGATGGGCCTTTGTTCACGTTGTTCACAACGTCTTTTCCGAAATACCGGGCATTCATGATGGGGGTGGCGATATTGATGCTTGCATCAATCTACCTTCTGCTCACCAAAACACGTGTGGGTATGGTGATCCAGGCCGCCTTGACCCATCCCATGATGGTGGAGTCACTTGGGCACAACGTGCCGCGTGTTTTCATGCTCGTGTTTGGAGGTGGCTGTGCACTCGCAGGCCTAGCTGGAGTTGTGGGTGGCAATGCATTCGTGACCGAGCCTGGCATGGCCGCTACGGTTGGCAGTGTGATTTTCGTGGTCGTGGTGGTTGGCGGGATGGGATCTCTGCTCGGTGCGCTTTTGGCCTCCTTGATCATCGGCGTTGTTCAAACCTTTGCGGTAGCGATCGATTACTCGCCAGTTCACATGCTCAAAGCAGTTGGATTTAACTACGGCCCCAATTCGTTCGGCTACGGGTTCCTGGATGTGACCGTGGCACAAGTGGCACCCATCCTTCCATATGCACTGCTGGTTCTTGTGTTGATCTTGCGTCCGCGTGGATTGCTTGGAAAGAGGGAGGGTTGAAGTATGCAAATGAAAAATATTCAAACCACTCAAGGTTCCGAGATGTCCATCTCTCGCTTTACGCTTATTTGGGTTGCATTTATGGGGCTGCTTATTGCTGCGCCGATCGCATTCCCATCAGCTACCGCCGTGGCGCTCATGTCGCAAATGGGAACAGCCATGATCTTTGGTTTGTCATACAACATGCTTCTCGGTCAAGGTGGCATGCTGTCTTTTGGGCATGCAGTGTTCTCTGGGCTCGGTGGATTCATGGCAGTACATGCGATGAACCATGCCGGCGCAGGAAACCTTTGGCTGCCGTTGCCTTTGGTTCCGCTGGTTGGTGGCATGACCGGTATGGCATTCGCTGTGCTCATCGGGTACGTCATAACTCGAAAGTCCGGCACGACCTTCGCAATGATCACGTTGGGGATTGGCGAGATGATTTTTGCCAGTTCGCTGATGTATCCCGGTTTCTTCGGGGGAGAAGGTGGGGTTTCGACAAACCGGGTGTATGGAGTGAAGATTTTCGGCCTGAATTTTGGCTCCCAACTCCAGGTCTACGGACTGATTTCTGTATGGTTGTTTCTCTGCACTGCGGCGATTTACTGGTTCACCACTACTCCCCTGGGGCGAATCATCAACGCTGTACGCGACAACGACGAGAGAACGGCATTCATAGGCTTCGATCCGAAACTTGCCCGGTATTTCACGCTGATCGTATCTGGCTTTTTTGCGGGAATTTCCGGCGCGCTGAGCGTGATCAACTTCGAAATTGCCTCGGCCGAAAACCTGAGCGCAGGTCGCTCAGGAGCTGTGCTTCTATTCACATTCATTGGGGGCGTAAGCAGCTTCATCGGTCCGATGGTAGGCGCTGTCGTGGGGGTGTTAATGACGGTGCTGCTCTCGGACTTTACGCCCGCATGGCACATGTACTTGGGGTTGCTGTTTGTGTTGGTTGTCGTGTACGCCCCAGGAGGACTTACCAGCCTGCATCACCCCCTGTTGAACCTACTTCGTCATGGCCTAAGCCCGAGAAATATCCCCAAATTTGTTTTGACCATTCTCAGCGCTTTGGTTGCTTTCTTCGGCACCGTATGTCTGCTTGAATTGCTCTACCAGAGAGTCTCACCAGCAGCAGTTGAATTGGTTGTGCTTGGTCTGAAATTGGACCCAGAGCAGTCCATCACCTGGTGGTTCGTACTGCTGAGCATGGTCATCGGTGTCACAACGCTTAAGCCATGCCTGCGCTGGGTGGTTAAGGTCGAGAGCAAACAACGGACAAGCCCAACAGCCTTCCAAGAAGGGGGTTCGGCATGAGTACGCTGGCACTTGAACTCAAAGATGTGCGTAAGAGCTTTGGCGCAGCCGAGATCATTCGAGGCTCGAAACTGCAAGTTCCCAAAGGCGAGCGTTTTGCTGTCATAGGACCCAACGGCGCAGGCAAGTCAACCTTGTTCAACCTGATTTCGGGACGCTTCGGTGTTTCTTCTGGCGAGATCATCCTCAACGGGCATCGGATCGATTCACTCTTGCCTCAGGAAATCAATCGTCTGGGTCTGGCGCGTAGCTTTCAGATAACGAATATCTTCAACAAACTGTCGGTCTATGAAAACCTGCAGTGCGCTGTTCTTTGGTCGCAAGGGTATCGATATTCAATTTTCAGGCGATTGAGTCAACTTCAGTCCGTCAATGAGCGAGCTCAAGAAGTTCTGGAACTCATAGGCCTGCAGGATCGCCGTAATGTCAAGGCGGGACTGCTGACCTACGCAGAGCAGCGAGCCCTGGAAATTGGTATCACGGTTGCTGGAAACGCTGAAGTCATTCTCTTGGATGAGCCGACTGCTGGCATGAGTCGTTCTGAAAGTGATGCTGCTATCGAATTGATCCGAAAAGTCACGCAAGGCAAAACGCTGCTGATGGTCGAGCACGATTTGAGCGTGGTTTTTGGGTTGGCGGACAAGATTGCTGTTGTCGTCTACGGTCAAGTCATTGCGTGCGATACGCCGGAAAAGATTCGCGCAAATGTGCAAGTGCAGGAAGCCTATCTTGGCGGACATGCAGAAGCTGAGGTGCAGTGATGGAATTACTCAAAATTTCAGGCCTTCATGCCTACTACGAAAAGAGCCACGTACTCCACGGCGTCAACATGCAAATCGGCAAAGGGGAGATCGTCAGTCTGCTTGGGAGAAACGGCGTAGGACGCTCAACCACCGTCAAATCGGTGATGGGACATGTGGACATCACCGGATCAATCAAGTTCAAAGGCCAGGAGCTGGTGGGACTAAAGCCGTATGAGATCGCTCATCGCGGTTTGGGTTATGTCCCTGAGAACAGAGATGTTTTCCCCACGCTCACCGTCGAGCAAAACCTCATGCTTGGGGAAAAGCGCGGGCATCAATCACGGTGGTCAATCGACGACATGTACGTCATGTTCCCGCGTCTGAAGGAGCGTCGCCATACCCCTGCCGGCGTGATGTCAGGCGGCGAGCAGCAAATGCTCACCTTATGCAGAACGCTCATGGGAGATCCGGACCTGATCATGATTGACGAACCAACAGAAGGCCTGGCTCCCAAGATCGTGGATCAGGTAGCCCAGTATCTCAATGAACTAAAAAACCGAGGCATCTCCGTCCTCCTGGTCGAGCAAAAACTGACCATTGCATTGGAAATTTCTCAGCGCCTGTATGTGATGGGTCATGGAGCCATCGTATTTGAAGGCTCACCAGATCATTTGCGCCATGCCGCTGACATCCGCAAGGAATGGCTAGAGGTTTGACATACCCATCGAACGTCGGGTTTCTTTCATGACGTTCACTTTTTAACCAACCACCAGGAGACAATATGAAATTCTCATTCCATAAAAAAATAACGGCAATTGCTTTCGCTGCAGCCGCTCTTGCTCCCGCAGCGCAGGCAGAGAACGTCCGAATTGCTGTTATTGATCCGCTGTCCGGTGCCTTTGCCGCGCTAGGCGAGAACCAGCTCAAGAGCTGGCAGTATCTTGCTGAAGTGGCCAACAAAGGAAAATGGGCGGGCGAGCACACCCTCGAATTCGTTGGCTTTGACAACAAAGCCGGCGTTCAGGACAGCCTGAGCCAGCTCAAGCGCGCGATCGAGCAAGGTTATCGCTACGTCGCCGAGGCTAATGGCTCAGGGGTGGCTTTTGCACTGATCGACGCCATCAATAAGCACAATGAACGCAATCCAGGCAAGGAAGTTCTATTCCTCAACCATGGTGCCATTGACCCCGAACTTACCAACGGAAAGTGCAGCTTCTGGCACTTCAGTTTTGACTCCAACGTAGACATGAAGATGCAGGGCTTGGTCAACGTCATGGCTGGTAATCAAAACGTCAAGAAGGTCTACATCATTGGACAGAACTACGCTTTCGGCCGTTCCGTCAGCAAGGCAGCCAAGGAGATGCTGGCACAAAAGCGCCCTGATGTTCAGGTTGTGGGTGACGATCTTCACCCGATTGGTGAAGTCAAGGATTTCGCTCCCTACATTGCCAAAATCAAGTCTTCAGGCGCCGACAGTGTGATCACAGGCAATTGGGGTGCAGATCTTTCTTTGTTGATCAAAGCAGCCAAGGATGCTGGTCTGAATGTGAACTTCTATACCTACTACGCTATTTTGAAGGGTGCACCGACGGCTATGGGGGCCAGCGGTCTGGATCGCGTCAAATTCGTTGGCGTCTGGAATCCGAACAACGAGAAGTTCCTGGGCAAGGACATCGTCGATGGATTCAAGAAGAAGTACAACGACGACTTCACCTGGATGCAGGCGCACTCGGCGGTAACCATGTTCAGCAAGGCCATCAAAGAGGCCAAGTCCACTGAGCCCTTGAAGGTGGCTTACGCGCTGGAGAACATGACCGCACAAAGCCTCAATGGCGAAGTACAGATGCGCGCCACCGATCACCAGCTTCAACAGCCGTTGTACATCGCGACCTGGTCGAAGGTCAACGGCAAAGACGTAAAGATCGAACAGGAAGGCACGGGCTTTGGCTGGAAAACCGACAAGGTCATTCCCGCTTATGAAGCCGCTCAGCCGACAAGCTGCAAGATGATTCGTCCCGCCCGTTAATCGAGGTAAGTGACGACGCAGGGCAGCATTGACTGCCCTGCAGCCTTGCCTTTCTTCTTTCTTTACTCAAGATGACGACCACGCAGTTCCCCCGTCCCTGGCTGAAGATTCATCCCAAAGTTGCGCACGGCGAGGGAAGCTTCAAGCCTCGCTTTGATGACACCCTCTCATTGTTTCGTAACGCTGTTGCGGTTTCTTCTGATAAGGCAGCGATTCATTACTTCGACAGCACCCTGACTTATGCTCAAGTTGACCAGTTGTCGAGCGCTTTTGCCAGTGAGCTAATCCGATTAGGGGTGAAGGCTGGCGATCGTGTGGCGCTTTACATGCAAAACATCCCGCAATATGTAATTTGCCTTGTGGGTGCATGGAAAGCCGAGGCAATGGGCGTGAGCATCAACCCAATGAACCGAACTCGAGAGCTGAAACTGCTTCTCGAAGACAGCGGGGCTAGGGTGTTGGTGATGCAAAGAGACCTCTATCAAGATGTCGCCAAGTCAGTTCTCCAAGATATACCGAACGTGACGCCAATTACCACTAGTGTTAGGGAGTTTCAGAGCAGAAACGATCCTCGGCTGATCGACGGAGAAGATATTCCTGCCTTTGAGGGCATCCTTGATTTGTCTACGCTGCTTGCACAACCGGTCGCGTGCGAGGACTTGCGCGGATCGGCCTCGGCCGATCAGCCGGCGATGATTGTCTACACCTCGGGCACAACTGGCGTACCCAAAGGGGCCATCATCACTCACGCCAACATGGCCATCGACGCTGAACTCTGGCGAGCATGGGTAGATGTGCGTGACGGAGCGCCAATTTTGGCCATTGCTCCACTATTTCATATCACAGGCTTGGTGGGCCACATCGGATTTGCATTTTCTGCAGCGTCACCGCTCATCCTCTCCTTGCGCTTCCACCCGGAAGTTGTCGCGGATGCGGCCCATGAATACAAAGCCGAGTTTGTGGTCGGAGCGATCACTGCATTCATTGCCATGATGAATCATCCAACCATCAAACCCTGCCAATTCAAGAGCCTCAAACGAATTTTCAGTGGGGGCGCACCAGTGCCCGCGGCTGTTGCGGCGGAATTTGCCAAAAAATTTGGTGTAGCTATCCGCAATTGCTATGGATTGACCGAGAGCAGTTCCCTTGCTGTGGGTGTCCCGCCTGCGTGCGATACCCCTACTGACGCTAATGGCGCATTCTCAATTGGGGTTCCAGTTTTCGACACGGATGTGTTCGTCGCTGGCGAATCTGGACAACCCCTGCCACTGGGGCAAGTCGGTGAAATCATGATGCGCGGCCCGCAAATTCTCCAGGGCTACTGGCAACGTTCCAAGGAAACGGGTGAAGCATTGACGAATGGTTTCTTGCACACCGGCGATGTCGGCTACATGGATGAGGCTGGCTGGCTCTACCTTGTCGATCGCAAGAAAGACATGATCAGCGCTTCAGGCTACAAAGTCTGGCCCAAGGAAGTCGAGGATGTTATCTATACCCATCCATCGATCAAAGAAGTGGCTGTTGTCGGCGTGCCTGATGGCTACCGCGGTGAAACAGTCAAGGCCGTTGTAAGTCTCAAGCCAGGCCAACATCTTGAAGCAGCGGAACTTATTGACTTTTGCAAAGAAAGAATGGCTGCTTACAAATATCCACGGCAAGTAGAGTTTGTTCAGGAGCTTCCCAAAACGCTCACCGGCAAGATTCTTCGCCGTGAACTGCGTCCAAACTGACTGAATTTATCGGTGAGTTTCTCAGTCAATCAGATTCATTATTGAAGTCAACTTTCATGAATAACCCCGTCAAATTTGAAAAGCTCGATGGCCTCGGACTGCTGTGCATCGACTCGCCTCCCGTCAATGCAATTTCTGCTGCTGTCACAGCGGGTTTGCAGCAGTCCATTGATCTCTTTGAAGCTGATCGTTCGCTTCAGGCCTTGGTGATCTACTGCGCAGGAAAAACCTTCGTGGCCGGTGGCGACATCAATGCATTTGATGACCATAACTTCAGCGCAGCCCCCTACAACAAAACACTTGCGCGCATAGAGAGTTTGGATCGCCCGGTTATTGCCGCATTGCATGGCCATGTGCTTGGCGGTGGCCTTGAGCTCGCCATGGCTTGCCATGCACGCGTCGCCACCCCCGGAACCCGCCTCGGCCTGCCTGAGATCAAGCTGGGCATCCTTCCCGGCTCTTTGGGTACACAGCGCCTGCCGCGACTGGTTCCCGTCAACGTTGCATTGGACATGATGCTCACGGGCAAACCTATTCCTGTAGACCAAGCCCTGGCGTTGGAATTAGTTGATGCCGTTGCAGAAGGGGAGTCATCCCGCCATGTGGGGGTGGCTCATGCAAAAGATCTGCTGCAACAAGGACGCCGTGGCCGTGTAACGAAAGATCTTCCCGTTCGTACAGGTGGCATAGAGTCCGACTATTTTGAAAAGATGCTCAACGAAGTAACGCGAAAGCAGCGGGCATATCCTGCTGCTCGCGCTATTGTTGAGAGCGTACAAGCAGGCTTGAACGGGACCTTCGAGTCAGGCGAGCAAACCGAAGCCCGACTTTTTGACGATTGCCGAAAGTCCAGGCAGTCCAAGGCGTTGCGTCATCTGTTCTTTGCCGAGAGAGAAGCTGCACGCATCCCCGGTCTTGATTCGCGCCACCCTCTGCGTGAGGTCCGCAGGGTGGGAATCATTGGTGCCGGCACGATGGGAGGCGGTATCGCGATGAATTTTGCCAATGTCGGCATCGACACGGTGATTTTGGAGGCCCAGGAAGCCGCACTCGAACGCGGATTGAACGCGGTGCGAAAAAACTATCAAAACACCGTCGACAAAGGCCGCTTGACGAAAGAGGCCATGGACCGCCGCATGCAATGCTTGACTGGCACTTTGAAATACGAAGATCTGGCGGACTGTGATTTGGTGATCGAGGCAGTCTTTGAGGACATGGCCCTCAAACGACAAATCATGAAAAAGCTGGGTGAAGTCTGCAAACCTGGTGCCATCATCGCTTCAAACACTTCAACGCTGGATGTGGACATCATCGCCGAGGCCAGCGGGCGTCCTGAAGATGTTGTTGGAACCCATTTCTTCAGTCCTGCCAACGTTATGCGGCTGTTGGAAGTGGTTCGAGGAGAGAAGACATCGCCGCAAGTGCTTTTGACGATCATGGACATTGCGCGTCGAATAGGTAAAACAGCTGTCGTGAGCGGTGTTTGCTATGGATTCATTGGCAATCGTATGGCCGAGCCATACATGCGGGAAAACGAATTCTTGTTGATGGAGGGTGCTTCTCCGGCCCAAATCGACTCGGCTGTTGAAGACATTTCCCGCGTTGGCATGGCTATGGGACCTTGCCGAATGCTCGACATGGCAGGCATTGACGTTGGTGCAAAAACCCTGATCGAACTGGGCAAAACGGGGGGGCTACCTGAAGATCCTAGCTATCGAGCAGTTTGCCAAACCCTTCACGCTGAAGGACGTGCCGGCCAGAAAACCGGCAGCGGCTACTACCGCTATGAAGGTCGCACGCCGGTGGCTGAGCCTGCCACCGAGGCAACTTGTATAGAACTGGCCAAGAAATACGAGATTGAGCGCCGTCAGAATATCCTTGCAGAAGAAATCGTCGAACGATTGATGCTTCCCATCATCAATGAAGCAGCCAAGATTCTTGAAGAGGGCATCGCCCTTAGACCTGGAGACATCGATGTGGTTTGGGTTGCTGGCTATGGCTTCCCCGACCACCAGGGCGGCCCACTTTGGATGGCCGATAACTGGGGTATTGCGCACGTTGTCGAACGCCTCGAATATTACGCTGCCAAAACGGGCAACAAGTATGGTTATTGGACGCCAGCGAAGTTGCTGAAAGACATTGCAGCAAAGAATGCTCGCATCAGCGACTGGTCGTTGCGAGCCTGATAAATCTTTTGCATTCTGAGCGTTCCATGTCTTACGAATACATCGAAGTCCGCGTCGAAGGCGGCAAGGTCGGCATCATCACCCTCAACCGGCCCAAGGCACTCAACGCCTTGAATGGTCCTTTGATGGACGAGCTGGGCGCGGCGCTCAAGGCCTTTGACGCCGACGAAGCGATTGGCTGCATGGTCATCACCGGCAGCGAGAAAGCCTTTGCCGCCGGCGCCGACATCGCCGCCATGGCCAAGTACAACTTCCACGAGGTCTACAAGCAAGACTTCATCACCCGCAACTGGGAAACCATCCGAACGATTCGCAAGCCCGTGATCGCGGCGGTGGCCGGCTTCGCCCTGGGCGGCGGCTGCGAACTGGCCATGATGTGCGACTTCATCATCGCCGCCGACAACGCCAAATTCGGCCAGCCCGAGATCAAGATCGGCATCATCCCCGGCGCCGGTGGCACGCAGCGCCTGCCGCGCGCCATTGGCAAATCCAAGGCCATGGACATGGTGCTCACGGCCCGCATGATGGACGCCACCGAAGCCGAGCTTTCGGGTCTGGTCAGTCGCGTGGTGCCGCTGGACAAGCTGATGGACGAAGCCCTGGGCGCCGCCTTGGTCATTTGCGGTATGGGCCAGTTGGCCGTCATGGCTGCCAAGGAAAGCGTGAACCGCGCCTTCGAAGGTGGTCTGTTGGATGGCGTGATGTTCGAGCGCCGCATCTTCCACGCGCTGTTCGCCACCGCCGACCAAAAGGAAGGCATGGACGCCTTCTTGGGCAAGCGCGCTCCCAATTTCGTTGGCTACTGAATCACTTCATGACCAACATCGCTGAGCGGTCGTTCGTTTCATGTCAGCGAACGACTGCATTTGGCGGCAGATTCAACCGGTCGATGCAACACACTAACCACCGCATAGGCGGAAGGAGTGTTGCAAATGAAACAGCGACGAAGGATTTACTACTCTGAGAGCCAGAGAGCGCTGATGTGGGAGCGCTGGAA
>Ga0228703_1002143_pt1 | contig 11340 bp, 12 predicted proteins | sample McNCre217_Aug_MG_3_FD_178020 | JGI IMG/M metagenome (GOLD analysis project Ga0228703, IMG submission 178020) | Freshwater microbial communities from McNutts Creek, Athens, Georgia, United States - 29-17_Aug_MG | ecosystem: Environmental > Aquatic > Freshwater > Creek | place: USA: Georgia... | reverse complement strand
TCGCACGCTTCACTACACGGAACACACCATTTAGATTGGTGTTCACCACATCTTCGAACTGCTCATCGCTCATGCGCATAAGCAGTGTGTCTTTGGTAATGCCAGCGTTTGCCACCAAAATGTCGACCGAGCCTAGTTTGGCTTCAATTTCCGCAAAGGCGGCATCCAGCGATGCTGAGTCTGTTACGTCTGCAACTACCGAAAGCGATCCGGCAGGTCCCTCTCCAGAACGCACAGTGACTGCGACTTTGTAGCCCTGCTTGATGAATTCCTCGGCGATCGCTCGCCCAATTCCGCGATTTCCACCGGTAACTAAAACAGTCTTATCAGTCATGCCTAGAAGTCTAGTGTTTGACTTAAAGTTGACTTAGAACCGAAACGGAGCCTAAGTGGCCGAAACCCAGAGCGTAACCAGCCTCGGCGTATCCCCCGAGGAAGAACGTCGTAGTCGAATGATTCGATATTCGATAGCGATGACTGTGCGCATGATTTGCATTGTTTTGGCAATTTTGGTGCAGGGCTGGTTGATGTGGGTGTGTTTCGCTCTGGCAATCGTTTTACCTTACTGGGCGGTTGTAATCGCAAATAGTCGTGGCGATGTAAAGCCACAAAACAAGGCAACTGCCGTAACTGCTCCAAAGTTAGCTATCACGGCTGACCAATTTAGAGAGACCAAGAGTTCAGGCAATGACCTTTAGTAAGTGCTCGAGAGCCAATTGTTCTGAGTCGGCGAAGTATTTGATTGATTGGGCAAATCCAATGATCCACTGCGGTGAACGCAAAAAAACTTGGGCTGCATGCGAAGAGCACAGAGACTTCCTTATCGATTTTGTAAAAGCACGAAATTTCTACCTAGCCGTTCGCGAGGTTGAATCGGTTGATCACTAAAGCAGATTTACGGCGTTGGTCAGGTTGGCTAGCACTGGTGGTGGTGTTTTCTATAGCTTGTGCCTGGCTTTCAAATTGGCAATTCTCGCGTCGAGAAGAAGCGCTTGCAGCAATCGCGCAAGTTGCCAAGAACTACGATGCACAACCGGTGAGCATTGACGACTTAGCAAAACTGAATTCATTTAATGTGCAGAATCAATGGCGTCCGGCGAAGATGGTTGGTCATTACCTGGTTGGCAATACCGTATTGGTGCGTAATCGCCCACTCGACGGTCAGCCTGGTTTTTTGGAGTTGATTCCTTTTCAGCTGACCGATGGTCGTCTGATTGCAATTGAACGCGGATGGATAGCGAGTGATTCAAATTACAATCCGCCAAAAAGTTTTCCACTGCCTAGCGCAGAACAACAAACCGTCGTCGCGCGGGTGCGTCCGGCCGAGCCGACTCTAGGTAGAAGCGCACCAGTCGGTCAGCTTGGAACAATCAACATTGAAGAGTTGGTGAAGTCTCAGGGCATCAAGGATCGAATATTCACTTCGATTTACGCTCGCGTAGCGACAGAACAGATTTCGGCTAATGAAAATCCAAAGCCTTTGGCTAAGCCGGAACTCGACGAAGGCAACCACCTGAGTTACGCGCTGCAGTGGATTATGTTCGCACTGATGGCTGTGGCCGCATTGATTTGGGGTGTTCGCAAGGAACGCGAAGCCAAGAGCTTAAGGCAATCAACCGCCCGTAAGCGAAAGACTATTGGTCAGGCTGATGCAGAGATTGAGGATTCCCTCACCTAAGGCACCTAGCTAAGTGAAATCAGTTCCGCGTAGCTGTCGTTCCAAAGGTCCTCATCGCCATCTGGCAGAATCAACACTCGTTCTGGGTTCAAGGCGAGTACTGCTCCTTCATCGTGGGACACCAGAACCACTGCCCCGGTGAAGGTCGCGAGGGCTCTTAGAATTTCTTCTCGACTAGCTGGATCTAGGTTGTTAGTCGGCTCGTCAAGTAATAAAACGTTTGCCGAAGACACCACAAGCGCGGCCAGCGCCAATCTAGTTTTTTCTCCACCACTGAGCACTCCGGCCGGCTTATCTACGTCGTCGCCGCTGAACAAAAACGAACCTAGGACTTTGCGGGCATCAGTGTCTGCTAAATGGGGAGCCGACATCTGCATGTTCTGGAGCACGGTCCTGTTTACATCGAGGGTTTCATGTTCCTGCGCGAAGTAGCCAACCTTTAGTCCGTGCCCTGGGATTATTTCGCCGGTGTCAGGTTTATCTATTCCAGCTAACATGCGCAGCAAGGTGGTTTTTCCGGCACCGTTCAAACCAATGACAACGACCTTGCTCCCCTTGTCGATTGCCAAATCTACCGCCGTAAATATTTCTTGCGAGCCGTAGCTTTTGCTCAGGTGCGTCGCCATCAGCGGAGTCTTTCCGCAAGGCGCAGGTTCAGGAAATTTAATACGAGCGACTTTGTCGCTTTCACGAACTTCATCAAGTGAGCCCAGTAACTTTTCTGCGCGTCGCACCATCTGTTGTGCCGCCGCTGCTTTGGAAGCCTTAGCTCCAAACTTTGCAGCTTGAAGTTGGAGTGCACCAGCCTTCTTTTCGGCGTTGGCTCGTTCGCGCTTTCGGCGTTCCTCGTCAGCCTCACGCTGTTTTAGGTAGTGCTTCCAACCCATGTTGTATACGTCGATCACCGAACGAATCGCATCAAGGTAAAAAACTCGGTTAACCGTTTCGCCAATAAGGTCGACGTCGTGGCTGATTACTATCAGACCGCCGGCATATGATTTCAAGAAATCTCTGAGCCAGACCACCGAATCTGCATCGAGGTGGTTAGTTGGTTCGTCAAGAATCATGGTTTCCGCATTGCTAAAAAGTATTCGAGCTAACTCGATGCGGCGACGCTGTCCACCGGAAAGAGTTTTTAGCGGTTGATCTAATACGCCACCCTTTAGTCCTAAGTTTCCGGCAATGGTTTCGGCTTGAGCTTCTGCCGCGTATCCACCAGCGGCTTGGAATTTTTCTTCAAGATTCGAGTACTTCTTCATCGCGGCTACATAAGTTGCCTCGTCGATGCTGCTCATGTCATGCGAAGCCTTTGCCATTTGAGCAGCCAAATCTCCTAGTCCTCGAGCGTTGAGAATTCGGTGTCTGGCCAGTTCTTCAGGATCTCCACTGCGAGGATCCTGAGGGAGGTAACCAATTTCGCCCCCGCGTTCAACGCGACCATGATCCGGTTGACCATCACCGGCGAGAATCTTGGTCAGTGTGGTTTTACCAGCACCGTTTCTACCGACCAGACCAATCTTGTCGCCCCTGGAGACTCTGAAGTTCACGTCCGACATGAGTACGCGCGCGCCAATGCGTATCTCGAGGTCGGTGACGGCAATCATATAAATGCTCCAAAAATTGGTTTTGCTTTTTGGTCGTCTGGCTAGTCCAGCCGCAAAACCCCTAGTCTACAATTGACTAAACCAACCGAATTGGAGTTTCAATGTCACTTACCCTTGTCGCCAAGCCGACCATTGTTGACCGCATTATCAAGCGCAGTCTGGCTGCAGACATCGCCTTGATCGTTGTTGGTGCAGCGCTCACCGCTGTGGCAGCTCAGATTTCGATTCCTGCGTATCCGGTTCCGTTCACACTCCAGACTTTGGTTGTTTTACTGGTTGGCGCAACTCTAGGATCACGCCGCGGATTGCTCTCACTAGGCCTTTACGCACTAGCCGGACTAGCTGGCATTCCAGTGTTTGCTCCAAAATCAGATGGTAGCCACGTTGTAGGTTTGGCAGCTTTTGTTGGCCCAACCGCTGGCTTCATCTTCGGATTCATCGTTGCCGCGTTTTTGGTTGGCCTATTGGCTGAGCGCAAGTGGAGCTCAAACGTGTTGAAGACTTTTGTGGCTTTTGTGGTCGGCTCTGCAGTCATCTACCTAATTGGTGTTCCAATGCTTGCTAGTGCTGCATTCAAGGGTGATTTGACCGCTGCCATCACCTTCATGGTGCCATTTATGGTTTGGGATGTTGTTAAGGCCGTAATCGCCGCTGGACTACTTCCAGGAGCCTGGTTGCTTGTGAAGAAGACACAGGGATAATTTTCAATAAAAAAATGCACCTCCAGTTGGAGGTGCATTTTTTTGACTAAATCGCGAATCCGATGGCACGCATTTGTTCTTTGCCGTCGTCGGTAATCCGCTCAGGACCCCATGGTGGCATCCAGACCCAGTTAATTCTGAAAGCATCGACAACGCCGTCTAATGCGGCCGCGGTTTGTTCTTCGATGACATCAGTTAGCGGACAGCCTGCAGAGGTCAATGTCATGTTGATCAATAAGCTGCTGTCTTCGGCTTTGAACAGATCGTAAATAAGTCCTAGGTCGTAGATGTTTACGCCAAGCTCAGGGTCAATAACTTCTTTTAGGGCTTCGACAACCTGATCGTATTTGTCTGCAGAAAGTTCTTCTGGCATTTATGCGTTCACGTAACGGTCGTAACCTTCGGCCTCTAGGCGCTCGGCTAGTTCTGGACCGCCCTCTTCGGCGATTTTTCCGGCCACAAATACGTGAACGAAATCTGGCTTTATGTAGTTCAGAATTCGGGTGTAGTGAGTGATTAGCAATACTCCGAAACCATTTGCTGCCTTCGCGCGATTCACACCTTCGCTCACAATTCGAAGTGCATCTACGTCTAGACCTGAGTCAGTTTCGTCTAGAACGGCGAACTGTGGCTTGAGAAGTTCCATTTGCAGGATCTCGTGACGCTTCTTTTCTCCACCTGAGAAACCTTCGTTTACGTTACGAGCTGTGAAAGCTGGATCCATCTTCAGGTTGGCCATAGCATCTTTCACCTCGGTAGTCCAAGGGCGAATAGCAGGGGCTTCTCCCGCGATGGCGGTCTTAGCGGTTCTCAAGAAGTTACTAACTGAAACTCCAGGAATTTCGACTGGATACTGCATGGCCAAGAACAATCCAGCACGAGCGCGCTCGTCGACGCTCATCTCTAATACGTTTTCGCCATCCAGCAAGATTTCACCCTCGGTGACCTCGTACTTTGGGTGCCCGGCGATTGTGTAAGCCAAAGTTGACTTACCCGAACCGTTTGGCCCCATGATGGCATGAGTCTCACCACTGCGAATGGTTAGGTCTACGCCTTTAAGGATTTCCTTGCTTCCCTGCTCTGTTTCGACTGAAACGTGCAGGTTCTTAATCTGTAGTATTGCCATTTTTCCTAAGCCTCATATTCCAAAAAGACGTCGCCATTTTCAATAATTACTTCGTAGCGGTTAACCGGTTCGTATGCCGGAAGAGTTAGCGCCTTGCCAGTTGACAGTTCGAATTTTGCTCCGTGGGCCCAGCATTCGATGGTTGTGTTGTCAACAAAACCCTCACTCAATGAAATTTCTCCGTGTGAGCACTTGTCGTCGAGTGCGTAGACCTCGCCAGCCTTGGTGCGAACCAGGGCTATTGGGTGTTCCGATATCACAATCCTCAACGCCTTACCTGGCTTGAGATCTTCTAGTGCGCAGATGCGAATTGCCATTAGTTGATTCCCTTCACCAGTTCAGCTTCGATGGCGTCATTTAGTCGAGTCTCAAGCGATTCGATACCGATTTGTTGAATGACTTCATTTAGGAAACCACGAACCACAAGGCGACGTGCGTCAAGCTCATTGATGCCTCTGGCCTGTAAGTAGAAAAGTTGTTCGTCGTCGAATCGTCCGCTTGCCGATGCGTGCCCGGCACCTTCGATTTCACCGGTCTCAATTTCCAAGTTCGGAACAGAATCTGCGCGAGCGCCATCGGTGAGCAACAGATTGCGGTTCAATTCGTAAGTGTCGGTGCCTTCGGCAGCCTTGCGAATTAGTACATCGCCAACCCATACGGTGTGCGCATTCTCCCCCTGTAGCGCACCCTTGTAGGTGACTCGAGACTTACAGTTAGCTACAGCGTGATCCACATAAGAACGGTGTTCGAGATGCTGGCCGGAATCGGCAAAGTACATTCCAAGTAATTCGACGTCTCCGCCTGGTCCGGTGAATTCGGCGTTTGGAGTCACGCGGACGGTTTTTCCGCCAAGAGAAATTACTACGTGCTTTAATTTCGAGTTTCGACCAAGTCTGGCGAAGTGAGCAGACGTGTGAACGGCGTTATCTGACCAGTCTTGAATTGAAACAACTGTGAGTGCACTTTCGTCGCCAACGATGATTTCAACGATTTCACCAAAGGTTCCTGATCCAGTGTGATCGATTACAACGGTTGCACGCGAATGAGTGGCGCTTTCTACGATGAGGTGTGCCGCAGAGTTGTGACCAGGTGAATCGATATTGATAAACGCAGGTTCTGCAACTTCTCCGCTGATCGAAAGCTTCAAAGCCTTGGTTGCAGCCGCCCAAGCGTTCGCGCTTGGCTTATCTTCCGGAAGGCCGGCCTTGCCGAAGCTGCCATCCTGGGCTGTTACCAATTCATGGCTGACGCCCGCCGACGTGGAAACCTTAATCTGCTCCGCGATGTTGTTGAGCTTGTTCTTGTCGAGCCCCGCTAGGCGCTCCGCATCGAGGTAGCGCCACTGTTCATCACGGCGGGTGACCTCAGAGTGCTCAGCGACGTTTGCAGAACGAATTCGTTCTGAGCGAGTTTGAATCGGAGCTTCGCCACCACCATGACTGTGACCGGTGCTACCTGGTCGAACAACTGCTTCAACCATTAACCGACAGCGCCTTCCATCTGCATTTGAATAAGTTTGTTGAGTTCCAGCGCATATTCCATTGGAAGTTCCTTGGCAATTGGCTCGATAAAACCGCGCACAATCATTGCCATGGCCTCGTCTTCTGGCATCCCACGCGACTGCAGGTAGAACAATTGCTCGTCGCTAATTCGCGAAACTGTTGCTTCGTGCCCCATGGTTACGTCGTCTTCGCGAACGTCAACTGCCGGGTAGGTATCGCTTCTAGAAATCGTGTCGACCAAAAGAGCGTCGCAGCGCACGGTATTGGCACTGTGATGCGCACCTGGATTTACGCGAATTTCACCGCGATAAGAGGTGCGACCACCCGCACGGGCAATCGATTTAGAAATAATCGATGAGCTGGTGTTTGGTGCCATGTGAATCATTTTTGCGCCGGCGTCTTGGTGCTGTCCTGCACCCGCGAAAGCAACCGATAGAGTTTCGCCGCGTGCGTGCTCTCCCGCCAACAAAATGGCGGGGTACTTCATGGTGACCTTCGATCCAATGTTGCCATCCACCCATTCCATGGTGGCACCCTCGTGTGCAATGGCGCGCTTGGTAACTAAGTTGTACACGTTGGTAGACCAGTTTTGAATTGTGGTGTAGCGAACACGTGCGTTTTTCTTAACGATGATTTCAACTACCGCGGAGTGCAATGAGTCGCTTTGATAAATCGGAGCGGTGCATCCTTCAATGTAGTGAACGTATGAACCTTCGTCGGCGATAATCAGGGTTCGCTCAAACTGACCCATGTTCTCAGTGTTGATACGGAAGTATGCCTGTAGAGGAATTTCTACGTGTACTCCCTTTGGTACATAAACGAAGCTTCCGCCCGACCACACTGCAGTGTTTAGCGCAGCAAATTTATTGTCGCCGGCTGGAATAACGGTGCCGAAGTACTCTTGGAAAATCTCAGGGTGCTCTTTAAGTGCAGTATCGGTGTCTAGGAAAATAACTCCCTGGCGCTCAAGCTCCTCGTGGATCTGGTGGTAAACCACTTCAGACTCATACTGCGCCGCTACTCCGGCAACTAAGCGAGAGCGCTCAGCCTCCGGGATTCCTAGGCGTTCGTAGGTATTGCGGATGTCTTCAGGCAGATCTTCCCAAGACTGTGCCTGCTTCTCGGTTGAACGTACGAAGTACTTGATGTTGTCGAAATCGATTCCGCTGAGGTCACTTCCCCATGAAGGCATTGGCTTGCGCTCAAAGTAGTTGTAACCCTTGAGGCGAGTCTCGAGCATCCAGTCTGGCTCGCTCTTTTTGCCAGAAATATCGCGGACGACGTCCTCGTTGATGCCGCGCTTGGCGGTGGTGCCGGCATCATCCTTGTCGGACCAGCCAAATTCGTAGACTCCTAGCGAGTCGAGTTCCGAACGATCAACCGTCTCGGTCATGCCTGGTCTCCTTCAAGGGTGCGAATATCAGTTCGGCCCAAAGATTAGAACTTGTAGCAGTTCGGCAACATTCCCTTCGAGCGCAAAAACGCCCAAAATTTGGGTTTTCCAATTGGATTGCTGTGCGAAACTAGAAAAACTAGCGAACCGCTACATCTGACCAAAAGTCTACCTTCGGGTGGTTTGTTTGGCTAGCACCGCGAAAGGCACCATGTTTTTGTTTTCTGAAGCCCGAATTCGCCTCTATTCCTGGCTATCTTTGATTAGTCAAATTCTTATCGTGGTCACCGGCGGTGCCGTGCGTTTGACCGGTTCTGGCCTCGGTTGTCCAACCTGGCCAAAATGCACCGACGAATCACTGGTTACCGTGCCCGAGCAAGGCATCCACGGAGTGATTGAGTTCACCAACCGCCTACTCACCTTTGTGTTGGTAATCATCGCACTGCTCACCTTTATTACGGTCATGCGCTTGGGTGCCGAAAAACGCAAGGGTTTGGTTTGGCCTTCGCTAGGTGCTGGTTTAGGTATTTTTGCCCAGGCAATAGTGGGCGGAATCAGCGTGCTGACCAAACTAAATCCTTGGGTGGTTGGCATGCACTTCGTGGTGAGTGCTGCCCTTATCGCCATCGCATCCGTTCTTGTTTGGCGCGTGTACGCACCGGACGCTAATCCAATTCCTTACCGAGCATATGTTTCGGCTCCATGGTCTGCGTTATTGGGGTCAATTGCGGTGTTTCTAGGTGTGGTGGTAACCGGTGCGGGTCCACATGCCGGCGACGCACAGACTCCTCGTAACGGTTTAGATATTGAAATGTTGGAGCACTTCCACTCATATCCTGCATACGCCTGGATTGCACTTTCGGTTTTGATCACTTTCACTTTGGTGCGGGCAAACAAAGATGATTCACTTAGGCTTCCAGCAACCATAAGTTCTTGGTTGGTAATAGCTATTTCAATTCAGGCGATTATTGGTGTTGCTCAGGCGCGACTCGGCGTTCCACCCCTTTTGGTCGGCTTGCACATGCTCGGCGCATCGGTTTTGGTTTCGCTACTCACATTCCAATGGCTGTCGTTACGAGCTAAGTAATGTCTCAGATTTTTTGGTTTCGTCGCGACCTACGTGTTCAAGATAACGTAGCGCTAAACACCGCAGTCAGTGCGGCTGTTGAAGACGGAACTAAAAAAGTTGCGCTTACTTACTTAGTGGATCTAGAAAAGTTCGAACAACTTTCGGCAGTGCGTCAACATTCGCTGGTTGAATCCCTCGATTCCCTTGGCGCGAGCTTGGAACGCAAACTTATAATTCGTCAGGCTCGAGGAATAAGCAAACTTGCTCAAGAACTTGTTTCGGTGGCGAAAGCCGGCGGTGCCACAGTGGTGCACGCCACACGCGCTTTTGATCCTGAAGGCGTTGACGAACAAAACGCCGTTGGTCTTGAGCTGAAAAAATCCAACATATTTTTGAAACTTGTGGACAGCTACTATGCGGTTGCTCCGGGAACGGTTCGCAAGCCGGATGCCTCTCCATACAAGGTCTACACGCCTTTCTATAAGAACTGGTTGGCCGCAGGATGGCTCGCTCCGCAACCACTCAAGAAGTTAGATGTTGAGTGGTTTGAACCGATTGACTGCCATGGCCGTCCAGAACCAACTGCGCCAACGCCTTTCCCGATAAAAGCCGGAGAAGGGTATGCGCTTCGAACTCTGCAGCGCTTTAAGAAGCGAGCATTGAAGAATTACGACGAACTCCGTAATCGCGCCGATTTGTCTGGCACCTCTCACCTATCGCACGCGCTTGCTCACGGCGAAATTCATCCACGCACAATATTGAACGAATTAGGCGACAGCGATGGCGAAATAGTTTTTGCAAAAGAAATTGCATGGCGAGAATTTTACGCAGACGTACTGTGGCACAATCCAAATTCGTTGACCGAATATTACGAATCGCGGTTTGCCAAAATGCGTTACGACTTTGGCGCTGAGGCTCAAGAAAAACTTCAAGCGTGGAAAGAAGGTCGCACCGGGTTTCCGATGGTTGACGCCGGCATGAGACAACTGTTATCAACCGGATGGATGCACAACCGCGTGCGAATGATTGTCGCTTCTTTCTTGGTCAAGGATTTGCATCTGGAGTGGCAGGAAGGCGCGAAACACTTCGAGGAATATCTCACGGACTTCGATCCTGCGTCGAATTCACATGGCTGGCAGTGGACGGCGGGTTGCGGTACCGACGCGAGTCCGTATTATCGAGTTTTCAATCCGGTACTGCAGGGTTACAAGTTTGATCCAAACGGTGACTACGTTCGTAAATATGTTGCAGAACTTCGCGGGATTCAAGGCTCCGACGTTCACGAGCCCTGGAATCTTCTAGATTCGAATGGATATCCGGCACCGATTGTTGATCATTCACAAGAACGCGACGAAGCACTCGCCAGATTAGCAGAACTAAAAAATCTCTAGAAGCTGAAGTGAACCAGTGGATCTACTGCCACTGCGATAAACAACAAAGTTAAGTAACTAATCGATCCGTGGAAAAGACGCATCGGATTTTTAGCTTGACCCTTCATGCCTTCGCGGTAAAGTCGGTAGCTTTCGAACATGAACCAAGCGCCAGACAAAACGGTAGTTACCGTGTAGATAAGTCCCATGTTGCCGAGTGGAATTAGCAACAGGCTGGAAACCACCATCGCCCAGGCATAGAGCACAATCTGAATGGCAACCGTCGACTGATTGCGGACGACAGGAAGCATTGGTACTCCGGCTGCCGCGTAGTCATCCTTGTAGCGCATGGATAGCGGCCAGTAGTGAGGTGGAGTCCAAAGGAAAATCACCAAAAATAGCATCCAGGCGGCCGCTGAGAGGTCGTTGGTGACCGCGGCCCAGCCGATTAACACTGGCATGGCACCGGCGGCACCGCCCCAAACGATGTTTTGCGGGGTGCGACGCTTCAAAACCAGGGTGTAAACAAATACATAGAAGAGTATGGCGGCGAGGGAAAGTGCGGCTGACAGCCAATTTACGATGAAACCCAGCCAGGCCACCGAAAATACCCCGAGAATCCAGGCGAAGACATAAGCCTCAGTTTTGCTCAATTCTCCGGTGACCAACGGTCGTTTTGCCGTGCGCCCCATCAGTTGATCGATGTCCGCGTCGAGGTAGCAGTTGAAGGCGTTGGCAGAGCCGGCACTTAGTGCCCCACCAAGCAATGTGGCTAGGACTAGCCAAAGGTTGGGCATGCCGCGCTGGGCCAAAATCATGGTTGGGACGGTCGTGATCAGCAGTAATTCAATCACTCTGGGTTTGGTCAACGCCAAATAGGCCTTGGCCTTAGTTAAT
>Ga0228703_1002140_pt1 | contig 11343 bp, 8 predicted proteins | sample McNCre217_Aug_MG_3_FD_178020 | JGI IMG/M metagenome (GOLD analysis project Ga0228703, IMG submission 178020) | Freshwater microbial communities from McNutts Creek, Athens, Georgia, United States - 29-17_Aug_MG | ecosystem: Environmental > Aquatic > Freshwater > Creek | place: USA: Georgia... | reverse complement strand
CGGGTGTTCCGCTGTGCGGGCGGCATCCATCAGGTCTTTGGACCATTGGGTGAGCGAACTCACCGTGCCAGCCGCTGGCAAATCAGCGGCCATGAAAAAGCGCGGCTCGCCGCCGGTGCGCACCGCCAGCAAGTCGTGACACAGCTTTTGCAGCATGGCAATGGCTTGCGAAGGCGTGGCATCGGATAACGCGCGGACATCGCCGCGCAGCACGGCTTTGGGCAAGCCCGCCCAAATGGCGGCTTTAAGGCCTGCATTGGCTAGGTCTAGCGCGTCTTCGGGGCGGCCGCCTGCGGCGCGCAGCAACACGCTGGCATCGGCGGCGGGCACGCCTTGGCTTTGCAGCCAGCTCAAGGCATCCGCCTCTGAGGGCCAAACCATGGTGTGGGTTTGGCAGCGGCTGCGGATGGTGGGCAGCAGCTGGTGGGCGGCTTCGCTGGCGAGCACAAAGCGGCATTCGCCTGGTGGTTCTTCGAGGGTTTTGAGGATGGTGTTGGCCGTCACATGGTTCATGCGTTCGGCGGGGTACACAAACACCACTTTGGTCGAACCGCCTGAGCGGGTTTGCTGGCTGAACGCCACCATGTCGCGTGCAGCTTCGACGCGAATTTCTTTGCTGGGCTTGCGCTTTTTGTCGTCGAGGTCTTTTTGGGTTTTCTCGTCCAAGGGCCAACTCAGCTCAAGCGACAAGGTCTCTGGCATCAAGGTGCACAGGTCGGCATGCGTGCGCACGTCTACGGCGTGGCAGCTGCGGCATTGGTAGCAAGCGCCATGCGGTGTGGGTGCTTCGCACAGCCAAGCGCGGGCCAGCTCTAAGCCCAGTGTGTATTGGCCCAAGCCTGAGGGGCCTTGCAAGATCCAGGCATGGCCGCGGCGTTCGAGCAGCGTGGTGGTCAGCTGGCCTTGAATCCAAGGGCTCAACACGGGGCGTTGGGTGGTTGGGGTGTCGCTCATGCCGCGCTTGGGTTGGCTTGGCTCAGCCAGCCGCGCTGCACAAAGTGCGCGTGGAGTTGCTGCCACACGGCCTCGCGGGTTTGGGCGGCATTCAGGCGTACAAAGCGTTGAGCATCGGCCTCAGCACGCGCGGCGTAGCCGTTGGAGACTTGCTGAAAAAATGCCACGGGCTGCGCTTCAAAACGGTCCGGCACGCGGGCGCTGGCCAGACGTTCGGCGGCAATGGCGGGGTCGAGTTCAAACCACACGGTCACATCGGGTTGGCGCAACCCCTCTGCTCTGCCCTGCACCCATTGTTCGAGTTGGCGCAGCACGTCGAGGTCAAAGCCACGGCCGCCGCCTTGGTAGGCAAAGGTGGCGTCGGTGAAGCGGTCGCACAGCACCACATTGCCACGGGCCAAGGCGGGTTCAATCACTTGGTTCAGGTGGTCGCGGCGGGCCGCAAACACCAGCAGCGCTTCGGTCAGTGGGTCCATCGCATCGTGCAGCACCAACTCACGCAGCTTTTCGGCCAAGGGCGTCCCGCCAGGCTCGCGGGTGAGCGTGACGTGGCGACCTTGCGCTTTGAACGCCGCGGCCAAGCCCTCGATGTGCGTGGATTTACCCGCACCGTCGATGCCTTCAAAACTGATGAACAGACCTGTATGTGTCATAGCCCGCTATTTTGCCTGTTGCGTTGGTAGCGATTGACCGCAGCGTTGTGCTCTTCCAGCGTGGCGCTGAAGTAGCTCGTGCCATCGCCCTTGGCCACAAAGTACAGCGCCTTGCTGGGCGCTGGCTGTACGGCAGCTTTGAGCGCGTTGCGCCCAGGCATGGCGATGGGCGTGGGCGGCAAGCCTTTGCGGGTGTAGGTGTTCCAAGGGTGGTCGGTGCGCAAATCGGCTCGACGCAGATTGCCATCGAAGTTGTCGAACAGGCCGTAAATTACGGTCGGGTCGGTTTGCAGCGGCATGTCGATGGCCAGTCGGTTGTGAAACACGCGACTGATGGTGGTGCGGTCGCTCTCGCGGCCGGTTTCTTTTTCTATGATGCTCGCCAAAATCAGCGCTTGGTCAATGGTCTTGACCTGAATGTCCGATTGGCGCTGGCCCCATGCAGCGGCCAGTTGTTTGGTCATGGCGTTGGCGGCGCGTTGCATCACGCGCAGCTCTGAGGTGCCTTTGCCGTAGGTGTAGGTGTCGGGGAAAAAGCGGCCTTCAGGGGCCACGCTGGGCATGCCCAGTTGCGTCATGATTTGTTCATCGCTCAAGTCCTTGGCGTCGTGCTTCAGGCCCTCGGCTTTGTTGAGTGCTGCGCGGAATTGGCGAAACGTCCAGCCGTCAATCAGCGTGACCGCTTTGAGGCTTTCTTCGCCTCGGCTGAGTTTGCGTAATAAATCCAACGGCGTGTTGCCTTGGCTCAGCTCATAGCTACCCGCGCGCAGTTTGCGCGACTGGCCACTGGCACGAAAGAACGCGTACAACACGGTGGCGTTCACATCCACGCCCGCATCCACCACCGCTTGGGCAATGCCGCGCACAGGGGTTTGGGGCTCGATGGACAAGTCCACCACGGGGGTCTTCAACGGCAGTTCACGCAAAGACCACCAAGCTGTGCCAGCGCCGGCCAACACCGCCAAGATCACCGTCATCCACACGATTCGTTTGAGTAGCCTCAACACAACCCTATTCCCATCTTGTTTATACAAGCGGGCATGATAATTCACCCATGTCTGTGAACACGCTTACCCCCTCTTTCGCGCTCAACGGCGTCGCACCTTTGCCTCACTTGGGAGTCATTCGTGCCGCTGGGGCAGATGCCGCCAGTTTTTTGCACAACCAACTTACCAACGATGTGCTGTTGATGAAAGACGGCCAATGCCGCTTGGCCGCCTATTGCAACGCCAAAGGGCGCATGCAAGCCAGCTTTGTGCTCTACAAACGCTCGGCAGAAGAGTTGTTGCTCATCGGTCGCCAAGACCTGTTGGCGCAAACCGTCAAACGCTTGTCGATGTTTGTGTTGCGCGCCAAGGTCAAGCTGAGCGATGCAACGGCTGACTTTCAACTTTTGGGTTTGGCGGGCGATGCTTTGCTGGCCACCCTCGGTAGCGCAGCCACGTCGCCCTTGGCCCCGTGGCAACGCATCGCGCTGAATGTGGGCGAACAAACTGCCGATGTGCTCACGCTCTACCCTGCCCTCGACCAAGCCCGTGCGTTGTGGATTGCCCCCAGCGGCGTGGCTGCACCCGCGAGCCCCGTGCTCAGCGCTGAACAGTGGCAAGTCGGCGAAGTCATGAGCGGCATTGCGTGGGTGGAACAAGCCACCTTCGAGGCCTTTGTGCCGCAAATGCTCAACTACGAAAGCGTCGACGGCGTGAACTTCAAAAAAGGCTGCTACCCCGGCCAAGAGGTGGTAGCGCGCAGCCAGTTTCGTGGCACCTTGAAGCGCCGCGCGTTCATTGCGCAAAGCGCCGTGCCGATGACGGCGGGGCAAGAGGTGTTTTCTAGCCTAGATGCCACACAGCCGTGTGGCTTGGTCGCGCAGGCGGCCCATGCGGGCGATACACATGTGGCGGTGCTTGAGTTGCAACTCAGTGCCACTGAGAACAGCAGTTTGCATCTAGGCACCAGCCATGGGCCGGTGCTGACGCTGCTCCCTCTGCCCTACCCTTTGCGCGACGATATTTAAAAACGCAAGCCAGCTTTGAAACCGTATGACGCGTTTTTGCCTGTGCGGTCATATTCGGCAGACAAATTGAGCAGCAACACGTTCCAGCTCACGCCTGCAAAGGATTTGTTTTGGCGAAAGTTTTCGTCGTTTTTGCCAGTCGCTGTGGCTTGGGTGTATACCGCGCCCACCCCCACGTAGGGGGTGAAACCGACAAAACCTTTGGACAACAACACATCCAAACCCGTGTTGTTGAGCTCCATGCCAGACACACTGCCCATGCGGCTGTAGCTGCCGCGAACCGCCAAGGCGGGCATGATGGCATTGCCTTCAATGAGCGCATATTTCATGTGCACGCCAGCCGCTGAAATATTGGCTGACGACACCTTGGCCACAAACCCACCCACCTCTGTCTTGCTCGACAAGCCTTTACTCACCGACAGCTTGGTTTGCACCAGCTCGCTCATGCTGTTGCCGCTGACGGTTTGCCATGCACTGCTCGCTTTGGTCTGCGTCAGTGTGGTTGAAGCACTCACATCAAAACCCGCAATGCCCAAAGATGCGGCGGGCTCCATCGACTTCGTGCTCGTCGTTGCCGCCAAATCTTTGCTCAATGCCAAAAACTCGGTTTGGCTCAAGCTGCTCAAGTTATTTAAGTCACCAGCCCAGGCCTGCGCGTGGAGTGTCAGCGTGGCAGCCATGGCAAACGTGAGGGGAAGAAGGCGGTAGGTCGTTTTCATAGCGTTTATTTTTGCATAGGGTCGTCCATCAAGACCAATCGCATGGCCACATGTTCTATGCCGACCTCGTCATACGGCAAACCAACCGACACAAAGCCGTGTTTGGCATAAAGCCCTTCCGCGCTGCGTTGGGCACTGAGCACCACCTCACGGTCACCTCTGTCACGGGCGATAGCCAGCATGGCTTGCAACAAGCGTTGGCCATAACCTTGACCACGCCATTCACGCAGCACGGCCATGCGTCCTACTTTCGCGACATTGGGTTGGGGCTGCAATAAACGCGAGGTTCCTAAGGCTTGACCGTTGGTGTGAAACAGCACTGCATGAATGGCGGTGCTGTCATCGACGTCCCATTCTTCATGAGCAGGTACCCCTTGCTCATGCACAAAGACTTGCGTGCGAACATGCGCCGCTGGCGTTTGCAAGGTGGCCCAGTCTGCAATTTCAATGTAGGTGCTCATGAGCTCACCCCACTCAATCGCCAAATGCGTGTCGCAACGCCCGCGCCGCGTCCATGTGCGCGGTGAGTGCTTCTGGAATGACGCGTCCCATTTGGATGAAACTGTGCACCACACCTTTGTAAATTTCTAAATCCACAGGCACACCTGCCAATCGCAAATGGTCGGCATAGGCCACGCCCTCATCCACCAGAGGGTCGCATTCGGCCAAGCCTAGCCATGCGGGCGCGACGCCTGACACATCGGCCAGCATGGGTGAAAAGCGTGGGTCGTGACGGTCTGCCGCGTTGGGCATGTAGTGGCTGTAAAAGTAGTCGATGCTGGCCTTTTCTAGCAAGAAGCCTTTTTCAAACGTATGCGCAGATGCCATTTCCACGGGCGAACACCCGGGATAGAACATGAGTTGCAGCATCAACCCAATGCCCGCATCACGCGCGGCAATGGCTGTCGCTGCTGTGAGTGTGCCGCCCGCGCTGTCGCCACCAATCGCCATGCGTGTGGCGTCAAGGCCTAGGCTGGTCGCGTTGGCAGCGAGCCATTGCAAGGCATCGAATGCGTCATTGTGTGCCGTAGGAAACGTGTGCGCAGGGGCCAAGCGATAGTCGAGCGACACCACCGCACAGTGCGCCAAATGCGCCAAGTGTTTGCACAGCGCTTCGTGGGTTTCGGGGCTGCCCACTGTAAAGCCGCCACCATGAAAGTACAGCAGCACAGGCAAGTTCGGCTTAGCGTGTTCAGCCCACAACTTGGCCCGCAAGGAAGAGCCATCGCGTGTGGGAATGTGTAGCGTGTCGTCACGCGCCATTTTTTGCGCGTTCACCTCCAGCACACCAGCGCCTAAGGCATAGGCCTGTTTGGCTTGTTCTGGCGTAAGCAGCGCCATTGGTGGACGCCCAGCTTTGGCGATGGCATGAAGCACATCGCGCATGGCATGGGTCAAAAGGCTTTGAGGATTGCGTGGGTGACTCATGATTCAGCCACCAAGGCCAAAAGCCCTGCTTCGTCCAACACCTTGATGCCCAGCTCTTGCGCTTTATCGAGTTTGCTACCGGCTTCAGCCCCCGCAACCACGCAATGCGTTTTCTTGCTCACGCTGCCGGCCACTTTGGCCCCCAAAGCTTCGAGCATGTCTTTGGCTTGGTCGCGGCTCAAGGTGGGCAAGGTGCCGGTGAGCACAAAGGTTTGGCCTGCCAGTGGCAAGCTTGCGCCCGCGGTGGGTTCGCCCTCAGTCCACGTCACGCCGCAGGCGCGCAGTTGCTCCACCACTTCGCGGTTGTGGGGTTGGTCAAAGAAGGTGCGCAGGCTTTGCGCCACGATGGGGCCGACATCGGCCACTTGCAGCAGTTGCTCCAACGTGGCGTCCATGATGGCGTCCATCTTGCCAAAGTGGCGTGCCAGCTCTTTGGCCGTGGCCTCGCCCACATGGCGAATGCCAAGACCAAACAAAAAGCGTGGCAGCGTAGTCTGCTTGGATTTTTCAATGCTGGCCAATACATTGTTGGCCGATTTTTCGGCCATGCGCTCTAAGTTGACCAAGGCGGTAAAGCCCATGCGGTACAGGTCGGGCAAGGTTTTGATGACGCCAGCATCGACCAGTTGGTCCACCAACTTGTCGCCCAAGTCTTCAATCTCGACAGCGCGGCGGTGTGCAAAGTGCAGGATGGCTTGCTTGCGCTGGGCGCTGCAAAACAGCCCGCCCGTGCAACGGTAATCGGCCTCGCCTTCTTCGCGCACGGCGGGGCTGCCGCAGACGGGGCATTCGTGCTGCATGGTGAAGAGCTGTGCGTCTTGCAAGCGCTTCTCTAAAACGACAGACACCACTTCTGGAATCACATCGCCCGCGCGGCGCACCACCACGGTGTCGCCCACGCGCACGTCTTTGCGGCGGGCTTCGTCTTCGTTGTGCAGCGTGGCGTTGGTCACGGTCACGCCGCCCACAAACACGGGCGCGAGTTTGGCCACGGGCGTGAGCTTGCCGGTGCGGCCCACTTGCACCTCAATGGCTTGCACGGTGGTGAGCTGTTCTTGCGCAGGGTATTTGTGCGCCACGGCCCACCGCGGCTCTCGGGTCACGAAACCAAGCTGACGCTGCGCCGCCAAGCTGTTGACCTTGTAGACCACGCCGTCAATGTCAAACGGCAGCGCATCACGCGCTTGACCCATGCGTTGGTGAAAGTCCACCAAACCCGCAGCGCCTTGCACACACGCGGTTTGCTCCGCCACGGGGAAGCCCCATTGTTTGAGCGCCATGAGCAAATCGAAATGCGTGTGGAACGATGGGCCGCCGTCTTCTGCTGGCGTGATGTCGCCCAAGCCATAGGCAAAGAAGCTCAAGGGGCGCTGCGCGGCAATGGTGGGGTCGAGCTGACGCACGGCACCGGCTGCGGCGTTGCGCGGGTTGACAAAGGTTTTTTCGCCCTTCTCGCCTGCGGCAATGCGTGCACGTTGGCGTTCGTTTAAAGCTTCAAAGTCGGCGCGGGCGATGTAGACCTCGCCGCGCACTTCGAGAACAGCGGGTGCATGGGCTGGCAAGCGCAGCGGGATTTGCCCAATGGTGCGGATGTTTTGCGTCACGTCTTCACCCGTTTCGCCATCGCCGCGAGTGGCGGCTTGCACCAGCACGCCGTGTTCGTAGCGCAGGCTCATGGCGAGGCCGTCAAACTTCAGCTCAGCCACGTAGTCGATCAACGGGTCTGCATCGGTGAGAGCCAGCTCTTTGCGGATGCGCGTGTCAAAGGCTTCGGCGCCGCTGGCTTCTGTGTCGGTCTCAGTGCGGATGCTGAGCATGGGCACCACGTGTTTGACGCTGGCAAAGCTGTCGAGTGCTTTGCCACCCACGCGCTGTGTGGGCGAATCGGGCGTGAGGAGTTCGGGGTGCGCAGCTTCTAACGCTTGCAGTTCTTTGAACAAGCGGTCGTATTCAGCGTCGGGGATGGTGGGCGCGTCCAGCACGTAGTACTGGTGGCCGTGGTGATGCAGTTGCGCGCGTAAGACGGTGGCTTGCGCGGCGATGTCGCTTTGATGGGCATCGCCGCCAAATAAATCAGCGGTGCTCATGCTGCCTGACCTCTTGATTAGCTGAACAAGCGGCGCGCTTGCGGCGAGCCTGCCGACAAGTCACGCGCGTCGAGCGTGTCGTACAAGGCCAGCAAGTCGCGGGCGATGGCGCCGATGGCGGTTTCTGACAAGGGCTGGCCGTTGTCATCAGAAATTGCGCCGTCCATCACACGCGCCAGTTCGTAGGCGGTTTGAATCATGCGGGCATACGGCTCTTCTTTGCGGTCCACCTGCGGCACATCGAGTGACAAGGTGAGCTCGTAAATCGCCGATTGCGTGGGGTCTTCCGACATCGCGGCTTGCGAGTCAAAGGTCAAACCCAAGATGGGGGGCAAGCCTGCGGTGGGCGCAGGCACCACCATGCGGCCTGGCAACACACCAGCGATAAAGCCCAAGCGTGCCGCGTTTTGCTGCACGTAGCCGGGGCTCCATGCGGCTTTGGTGGCCTTCAAGGTGAAGCTCAGTTGTGCATCGTGGGCGCTGGCGAAGCTGTCGAGCTCGCGGGCGCGGGCCACCTCTTCCAGCATGTCTGGAAACTCAGGCGAGGCGTTGATGGCGTCGGCAAAGGCTTGTGTTTTGGTGACGAATTCAGAGAACTCAATTTCGTTCAAGGGGCCGGTGCGGTTGGCCAACTGCACGCCCGACTGGAACGCGCTGTAGCGCTGGCCGTGGCGGGGTTGTTCCCACAAGCCACTCGCGGCGTTCAGTCCTTCGACGCTGAACAACTTGCTGCCCACGCGACGCGTGGCGGGCAAAGCAGCCAAGGCGGCATCGCCAAAAATGGGGGCATCAATTTCCACGGCTGCAATGACGTCAATCAAAGCGTCCAAGCTGGGGCGCTTTTCAGGTTGAGGCAAGTCCGTGGTGGCAGTCTCCATGACCTTGGCCACGGTTGGTGCCATGACGGGCGCAGCAGCGGCTTGTTGCGCTGCACGCTCGGCAGCTACCTTGGCCGCCGCCGCTTTGGCTTCGGCAATACGGGCCAGCTCGGCCTCGTCCGGCACGCGTTGGGCGTGAGCGGTGGCCTCTTCCATCATGCTGCGCGCCATGTCGCTCACGGGGTCTAGGCCACCGCTGGTTTCATACGTGGGCGCAATGCTGCTGGGTGTTGCTGCCAACACCTCGGGCTCGTGGTGGGCGTCAAAGCTCGGGGCCACATCAAACGAAGGCTCTTGCGGCTGGCCGTAGTCAGGCGCGTAGGCGGCGGGCTCGATATTTTTTTCTTGGGGCAGCGGCTCGGCTTGGCGCGGCTTGTTTTTGCGCGAGGTCCACGTGCTGTGGGCCACAACGCCCGCCAAGACCACGCCACCTGCGATGGCTAAACCAATTTGAAGAGTACTCATGTTTTTATTCTGTTATCAAGCATCGGCCATTGACACAGCAGACTCCATGTCCACCGCCACAATGCGCGACACGCCTTGTTCTTGCATGGTCACACCAATGAGCTGCTCGGCCATTTCCATCGCAATCTTGTTGTGCGAGATGAAGAGGAATTGGGTTTCTTTGGACATGCTCGACACCAACTTGGCGTAGCGCTCAGTGTTGGCGTCGTCCAGCGGCGCGTCCACCTCGTCCAGCAAACAAAACGGCGCAGGGTTGAGTTGGAAGATCGCGAACACCAGCGCAATGGCGGTGAGCGCTTTTTCGCCGCCCGAGAGCAAGTGAATGGTTTGGTTTTTCTTGCCGGGAGGCTGAGCCATTACCTGCACGCCAGAGTCCAAAATTTCTTCGCCGGTCATCACCAGTTTGGCATTGCCGCCGCCGAAGAGCTCGGGGAACATGCGGCCAAAGTGTTCGTTGACCACCTTGAAAGTGCCGCCCAAGAGCTCACGGGTTTCGCCGTCAATCTTGCGAATCGCGTCTTCCAACGTGTTCATTGCGTCGGTCAAGTCGGTGGTTTGTGCGTCCAAGAACAGTTTGCGTTCGCTGGCACTGGCCAGCTCTTCCAAGGCAGCCAAGTTCACAGCGCCCAAGGCGGTGATGTCACGGTGCAAGCGGTCAATCTCGCCTTGCAAGCCGCCCAAACGCACGTTGTTGGCGAGGATGGAGGCGGACACGGCTTCGAGGTCGGCCTCTGCATCGGTCAAGAGTTGGGTGTATTGCTCCAGCCCCAAGCGCGCCGCTTGTTCTTTGAGTTGGAAGTCGGTGATGCGTTGGCGCAAAGGCTCAAGCTCACGCTCCAACTGCAAGCGGCGTTCGTCGCTCGCACGCAACTTGGTGGTGAGGTCGTCGTACTCGCTGCGCTTGGCAGCCAGTGCGGCTTCGCGCTCCATCTTGATGTTGAGTGCGTTTTGCAAACCGGCTTGTGCCGCAGCATCGGTCAAACGGGTGAGGTCTTCTTGCACGCGCGACTCTTCGGCAGACACCGAAGCGGCTTGTTGCGTGGCGGTGTCGATGATGCGTTTGAGTTCGGCCTCGCGTGTGGCCAAGCTGCGCTGCGAAAACTGGGCTTCTTGCGCTTGGCGCTCCAAGCTGCGTTGTTGCTCGCGGCTGTCGTTCAAGCGGCGCTCGGCGTTGATGACTGCTTCGTCCAACTGCGCGTGGCGCTCTTGGCTGTCGGCCAGCTGCATGTCCAGCTCTTCAAAGCGGGCTTCGGCCGTGGCGCGGCGCTCTTGCAGGTCGGCCAATTGGGCTTCGACTTCAGACAAATCACCACTGATTTGCTCGCTGCGGGCGCGTGTTTGTTCGGCCAATTGGCTCAGACGCAATGTTTCGACTTGCAGCTCGTGCGCGGTGGCTTGCGCGGCGGTGGCTTCGGCGCGGATGCTCACCAAGCGTTGTGACGATTCGCTGTACGAGGCCTCGGCACGCACCAAGGCGTTGCGCGCTTCGTCGGCGATGAAGGCTTGCGCTTTGCTGCTCTTGTCGAGGTTTTCAATTTCTTGGGCGCGCGCCAACAAGCCAGACTGCTCGTTGTCTTGCGCGTAAAAGCTCACGCTGTGCGCGCTGATGGCGTGGCCGCTCGGCACATAAATCACTTGGCCCGCTGCCAAACTGCTGCGCTTGGCCAAGGCTTCGTCGAGGTTGGCTGCAGTGAAGCAGCCGTTGAGCCAATCGGTCAACAGGGCTTTTTGGCCGGCATCGTTCAGACGCAACAAATCAGACAAGCGAGGCAACGCGCTTTGAGCGTCTGGCGCTGCGGCGCTAGGTGCTGTGTAGAAAGCGAGCTTTGTTGGTGGCACATCCGTTTGGAACGCACGCACGATGTCCAAGCGCGACACTTCGAGCGACGCCATGCGCTCGCGCAAAGCGGCTTCGAGCGCGTTTTCCCAACCCGCTTCGATGTGGATGCGGCTCCACAGCGCTTGCAAACCATCCAAGCCGTGCTTGGCGAGCCAAGGCTTGAGCTTGTCGTCGGTCTGCACTTTTTCTTGCAAGGCTTTGAGGGCTTCCAACCGGGCCGACAAATCGGCTTGCTTGGCTTGCTCGTCGTTCACTGCCTGTTGTGCCGTGCGGCGTGCATCGTCGAGCACGGGCACATTGGCTTG
>Ga0228703_1002139_pt1 | contig 11348 bp, 9 predicted proteins | sample McNCre217_Aug_MG_3_FD_178020 | JGI IMG/M metagenome (GOLD analysis project Ga0228703, IMG submission 178020) | Freshwater microbial communities from McNutts Creek, Athens, Georgia, United States - 29-17_Aug_MG | ecosystem: Environmental > Aquatic > Freshwater > Creek | place: USA: Georgia... | reverse complement strand
CATCCTGTTGGGGCGGCAAGGCAAAAAGGTGACGCTGATCGAACGGTGGACCGAAGCCTATGATCGCCCCCGCGCTGTGACCTATGACCACGAAATTGCGCGCATTCTGGCGGTGCTTGGCATTGATTCAGAAAATGATCCGTCAATCAATTTCCATGACGAGCTGTACTACTGGAAAGACGCCAACCGCGAAAATTTGCAGATCGTTGATTGGCAAAGCCAGTCGGCTTCGGGTTGGCGGGTGCGTTACTGGTTTAACCAGCCGCAACTTGAAGGCCGTCTGCGCGGCATTGCGGCGCAATATCCCAACATCACCACCATCCGCGGCTTTGACGGCACCGATCTGGTGCAAGACGCGGATAGCGCCACGCTGACCCTGCGCCGCAATTTGCAAGAAGACGCCGCCTCGACCGAAACTCGCAGCATCCGTGCGAAATTCGTCGTGGGTGCCGACGGCGCGAATTCGATGGTGCGTCAGGCTTTGGGGATTGAAAATGAAGACAAGGGCTACTTCTTCGATTGGCTGATCCTCGATATGATCCCGCGCTTTGATTATGTTGCCTCGCGCCCCGAAGACCCAGCGCAGTGGCAGTTGTGCGACCCAAAGCGCCCGACTACCATCGTTCCCGGCGGCCCCGGCCCGGTTGCGGGTGGCCCGGCGCGGCGGCGGTGGGAGTATATGGTGCTGCCGCATGAAAGCGCCGAAGACATCGCCAAGCCGGAAAACGCATGGAACCTGCTGGCGCCTTGGGGGTTGACCCCGGAGAACGCCGAATTGGAACGCAGCGCGGTTTATCGGTTTCAGGCACGCTGGGCCAAGGTTTGGCACAAGGGGCGTTGCGCTATTGCGGGCGACGCCGCCCACCTGATGCCGCCCTTTGCCGGTGAGGGCATGTGCGCGGGCCTGCGCGACGCTTTTGCTTTGGGTTGGCGGTTGAACGCCATTCTGGACGGCAAGGTTGGCGTCGATGTGCTGGAAAGCTACACCAGCGAACGCATCGAACACGCCAAGCACTACATCAATTTCAGTCAGGATCTGGGCAAGATCATCTGCATCTCTGATCCCAAGGTTGCCGCCGACCGCGATCGCAGCATGAAGGCCGACCTGGCCGCACGCAATTTCACCCCGGTGCCGACCGACCTGTGCCAGCTTGGCCCAGGCGCTTGGTGCGCCGATGCCGCCCATGCAGGCGAACTTTCGGTGCAAGGCGTGGTCGAGGCAAAGGGCAAGCGGGATCGCTTTGATCAGGCGGTGGGCTTTGGCTGGATGGTGCTGGGGCTTGATGCCGATCCGGCCAAGGCGCTGACCGCCGAACAAAACGCGGCGCTGGCCTTCCTTGGCGGGCAAAGCGTGCGCGTTGGTGCGGCGGGCAGCGGCGCTGATGCGGTTGACGCCAATGGCACCTATGCCAAGTGGCTGAACGGCATCGGTGCAACCTATGTGCTGCTGCGCCCTGACTTCTATGTCGCTGCCACTGCTGCCACTGCCGAAGATTTGCGTCGCAGGTTTGACGAGGTGATGAGCCGTCTGCATCTGACGCAGCCGGTTTCAGCATAACATAACGCAAGGCAATATAATCACCGTGCGAAGTGATCATCTTGCCATTCTTGACAGCCTAGGCTGCACGCACGCCTGCACCCGTTAAGGAGGATCGAGTGTTGCGTGCAGCCCATTGCCCGTTCGGAGGAGGGGGCATTGCGCCGCCAAAGGCGGGCTGCCGGCAGGTCGATCACAACCACGAACAGAGCATCAGGGAGGAAACGCAATGTTCACCAGACGGACACTTCTGAAATCCGGCGCCGCTTTGGCCGCCGCCAGCACGATGACTGGGTTGGCAAAACCCGCTTTTGCGGCTGGCACCAAAATCAAGATCGGCTACGTCAGCCCGCAGTCTGGGCCGCTTTCTGCATTCTCCGCGGCCGACGACTTCATGGTCAAAAAGTTTCTGGATTCGGCCGCCGCCCTTGGCCTTGATGCCGAAGTCATTGTGAAAGACAGCCAGTCAAACCCGAACCGTGCTGCCGAGGTTGCCAAGGAACTGATCAGCCGCGACGAGGTCAACCTGATCCTTGTGGCATCGACCCCCGAAACCACCAACCCGGTTTGTTCGGTTGCCGAACAAGAAGAAATTCCTGTGATTTCAACGGTTGCGCCGTGGCAGCCGTGGTTCATTGGCCAACAGGGCAACCCTGGCGATCCGGCAAGCTGGCAGGCGTTTGATTATGTCTATCACTTCTTCTGGGGGCTTGAAGATAACGTTTCGGTCTTCATGAATATGTGGAATTCGGTCGAAACCAACAAATCGGTTGGTGCGCTGTGGCCCAACGATGGCGATGGCAATGCGTGGGCGTCTGATGTCGGGATGCCGCCTGTTCTGGCCAAGGCGGGCTATGCCCTGACCGATCCGGGGCGCTACCAAAATCTGACCGACGATTTCAGCGCCCAGATCAACGCTTTCAAGGCTGCCAATTGTGAAATCATGACGGGCATTCCAATTCCGCCTGATTTCACCACCTTCTGGACCCAAGCCAAGCAGCAGGGCTACAATCCGAAACTGGTTTCGGTTGCCAAGGCATTGCTGTTCCCCGAAAGCGTGGCCGCTTTGGGCGAGCTTGGCCACAACCTGACCTGCGAAGTCTGGTGGTCGCCGAACCATCCGTTCAAATCGTCGCTGACCGGTCAAAGCGCGGGCGAACTTTCGGCTGAATTCGAACAGGCGGCGGGGCGGCAATGGACCATGCCGGCGGGCTTTGTACACGCGCTGTTCGAAGTTGCGGTTGATGCGATCAAACGCTGCGAAGATCCGACCGACACCGAAGCTTTGGCTGCCGCAATCGGCGCGACCAACCTTGATACGGTCGTCGGCAAAGTGGCTTGGGGCCAAGACAATGTGCCGGAGTTTGCGCGCAAGAACATCGCCAAAACGCCGCTTGTCGGTGGTCAGTGGCGTCGCAAGGACGATGGTAGCTTTGATCTGGTGATCGTTGAAAACGGCAACGCCCCGGAAATTCCGTTGGGCGGCACGCTGGAAACCCTGTCGTAAATCCTTTGGCCCCGGCGCGCGATTGTGCCGGGGCGCACCCAATTCGAGGCGGCCATGCCGATCTTATCTTTGCAATCGGTGTCGAAGTCTTTCGGCGCGCTTAAGGTGACAGACACCGTCAGCTTTGATCTGGCCGCTGGCGAGGCTTTGGGCATCATCGGCCCGAATGGCGCTGGCAAATCAACGCTGTTCAACCTGATCACCGGCAACGTCCGCCCCGATCAGGGCCGGGTTTTGCTGGATGGCAATGACATTACCAATCAAACAGCGATGCAGCGCTGCGCTGCGGGCATTGGTCGGTCTTTTCAAATTCCGCAGCCGTTCGGCAATTTGACCGTCTACGAAAACCTGTTGGTTGCTGCGCGGTTTGGAGGCGCCATTTCGGCACAAGATGCGCCTGCGCATTGCATGGAGATTCTGCACCGCACCGGACTTGCCACCCATGCCGAAAAGAAGTCGGGCGGCCTGCCGCTGTTGCAGCGCAAACGTCTGGAATTGGCCCGCGCTATGGCGACCAAACCGCGGCTAATCTTGCTTGATGAGATCGCCGGTGGCTTGACCGAAGGCGAATGCCACGAACTGGTTGCCACCATTCGCCAGATCCACGCGGAAGGCACCGCGATCATCTGGATTGAACATGTGCTGCACGCGCTGAATTCAGTCGTGACCCGCCTTATGGTGCTTAACTTTGGCAAGATGCTGATGATTGGCGCGCCAGATCAGGTGATGGCCGCCAAAGAAGTGCGCGAGATCTATCTGGGAATCGAAGCATGACCGCCTTGCTGGATATTCGTGGCCTTACCGCAAATTACGGGGATTTTCAGGCGCTATTCGGCGTTGATCTGCATCTGGACGCAGGTGAAACCGTGGCGATCATCGGGGCGAATGGGGCAGGTAAAACCACGCTGATGCGCGCCATAACCGGTATTGTGCGGCCAAAGGGGCAGATTGATCTGGATGGCAAGACGATGACCCGCTTGGCCGCGCCCGATGTTTTGCAGCAAGGCATCGCGATGGTGCCAGAGGCGCGCAAGCTGTTTCCATCGCTGTCGGTTGAAGAAAACCTTCTGATCGGCGCGCATACCCGCAAGGGCAATGGGGTGTGGAACCTTGAAACCATCTATGCGCTGTTCCCCATCCTGCAAGAACGTCGCCATAACCCCGGCACGGCCCTTTCGGGCGGGCAGCAACAAATGGTCGCCATCGGTCGTGCGCTGATGTCAAACCCGCGCGTTCTGCTTTGTGATGAAATCAGCCTTGGCCTTGCGCCGGTGGTCATCCGTGACATTTACGCCGCCGTGCCGAAGATCAAAGCGTCGGGGACGTCGATCATCGTAGTTGAACAAGACATCGGTCAGGCGTTGAAAATCGCCGACCGTGTCTACTGCATGATGGAAGGCCGCGTCACCCTCACCGGCACCCCCGCAACCCTAACGCGCGCAGCTATTCACGATGCCTATTTCGGAGTGACCCCATGAACCTGCTTGATACTCTGGTGCAGGGCATTCTGCTGGGCGGGCTTTACGCCCTGTTCGCGGCGGGGCTTAGCCTGGTTTTCGGCATCATGCGGTTGGTCAATCTGGCACATGGCGACATGATCGTGATGGCGGCCTATCTGATCCTTGGCGTGATGAACCTGCTTGGCCTGCATCCGTTTGTGGCTGTGTTGATCGCCGCGCCGCTGATGTTTGCCGTAGGCTGGGCGCTGCAAACCTATGTGCTGAACCGGGTGCTTGGCGACGATATTCTACCGCCGCTGCTGGTCACGTTTGGCCTGTCGGTGGTGATCCAGAACAGCCTGTTGCAAAGCTTCAGCGCCGATAGCCAAAAGCTGACCGCCGGTGCGATCGAGGCGAAATCGCTGGCGCTTGGCCCGATTGCGGTGGGGGTCATGCCCCTGCTGACGTTGGTTTCGGCGGTGGCGGTGATCTTTGCGCTGAACCAGTTGTTCTATCGCACCGCGCTTGGCCGCGCGTTCCGCGCAACATCGGATGATGCCACCACCGCACAGTTGATGGGCATTCGCCCGCAAAGCGTGTTCGCCATGGCCACCGGTATTGCCATGGTGGTTGCCACCATCGCTGCGCTTTATCTTGGCACCCGCGCCAACTTCGACCCGTCAATCGGCCCCGCCCGCCTGCTTTACGCTTTCGAGGCGGTGATCATTGGCGGGCTTGGCAGCCTGTGGGGCACCCTTGCCGGGGGCATCGTGATTGGCGTCGCCCAGGCGTTTGGCGCAGTGATCAACCCCGAATGGCAGATTTTGGCTGGCCATGTCGCCTTCGTGGCAATTCTGCTGCTGCGCCCGCGTGGCCTGTTCCCCCGCGCAAATGACTGAGGATATCATGGCAAACACTTCGTCTTCCGCGTCGCGCAGCCTGCCCATCGTTTTGGGGCTTGCCCTACTGGCCGCGATGATCGCGGTGCCGCTGGTTGCGCCGCGCGCTGTCACCCAAGACCTGTTCGGCATTCTTACCTTGCTGGTGCTGGCGATGAACTGGAACATGCTGGCAGGGTTCGCCGGGTTGGTTTCCGTTGGCCAACAGGCTTTTGTCGGCATCGGCGCTTATGTGATGTTCGCGGCAGTGATCCTTTGGGGTTTTGACCCATTGGTCGGCGTGCTGCTTGGTGGCGTTGGTGCCGCGTTGTTCGCCATTCCGATGGCCTTCTTTGCCTTTCGCCTGCACGGTGCCTATTTTGCTATTGGCACTTGGGTTGTCGCCGATATCTCCCGGCTTGCGGCGGGGCAATACAAGGCGCTTGGCGGCGGCACAGGCACTTCGCTGCCCAAAGGCACCACTAAAGACATGTTCGGGGTGCAGTTTCTGAAAGATCTGCTGGATGTCAGCTCTGCCGCTGCCGCCGATGCCATGACCTATTGGCTGGCACTGGCGCTGGCGGTGGTGATGCTGGTCGCGTCTTACCTGTTCTTGCGGTCGCGCGCCGGGCTTGGCTTGCAAGCCATCCGCGACAACATGCAGGCTGCGCGGGCTGTTGGCGTTGACCCGCTGCGGCTGAAGGCATCGGTATTCTTGCTGACGGCCTTTGGCACGGGCCTTTGTGGGGCACTGATCTTCATTCAGATCACCCGTGTCACCCCAGACGCCGCGTTTTCGGTGCTGGATTGGACCGCCTTTGTGATCTTCGTTGTGGTGATCGGTGGTATCGGCACCTTGCCGGGCCCGATCATCGGTGTGATCGTGTTCTATATTTTGCAACGATTGCTGGCCGACTATGGCACACTTTACCTGATCGTATTGGGCGCGCTTGGCATCGTGGTGATGTTGTTTTCGCGTAGCGGTCTGTGGGGCACCTTCTCGGCCAAGACCGGCATCGACCCTTTCCCGCTTTCGCACCGTCCGCCCGCATCCTTGCGCGTGCAACCCGTCCCTTCCAAAGCCGTCAAAGCCTAAGGACATCTAAATGACCCAGTATTTCACCGAAGACGCTTCTGTTGAAACCGTCAACGCCCGCATGGGCAAAAATATCAACCCGCGCTTGGCGCTGGTGATGGCCGGTCTTGTAAAACACCTGCACGCTTTCGCCAAAGAGGTGCATCTGACACAGGCCGAATGGGATTATGGCATCGATTTTCTTACCAAAACCGGGCAGATATGCTCGGGTGAACGGCAAGAGTTCATCTTGCTGTCTGACACGCTTGGCTTTTCGATGCTGGTCGATGCCATCAACAACCGCCGCCCCAGCGGCGCCACGGAAAACACCGTGTTTGGGCCGTTTCACGTTGATGGCGCGCCGGAATTGCCGATGGGCAGCACCATCTGCCTTGATGGCAAGGGCGAACCGTGCCTGTTCCAAGGGCGCGTGGTTGATCTTGACGGCAAGCCGATCAAAGGCGCCCGTGTTGATGTTTGGTCCGACAATGCGGACGGTTATTATGATGTGCAGCAGCCGGACCTTCAGCCAAAATGGAACAATCGTGGCGTTTTCGTTACCGGCGAAGACGGCGCATACAGCTTTGTCGGCATCAAGCCTGTCAGCTACCCGATCCCTGATGATGGCCCTGTGGGCCAGATGCTTGCGCATCTTGGCCGCCACCCGTATCGCCCGGCGCATATGCACTATCTGGTCACCGCGCCGGGGTTCGAAAAGCTGGTCACGCACACTTTCGTCGGCGGCGATACTTACCTGACCTCGGACGCGGTGTTTGGCGTGAAATCCAGCCTGATCGCGCCGTTCAATCAGGTGAAAGATGGCAATACCGCATGGGTTTCGCCGTTCGATTTCGTTCTGACCCCGGTGTAACCGGAAGGAGGCCCTTGTGCCAAACGTCAAAATCTTTGTCGAACAGGCGTTGTTCGATCAACGCCGCGCCGTAATTGCCGACGCGCTGCTGCCGATCCGCGATTTGCTGTGCAGTGGCCTTAAGGTTGATGTTCCGGCCTGCCAATTTGCTGTGATGCCCTGCATTGCGATGACCGATCTGCCGCTGGTCAACATCGAAATGCACATCCTGCCCAAGCCAGAGCGTACGCGCGCTGCGGTGTTGTCGGTTTGCCATGCGCTGCGGATTTTGGTGGAATCCGTCGTTGGATGCCACGTGGCCATTCGGGTGATGTCGCTTGATCCTGAAACCTACATCGCCCTGAAATAACAGCCAAAGGTCACCCGCGCCGCCGGGTGACTTGCTGTTCGTGTTGAATTCGGGCTTCAAGATTGCTGCACTGCGCTGCGATGAATGTCTTGAAATGCGCAAGGGCGGGGGCCGCTGCCTGCTCTTTCGGCACCAATAGCCCAAGCTGCCGGTTCGGGTGTTCGATCTTCAGCGGCAGCGCCTCTAACTGGGTCATCTTGCGCGTCTGGAACACCACCGAATAGGGCAGCACAGTCAGCGAATCCGACCCCGCCAGCACGCTTGCAATCGACGCAAAGGTTCCGCCCGAAAAATTCACCCGAAAATCCTCGACCCCGATCGACACCAAGGCGCGTTGCAGGTCGCGATAGAGCGGGCTGTCGGCGGGTGGGGCGATCCAGGGGAAGGGTTCGATATCTGCCAGCGTAATCATACCCTTGCGGGTCAACGGATGCCCTGACCGACAGGCGATCACATTGCGACCGGTCAGCAGCGAGATGAATTCCATATCCTGCGGAATCTGGCTGGGGTGCAGCGGCAAAATTGCCAGATCCAGTGTGCCATTGCGCAACTGCGTTACCAGCGTTTCAAGATAGCCGTAGGATTGTTCGAAATGCACGTCTTGGTGGTGGTTCTGAAATTCGGCGATCATTGCGGCCATCACGCCATCCATAAAGATCGGCGTGCCGCCAATGCGCAAGCGTCCGGCCTGCCCTTTGCGGTAGCGTTCCACCAATTGCCGTGCTTCGGTGTTCAACGCATGAATCCTGCCGCCCAAACGTGCAAGGCTGGCGCCAAGTTCGGTCGGCCGCAGCGGTCTGCGTCCGGGTTCAAACAGCGCGGCACCAACCCGCTGCTCTAGCAATGAAATCGTGCGTGAAACCGAAGGCTGCGATTTGTGCAGCGCTTCTGCCCCTTCGGTCAAACCGCCCTTTTCGACGATCATCGCCAGTATTTCGAGGTGTTCGCTTTCCATTTTCATAACGCAAAGTAATATAACGCCGCACTGATCCGATCAATATCTCATCATAAAACGAATACTCTTTGCCCAAGGGAATAGGGGAGAGAATTCAGTGTCGCATTTTCAAGACACTTTCGTCGCGCAATCGGCGGCGGTGCGCGTGCGGTTTGGTGCGGGCGTTCGCCATAGTGTGGCCGAAGAAATCAGGGCGCTTGGCTGCCGCCGGGCGCTAATCTTGTCGACACCGCAGCAGGTCACCACTGCGCAAGAGTTCGCTGACCTTTGCGGCCCGCTGGCGGTTGGCATCTACAGCAACGCCACCATGCACACCCCCGTTGATATTTCCGATGCAGCTGCGGCCTATGCGGTGCAGTTGGGGGCCGATTGCGTTGTGGCCGTGGGCGGCGGCTCTACCACGGGCCTTGGCAAGGCCATCGCCTATCGCACCGATCTGCCGCAAATCGTGGTCCCCACCACCTATGCCGGATCAGAAGCCACGCCGATTTTGGGTCAAACCGAAAACGGCCGCAAAAGCACACTGACCAGCCCCAAGGTGCAACCCGAGGTCATCTTGTACGACGCCGAACTGGTGCGCACGCTGCCAGTTGGCATGACGGTCACCTCGGCGTTGAACGCAATGGCGCACGCGGTCGAAGGGCTTTATGCGCAAAACCGTTCGCCGATTTCGACGTTGATGGCACTTGAAGGGCTGCGCGCCTTCCGTGATGGCCTGCCAAATGTCATGGCCAACCCGCAAGATCTGACCGCCCGTGGCGAAACGCTTTACGGCGCTTGGCTGTGTGGCACCGTGCTGGGGCAAGTCGGCATGGCGCTGCATCACAAACTTTGTCACACGTTGGGCGGGTCGTTCGATCTGCCGCATGCCGAAACCCACGCCGTCATTCTGGCCCATGCCATCGGTTATAACGCTGCCGCCGTGCCTGATTTGCTGGCCCCGATCACCCAGATATTCGGTGGCACGTCCCCCGGCCAAGCGATTTACGATTTCGCGGTTAAAATGAAAGCCCCGCTCGCACTCCGCGATCTTGGCCTGAAAGAAACTGATCTGGACCGCGCCGCCGATCTGGCCACGCAAAACCCCTACTGGAACCCGCGGCCCATCGACCGCAACGCGCTGCGGCAGTTGCTGCAAGCCGCTTGGGCTGGCGACGCGCCCGCCGTTTGAACACGCTTTTGGAGGAGAGCAACATGGCTGATATGAACACCGACGTGCTGATCATCGGCACCGGTCCGGCGGGGTCTGCAACTGCGGCTTTGCTGTCGACCTATGGCATCGAAAACATGGCGATCAACCGTTATCGCTGGCTGGCCAATACGCCGCGTGCCCACATCACCAACCAGCGCGCCATGGAAGTGCTGCGCGATCTGGGTCGTGATGTTGAAGACGAGGCTTATATGTTCGCCACCCATCAGGATCTGATGGGCGAAAACATCTTTTGCGAAAGCCTTGCCGGCGAAGAAATTGGCCGCCTGAAGGCATGGGGCAATCACCCGCTTTCAAAGGCCGAACATCTTATGTCGTCGCCGACCAAGATGAACGATCTGCCGCAGACTTTCATGGAACCGCTGCTGTTCAAAACCGCTTGTCAGCGTGGCACGCAGGCGCGAATGTCGACCGAATATTTGCGCCACGAACAAGACGCCACCGGTGTTACCACCACCTGCCGCGACCGGCTGTCGGGCAAGGAATTTACCATCCGTTCGAAATACCTGATCGGCGCCGATGGTGGCAAATCTTTGGTTGCCGAACATGCGGGCTTGCCGTTCGAAGGCAAGATGGGTGTTGGCGGCAGCATGAACATTCTGTTCCGCGCCGATCTTTCCAAATACGTCGCACACCGCCCGTCGGTGCTGTATTGGGTGATGCAGCCCGGCGCTGATGTTGGCGGCATCGGCATGGGTCTGGTGCGGATGGTGCGGCCGTGGAACGAATGGCTGATCGTTTGGGGCTATGACATCAACGGCCCTGAACCCGAAGTCACCGAAGAATTTGCCACCGGCGTTGCGCGGCAATTGATCGGCGACCCCGATCTGAAAATCGAATTGCTGAACGCCAACACCTGGACGGTGAACAACTTCTACGCCACGCGCACGTCGAATGGCCGGGTGTTCTGCATGGGCGACGCAATTCACCGGCACCCGCCATCGAACGGTTTGGGGTCGAACACGTCGATACAGGACAGTTTCAACCTTGCGTGGAAATTGGCGATGGTGCTGAAAGGGCAGGCGGGCGAAGCCCTACTTGACAGCTATAACACCGAACGCGCGCCGATCGCCAAGCAGATCGTCACCCGCGCCAATCAGTCGATCGGGGAAACTGGTCCGATCTTTGCTGCACTTGGAATGACCGAAGGCGTCGATCCGGTTCAGATGCAAAAAAACCTTGAAGCCCGCAGCGATGGCACCGCCGCCGCCGAAGCACAGCGCGAGGCCATTCGCAAAGCCATCGCCTTCAAGAAATACGAGTTCGACGCGCATGGCGTTGAAATGAACCAACGCTATCGGTCCGACGCCATTGTCACCGACGGGCAAATTGAACCGGCCTTCGAGCTGGATTCTGACCTGCATTATCAACCCACCACCTGGCCCGGTGCCCGCCTGCCCCATGCATGGGTTTACGACCGCGAAACCGGGGCCGAAACCTCTACGCTCGACCTTTGCGGTCATGGCAGCTTTACCCTGCTGACCGGTCTTGGCGGCGAAGCTTGGGTTGCGGCAGCCGAAGCTGTTG
>Ga0228703_1002138_pt1 | contig 11350 bp, 11 predicted proteins | sample McNCre217_Aug_MG_3_FD_178020 | JGI IMG/M metagenome (GOLD analysis project Ga0228703, IMG submission 178020) | Freshwater microbial communities from McNutts Creek, Athens, Georgia, United States - 29-17_Aug_MG | ecosystem: Environmental > Aquatic > Freshwater > Creek | place: USA: Georgia... | reverse complement strand
GCAGGGCGCGCCTGCGGTGTGTTTTGAGGACGTGCACTTTGCCTATGACGCGGAGCGACCCATCCTGCACGGCATCAGTTTCACCATCCCGGCCGGCAAAACGGTGGCGGTGGTGGGGCCGTCGGGTTCGGGAAAATCCACCCTGGCCCGGCTCTTGTTCCGTTTTTATGATGTCCAGCAAGGTTCTGTGCAAATCGCAGGACAAGACATTCGGCGTGTACAGCAAGCCAGTGTGCGCCGCGCGATCGGCATCGTGCCGCAGGACACCGTGCTCTTCAACGACACGGTGGCCTACAACATCGCCTACGGACGCACGGGGGCCAGCCAGGCCGAAATCGAAGCGGCTGCACGTGCCGCTCGCATCCACGACTTCATTGCCTCAACCCCCAAGGGCTACGCCACCATGGTGGGCGAGCGCGGTCTCAAGCTTTCCGGGGGCGAGAAGCAGCGTGTGGCCATTGCGCGCACCTTGCTCAAGAACCCGCCCATCCTGGTGTTCGACGAGGCCACTTCGGCGCTCGATTCGGCCAACGAGCGCGCCATCCAGTCCGAGCTGGCCAGTGCAGCGCAGAACAAGACCACGCTGGTGATCGCACACCGCCTGTCCACCGTGGTGGATGCGCATGAAATCCTGGTGATGGAGGCCGGCCACATCATCGAGCGGGGCACCCATGCACAACTGCTGGCAGCGCAAGGGCGCTATGCGAGCATGTGGGCTTTGCAGCAAAGCGCCGAATAAGCCAGGAATAATGCGGCATGGAAACCAAATGGCTTGAAGACTTTGTGAGCCTGGCTGAAACACGCAGTTTCAGCCGCTCGGCCCAGCTGCGCCATGTGACGCAGCCCGCGTTTTCGCGGCGCATCCAGTCGCTGGAGGCTTGGGCCGGCGTTGATCTGGTGGACCGCAGTTCCTACCCAACCACGCTCACCCCTGCAGGCCAGACGCTGTACGACCAGGCCCTGGAGTTGCTGCAGTCCCTGCAAAACACGCGGGCCATGCTGCGCGGCCACGATGCCGGTGCGCAGGATTTCATCGAGTTTGCGGTGCCACATACCCTGGCCTTCACTTTTTTTCCCGCCTGGCTGGCCGGGCTGCGCGAGAACTTCGGCATGCTCAAAAGCCGGCTCATCGCCCTGAATGTGCACGACGCCGCCATGCGATTGGTCGAAGGGGGGTGTGATTTGCTGATCGCTTACCACCACCCTTCGCAGCCCCTGCAGCTGGACCCGGAGCGCTACGACATGGTGGTGCTGGGAGAGGAGGTGCTGGCGCCCTACGTCAAACCCGGGCCCGACGGCCAGCCCTTGTACCGCCTGCCCGGTCAGGCGAACCGCCCGCTGCCTTACCTGGGCTATGCCCCGGGGGCGTACCTGGGGGGAGTGACCGACTGGATCCTCAAACAATCGGGCATCCCCATCCATCTGGACCGGGTCTACGAGACCGACATGGCCGAGGGCTTGAAGGTGATGGCCGTTGAAGGCCATGGCGTGGCGTTCCTGCCCAGCAGCGCCGTGCGCAAGGAGCTTCAGACCGGCCAGCTGGTGCCGGCCAGTGGCGACCTGGACAAGTTGCCAAGCCAGCGCATGCAGGTGCGTGCCTACCGTGCCCATCCGGGCACGCGAGGCGTGGTCAAGCGCGGCGCGCAAGAGTTGTGGGCTTTTCTGGTGCAGCAGCACGCCAGCTGAATCCCGAATCCCATAGGGCCATGCGCTTTTTGCATAAACTCTCGGGTACACCCTGATCCCGGGCCGAGGTTCAACTGTCTATAGTCGCGGGGTGTTGGGTCACGGCATGTTTCCTGCATGGCAGGTCATGCCCCGTGTGTTGTCGCCCCTGGCGATCTGATTTGGAGAAACCGATGAAAAAGCAATTGTTGTTGGCCGCAGTGGCCGCTGTGGTGGGTCTGACGGCCCAGGCCGATACCCTCGACAAGGCCAAGACCTCCGGTGTCATCACCATGGGGGTGCGCGATTCTTCGGGCGCCTTGTCCTACACCCTGGGCGACAGCAAGTACGCCGGCTACCACGTTGAGCTGTGCCAGCGCATCATCGCCAACCTCGAGAAGGCGGTGGGCAAGAAGCTGGACGTCAAATACCAGTCCGTGACTTCGCAAAACCGCATCCCGTTGGTGCAAAACGGCACTGTGGACATCGAATGCGGCTCCACCACCAACAACGTGGCCCGCCAGAAAGATGTGGCTTTCGTCTCCACCACCTATGTGGAAGAAGTGCGCTTCGCCGTGAAGGCCAACTCCGGCATCACCTCGATTGCCCAGCTCAATGGCAAGAACGTGGCCACCACCACGGGCACCACCTCGGTGCAGCTGCTGCGCAAAAACGAGCGCGCCAATGGCATCGACTTCAAGGAAGTGTTTGGCAAGGACCACGCCGACAGCTTCCTGCTGCTGGAGTCCGGCCGCGCCGACGCCTTTGTGATGGATGCCCAGATCCTGGCCGGCAACATTGCGAACGCCAAGAACCCGGCCGATTACAAGATCGTGGGCGAAGTGCTCAACGTCGAACCCATCGCCATCATGGTGCGCAAGGACGACCAGGCTTTCAAGAAGCTGGCCGATGACACCATTGCCGCCTTGGCCAAGAGCGGTGAGTTGGCCAAGATCTACGACAAGTGGTTCGTTCAGCCTATCCCGCCCAAGAACGCGCGCGTCGGGCTGGCAGCCAGCGAGGCCACCAAAACCGCCTGGACCAACCTGAACGACAAACCGGCCGAAGACTACGCCAAGAAGTGATCTGACTGCGTTGATGGCGGACCCCGCCGGGGCAACCTGGTCGGGGTTCTTTTTTGGAGGGGACATGAACCCCCTCGCTCATCTTCATTCGCGGCCCCCGACGGGGCGCATGCCTCCTTTGAGGCGATTCGGCAGGAGGCGTAAGCCATGACTTGGGATTGGCAGGTTTTTTTGCAAGACGACGGCAGTGGCCGTACGTACCTGGAATGGATGCTCGAAGCCTGGCGCTGGACGCTGGCCGTCGCTGGCACCTCGTGGCTGGTGGCCATGGTGGTGGGCGCCTTGGTGGGCACGCTGCGCACCTTGCCTGAGCGCCCAGTGCTGGTGCGGCTGGCCAACGCCTGGGTGGAGTTGTTCCGCAACATCCCTTTGCTGGTGCAGATCTTTTTGTGGTACTTCGTGGTGCCAAAAATCATCCCGGCCTTCCAGCAGGTGCCAGGCTTTGTCCTGGTGGTCTTCGGCCTGGGCTTCTTCACCTCGGCGCGCATTGCAGAGCAGTTTCGCGCCGGCATCCAGGCGTTGCCGCGTGGCCAGCGCTATGCGGCCATGGCCATGGGGTTCACCACCTGGCAGAGCTACCGCTACGTGATCCTGCCCATGGCGTTTCGCATCATCCTGCCGCCGCTGACCAGCGAGTCGATGAACCTGCTCAAGAACTCGTCGGTGGCCTTTGCGGTGTCGATCGCCGAGTTGACGATGTTCGCCATGCAGGCACAGGAAGAGACCTCGCGCGGCGTGGAAATTTACCTGGCCGTGACGGCGCTGTATGCCGCATCGGCCTTTGCCGTCAACCGCGTGTTTGCCTTCATCGAGAAGAAGATGCGCATCCCCGGCTTCATCGTGGCCGGGACCGGGGGAGGCCACTGACATGCTCGGACTTGACCTCGCTTTCATCAATTGGGACATCCTGCAGAAGTTCGTTCTGGGGGGCTTCGTCTTCAGCATTGAGCTGACCGTGATCGCCACGCTGGGCGGTATCTTCTTTGGCACTTTGCTGGCGCTGATGCGTCTGTCGGGCAAGCGGGCGCTGACGGCATCGGCCACTTTCTACGTCAACGGCATGCGTTCGGTGCCGCTGGTGATGGTGATCCTGTGGTTCTACCTGCTGATTCCTTTCGTCATCGGCAAGCCGATTGGCGCAGAAGTGTCGGCCATCATCACCTTCATCGCTTTTGAGGCCGCTTACTTCAGCGAGATCATGCGCGCCGGTATCCAGTCGATCCCGCGTGGCCAGGTGTTTGCAGGCCAGGCATTGGGCATGACCTATGCGCAGAACATGCGTTTGATCATCCTGCCGCAGGCCTTTCGCAACATGCTGCCGGTGCTGCTGACGCAGACCATCATCCTGTTCCAGGACACCTCGCTGGTGTATGCGATCGGTGCCTATGACCTGCTCAAGGGCTTCACCAACGCCGGCAAGATCTACGGTCGACCGGAGGAGGCCTACCTGATGGCGGCAGTCGTCTATTTCGTGATCTGTTTTGCCCTGTCATGGGGCGTCAAGCGGCTGCAGGCGAAGATCGCCATCGTGCGCTGAAGGGACAAGCAAATGATTGAAATCAAAAACGTTTCCAAGTGGTACGGCCCGGTGCAGGTGCTCAACGACTGTTCGGTCAACATCCACAAAGGCGATGTGGTGGTGGTGTGTGGCCCCTCGGGTTCGGGCAAGTCCACCCTCATCAAGACTGTCAACGGTCTGGAGCCCTTCCAGAAGGGTGAATTGCGGGTCGATGGCGTTCCGCTGCACGATCCCAAGACCGACCTGCCCAAGCTGCGCTCGCGCGTGGGCATGGTGTTCCAGCACTTCGAATTGTTCCCTCACCTGTCGGTTACCGAGAACCTGACGATTGCCCAGGTCAAGGTGCTGGGCCGCAGCATCGACGACGCCAAAACCCGTGGCCTGAAGATGCTCGACCGCGTGGGCCTGATGGCGCACAAGGACAAGTTTCCTGGGCAACTCTCGGGTGGCCAGCAGCAACGCGTGGCGATTGCCCGCGCGCTGTCGATGGACCCGATGGTGATGCTGTTCGACGAGCCGACTTCGGCGCTTGACCCCGAGATGGTGGGCGAGGTGCTTGACGTGATGGTGCAGCTGGCCAATGAAGGCATGACCATGATGGTGGTCACGCACGAAATGGGCTTTGCCCGCAAGGTGGCCAACCGGGTCATCTTCATCGACGTGGGGGGGCGAATTCTGGAGGACTGTTCCAAGGACGAGTTCTTCAACCATCCCGAAAACCGGCAGTCGCGCACCAAGGACTTCCTGTCGAAGATCCTGGCGCATTGAGAGGCTTGGCATGCGTCTGGCCCAGCCCACCATCGAAGTTCTGCCGCGTGACTTGTCTGCCTACCAGCAAGGCAATGTCGGGGTCGATTACGTCCATCGCTTCGAATCCGGCCTGCCAGGACCGCATGTGCTGGTCAATGCCCTGACGCACGGCAACGAGTTCTGCGGCATGGTGGCGGCCTGCCACCTGCTGGACAAAGGGGTGCGCCCGACACGAGGCACCCTCACCGTGAGCTTTGCGAATGTGGCGGCCTACGAAAGTTTTGACCCGCAGCGGCCCTTTGACAGCCGCCAGATCACACACAACTTCAACCGCATCTGGTCGGCACAATGGCTCGATGGTGACGAGGACAGCGTCGAGTTGCGCCGCGCCCGGGCCATGCGGCCTGTGGTGGCTGCGGCCGACCACATCCTGGACATCCACTCGACCAGCCAGGATGTGGAACCCTTCTGGGTCTACCCGGACTTCGCACGCAATGCCCGTGTGGCCAGCGCCTTGCCGGCACCCGGTGTGCACCTGGTCATGCCGCAAGGCTTGGGCTCAGGCATGCCGGTCATCCAGCATGGCCGGCATGGGCAGGCCGAAAGCACCGCCGGTGCCGCATTGGTGGTCGAATGCGGCCAGCATTTCAAGCAAAGCACGGCCGATCTGGCCGTTGAGGTGACGCTGGATTTTCTGGGGCATTTCGGGCTTATCGAGCGGCCGGTGCGCACTGTGGCCACGCCTCGCCGCTTTGAGTTGCTCAAGACCCATGTGGTGGCCCATGCGGACTTCCGTTTCACGCGGCCACTCATCGGTTTTGAAACCTTTGCCCAGGGCGAGTTGATCGCCATGGATGGCGCGCAGGCGATCCATGCGCCCTGCGACGACTGCACCGTCTTCATGCCCACCCGGGAGCCCATTGTCGGACGCGAAGGCGTTTACCTCACCCGCCCCCTTCCCGACGGCGGGGGGCACTGAGGGATGCACGCCCATCCAGGGGGATCTGCCTGGACGTTTGCGACAATAGGGGCATGACCCAAACCCTCACCCTCATCCGTCCCGACGACTGGCACCTGCATGTGCGCGACGGGGTCGCGCTGAACACCGTGGTGCCCCACACCGCCGCCCAGTTCGGCCGCGCCATCATCATGCCCAACCTCAAACCGCCGGTGACCACCGCCGAGCAGGCGCTGGCGTACAAGGCGCGCATTCAGGCCGCTGTTCCTGCCGGCATGGCTTTCGAACCCTTGATGACGCTGTACCTGACCGACAACCTGGCGCCGGCAGAAATTGCGCGTGCCAAGGCTGCGGGGGTGGTGGCCTGCAAGCTCTACCCCGCAGGCGCGACGACCAACAGCGATGCGGGTGTGACCGACCTGCGCAAGATCTACCCGGTGCTCGAGGCCATGCAGCGCGAAGGCCTGTTGCTGCTGGTGCACGGCGAGGTCACTTCGCCCGACATCGACCTGTTTGACCGCGAAGCGGTGTTCATCGAGCAGCAGCTCAAACCGCTGCGCCGCGATTTCCCCGGATTGAAGATCGTGATGGAGCACATCACGACAAAAGAGGCCGCACAGTATGTGGCCGAAAGCGATGCTTTGCTGGGTGCCACCATCACCGCGCACCACCTGCTCTACAACCGCAATGCCATCTTCACCGGCGGCATCCGCCCGCATTACTACTGTCTGCCCGTCTTGAAGCGTGAGACGCACCGTTTGGCCTTGGTGCAGGCCGCCACCAGCGGCAACGCCAAATTCTTTTTGGGCACCGACAGCGCGCCGCACCCGGCCCACCTCAAGGAACACGCCACCGGTTGCGCCGGGTGCTACACCGCGCACGCCGCCATCGAGATGTATGCCGAAGCCTTCGACAACGCTGGCGCCCTGGACAAGCTCGAAGCCTTTGCCAGTTTCAACGGTGCCGACTTCTACGGCTTGCCGCGCAACACCGGCACCCTCACCTTGCGCCGCGAAAGCTGGACCCCAGCCGAGTCGTTTGCGTTCGGTGATGCCGAACTCAAACCCCTGCGCGCAGGCGAGGCGCTGCCGTGGCGTCTGGTGCAGGGCTGAACTCGGCGCATGCCGCCCCCTTGCGCCGGGTATCTGGTGCGCGTTGCACGGGCATTGACCCGGCCTGGCTGGGCGTGGCCGACATCGATTGGTCGGTGCCCTGGCTGCAAGACTGGCGTGCCGTGGGCGAACCTCTGGCCCGGCAAATTGCCGCTGGTGAACCCCAGCCGCAGGTGCTGACCGACGCTGCGCGCGCACCGGTGCGCTTTGTGCCACAGGCCGAGCTGCCCGCCGGGGCGGCCTACGAAGCCTTCATCAGTGACACGGCCCAGGTGCCCACGCGCGAGGGTCTGCACGACTTCTTCAATGCCCTGTGCTGGATGCACTTTCCCCTGGCCAAGCAGCAACTCAACCGCCTGCAGGGCCTGGAGATCGCGCGCGATGGTGTGCAGGACCGGCGTGGTCCGGTGCGCGACGCCTGCACTGTGTTCGACGAAAACGCGGTGCTGATCCAGACCCCGGACAGCGTCTGGCAGGCCTTGACTGAGCACCGCTGGCACGATGCGCTGGTGGCGCAGCGTGCCGTGTGGCTCGATGCGCGTCAAACCCGGCTTTGGGTGTTTGGCCATGCGGCGCTGGAAAAACTGGTGCAACCCTATCCGGGCATCACGGTGCACCTGTGGCGTGTGCCCGAGGGCGTGAGCGATGTCACGCTCGATGCCTGGCTGGTGCAAGACCTGCAGGCGGCCAAGCTGGCCACCAAACCTTTCAGTCCCCTGCCGATCCTGGGGGTGCCGTTGTGGTGGGCGGCCAATGCCGACCCGGCTTTTTACAACGATGTCCAGGTGTTTCGCCCGGCGCGGCGCCAAAGCCCAAAAACCGTAGCTTTTGCCGGAAATCCCGGGCAGCGGCCCTGAAAACCGGCCATTCACCTCTAACATTCGCGCTGGTCTGTACCGCTTGCAGATTCTGGACTGAACAACATGAAACGCATTTTTCTTTTCATCGTGACCAACCTGGCCGTGGTGCTGGTGCTTGGCCTGGTGTCGCGCTTGCTGGGCGTGGACCGTTTCCTCACGGCCAATGGCCTGAACCTGGGGGCTTTGCTGGGCTTTGCCCTGGTGATGGGCTTTGGCGGCGCCATCATTTCCCTGCTCATGAGCAAGCCGATGGCCAAATGGTCGGCCGGTGTGCAAATCATCGAACAGCCGCGCAACCAGGACGAAGCCTGGATCGTGGACACGGTGCGCCGGTTGGCCGACAAAGCCGGCATCGGCATGCCTGAAGTCGGCATCTTCGAAGGTGACCCCAATGCTTTTGCCACGGGCGCCTTCCGTGACTCGGCCCTGGTGGCCGTGTCCACCGGCCTGCTCTACAGCATGAACAAGGAACAAGTCGAGGCCGTGATCGGCCACGAAATCGCCCACATCGCCAACGGCGACATGGTCACCATGACCCTGATCCAGGGCGTGATGAACACTTTTGTGGTGTTCCTCTCGCGGGCGATCGGCTATGCGGTGGACAGCTTTTTGCGCAAGGGCGACAACGAAAACCGGGGGCCGGGCATCGGCTATTACGTTTCCAGCATGGTGCTGGAGCTGATCTTTGGCATCGTGGCCGCCATCATCGTGGCCTGGTTCAGCCGCCAGCGTGAATTCCGCGCCGATGCCGGTTCGGCCCAGCTCATGGGACGCAAGCAGCCGATGGTCAACGCGCTGGCCCGCCTCGGTGGCCTGCACAGTGCCGAACTGCCCAAGAGCATCGCGGCCTTTGGCATTGCCGGCGGCATTGGCCAACTGTTTTCTTCGCACCCACCCATTGAAGAGCGCATCGCCGCGCTGCAGAACGCCTGAGGACACCCAGGCGACTGACAGGCCAGGCTGAGCCACGCCATGATGGCGTGGTGATTCAGCCCGATTCCTCCCAAGGGTTTGCATGACGCGCAAACCCTTTTTTCACGCCCCCCTTCGCCAGGGTACCTTGTTGCACCGGCGCACCGTGCGCCAGTTGCGTGCCTGGCCCGCACCAGCGCGCGGCATGTTGTGGATGGTGGGCGGTGGGCTGTGCTTTTCGGTGCTCAACACCTTGGCCCGCCTGCTGTCGCAGCAACTCGATGTTTCCCAGGCGCAGTTCCTGCGCTACCTCATGGGCCTGGTGGTCATGTTGCCGCTGGTCTGGCGCCATGGTGTGCAGGCCTACAGGCCAGTCAATATCGTGGGGCAGTTCTGGCGCGGTGCAGTGCACACCCTGGGCCTCATCTTCTGGTTTGCCGCCTTGCCCCACATTCCGCTGGCCGACATGACGGCGATTGGCTTCACTGGGCCGATTTTCATCATGCTGGGGGCTGCCTGGTTTCTGGGGGAGCCGATGCGGCGTGACCGCTGGGTGGCGGCCCTCATCGGTTTTGCCGGCGTGCTGGTGGTGGTTTTGCCCAAACTCAGTGGCAGTGGTGGCCTGTACAACCTGCTCATGCTGGCCTCAGCGCCTGTGTTTGCGGCGTCGTTCCTCATCACCAAGGCGCTCACGCGTTATGAAAAGCCGGGTGTGATCGTGCTGTGGCAGGCCATCACGGTGACGGTGTTGAGCCTGCCCATGGCCTTGCCGCATTGGCAAACACCGGATGCGGTGCAATGGGTGGGCTTCGCCGTCATGGGGGTGCTCGGCAGCCTGGGGCATTACTGCCTGACCCGGGCCTTCCGCACGGCCGACATCTCGGCCACCCAATCCTTGCGTTTTCTGGAGTTGGTCTGGGCTTCGCTGCTGGGCTGGCTGGTGTTTGCCGACAGCCCCAGTCCGTCGACCTGGGCCGGGGCGCTGGTGATTCTGTTGTCTACCGTCTGGATCGCGCGGCGCGAGAGTCGACGCGGCATGGTGTAGGAGCGCCCCCCCTGTGCGCGAATGGTTTTCGGCCGCAGGGGCGACCTCCTACAGGTTGGAGACGCCCGAAGCCACATGACCGGCAGGCACATGCTGCGCAGCCGACTCGATGTGACCGGTTTGGTCGTCGAAGAAGAAGTCGGGTTCAAACTCGCGCAGGAACTCGCCCTTGGGCAGGCCACCCAGGAACATGGCTTCGTCCACTTCGATGTTCCAGTTCATCAGCGTGCGGATGGCGCGTTCGTGTGCCGGGGCGCTGCGGGCGGTGACCAGTGCGGTGCGGATGCGCATGGTGGGCGTGCCCTCTTGCTGCAGGCGGTGCAGCGCGGCCAGCAAGGGCTTGAAGGGACCGGCCGATAAAGGCATCGCGGCCTTGTCGCGCTCGTGTTGCTGGAAGGCCGTCAGTCCCTGGGCCTGGAACACGCGCTCGGCCTCATCCGAGAACAAAACCGCGTCACCGTCGAAGGCGATGCGCACCTCGTGGGGGTGCGCCTCGGAAGCCCGGGCTGAGTGCGGGTAGACCTGTGCGGCCGGCACGCCGGCGTCGAGTGCGGCACGCACATCGGGCAGGTGGGCCGACAAAAACAGGTTGGCATTGAGGGGTTTGAGATAACGCCAAGGCGACTGCCCACGCGTGAAGCTGCCGCGCTGGATCGGCAAGCCGTAATGCTGGGCCGATCGGAACACCCGCATGCCCGAGACGGGGTCGTTGCGCGAAAGGATCACCACTTCCACGCGCTGGGCCTCGGGCGTGTTGAACGCGAGCAATTTGCGCACCAGCGAAAACGCCACACCGGGTTTGGCCGGTTCTTCCAGGCGCCCCAGTTGCAGCTGCATGTAGGCGCGGTCATCGCCTTGCTCGAAGACACGGTTTTCTTCTTCGAAATCGAACAGCGCGCGGGAAGAAATCGCGACAACGAGCTGGCCTTCAAGCGTGGCGGGCATGTGGTTTCTCCTGGTTCAGCGGACCCACTGGTTGAGTTCCATGATCGGCATCAGCACCGCCAGCACAATCACCATCACCAGGGCCCCCATGAGCACGATCAGCAAAGGCTCGAGCACGGTGGCCAGCGCCATGGCACGGCGTTGCACCTCGCTGGCGAGCTGGTGCGCGGCGCGTTGCAGCATAAGGGGCAATTGCCCGGTTTGTTCACCCAGCCGGGCGAACATGGCCAGCAGGGCCGGAAACCGCTGCCGCCGTGCCAGGGCCAGGGCCAGGGGGGCGCCCTCGCGCACCTGCACCAGGGCTTCGAGTGCATCGGCACGCAAGGCCTGGTTGGACAGGGTGTCGGCAGCCGCCTGCAAAGCCTTGAGGATGGGCAGGCCCGCAGCACTGAGCATGGCCAGTGTGGCGGCAAAGCGCGCGGCGTTGTAGCCCCGCGCCAGCCGACCGACCACCGGCAGTTGCAGCCAGGCGGCATCCCAGCGCAGGCGCAGCGCAGAC
>Ga0228703_1002135_pt1 | contig 11360 bp, 15 predicted proteins | sample McNCre217_Aug_MG_3_FD_178020 | JGI IMG/M metagenome (GOLD analysis project Ga0228703, IMG submission 178020) | Freshwater microbial communities from McNutts Creek, Athens, Georgia, United States - 29-17_Aug_MG | ecosystem: Environmental > Aquatic > Freshwater > Creek | place: USA: Georgia... | reverse complement strand
CACGACCGGTAGCAACTCGAGCTGCCTCAAGGCCTTTCAACTGATCTTCAATAAACGAGCGGTGATCTTGAATCAGTCGGTAACCACGAACACCGAGAGCAGGGTTTTCTTCTTCGGGCATGTTCAAGAATGGAACCGGCTTATCGGAACCAGCATCGATGGTTCGAACGGTAATTGGCCCGGCAGGTGCGGCAGCCAGGATAGTTGCGTAAAGATCACGCTGACGATCAACCGAAGGCTGTGAGCTTTCGTTCAGGTAAAGAAGTTCGGTGCGGAAAAGACCAACACCAACTGCGCCCGTCTTGGCAGCCGCCTCGGCATCCTCCAACGAGCCGATGTTTGCTCGAACCTCAACCAAGGGCTCTCGGCCGGTATCGGCAAATTCGAGTGGCTTGGTTGCCTGGTCGATGGTTCCGCCAACCACAACACGATCGCCAACCGGGTCAACCAGAACCGAGCTACCGGAAGGAATTTCATCTGCGCCAGCAACCGAAACAACTGCCGGGATACTGCGCGAACGGCAAATGATTGCCGTGTGAGAAGTTGGGCCACCCTTAACGGTGATTACACCCACCACCGCAGGAGTGAATTGAGCGGTATCGGCAGGAGAGAAATCTTCGCCAACAATAACGAAGGCGCCTTCTTTAGGTAGGTCAAGCCCCACATGAATTCCGGCAATCGAGGCCTGAACACGTTTGGACAGGTCTTGCAGATCAGCGATGCGCTCCTCAAATGCGGCATCACCAGCAAGCATCTCGGCGAACTCATTTACAGCCATACCGTATGCAGCGGCGGCCGACCAACCTTCACCCATGTGTGCAACGGCCATGTCAAAAAGAGATTCGTCTTCCAGAAGAAACTTCAAAGCCTCAAAAATTTCAGCTGTGGTTTCATCAGCCTGAGAGCCAAGACGGTCGAGGTCGGCTGCAACAGCTGACACAGCATTCTTCAGAGTTTCAGACTCAGCCTCTACACCGAGATCAGATTTCGACCAAGCTGGAAGTGTAGCGGCCGGCGCAACCTGAAAAACTTCAGCAACAACAGCGTTTAGACCAACACCAAGCCCCGTAAGCACCGACATGCGAATTAACCCTTTAGGAATTCCTGGATTTCAGCAACAATCGAGGCTGCCTGACCCTCGTCGTCAGTTTCCACCGAAACCTTGAGGGTTTCGCCGGTCTTGATCTTCAAAGCCATAAGCATCAGTGGAGAGTTTGCCTTAACCAGGTTTTCACCTTCGCGCCCGATTAGCACGGTAACGCCAGAGTCTTTAACCAACTTGACGATCTGACTCGCAGGGCGAGCGTGCAAACCAATCGGATCTATTACCTCAACGGTTAGTTCAAAACTAGACATGACACTCTCTCTATTTGCGGTTTTGCGAAATTGTGGTGAACCTCAATTAAAGCCCACAAAAACAACGGTAAACCTCGTTTTATCTCTTTTTGGTTACTTTTCCGCGTAAATGTTGTTTCAGGGCACTTATGTATACCTAATCTTTCCTATGTAACTCAAAAGGTAAACTCGCGCTATGAGGCAAGAGAGAGTCAGGCCTCGAGCAAGAAAGTGAAGAACAAACTATTGAGTAATGCAATTACCACCGCCGACATGGTGATCGTTGGCCTGGAGGCCACCGACAAGGCTGACGCAACCCGTCAGTTAGCCGAGCGCCTAGTGGCAGCCGGTCGCGTAACCGACATCGAGACTTACCTCGTTGCCGTTGCCAAGCGCGAAGAGCACTTCCCAACCGGCATTGAGGGCGGTATCGCCATCCCTCACGCACAGAGCGACGCAGTGGTTGTGCCGTCGGTAGCCGTTGCCACCACCACATCCGGTGTTGACTTTGGCGCCGAAGATGGAAAGTCGAACCTAATCTTCTTGATCGCAGCTCCTGCAAACGGCGGCAGCGAACACCTGGAAATCCTCGGAACCCTCGCCTACAAGGTGATGGACGAAGACTTCCGCAACGAATTATTGAACGAAAAAGACCCTGCAGTTATCGCAGCAACCCTTACCCGAGAGGTACAGAAATAATGAAGTTTGTAGCCGTAACTGCCTGCATCACCGGAATCGCCCACACCTACATGGCTCAGGCCGCCCTTGAACAGGCTGCCAAGAAACTCGGCCACGAAATGGTTGTTGAAACTCAAGGCTCTGCCGGAACCAACCCTATGAAGCAGGACATTATCGACGCCGCCGACGGCGTAATCTTCGCCGTCGACCTTCAGGTGAAGGGTCGCGAGCGTTTTGCAGGCAAGCCATTTATTGAGCTTGGTGTTGCCAAGGTTATCGGTGGCGACAAGGGCGTAAACGTTCTAACGGATTTCATCGCTGCAATTGAAGCAGGAACTGCTGCCAAAGTTGCCGGCGAAGCACCAGCTGCAGCTGCTGCTGCAGAACCAAAGGCCGAAAAGCCTGCGGGCGAAAAGAAGAAGGGATTCTTCGGAGGTTTGTTCGGTTAAATTGCCGTTCAAAAATAACTTGAGTTGCACCCCCGCTACTCAAGTAAACATTTAGGGCTATAGGAGGCTCAAAGATGAGTAGTGCTACTACAAGCACCGGAACTCGCATCAGAACATGGCTGATGACCGGTGTTTCTTACATGATTCCATTCGTTGCTGCAGGCGGTATTTTGATTGCTCTCGGCTTCTTGCTAGGTTCTGTAGCTAAGGGTGGCGGCGCCGATGGCGGCGGTATCCGTGCTTACGATGCAGCAGCTATGGGTGTTCCAGTGTCAGACACTGGTGCAGTAACTGGTTTCAACTATGCAGACCTAGGCAACTGGGCATTCATCATTTTCTGGCTAGGAAAGGCCGCATTCGCATTCTTCATTCCAGTTCTTGCTGGTTATGTTGCATTCGCAATTGCTGACCGTCCAGGTCTAGTTCCTGGCTTCGTAGCTGGTGCACTAGCAACTGGTCTAGACGGAAACCCACTAGGTACCGGTACCGGCTTCCTTGGCGCACTAATCGGTGGTGTCATTGCTGGTTTCGCTGCCCTATGGATCAGCCGTTGGACTGTCGCTAGCTGGATTCGTCCGCTAATGCCAGTTGTGATTATTCCTCTACTAGCTTCGATCATCACCGGCTTCGCCATGGTAATTGTTCTAAAGGTGCCAATCGCAGCAGCATTCAACGGTCTAAACTCGGCTCTTGCTGGCCTATCTGGTGCAGCTCTAGCAGTAGTTGGTCTAGTACTAGGTCTAATGATGGCATTCGACATGGGTGGCCCAGTTAACAAGGTTGCTTACGGTTTTGCTACCACTGGTCTAGCTGCAGCTCTAGCTGCTAACAACCCACAGGACAAGGGCTTCGTAATCATGGCAATCGTTATGGCTGCCGGTATGACCCCTCCTCTAGGTATGGCACTAGCTACCCTTCTAAACAAGAAGCTATACGATGACGCAGAGCGCGAAAACGGTAAGGCTGCTTGGCTACTAGGTGCATCGTTCATCTCTGAAGGTGCAATCCCATTCGCAGCTGCTGACCCAGCTCGCGTAATCCCATCGATCATGGTTGGTTCGGGTATCACCGGTGCCCTAGTTGGCCTATTCGGTAACACCCTTCCTGCACCACACGGTGGAATCTTCGTATTCCCACTAGTTGGTAACGTACTTACCTACATCATTGCTATCGCAGTGGGTACTGTAGTTACCGCAGTTCTTGTAAACGTTCTAAAGGGACTAAACAAGTAACAGCAGGGCAACAAATTGGAAGGGCTCGGGAGAAATCCCGGGCCCTTTCGTTATGCTCAAATTATGGACAGTCAAACCAGCCAAATGCTAATCAATGTTTTCGGAATGCTCATTGGTTTGGTTATCTTGCAGATCATCTTGAAGCAGTGGGATAAGCGCGCGAAAGCCAAAGAAGCCGCAGCCCAGAAAACCGCTGTCACCAAAAAGAAGAAGTAGACTAAGCCACTTCTTGCGTTAGTCGCTCAACCAGCTCGGCGTATTTATCTTGGGTTTGTGCCACAATTTCGGCTGGAAGTGCTGGTGGCGTGCCGGTCTGGTCCCAGTTAGCTGCTAGCCAGTTGCGAACAATTTGCTTATCGAAAGAATCTTTGCGTTCGCCTCGATCCCAGGCCGCCTTCGACCAGAATCGCGAAGAGTCGGGAGTTAGCACTTCGTCACCAAGTACGGTGTGACCGGTGGCCGGATCGATACCGAACTCAAACTTGGTGTCGGCCAAGATGAGGCCAGCGTGTTCTGCAAGTTCGGATGCCTTGGTGAAAATTTCGATAGACATTGCACGTAGTCGTTCGGCGTTTTCTAAACCAATGATTTCAACAACCTTTTCGAAGCTGATGTTTTCGTCGTGGTCGCCGAGTTCTGCCTTGAAGGCAGGCGTGAATATTGGTTTAGGAAGTTTGCCACCGAAGGTGAGACCCTCAGGAAGTTCAACTCCACAAATCTCACCGGTCTCCTGGTATTCCTTCCAGCCAGAGCCTGAGATGTAGCCGCGCACAACGCACTCGATAGGAAACATTTCGAGTTTCTTGGCGACCGTTGCGCGCCCGGCAACCTCAGCTGGAACCGGCACTTCGTTAGAAACGTGATTCTCAACTGGAAGGCGCTCAAACCACCAGTTCGTCAATGTAGTTAGGTGCTTACCCTTATTAGGGATAGCAGGTTCCAACACCTGGTCGAATGCGCTCACACGGTCTGAGGCAACCACCAAAATGAGGTGGCTAAGGGCTGGGTCATTGTTTTCGTAGAGGTCACGAACTTTCCCCGAGTAAACGTGGTGCCAGCCGGCGATTTCTAGAGGTTTAGTCATTAGCAACCTTTGCTGCGATGTCGGTTCGGTAGTGAGAACCCTCAAGCTTGATGTGTTGAACTGCTTCGTAGGCGTGCTTGCGAGCGTGGTGGAAATCTTTACCGAGAGCCACAACGCTGAGCACACGACCACCGTTAGCCATCAAAATGCCGCTTTCGAGTTTGGCTGCGGCAACGCAAACTTCAACGCCTTCAACACTCTCTGCTTCGACGATGCCGCTGAGTTCACGATCAGGAGCTGAGGTGTCTGGGTAACCCTCGGAGGCAACAACAACCGCAACGGCAACATCTTTACTGAACTCTGGTTCTGGTGCGGTTTCAAGATGACCTGAGGCAGCACTGAACAGTAAACCCTCCAAAGGAGTGATCAGCCTGCGGAGAACAACCTGGGTTTCTGGGTCGCCGAAACGCGCGTTGAATTCGATTACGCGAATGCCAGCTTTGGTGACAATCAAGCCGCAATAGAGCAGACCAACGAACGGAGCCCCGATGTTCGCCAATTCTCGAACAGTTGGTTCGGCAATGCGCTCGCGCACTTCGTCGACGAAGCCAGCTGGAAGCCAAGGAAGCGGAGTGTACGAACCCATTCCACCGGTGTTAGGGCCTTCATCGTTGTCGAAGGCGCGCTTGAAGTCTTGAGCCGGCGACAGCGGAAGCACGTTCTTGCCATCGCTCAGGAAGAATAGGGAGACCTCTTCACCGTCGAGGAACTCTTCAACGAGAATTCCGAGGTGCAAAAACTTTTTTGCGTGCTCAATTGCAGCGTCTCGGTCGCTGGTAACAATAACGCCTTTACCAGCAGCTAGCCCGTCGGCCTTCACCACGTAAGGCGCACCGAAATCGTCTAAAGCTTTTTCAACCTCTTCGATGGTGTTGCACTCGTGGGCGCGGCCGGTTGGAACATCGGCAGCTGCCATGATTTCTTTCGCAAACGCTTTTGAGCCCTCAAGTTGGGCGGCAACCTTGCTTGGGCCGAACACAGCAATCCCAGCCTCTCGCAAAGGATCGGCAACGCCTTCAATCAGCGGAGCTTCAGGGCCAACAATCACAAGGTCGAAGCCCTTGTTTTTGGCGTAGTCGGTAACGGCCGCTGGATCCATCATGTTGATGTTGGCGTCACAGGTTACATCGTTGGCTATACCGGCATTGCCAGGAGCAACCACCACATTCGCAGCTGGAGTGCCGGTGCGAACCAAAGCTTTAACGATGGCGTGCTCACGCGCACCCGAACCGAGAACAAGGATTTTCATAACAACAAGTTTAAGTGAGTTGGCTAGGCTGGGGGCATGCCCATACGCAGAATCAAACCGGTGGACGGAATCATGGCAGTGCGCGCTGTGCTCGCCGATTCCTCGAAGCGTGTGAACAGCGACGCCGAGTTCAAGACCGCGGTTCGGTACCTGCTAGAAGAACTTAGTTTCCTACGTCCAGGAAAATCGGTTGAGGTTAGAGTTCCACCACTGGGTGCAGTGCAATGTGTTGAGGGCTTGACTCACAGACGCGGCACACCGCCAAACACCGTTGAAATGAATTCGACTGATTGGTTTGCGCTCGCGGTTGGTGAAGTTACCCTAGACGAGTTGAGCGGCAAAGGTAGGGCTTTACTATCGGGAACTCGTTCTGATATTTCTGAGGTATTCCCAATCTGGCGCTAATGCGAAAATAGATTCATGCCCAAAGAAAAAGTTGAGATCCGCAAGGCTCCAAAGTTCCTGCCATTCCTGATTGTCTTTGCAGTCATCGGCGTAATCATTGCCTTTGTGCTCAACGCTCTTATTCCGGAGGCAAACCGAACCGCTCAACCAATCCTTGGATATTTGGTTGGTTATCTAGCCGCTCTTGGTGCTGTGGTCGGGCTTCTGGTGGCACTTGTTATCGATTTGATTTCTCGAAAAAGAGTGAAGACTCTAGAGGCCGAGCGTTCTTCGCTAAACTTGGAGAAGTAATCCCCGCAACATTTCGAATAGAGGGTAACTATGCTTCGTGGCGACGGCCTGTTGAATCACGATTTGCTACCCGATGAAGAGTTGCCAAAAGACCAATGCGGTGTCTTCGGAGTTTGGGCTCCGGGGGAAGAAGTTGCCAAGCTAACCTTTTTCGGTCTCTACTCGTTGCAACACCGTGGCCAAGAGTCGGCAGGTATCGCAACGTCTGACGGCAAAAAAATCCTGGTCTATAAAGACATGGGTTTGGTTTCCCAGGTGTTCTCAGAATCGGCCCTGGAAAGTTTGGTTGGCCACATCGCGGTTGGCCACAACCGGTATTCAACCACCGGCGCTTCTTCTTGGCGAAATGCCCAGCCAACACTGGGACGCACTTCCGCTGGAACGGTTGCGTTGGCTCACAACGGAAACCTCACCAACACCGCAGACTTACTTGAACTTTTGAAACAGCGTTACCCAAATCAGGAGAGTAACGAAATCACCGGCGGGAACACTACCGACACCGCAGTGCTCACCGCTTTGATGGCCGGAGACCTAGACCACACTCTTGAAGCCACTGCCCTTGAACTTCTGCCGAAGGTGAAGGGTGCGTTCTGTTTGGTGTTCATGGATGAGACCACCATGTACGCGGCTCGCGATCCGCAAGGTGTTCGACCGCTAGTGCTTGGGCGTCTCGAGCGTGGCTGGGTGGTTGCTTCCGAAACCGCAGCTCTAGACATTGTTGGTGCCTCTTTCGTTCGCGAAGTTGAGCCGGGTGAACTTATCGCCATCGATGAGAATGGGTTGCGTTCGTCACGTTTTGCAGAAACTAAGCGTGCCGGTTGTGTATTTGAATACGTTTACCTAGCCAGACCAGACACCAGCATCAACGGCAAAAACGTTTATGACGCTCGCGTTGAGATGGGTCGTCAGTTGGCTCGCGAATACCCGGTGGAAGCCGACCTAGTGATTCCAACCCCGGAGTCGGGAACTCCGGCTGCGATTGGTTATTCGCAGGAGTCGGGAATTCCGTTCGGCCACGGCTTGGTAAAGAACGCCTACGTTGGGCGCACATTCATTCAGCCTTCGCAAACCATTCGTCAGCGCGGTATTCGTTTGAAGTTGAACCCGCTAAAAGAGGTTATTCGAGGCAAGCGCATCGTGGTTATCGACGACTCGATTGTGCGAGGTAACACCCAGCGAGCTTTGGTACAGATGCTTCGCGAAGCCGGGGCAGCCGAGATTCACATTCGAATTTCAAGCCCGCCGATTACCTGGCCATGTTTTTACGGAATCGACTTCGCCACTCGTGCCGAATTAATAGCAACCGGTTTAGGGGTTGATGATGTTCGTAAGTCGATCAATGCCGACACCCTCGGCTACCTCTCCAAAGACGGCATGATTGGCGCCACCGGTCAGCAGGAGCGGGAACTTTGCACCGCCTGTTTCACCGGTGCCTACCCAATTGAACTTCCAGCCGCCGACCGGTTGGGCAAAAACCTACTCGAGCGCACCGACGCGGCTTCGTGTGAACCCGGACCAGACTCGGAACTAAACGCCGTGGTCACCGAAGCAGAAAAGAACGCATGACCGAGAACGCCTACGCCAAAGCCGGAGTTGATACCGAAGCCGGCGACCTAGCTGTTGAACTGATGAAACGTTCGGTGGCGGCAACCCATAACGACCTCGTTTTCGGTGGTCTTGGTGGTTTCGCTGGAATGATGGACGTTTCGTTTATCAAGAACTACCAGCAACCGCTTCTAGCAACCTCAACCGACGGTGTTGGCACCAAGGTTGCCATAGCGCAGGCCATCGACAAACACGACACCATCGGCCAAGACCTAGTTGGAATGGTTGTTGACGACATCGTGGTGGTTGGCGCGAAGAGCCTGTTTATGACCGACTACATTGCCTGTGGCAAAGTTGTGCCTACTCGAATCGCTGACATCGTAAGAGGCATCGCAGAAGCCTGTTCGCATGTTGGCGTTGCTTTGGTTGGCGGTGAAACCGCAGAGCACCCTGGGCTTTTGGAGCCAGACGATTACGACGTGGCTGGAGCTGCGGTTGGTGTAGTCGAGGCGTCGAAGTTGCTTGGCCCTCAGAATGTAAAGCCTGGCGATGTGGTGCTTGGTATCGAGGCTTCAGGTTTGCACTCAAATGGTTATTCGCTGGTTCGCAAAGTTGTGAGCGACAAGGGTTTCAAGTACACCGACCATTCGGATGATTTTGGCACCAACCTCGGTGAAGCGCTGCTCACGCCAACACGTCTCTACACCGGTGTGCTGAACGAACTACTGGAAAGTGAACTTGGTTCAGCTGTTCACGCCATGAGCCACATCACCGGCGGCGGAATCGCAGCCAACCTTGCTCGCGTGCTTCCGCAGGGCGTTTCGCTCGACGTTGATCGCTCAACCTGGTCGCCGCTTGAAGTTTTCAGAATTCTCAGCAACTGGGGTGGGTTCTCGCTGGAGTCTGTTGAGGGCACTTGGAATCTGGGGCTCGGCCAGGCGCTGGTGGTTTCTGCGAGAGAAGCTGAGGCAATTGTTGCTCAGCTAAACAGCAAGGGGTACAAAACCTGGGCTCTGGGCGAGATCAAAACTGCACCGACCGATTTGAACGGTTACGTTCAGGGCGCCAAGGGTGTTGATGGTGGAGCAGTTCGACTATTCGGCAGTTTCGCCAATTAGTGGCTTGCGCTTTTTGAGCGCGAAGTAGAGCACGATTGCCGCGGCAACCAAGACGATTCCTCCGCCGACCACCGAAACAAATACAGGGTTCAAACCTTTAGGTGAATAGGCAATGGCTTGAAAAGTTAGCTTGTCGCCAAGCTTTCCCTGCCAGGTGATTTTGTTTCCATGGCGAACACCGTTGGTTTGTTTGATTTCACCGGGAAGGGTAATGGCAACTTTCACCGAGCTGTTCTTGAAAAACTCTGCTGTCAGCGGGTTGTTGCGAGCTTCGTCGATTCCGGCTTGACCGCCACTGCTGTCAAGCTCACCGGAAACAATGATGTTGTCGCCGTCGCGAACAATCTTTAGAGAGGTGCTCGAACTTTTGGATGAGAATTTGTCGAGTGGAATGTTTGCGAGGTAGTAGGTGGTGCCTTCAAACTCGCCGTCTGAGTAAGGCTTACTGGTTACTCCGAGTTGTTCGGCAAACAGATCGTTGCTCTTGAACATGTCGGTGCTTCCACCGTTTTCCTTTGCATACTCAACCAATGTCTTTGAGAAGCCCAGGGTCATCTGACCGTTTACGGTATCGCTATTGCTCACGGTTAGCTGCATGTCCAGCTTCATGCAGCCGGCTGTGCTCAAAACAATGAAAATGGCCGCAGCCAGACTGGTTAGTATGCGTTTCATTTGAGTCCCCCGGAGATCAAACTATTTTTGTTCTTCGTCTGAATCTGATTCGTCGTCGTCTTCATCTGGGTAAAGGTCTGCCCACTTGTCGACGAACTCTTCACCCTCAGACTCGGTTGCAAGTTCTTTCTCCAGCGCCGAAAGATCGGTGTCTGGGCTGAAGTACTTTAGTTCGCGAGCAACCTTAGTGTGCTTAGCTTTTTGACGGCCACGCCCCATGGCGAGCCCCCTAACTGAAAATAACGGGAAGGAAATCTTGTAGAAGTTTATCAGCCGTTACCGACAAAGCATGACTACTGCAACGGCTGTGGATGGAAGAACGATGTTGAGTGCAACGTTCAAAAAACCTGCCAGACGTTTCTGGTCGCGCAGAAGCTGCCAGGTTTGCTGCACAAAAGTGGAGAAAGTGGAAAGCCCGCCGGCCAGCCCAGTAACCAAAAGTAAACCAAACTGCGGTACATCAAAAAGCACAACTGCAACGATTGCTGTGGCCAAGGTGTTCGCAAACAGGATTCCCCAGGGGATGAACCCAGTGAATTTGCCTAGGATGCCCCGCAGTACGGCACCCAAACCGCCCATGATTGCCACCACTAAGACCTCGACCACGAACGCTCACCCCCGATTACGCGCCCAAGCCAATAGGTGAGAACACCAGTGAAAATTTGGAGAAACAGGTAAAAGACTGTTAGTTCTACACCCAGCATCACGTAGGCGATGAGAGAGCTCATGGTGGTGAATCCTCCGGCAAAACCGGTGCCCCAGAAACTGCTCTTTTCTGCCGAATCGAACCTAGGGTTGGTGTGGATGAAACCAAGAGCCAAAGCGCCTAGCAAATTCACAATCCAAAGCCAAGCCGCCGGATGCGGGGCCACCAGAGTTACCGAGTAACGAAGTGTGCTGCCAAATGCACCACCTAAAAAGGTGAGCCAGAGCAGTTTTGGCTTCAAGGCCTACTCTTCGTCTTCGGCTTCATCCGCAGTGATCACGTGCACTCGGTTAACCGCAAGCTTGTGGTGTCGACGAGTTGCTGGGCGAACACGTTCACCGCGACGAACATCACCGGGCAAAGGGTTGCGAAGCAGAGGGTTGAACTGCTCAGCCGAAAGCAAGCGCCAAGGCACAAGCGTAACCATCACGCCACGAACATACAGAAGGCGAGAGCGCAAACGGTTTGCGCGGTGGTTGTGGAAGATGTGCTCCCACCAGTGACCCACGATGTACTTCGGTAGGTAAACCGAGATGCGTTCGCGGCCGTGACGTTTGCGGTGGTCTTCCAAGAATTCGATTAGCGGAGCGCTGAAT
>Ga0228703_1002133_pt1 | contig 11370 bp, 10 predicted proteins | sample McNCre217_Aug_MG_3_FD_178020 | JGI IMG/M metagenome (GOLD analysis project Ga0228703, IMG submission 178020) | Freshwater microbial communities from McNutts Creek, Athens, Georgia, United States - 29-17_Aug_MG | ecosystem: Environmental > Aquatic > Freshwater > Creek | place: USA: Georgia... | reverse complement strand
TTTGATACGACAGCATTGGTTCAAGATTACACCAGAGAGCTGGAAAAGTGGAAGGCATCCGAATCCGGTGCTGATACGTTGTCGCTCGCACCACGCTATCCAAATCTGCTTCTAACTCAGAACAATATCCCGGACACCGGATACGGAAACGCAACATCTTAAGGTTAGGGTATTCAGAAACCTATTGGAGTTAATTAGTGGACATTAGCAGACTGGCAGACAAGTTACGTTCTCAAAACTTTGGTGCAAATGACAGCACAATTTTAAGTGCAATCAATCATCCTTTGACAGCGGCTCAAAAAGGCGCAGATTGGTTCGCTGGTCAAGTCAATCGAGCGGCCAATATTCCTGAGCAATACGACAATCCAAATCCATTAGCAGGTTATACGCCTGAACAACAAGTTGGTGGTGCTTTGAATCTTGCTGGATTAGCAATGACTGGGCCAGCTCCATTTGGCCCAAAAGGTTCTGGTGGTACGTTGGGAGCGATTCCTGTTTCACATGGGTCGCCTCATGGCCCATTTAAAGAATTCGATTTATCAGAATTAGGAACTGGCGCTGGCGCTCAAGCGTATGGGCATGGCATATATTTTGGCGAGGGGTACAATTCGCCTGTTGCGATGAGATATGCTCCAAGAAATGAAAAGCTAGAAAATAAATTGCAAGATTTGTACGACATTGCAGAAAAACGCAACCAATATCCATCTATGGAGGTTTATGAGCAATATATGCTAAATAAAGCGCCTGAAGATGTTGAAAAATATTTAGCGGAAGTTTTGCCTGATTATTCCAAATCAGAACAAATGGCAATGAAACAAGCCCATGAATTGGCTAAAAAAGCATATCAAGGTCAAAAAGGTTCTTACTTATACAATGCTGACTTGAAATGGACAGACCCAGCAAAAGAAGCTGAAATGCCTATGTCAGAGGAACATTTTTTGCATTGGGATAAACCTTTGCATGAACAATCTGATTATGTAAAAAAAGCTTTATATTCGATGCCATTGATAACGGATAATTTAACTGCAAAATTGTTAAATGGTGAACAAGGCTCAGATATTTATAATGCTTTAATAAATGCGACAGAGCTTGGTAAATTACCAAAAACTAGTGAACAATTTGGCGTTAAAGGTTCGGCAGAAACAGCTTCTAACTATTTAAACTCAATTGGAATACCTGGCATTAGATATTTTGATCCAGAACACGGAAGCGGAAAAAGCTTGCAGAATTTTGTAACTTTTAATCCTAAAACAGCCGATATTTTGTCTATAAATAGCAAAAAAATAGCCAACAAACTTAGAGGCCAATAAATGCTCAGACCAAAACGCCAATCATCATCAACCATTACGGTAACAGCACCTATTGGCGGCTGGAACGCTGTTACACAATTGGCGGCTATGTCACCTAATGAAGCGGTGATTATAGACAATTGGTTTTGCTTGCCGACTGAGTTGCAGGTTCGCAAAGGTTATACGGAATGGGCTACAGGCTATACAGGTAACATTCAATCATTTATCAATTATTCTCCAGCAAGCGGAACAATCAAGTTTTTTGCGGCTGCCGACAACAATGGCGATTGTGCGCTGTACGACGTATCTTCGCAAAATATCAGCGTCACCAACTTGGTAACAGAATCCGGTGATTTCATTACCACCGAGGCTGGCGTTCTTTTAGATACAAACAAAGCGGCTGTTGTTTACGGATTAACCAGTGCTAAGTTTAGATTTGCACAGTTTGCAAACAGCGGTGGTCATTTCACAATTGCCATCAATGACACCGATCCATTATTGCTTTATGACGGTACAACTTGGAATTCAGTCACTAGCACAAGTTCTCCTTATGCGATAACAGGTGTTGATACATCCGCATTAAATGATGTTATTTTGCATAAACGCAGAGTTTGGTTTGCTGAGCAAGACACTTTAAATGGCTGGTATCTTGATACCGATGCTGTGGCTGGAACAGCGCACAAGTTTGATTTTGGCCCGTTATTTTCTCAAGGCGGCTCAATTGCTAAATTAACCACTTGGACACTTGACGCTGGCTGGGGGATGGATGATTACTTAGTCGTCTTAACCACGAAAGGCGAGGTTGCTGTTTATAAAGGTGTGAATCCTGCCGACCCTGCCGACTGGTCATTGCAAGGTGTTTATTATATCGGTTCGCCTGTTGGGTTCTTCCCGACTTGCAAATACGGTGGCGATGCCTTGTTATTAAACAAAGACGGATTAATTCCTTTGTCGCAATGTTTAATGTCATCTCGGGTATCTACTCGAATCTCAATCACCAACAAGATTCAATCAAAAGTTACTCAAGCAACAACTGATTATGCCGGCAATTATGGTTGGCAAGTAATTTTGTTTCCACCGCAAAATATGTTGATGATTAACGTACCAACATCGAATACAACATCAGACCAATATGTGATGAATACTATTAGCGGGGCATGGTCAAGATTTGTTGATGTTAATGCCACCACATGGACATTTATCAATGAAGAAATGTATTTCGGAAATGCTGGCGCTGTTTATAAGTTCTGGGACGGACAAAACGACAATGGGTCTGTTGTAACAACTGATTTGTTGCCAGCTTTTAGTTCGTTTGGAAGTCAGTCGCAAATCAAACGCTGGTCAATGGCTAGAGTATCAATGGGCTATGACATTACATTTTCATTTTCATCGCAATTAAGTCTTGATTTTGATTTAGTATCTCAGCCGCCACAACCTTACAATACATTGTCATCAACCGCAGGTGTTTGGGATGTTGGCCATTGGGATAACGCGCTATATGGCGGGAATATTATCCCATTCGCTCAATGGCAAATGGCTTCAGGGATGGGGCATTATGGTTCTTATAGAATTAGAACATCGAGCAAAACAAGTGATATTCGATATTATGCAACCGACTATGTTTTGGAAGCGGGTGGAGTTCTTTAATGCCTAGTACAAGTGAAAAACAACATCTTTTTATGGAAGCCGTAGCGCACAATCCCGAATTCGCTAAAAAAGCGGGTGTTCCGCAATCTGTTGGTCAGGATTTCAACCAAGCAGATAAACGCAAACGATTAGCAAAACAATTAAGAAAACAATGAACAAAGAAGAATACACGCATGTGCCACCTTGGGGCGAGCCATCTTATGATAAAATGCTGGAAATTCTGGCTGGAAATCAAGATGCCGTTAGAATGATGCAAGTTATCGGCAAATGGTCGCACATTTATGATGATTTGATAGACAAAGACAAAGAAGTGTCGAAAGATGAAATCCATTGGGTAATGTGGGAGTTATTGGTTAATTTACAGCTTAATCCATTTTATACTGCAAATAGCATAATTTTAACTCCTTTAGTAATGAGTGGAATAATTAACTGGTTTGCAGCTAATGAAATTGAAAAAATTGGAAATTTAGAAGAATTAAGAATATCGCACAGCATTAGATATTCGATTTGCGATGTTGGGATGGTATCAATGATATTAGCTGGCGGCCTAGAGCATGCTAAAAAATATGCTCGTGTTGCGCGATTACTTTTCCAATGCGACACATGGGAACACTATAAATCTGAACATTTAAAAGGGTAAAAATATGTGCGACACCGGCCCATCAGCACCACCAGCACCAAATTACGCAGCAGCGGCTAGAGAAACCGCTCAGGGTAACGCAAATGCAGCTCGTATTGCCCAGTATGGCAATATGGTCAATCAAGTTACGCCGCAAGGTACTGTCACCTATAACCCGTCAACTCGAGGTTATATGGATGAAAAAGGCAATACAATATCAATAGATGCTTATAACGCATTAAAAAATAAAAAAGGTTATTCGCCTTTAGAACAGTGGACACAATCGGTCACTTTATCGCCTGACCAACAAGCTTTATACGACCAATCTGTTGCAATGAACAAAGAGCTGGGCAATATTGCTCAGTCTGGTTTGGCGTATGTTAAAGATGCAATGGGCAATCCAATCAAGCCCAAATTTGATGTTGTTGGCAATGCTCCTACTACATTTAGTCAAATGACTTCTAATGTTGACAGGCCTGATTTACAGACAGAAGTTGGCGATGCTGGAAGAATTCAACGGTCAGTAAATGATTACACTGGCGATGTACAACGTCAATCCGGTGCAAATGAACAGGCTAATGCCAATGTTTATCAGACATTAGGCCAATTACAAACAAGGGTGCAAAATCCTGAGTTATTAGCGCAAGACACCACAAACGCTTTGTACAAAGCGAACACACAGTATTTAGACCCGCAATTTGAGCAGGCACAATCTAAGCTAGAAAATCAATTGGCGAATCAAGGTATAACCAGAGGTTCTGAGGCATATAACAATGCCATGCAAAACTTTGGTAATCAAAAGCAACAAGCTTATGAATCTGCAAGAAATCAAGCAATAGCGGGTGGTACACAAGCTGCACAAGGCATGTTTGGTATGAATCTTCAGGGCGGTCAATTTGCTAATCAAGCACTTGGTCAACAATTTGGCCAATCTGTTACACAACAAGAATTGGCTAATGCTGCGGCTAATCAAAACAATCAATTGGCGCTGGCCAATCAGCAAGCCTACAACCAAGCGATTGCTCAGCAATATGGTCAAGGATTGGGCGCTGCTAATTTTGCTAATCAAGCACAGCAACAACAATACGACCAGTTGCTTAATAATGCCAATTTCAGAAATGCTGCACTACAAGGCATGTTCGGTATGGGCATGCAAAACGCTGCTCTTAACAATCAAGTTCAAAACCAAGCATTTGCACAAGGTTTATCAAACGCTCAATTGCAAAATGCGGCTTCTCAGCAAGATATTTCGCAACAACAAACCTTACAGCAAGCGCCCATCAATATGCTTAATGCCGTTAGAACTGGTCAGCAATTACAGGCAGCACAAATACCGCAAGTCGGTGTTTCTCAACCGGGTCAATTGGCTAACTGGCAAGGGGCTGACATGTTAGGCGCGGCACAAGCTCAAGGACAATATAACCAAGGTATTTATAACGCACAATCTGCGGCTGATGCACAAAAGGTAAGTGCGGGAATTGGGGCTATTGGTTCAATTGGCGGTGGTTTTGCTGCGAAGTCAGACATTCGACTCAAGAAAAACATTGTGCGATTGGGTACTCATAAAACATTGGGCATCGGCCTTTATAAGTGGGATTATATCTGGGATTATCCTGGTTACGGTGTCATGGCTCAAGAACTTGAACAAGTTATGCCTGAAGCTGTGTTTACGATGCCTGATGGCTATAAAGCTGTTAATTACTCAATGCTGGGGGCGTAATGACACCATTCGACCAATATAACCAAAGCTCTGGACAACCTTATTTGCGTCCGGCAACAGGATACATTGACGAATCACAAAGAGCCGCACTTGCTGCTGCTTTGCGTCAAGGGCCAATGCAAGCTCAGCAACGCTCAAGTAAAAGCCCTATTTCTCCAGAAATGGCTAATAAATTTGCTGATTGGGCTTTAGGATTAGGAAAAGAAGGCTTGCCAAATAGCTCACAAAATGTCGGTGTAAATGCTGTTACACCTGATTTTCAATCTGGCAATTATGGCGCACCTACCATGAACATGACTGGTGCAGGGTCTATTACACCTAACTTTAATTCAACTAATAATTTTCAAACGCCTATGATGCAACAGGGGTTCAATCCTTCTATGTTTAAGGGGATTTATTAATGGCTAGTTTATATGACGAACGTGTTTTAGGCGCACAACAACGGGCTGAGTTTGCTCGCAAGCTTCGAGAATCTTCCAATCAGCCTGCTGGCCAAATGGTATCCGGTTGGTATGTGCCTAACACGGGTGGCGCTGTTGTAGATGCCTTGCGTAATATTATGGGCGCTTATCAAGAGCGTGAAGCTAAAGATGAATTAAAAAACATCCAAAGGGAAAAACTGCAATCCACTATTCAAGCTATGAATCAAGCTGGAATTCAAGCGCCTGAATCAATGCTGAAAGAAGCTGGCACACCTGAAGTCAAACCCGGCATGTGGGACAGATTGACAGCGACTTTAAGAGGCGAAGAGGCTAAAGGAACACCAGCGCAACCTTATCAGCAAAATGTTGCTCAAAACGCAACTCCAGAGCAAAGAGAAGCTGGCTTGATGAATTTGCTGCAAGTGAATCCTGAGGTGGCCTCTGGCGCTATTGGCTTATATAACGCATCAACTAATCGAGCTTTAACTAAAGCTGAAAAAGAATATCAACATGCAAAAGATGTTCAAGAGCAAGAATGGAAACAAAAAACATACGAAGAAGGTAGGGCAGACCGTCTTGCTAGAGAAACTGCTGATAGAGATTTAAGAGCTGCTATTGCTGGAAATAAACAGCCACAATCCCAGTATGAATATAAGGAAATAAACGGACAGCCATTTAGTTTTAATCGGTTTACAAATCAATTAAGTCCAGTTCAATCACCTGAATCCGCTGGATTCCCTGTAAAAAAATTGAGTCCTGAGCAGCAAAAAATACAAGATGCTAATGACGCAATTGAAATACTTAAGGAAGCTGCCCCATTAGTTAATAAATCAACATCAAGCGGCATTGGAGCTGGAATTGATTATGCCGCGTCTTTAATCGGGAAAAGCACAGATGGCGCCGACGTTGCGGCACAGCTTAAGGTTTTAGGTGGTTCACTTGTTGCCAAAATGCCGAAAATGTCTGGGCCTCAATCAGATAAAGATGTTCTGCTTTATAAAGAAATGGCAGGAAGAATCGGAGACCCAACAGTTCCAGCATCGCAAAAAATAGCTGCCATGAATTCAATAAACCAATTGCAATCTAAATACGCTGGTGTTGAACCGGCACAATTGCAATTTGATGAAAAACCCGCGCAAGGTTCATGGAAAATAACTCCAATGGGACAATAAAATGCCTAGTTTTGAAATTACAGCACCAGACGGAAGAAAATATGCAATTGATGCACCTGAAGGCGCTACGCAGGAACAGGCGTTAGAGCATTTTAAGGCTAATTGGAAGCCAGAAACCGATACGTCTGCATTAAAAAGATTTGGCCAAGGATTATTAGAGCCAGTAGAAGGTCTTGGACAAATAGCGGCTCAAGGCATTGCTGCGGCTGCTCCAAATACGGAAGCTGGCAGATTTGCTCAACAACATTTGGAATTTGGCAAACAACAAAGACTAGCGCAAGAAGCTGCCAATCAAGCCGCTAATGTAGGAACTAATTATGCAGGAATGGCGGGCAATGTATTAAGCCCAGTTAATTTAATGACTGGTGCTGCAATGAAAGGCGCTCCATTGATTTCTCAAGGGGTGCGTGGCGGCGCTGTTAGCGGCCTGTTATCACCAAATAATGCAGAGGATAATTTTGCTGAAGAAAAAGCCAAACAAATTGGCATGGGCGCTTTAACTGGAGCAGCAACTGGATTAGGCTCTGATCTTGCAACCGGATTTATTAAAGGCGCTACACCTTCAAAATATGTGGAATTATTGCGAAAAGAAGGAGTTACGCCAACAGCTGGACAAATATTAGGCGGTGCATGGCAACGAGCTGAAAATAAATTAGAAAGCATTCCTATTCTTGGTGATTTTATTACTAAAGGACATAAAGAAGGATACGAAGAATACAACAAAGCTATTTTAAATAGAGCATTAAAGCCAATAGGCGAAACCACAGATAAAGTGGGTCGTGAAGGTGTTCAAGAAGTAGAAAGCAAGTTGAACCAATATTATGACAAAATATTGCCAGAACTTGGATTTTTACCTGACGATGAATTTGTTCAAAAAATGTCAACTATTAAACAAATGGTTGGTCAATTGCCTAGAAACGAACAAAAGTCATACGCCAATATAATGCAACGTATTGAAAGCCAAGCAAGTCCAAATGGTGGAATGGTTGGCGAAACATTTAAAGAAGTTGAATCGCTTTTAAATACTGAGGCAAAAAGATTTGGAAAATCTACTGATGCTTATCAACAAAGCCTTGGCGATGCGTTAAGCGAAACTTTAAAAACATATCGAGAAGTTTTGCCCAGATCAAATCCTAATTATGCCGATGAATTAACAAAAGCTAATACAGGGTGGGCAAATTATGCTCGTATTCGTGATGCAGCCAATAGAACATCGGCAGGCGCTAATGAAGGCATATTTTCACCAGCACAATTAGCTCAAGCAGTGAGATCGCAAGACAAAACAGTTGGCAAAGGGGCGTCCGCTAAAGGTAAAGCTTTGATGCAAGATATTGCTGAAGCCGGTACAAATGTATTATCGCCAAAATATCCAGATTCGGGAACAGCTGGTCGAGCTGCTTTAGATTTGGCAGTGGGCGGCGCAGGCTATGCGTTTAATCCTTTAATCCCTGCTGGACTTGCCGCAGCAGGATTGCCATTTGTTGGCGCTGGTAGAAAAGCTACTGGAAATCTGTTATTAAACAGACCTGAAGAAGCAAGAAAACTTGCTGATATTTTAAGACAAGGCGCAGCGTATGGTGTTACTGCATCGCCTTACATGGTTAATCAATAGGGGAATAACAAATGCCATTTAACGGTTCAGGAACTTATACATTGCCTGCTGGAAATCCTGTTGTCACTGGGACTACCATATCTTCAACAACGACTAACAATACAAATTCAGATATTGCAACAGCATTGACGAATTGCGTTACTAGAGATGGACAGTCTACGCCATCGGCTGATTTGCCGATGAATAGCCATAAATTAACAGGATTATCCGCTGGAACATCTAATGGCGATTCTGTGCGCTGGGATCAGGTACAATATGTCTTAAATATAGCTAGCGCAGGAACGTCAGGGCAAGTTTTGACTTCTGGTGGTACTGGTGCGCCAACATGGACTAATGCAGCAACAGGAGATGTCACTTTAACTGGCACTCAAACCTTAACAAATAAAACTATTGAAGCCGGTATATTCACTAATGGCTACACTGAAGAAACTGTAACAGCTAATACATCTACAGCTTATACAATTGATTTGGCTAACGGCTCTGTTCAGGTGTTGACCCTGACAGGCAGCTGCACGTTTACATTTCCAACTGCTACTGCTGGCAAATCATTTATGTTATTGCTTAAACAGGATGCCACAGGTTCTCGTACAGTTACTTGGCCTGCTTCTGTAAAATGGCCAGCAAGTACAGCTCCTACAATCACAAGCACCGCAAGCAAAGGTGATAAGTATGTGTTTACAGGTGATGGCACATACTGGTGGGGAAGCGTAGCTGGTCAAAACTATTTATAGGGGTCAGTATGTTTTCAAGTAACTCAACACAGGTTAGTTCAGAGGCTAATTACATCGAGGATGTATTCTCTACTTATCTCTACACCGGCAACAGCTCTACCCAGACGATTAACAACGGCATTGACTTGGCTGGGAAAGGTGGGATGGTGTGGATAAAATCAAGAAGCGCGGCTACTACTAATCATCGGATATTTGATACAAATAGGGGCGTTGGGAATTCCATTAGCTCAAATTTAACAACTGCGCAAAGTTTTGCAACTTCTTCTTTGGATGGTTTTTTATCTTCTGGGTTTTCTATTCAAGGCTTTAACGGAGAAATAAACGATTCTGCGAGAACCTACGCCTCTTGGACATTCCGCAAGCAACCTAAGTTCTTTGATGTGGTGACTTGGACTGGTAACGGCGCTTCACAAAATATTAGCCATAATCTTGGTTCCCAACCCGGCATGGTTATAGTAAAACGCACAAATGCAACTGAAGCGTGGGGTGTGGCGGTAAGACAATCTTCAACAACTTATGCTACGGGGCTTAGCTTAAATACTACGGATGCCGCCGTATATCAGGGTGTAACAAGCTACAATACGTACTTTACGTCTACGTATTTTGATGCGTATCGAGTAATAAGCGCCGCTGGTGATAGAAACACTAGCGGGGCCACTTATGTTGCCTACCTCTTCGCCCATGACGCAGGAGGCTTTGGTCTGACGGGTACGGACAATGTGATTTCGTGTGGGTCGTTTACGACTGATGGCTTTGGAATTGCAACAGTAAACCTTGGCTATGAGCCTCAATGGTTGCTATATAAAGATATTGGCTCTGGTGGATATGATTGGCAAATTATTGACAATATGCGTGGCTTTACAACAAGCACCGCAGACAAATTGCTTCAGCCAAATACGTCTGCCGCTGAAAGTTCAAACAATATCGTAGGCCCAACAGCGACAGGCTTTCATTTTGATTTGCGTCCTGGAACCTACATTTACATCGCCATCCGTCGTGGCCCGATGAAAGTGCCTACTGTGGGGACGAGTGTTTATAACGCGTATGCTGCATCTGATGCAACCCTTCAAAATGTAGGATTTCCTGTCGATGTGTTCTTTGACTGCGTTAGAACCGGAGTGGCTTGGAACTTCCTTGCTGGATCAAGACTTATCGGAACGACAAATCAGCTTATAACATCAAGCACAGGTGCTGAAACAACCGTATACGGCCCGAGTGGTGGGTATGACAAACAAAATAGTTTTGCTCCTTCTGTTGGTGGTAGCGCAAATAATCTATGGTACGCGTTCAAACGCGCCCCAGGCTTCATGGATGTGGTGGCTTATACGGGGACGGGTAGTTACACAACCAAAAATCATGGTCTAGGCGCAGTTCCAGATCTTGTGATTATTAAACGCAGGAACGGAGTAGGAAACTGGTGGGTGTATAGACCCTCTACCGAAGCGGGTTATATGTACCTAAACGCCACGAACGCCATCAGTAATGTAGGAGGAGGTGGCAATTATTGGCCTGCAACTAACACTACTATAACAGCGTATCCAGATACTTCAGGCGAAACCTACATCGCCTACCTCTTTGCCTCCCTACCGGGAATCAGCAAAGTTGGAAGCTACACCGGGAATGGTTCAAGCCAGACAATCAACTGCGGATTCTCAAGCGGTGCAAGGTTTATTCTAATCAAGCGCACTGATTCAACTGGTGATTGGTATGTTTGGGATACAGCACGAGGTATTGTTGCTGCAAATGATCCTCATTTATCTTTAAACACGTCTGCTGCCGAAGTAACAACTGATGATAGTGTTGATACAGATTCAACTGGTTTTATTGTTAATCAAGTGGCAGCGACAAACATCAACGTGACATCAGCAACCTATATTTACTTGGCAATAGCATAGGAACAATCATGCAAATACGAATCAGAGAAACAGGGGCAGTAATGTACGAAAATGAATTTCGCACATTATTTCCTAACACCTCGCTACCGCAACAACTATCAGAATCCTTAATCAACGAACTCGGTGCTGATGTTGTTTTTGAAGGCCCACAAGCTACAGGTGGTACGGTATATCAATACAGTCAATACGCAGGTGTTGAGCAAATTGATGGCAAATGGTATAAAAAATATATTCTAGGCCCAGTATTTACTGATGGTGAAACA
>Ga0228703_1002132_pt1 | contig 11374 bp, 8 predicted proteins | sample McNCre217_Aug_MG_3_FD_178020 | JGI IMG/M metagenome (GOLD analysis project Ga0228703, IMG submission 178020) | Freshwater microbial communities from McNutts Creek, Athens, Georgia, United States - 29-17_Aug_MG | ecosystem: Environmental > Aquatic > Freshwater > Creek | place: USA: Georgia... | reverse complement strand
ACAACAGTATTGTAAGCACGCGCTAAACGCGTGATTGAATCCAATAAAATCACCACGTCGTGACCACATTCCACCATGCGCTTCGCTTTCTCCAAAACAAGATTCGCCACTTTCACGTGACGCTCCGCTTGCTCATCGAAGGTAGATGATATTACCTCTGCGCGAACCGAACGCTGCATATCGGTTACCTCCTCTGGACGTTCGTCGATCAACAAGATGATCAAATAAACTTCTGGGTGGTTACGCGAAATAGCATTGGCGATGTCTTTCAGCAACACGGTTTTACCGGTCTTTGGCTGAGCCACAATCATACCACGTTGGCCTTTACCTATCGGCGCAAACAAGTCCAAAATACGCGTCGAATAATTATCCGGCGTCGAAGACAAGTTTAGTTTTTCCTCTGGGAATAAGGGTGTTAAATACTCGAAATTGATCCGATCACGAATCTCATCGGTTGTCTTTCCATTCACAGACTCCACCTTTAACAAGGCGAAATATTTCTCCCCTTCTTTCGGTGGGCGAATCTTTCCTAAGATGGTATCCCCTGTCTTCAAACCAAACATTTTGATTTGAGAAGGTGACACATAAATATCATCTGGTGAAGCTAAGTAATTGTAATCCGATGAACGCATAAAGCCATATCCGCCTTCTTGCATAATCTCCAACACACCTTCATTATCGATCAAACCATCCAATTCTTTGATGACTTGGTTGTAATTATTACGGTGTTGGCGATGTTGATGCTGATGCGCTTGGGCAGGCGCGTCTTCCTTCGGTAGTGTATTAACATCGACCGGCGCGTCTGTCGGTGAAACTTTATCAGCAGCCAAAGGCGCATCACTCGTCACAAAAGAAGTGTCAACTTCCTCGGGTTCGATGATGCCATCAACTTCAATAGGTGCTTCCTCAGCAGCAGGCTTTCCTTTGCGAGGGCGAATGTTACGAGCTGGTTTTACAGGAGCGGTTTCCTCTGAAGCAACTGGGGCTGAATCAGCCACGGGGCTCTCTCCCATCGGTAATAAGGGAGCTTGTTCTTCAGTCGGTTTTTGAATTCTTTGACGCTTAGGACGGTTTGATTGTGCGGATTCGTTATCCATATAAAGGGAAATGTGTTGATATTTTTTGATGAAACAATCCCCAAACTAAATCAATAATGACCTCTTTGACATACGGTAAGCAAATCCATGGGATTGCAGTACAAGAGCGAAATTTGGGAGAATTGTTAACAGAAACGTTTTCGACATTGAAACGTTGTGCAATACTACGTTAGAGTTTGCGGATTGTCAAGGAATATTTCCTGTTTTTGACTCAAATTATCTAAAAACGCATTTTTTACGCGATTTCGACTCGGAATTGCCCCGTCTTTCGTAGTTTTACAGCCAAGATGTCACATTCAAATTCAGCTAAGCAACTTCTGATCAATGCCTTACAAGAGCGCGAAAGCTCGGGGCTTTTGCGATCCTTGAGCTCGGTAGAAGGCATGGTGGACTTTTGCTCGAATGACTACTTGGGGCTGGCAAAAGATAAAAGCTTAGCCGAACAAATCGCGGCTGACCAAGCAGCCTGGCAAGCCATGCAAGAGGAGACGGTTCCCGTCAATGGATCGAGTGGTTCACGCTTGATATCAGGTAATCATCTGTATATGGAGGCGTTTGAAAAGCAATGTGCCGAGCTGCATCAGGCGGAGGCAGCGCTGCTGTTTGGCTCGGGATTTGAGGCAAACTTGGGACTCATCTCAGCCCTCGCACAGAAAGAGCATGTCATATTTTGCGATAAATTATTGCATGCGAGTTTGATTGATGGCCTCCGCTTATCTGCTGCAGAACGGCGTATATTTAAGCACAACGACCTAAATGATTTGATTCATTTGTTGGAACAATATCCTGCTGAGACCATGAAGTGGGTTGTCGTTGAATCCGTTTATTCCATGGATGGCGACATGGCGCCGTTACAAGAACTCATCGAATTAAAACAGAAATATTCATTCGAACTCATCGTAGACGAGGCGCATGCGGGCGGGGTTTACGGTTCGCAAGGGGCCGGTCTATGTGTCGAATTAGGCCTAGAAAACGAAATTTTTGCCCGTGTAGTCACTTTTGGCAAGGCATGGGGTAACGCGGGTGCGGTGGTATTGGGATCAGAAACACTTCGTTCCTATTTGATTAATTTCGCCCGACCGTTTATTTACTCCACAGCGCCTACGCCACACCATGTATTGAGTCTTCAAACAACTTTATCATTTGTTGCGAAGGCAGAAATACAACGTCAATTGTTAAAAGAAACGATTCAATACTTTAAGTCCCTACAAAAATCCGACGCATGGGGTGCAAGTGAAACAGCCATCCAAACCTTTTTTGTCCCAGGGAATGAAGCCGTCCGAGCAGTCGCTAAACATGTACAAGAGGCTGGCTTTGCCGTGAAGCCGATTGTTTACCCAACGGTTCCAAAAGGTAAAGAACGAATTCGAATCACACTCACCGCGAAAACGTCGCGAGCAGATATTCAAACACTCATCAATACCCTAGAAACCCATGCCTAAACAATACATCATCGCAGGAATTGGGACGGAAATAGGTAAAACGGTCTGCTCTGCCATCATTACGAAGGCCTTGCAAGCCGACTATTGGAAGCCTATTCAAGCCGGAAATTTGACGGATGGGGATGCCTATTGGGTCCAACAATGGGTTCCGGGCACAGAGGTTCACGCTAGTACGTATGCATTTCAAAATCCACTATCACCCCATACCGCAGCCGAAATGGATGGAATTCGAATCGATTTAAATTCGTTTCATTTACCTGAAACAAAGGAGAATTTAATTGTTGAATTGGCTGGCGGCATCTTGGTCCCTTTGAATGAAAAAGACACCAACCTAGACCTGATTGAGCGATTAGGCCTACCCGTCATCCTGGTGAGCAAAAACTACTTAGGTAGTATCAATCATACCTTGATGACTTTTGAGATTCTAAAATCTCGAAACATTGAAATCGCAGGAATCGTATTCAATGGCCAAACAAATTCCTCCGGAGAATCGTTTATCCTCAAGCACACGGGGCTTCCGGTCCTATTGCGTGTGAACGAAGAAAAAGAAATTAACCCATCCGTTATTGCTCGATATGCCGACTCATTCAAATGCTAATTTAGCCCAGCGTGATGCCGCGGTGGTTTGGCATCCATTTACTCAGCACCACATCGAACCCTTATCGATTCCCATTACGCATGGAGAAGGAGTCTATTTAATCGATGCAGACGGGAAACGTTACATAGATGCGATTTCATCCTGGTGGGTGAGCATTCACGGACATGCACATCCTTACCTCGCACAAAAAATATACGAGCAGGCACTGAAATTAGAGCAGGTGATTTTTGCGGGATTTACCCACGAACCTGCCATTGAGTTGTCGGAACGACTTTTAGGCCACTTACCCAAAAATTTCGAGAAGGTTTTTTTCTCCGATAACGGTAGTACGGCAGTGGAGGTAGGACTGAAGATGGCCTTGCAATTTTTTCATAATCAAGGTCAAACTCAAAAGCGAAAAATCATTGCTTTTGAAGATGCCTACCATGGTGATACGTTTGGTGCGATGAGCGTCGGGGCACCCAGTGCCTTCAATGCACCATTCCAGGATATGCTCTTTGAGGTGGAATTTCTACCAAGTCCTTGTGATGCGCAGGCGTGTATTCAGGCCATGCGGGAGAAAATGAAGCAATCGGCCGACTACGCCGCGTTCATTTTCGAACCACTCATTCAAGGGGCTGGGGGGATGAAAATGTATGCGCCGGAAACATTAGATACGCTGATTGAAATGGCTCATGAAAATCAAATTCTTTGTATCGCCGACGAAATCATGACGGGCTTCGCGCGGACAGGGAAATGGTTTGCGATGGATTATTTAAAGCATAAACCAGATATCGCTTGTTTCTCGAAAGGCCTTACCGGCGGCATGATGGCGATGGGGATTACCACCTGTTCGAATGAGCTATTTGATACATTCTTGTCGGACGACCGCAAAAAAATGCTATTCCATAGCCATTCCTTTACGGCTAATCCGATGGCCTGTGCGGTTTCTTTGGCGAGTTTAGACATCTTGGAGAAACCAGAAACCTGGGAAAACCTTGCCCGTATACAGGCAAGTCATGAAACTTGGGCGGGAACGCAAATGAATCATCCGGTCATTAAAAACCTCCGCGTAAAAGGTACGATTATTGCCCTCGAATTAGTAGACGATGAAGAAAATGGATACATGCATAGCGTGCGGGATGATGCTTACCAATATTTCCTAAAAAAAGGGATCCTTTTGAGACCCCTAGGAAATACCTTATACATTCTGCCACCTTATTGCATCAGCAACGAGGAACTACAAGTAATCTATTCAGAAATCGAAAACTTCGCTGCTGGATTAATTCGTTAGCTTCGTTGATTGCCAAGAAACCATTTGCCAACGTCCGTCTTCGAAAACAAACACGTCCGTAAAGCGAAGTTTCACAGGAGTCTCTTTGCCATCTGCTGAAAGATTCACTAGGTTAATCACGCCGGTATTGATTCCTGTTTTTCCGTAAACTCGTGTCAACATCTCCGCAGCCTCGATCGAAACATAACTTGATTTTCCAGAGAAAATAGATGCGATATAGGACTCTTTATTATCCGTATTTCCACCTGAATGATGGTAAACTAAATCCTTGTGAAGGACTGCTTCAAGACCAGCACGATCCTTCGCAATCATCACCTTAAATCGGCCCAATTCGGCTGATTTCAACGATTCCACGGTTGGCTTTTGCGCAAAAGTAGCGACAGACATGCAAAAAAATGTGAGTATTAAAAAAATATTTTTCATGTATTAAATTTTAAATTAAAGTCACAAAACTTGTATAACTACTCAAAAGCATCGCGCCAATTTAATAAATTGCGAACCTAAAACCACTTACATGTCACATTTCCAAACGTATTTACTACTTGGATTTCAGCACATTATGAATTGGCAGGCCTTGGATCATATCGTATTTATCCTGGCGATTTCCTGCATTTTTGGTTGGAAAGACATAAAGCAATTGCTCTGGTTAGTCACGGCATTCACAGTGGGACATTCCATTACGCTAGCATTGGCAACCTTAGGATCAATTTCAATCGATGTGGCATGGATTGAATTTCTGATTCCATGCACCATTTTAATTAGGGCCGTTCAGAATTTACGTTTTAAAGAAATGAAAAAGCGAAAAACGAGCGCAATGCCTTATTTCACGGTAATATTTTTTGGTTTGATTCATGGTTTAGGTTTTTCCAACTATTTACAGAGCTTACTAGGAAAGGAATTATCCATTACGGTGCCACTCTTTGCTTTTAACATTGGCCTTGAATTAGGTCAATTAATTATTGTATCCCTAGTTCTACTATTAACATCGACTATCCTGTACCTTACGAATGTAAAACGTAAACATTATGTATGGGTAGTTTCGGGTATCGTTATTGGTTTAGTACTCCCTATGCTCATTGAACGAATTCCATAAAAAAAGCCCAACGTTTCCGCTGGGCTTTTAATGAATGTATATCGACTAGAAATCTTCGTCCATCGAGAATGACATCGACTCTTTATCGGCCATAACGCCTGATTTTTGATATTCCGCCACACGCTTCTCAAAGAAGTTGGTCTTACCTTGTAACGAAATCATTTCCATGAAGTCGAACGGATTTGTCGCATTGTAATGTTTCTTACATCCTAAGGCAACTAACAAACGGTCAGCTACGAATTCGATGTATTGACACATTAACTCCGCATTCATTCCGATTAAGGATACCGGCAAGGCAACGGTTACGAATTCTTTTTCGATCTCAACCGCGTTTAAAATAATCTCATAAATACGCTCTTGAGAAATCTTATTTTTAATGTGATCTGTGTACAATAAACATGCGAAATCACAGTGTAATCCTTCGTCACGCGAGATAAGCTCGTTTGAGAATGATAAACCTGGCATCAAGCCACGCTTCTTCAACCAGAAAATCGAGCAGAATGAACCCGAGAAGAAGATACCTTCAACCGCAGCGAAAGAGATTAGACGCTCCACAAAGTTCGGGCTCTCAATCCACTTCAATGCCCAATCCGCTTTTTTCTTCACGCAATCGATTGTCTCGATGGCACGCAATAAACGATCTTTTTCTTTCGGATCCTGAATGTAAGTATCGATCAACAAGGAGTACGTCTCCGAGTGGATGTTCTCCATCATCACTTGGAAGCCATAGAAACATTTCGCCTCCGCGTATTGTACCTCCTTCAAGAAGTTGTTCGCCAAATTTTCGTTCACGATACCATCCGATGCCGCGAAGAAAGCCAAGACATGGGAAATGAAATGACGCTCTCCGTCATTCAACTTTTTCCAATCCGATAAATCTTGTTGCAAATCAATCTCCTCGGCCGTCCAAAATGAGGCTTGGGATTGCTTGTAAAACCGCCAGATATCATCGTGCTTGATCGGGAATAAAACGAAACGATTTGGGTCCTCAACTAAAAGAGGTTCAGGTAAAAGTGCTTTTGACATGTGAGTAATAAATGAATTCGAAATTAAGAATTAATCGCTGAATATCTTCCTTAGTAAGACAATATTTTAGGCCAAATTGTTTTAAATTTTTTAAAAGAAAAATCCACCCACCTGAACCACCAAGGCAGAGCCATAAGGAGAGGTTTTACTGGCTGAATAATTTAAATCATACATGATATTTAAATTGATTCCTATCTTGGATCCAATCCCAATTCCAACTAAAACTGGATTCGAATAAGCGGCATAGCTGTTTGACATATCACTAAAATTTTCGACCTGAGCCGTCAAAAAACTTTGGCCCAATAATTGAGATAATGCCGGAACATATTGTCGAACAAATAGCCGCTGTCCAAACAAATTGGATGCCTGGTATCCTCGGTAAGCAAAATACTGATAAGTCGCGCCCACACCCACAATGGTTGTATTGGTTGCCATATAGCCAACCATCGGCGAAAGTCCGATGCTGGTCGGGTTACCAAAACTCAATCCCGAGATTCCTCCACCTACATGCAAACGCTGACGAAAAGTCAATTCACTCACATCAGGCTCAACATCCAAATCCCCTCTCGCTCCTTCTTCAGCAATGATAACAGGATCTTGTGCCAAACAATGAAAACTCATGCTGCACAGCAGAATCGCAAAAAATAAGGTAATTGATTTCATTTTATCGCGCCATTTATACGATTATTTATTCCCTTCCCGAACGTATCCCTGGCAAACCAAGAAGGATTGCCTAAGCTTATGGTTGGGTTTATCAAAATTAAAGGATAATTTTGAGATATGAGTTCTCCTGCACCCCAAGATTTCGAAAATCTCGACCCAAAATCACACATCATTATCAAAGGTGCCCGTGTACACAACCTTAAAAATGTTGACGTCGCGATTCCAAGAAATAAATTAGTGGTGGTCACCGGTTTATCGGGTTCAGGAAAGTCATCGTTGGCCTTCGATACCTTATTCGCAGAAGGCCAACGCATGTACGTAGAAAGTCTAAACTCCTATGCTCGCCAATTTCTCGGCCGAATGGAAAAACCGGCCGTCGACTACATCAAAGGTGTCGCTCCGGCGATTGCCATCGAGCAAAAGGTCAATACCAAAAACCCTCGCTCAACCGTAGGTACCACCACAGAGATTTACGATTACCTCAAACTCCTCTTCGCCCGCATCGGAAAGACCATTTCCCCCGTTTCTGGCCAGGAGGTGAAAAAGGATTCGGTCTCGACCATCGTGGATTGGATTATTTCCCACGATCAACAAAAGGTCTTGATTTTAGCCCCTTTGCTGAATCATCCGGAAAGAAGCCTACTGGAAGAATGCCAACTGCTTATTCAAAAAGGTTATACGCGTTTGAAAGTTGACGCCGATGTGCTGGATTTAGAGGAATTAGTAGAGGACGAGGCAGAACTTAAAAAACTCACAAAAAAAAGAAATGAGATTGCGATTCTCATCGACCGACTTATTGCAAACTCCGACGAAGAAACTGTTTTTCGTTTAGGGGACTCCGTGCAGACGGCTTATTTCGAAGGCGATGGCGTTTGTTGGGTCGAAGTACAAGACCAAAAACGCAAAACCTTTTCCAATAAATTCGAACTCGACGGCATGGCCTTCGAAGAACCAAGCTTGAATTTATTTTCGTTCAACAATCCCTACGGGGCTTGCCGGAACTGTGAAGGCTACGGAAAAGTCCTTGGACTGGACCCGGAACTGGTTTTCCCAGACCATGACCTTTCGGTCTACGAAGGTGCTATCGCGCCATGGCGCAGCGAACGCATGAGCGAATGGTTGCACCCTTTGCTTCGCAATGGAATCCATTTTGATTTTCCTATTCATCGTCCCTACAAGGATTTGACCGACAAGGAAAAACAATTGCTTTGGAAAGGAAATAAATATTTTGCCGGATTAACCCATTTTTTCGATCACCTCGAAAAAGAAACCTATAAGATTCAGTACCGAGTTCTCTTATCCCGCTACCGCGGAAAGACGAACTGTCCCGAATGCCAAGGCTCACGCCTCCGTGGGGACGCGGGTTATGTAAAGATAAACGGAGCTTCCATCATCGACATGGTACTTTGGCCAATTTCCAAAGTCAAAGACTTCTTCGATCAACTAAAATTAAGCGAGACCGATACGGCCGTTGCCAAACGCATACTCATCGAAATCAAAAACCGATTAGACTATATGAATCGGGTGGGTTTGGGGTATTTGACTTTGAACCGACTGACGTCTACCCTATCGGGCGGGGAATTCCAACGCATCAAATTGGCCACTTCCCTAGGCAGTGCCTTGGTAGGTTCTATGTATATCCTCGACGAACCGAGCATCGGATTGCACCCAAGAGATACGGAACGTTTGATTTCGGTTCTGGAAATGTTGAAATCCATGGGCAATACCGTGATTGTCGTGGAGCATGAGGAAGACATCATGCGAGCAGCGGATCAAATCATTGATATTGGTCCAGAGGCAGGCCGTCACGGTGGAAATCTGAGTTTTCAGGGAAACCTGGCTGAGGCATTAAAAGACACGACGACCGACAGCCATACGCTGCGTTTCTTGCAGGGAAAAGATACCATACAGATTCCAACATTCCGTCGGAAGGCATTAGCGCATATCGAAATCAAAGGAGCGAGTGAGAATAATTTAAAAAACATCGATGTCAAGATTCCATTGGGAATTATGACCGCAGTGACCGGAGTATCCGGCTCGGGTAAATCAACCTTGATTCGCAAAATATTATACCCGGCCTTGTTGCGGAATCTGCAATTAGGGACTGAAGAAACGGGTCGATTTAGAGAATTAGGAGGTAGTACGAATAAGATTTCGAGTATTGAGATGGTGGATCAGCAGCCGATTGGTAAATCGTCTCGTTCGAACCCGATTACCTACATCAAGGCTTATGATGCCATTCGCGCCTTGTTTTCCGAATTACCTTTAGCCAAAACCCGTGGCTATAAACCCGCACATTTTTCATTCAATGTAGAGGGTGGACGTTGTGAAACCTGCCAAGGCGAGGGAGAAATCACCATTGAAATGCAATTCATGGCGGATATCAAATTGACCTGTGAATCTTGCCATGGTCAACGGTTTAAACAAGAGATCTTGGACATTAAATTCCAAGACAAACACATTGCCGAAATTTTAGATATGACCGTGGAGGAGAGCATTCCTTTCTTCCAAGATAAAGCACCGCGAATCGCCGAGAAAATTGACCCATTGTTCCAAGTAGGTTTGGGTTACATCAAACTCGGACAATCCTCAAATTCCCTTTCGGGCGGTGAGGCCCAACGGGTTAAATTAGCCAGCTTTTTAGGCAAGGGGAATAGCAACAAAGGGAAAACCCTGTTTATCTTTGATGAGCCTACAACCGGTTTGCACTTTCATGACATCAAAAAATTATTGAAGGCCATGAATGATTTGGTTGAACAAGGCGACTCGGTCATTATCATTGAACACAACATGGAGGTCGTAAAATGTGCCGATCACATAATTGACCTAGGACCTGAAGGAGGAGAAAATGGAGGTCATTTATGTTTCGAGGGGACTCCCGAAGAAATGATCAAGTTAAAAGAAAATCCAACGGCACATTACCTAAAACAAAAAATGTAAGTCCATGATCAGTCCCGAACTCATCCAGGCATTGCCACTCAAATTGCAGCACATCCTACAGGGCTATCAATCGATATTGCCCGAATTAGTTGTAGCCATTTGGGTGTTGGTAAGTATGTTCGGGGATCTTTTTTTAGTTGGCAAAAATGATTCAGCAAGTCGGTCATGGCGCTACCTCATCGCACAAATGGGCTTAATCTTTGCGCTTCTGCTTGCCTACCAACGGATGCGTCATGGCTCCGAAGGATTCGTTGCCTTTCGCATGTTATGGGTAAATCCTGGTGCGAATGCCATCAATTGTCTGATTTTGGCCATTGGCCTTTGCATCATTTTCATCAATCAATACCAGAAGAAATCCTTTTCCTTTGAGGAAAAAATCGGATTCTTTTCCGTTTTATTAGGATCCTTGTTGACGAGTTTAAGTATCCATTTCGTAAGTATCTTTTTAAGCATCGAGCTCATGTCGTTGGGCACCTATTTACTGGTGGGCCTTCGGAAAGATCGTGAAGGCATCCGCGCAGCCCTTCCCTATATCTTATTCGGTATGGGAACCTCGGCTATGTTGTTGTATGGATTATCTTTGATTTATGGGATAACAGGTACCATGTTGATCTTGGACCCAGCGTTTAGTCGGGGATTAGCCACGGCCGACAGCTACCTGGCCGGTACCGCATTAGGCCTCGTGGGAGCGGGAATTTTATTTAAAATGTCTTGGGTACCATTTCACCCTTGGAGTCCGGATGTGTTGGAAAGCCTACCGGCGGGTTGGATGAGTTGGATTTCAACGGCCCCTAAAATTGCTGTGGCTTGGTTGGGGATTCGTATGGTTCATTTCATCCCGGTTTCGATGGATGCGATTATTGCCATCCTCGCAATACTAACCTTGTTGGTCGGGAATCTAGGTGCCCTGAACCAAAGCAATGCGAAACGATTAGTGAGTTACTCGAGCATCGCACATGGTGGATTTTTAGCATTAGCCTGGTTGATGCCTGCCGAACAAGGTGTTGACAATTTATTATTTTACAGTTTGGTCTACAGCGCAAGTACCTTGTTGGTCTTTTACATCTTGGATGAGGTACAAAATGATACCTATTCAAGTAACGACATGGAAAATTGGGCGGGCTTTGGGCAGACCTATCCGCTGCGGGGATTGCTTTTGTTGATTGGATTTATTGCCTTGATTGGTTTACCTCCGGCGGGAACATTTTTAGCTAAAGTGAACTACTTCAGCCAATTATGGGA
>Ga0228703_1002130_pt1 | contig 11378 bp, 10 predicted proteins | sample McNCre217_Aug_MG_3_FD_178020 | JGI IMG/M metagenome (GOLD analysis project Ga0228703, IMG submission 178020) | Freshwater microbial communities from McNutts Creek, Athens, Georgia, United States - 29-17_Aug_MG | ecosystem: Environmental > Aquatic > Freshwater > Creek | place: USA: Georgia... | reverse complement strand
GGGTGACGGTCAAGGTCAAAATCACCGCCGTGCCCACGATGGCCGCTTCGCGTCGTCCGAGTGCAATGAACACCAAGGCCACCACCGAGGCGGTGGCGAACAAGAGTTTTTGAATCAGTTTTTGCGCTTTGTCATTCGCGGTGGCGCCGTAGTTGCGCGTTTCAGTCACCGACACCGTGGCTGGAATTTTGCTGTGCTTGAGGAGACTGACTTGATGCAACACCGCATCGGCCACTTCAATCGCGTTTTCACCCGGCTTTTTGGTGATGGCCATGGTCACCGCAGTGCGCTCTTTTGGGGTGCTGCCCGCTACACCGTGCCACACAGCAGTGTGGGCTTGTGCGCCACCATCGCGCACATGGGCGATGTCTTTGACGTAAATCGGATTGCCAGCGCGCACACCCACCACCACATTGGCTACGTCTTGAGCACTGTTCAAAAATGGCCCTGATTCAATCGCAATCGCTTGTTTGCCGACCAACAGTTCACCCACAGGCGCGCCCAAGTGCGCCGACTGCATGGCCAAGCGCAATTCGGGTACGGTGATGCCCACGGCTTGCATGCGCACGGGGTCAATCTCGATTTGAATTGCACGTGAGGGACCGCCCAAGGTGGTGACTTCGCGCGTGCCTTTGACGCGTTTGAGGTCGGCCTCAATGCTTTGCGCCACGCGCTCCAGTTCGAACGCGCTCAGGTCCTGGTCTTTGCCGTGCAGGGTGAGGCTCAAGATGGGCACATCGTCAATGCCTTTGGGTTTGATCAAAGGCTGCAACACACCCAGGCCTTTAGGCAACCAATCGGCATGAGAGTTCACGGTGTCATACAGACGCACCAAGGCTTCAATGCGGGGCACGCCCACTTTGTATTGCACGGTGACCACGGACATGCCAGGTTGCGATACTGACATGACGTGTTCGACACCCGCAATTTGCGACAACACCTGTTCGGCAGGCACAGACACCATTTGCTCCACGTCTTTGACCGATGCACCCGGAAACGCGATCAACACATTGGCCATGGTGACATTGATTTGAGGTTCTTCTTCGCGTGGCGTAACGACCACGGCAAAGACGCCCAATAAGAAGCACACCAACGCTAAGAGGGGTGTGATTTGCGCCGATTGAAACAAATGGGCCAGCCGGCCCGAAATGCGGAGGTGGTGAGACATGGGGTGTTGTTTTTTGGATAAGTGAGTTATTATTTAATCAATCAATTAAATAGTCAAGTAATTAAATAAAGTCTACAATAATTTCATGACTGAACTTCCAGAGCAAGCCATCGACCGTGTGGCAGCGTACTTTCAGGCTCTAGCTGAGCCGACTCGTTTGCGTATTCTGAACTTGTTGCGTCAGCACGAGCACAACGTGGGGGAATTGGCCGAGGCCTGTGGCTACACCGCCGCCAATGTGTCGCGTCATTTGTCGTTGCTGATGCAGCAAGGCTTTGTCAAACGTGACAGTCGTGGCACCAGCGTGTATTACCAAATTGCTGATCCCACCATTTATGACCTGTGTGATTTGGTGTGCGATCGCATCACCCAACATCACCAAAATCAGGCATGGCCGCAAATGCGGCCATTGAAGAAAAAACGTGCCTACGTCCAGTAATTTCAATAGCATTCTAGGAGCATGAACCATGAGTACTTTTGACCATGCCAGTTTGATTCAAAACATCAACGAATCTTTGGGGCCTTTTCGTAAAAGCCAGCCCGAAGCCATGCAAGGTTTTGGTCAACTCGCACGTGCGGCCATGGCCGAAGGCGCAGTGAGCAGCAAGCACAAGGAATTGATTGCGCTGGCGATTGGCATTACCCAGCATTGTTCGGGTTGTGTAGGCTTTCATGTCAAAGCACTGCACAAACTGGGTTGTACCCGCGAAGAACTGGAAGAAATGTTGTCGGTCTGCGTCTACATGGGCGGCGGCCCAGCACTGATGTACGCGGCTGAAACCCTCAAGGCCTGGGACGCACTGGCTTGATGAATACGCCAGGTCTTGCGGCCAAAGCCTTGACGTCGCTGACCTGGAAAACCTGGGTGCAAATGACGCGGCCAGGTTTTTTGATCATCACGGCTGTGGCCTGTGTGCTGGGCCTTGCAACAGCGCGTGTGTCTGGCGTTGAGCTTCAGGTGCTCAAAGCGCTGGTCACCCTGATTCTGGCTGTGCTGCTGCATGCCGCTGCCAATGTGCTCAACGATTACCACGACGCCCTCAACGGTGCCGATGAGGCGAATAACCAAGGTTTGTTTCCCTTCACCGGTGGCGCCCGTTTGATTCAAAACGGTCTGGTCAGTGTCCAACAAACACGACAACTCGCCTTGGTATTGCTGTGGTTCTTGGTGCCTTGTGGGGCGTTGCTGACCATGGTGTCAGGCGTGGGTTTGATCGCGCTGGGTTTGACGGGTGTGTTTTTGGCCTGGGCGTATTCCGCGCCACCGTTGGCGTTGATGAAACATGGCTTGGGCGAGCTGGCCGTGGCTTTGACCTGGGCCTTGGTGGTCATCGGGGCTGACTATGTGCAACGTGGCCAGTTCTTCATCATCCCGGTGGCGGTGTCATTGAGTTATGGCTTGTTGATCGGCAATATTTTGCTGATCAATGGATTTCCAGACGCGCAAGCCGATGCGCAAGTGGGCAAGCACAGTTTGGTGGTCAATTTAGGACCTCGCTTGGCCGCTGTGGTCTATCTGTTCTGGGCTTTGCTGGCGCATGCGTGGGTTGTGTGGGGTGTGCGTTTGTTCATTCACCCCGAGGCCGCTTTGTGGGGGCTGGTGTCTTTGCCTGTCTCGTTGTGGGCAGCGGTTGTGCTCTGGCAAAACGCTACTCAACCCCAGTGCCTCAAACCAGCGATAGTCTTGACCATCGTCGCGGCTGTGGTGCATGGCTTGGCCATGGCTGCGGGTTTTCTTTTCCTTTACGGGCTCTGAGCCTTTCATCATGAACCGACATCTTCTACTTCTTGCAATTGCTCAGGGCTTGTTTCTCACCAACAACGTGACCTTCATCGCCATCAATGGCTTAGTTGGTTTGAGTCTGGCGCCTGTGGGGTGGATGGCTACTTTGCCTGTGATGGGCTATGTGGTGGGCGGCGCCTTGAGCACGGGATTGGTGGCCAAGTCGCAGCAGCGCTTTGGTCGTCAAGGTTCATTTCAACTCGGTTTGCTTGTGGCGTTGCTGTCGGCCGCGTTGGGCGCATGGGCGGTCATGCATCAGTCATTTTGGCTGCTGGTGACAGCCACGGTGGTGGCGGGTTACTACAGTGCCAACGGCCAGTTGTACCGCTTTGCAGCGGCTGAGCTGTGTGCGCCCGATTACCGTGAGAAGGCCGTGTCTTGGGTGATGGCGGGGGGCTTGATTGGCGCCATCGTCGGCCCGAATCTGGCTAAGTACACCAAGGACGGGTTGGATTTGCCTTTTGCCGGTGCTTATGTGGCGTTGGCAGGTATTGCCGTGCTGTCGATGGGGGTGATGTTTTTCATTCGTTTTCCTGCGGTGCCCGTCACGAGCAGTCATGCCCCAATCGGTCGTCCTTTGTCGGTGATCATGCGTCAACCCATTTTTGTGGTGGCGGCCATGTCGGCAGCTTTGGGTTATGGCGTGATGAACCTGCTGATGGCGGCCACCCCCTTGGCCATGCAAGTGTGCGGCCTGTCGTTTGAAGACACAGCTTGGGTGCTGCAATGGCATGTGATTGGCATGTTTGCGCCGGGCTTTTTCACAGGCCACTTGATCAAACGCTTTGGCGTTTTGTCTGTGATGGGCGTGGGCGTGTTGCTCAACTTCGCCTGCATTGCGGTGGCACTATCCGGCGTGGACTTGCACCAGTTCTTGTTGGCTTTGTTTTTGTTGGGCGTGGGCTGGAACTTCTTGTTCACTGGCAGCACCACGTTGGCCATGCGTGCTTACACACCTGAAGAAAAAAACCGCGCACAAGCGGCCATCAATTTTTGTGTGTTTGCCACGATGGCGGTGACCTCGTTTGCATCAGGCGCTTTGGTAACAACCCAAGGCTGGACCTGGCTGAATTGGGGTTCCTTGCTGCCTGTGCTGGTGACAGGTGCCGGTCTGCTGTGGCTGCAAATGAAAAAAGCATCAGCCCCTGCGCAGGGCTGATGCTTGGAACTGTCTTCTCGGGTCAGTGTGAAGCCGGTGGTTCTTCTTCCGTCGTCATGGGGCATGTGTTGATGCCCAGCAGCGTGTAAGCGCCACAAAAACTGAACACGCCCGTGGCCAACACGATGAGGCCGACATAACCCCATGCGCCAATGGTGTTGGTCAACGCCAGCGCGACCAATGCCAAGCCAGCGACGATGCGAAACACGCGATCAAATCCACCCACATTTGCTTTCATAGATTTCTCCTCAGTGATGACGGTTGATTAGACCCTTGCATCATGCGCCCATACTTGATGCATATCAAGGGGCGATCAAAGATCACATGCGTGACACAGCAAGGTAGTGAAGCCACTTAGAGTCGCGCGATTCTCGATTCTCAATACGCAGGAGTTTTCCATGGCATGCTGTTTTTTACCCCGCTTCAAACAAGTGTTGGCTTGCTTGTTTGGCCTGTTCTTTTTCATCAGCAGTGCCCACGCGCAAAACTTTGTGAATCGTCAAGAGGGCGTTTGGGTCGCGAAAGACTTTCGGTTTCACACGGGCGAGGTCATGCCTGAGTTGAAAGTGGGCTACACCACCTTGGGTAATCCTGCCAACGAAGCCGTGGTGATCTTGCATGGCACGGCAGGCACAGGGGCCGGCATGTTGAACCCGGCGTTTGGCGGTGAACTCTTTGGACCTGGCCAAGCTTTGGATGCCAGCAAATACTTTGTGATCTTGCCCGACGCCATTGGCACGGGGCGATCGAGCAAACCGTCCGATGGCTTGCGTACCCAATTTCCGCGCTACAACTACGACGACATGGTGAGCGCGCAGTTCCGTTTGCTGAGCGAAGGCTTAAATCTCAAGCATGTGCGCTTGATCTTGGGCAACTCCATGGGAGGCATGCAAGTGTGGCTGTGGGGCATGACGCATCCTGAATTCATGGATGTCTTGGTGCCCATGGCCTCCATGCCCAGCGAGATGTCGGGGCGCAATTGGATGATGCGCCGACTCATCATTGACTCGATTCGCAACGACCCAGAATGGATGGGCGGCAACTACACCACCCAACCCCGCAGCGCGCGGTTTGCCTCGGTGTTTTATGCCACGGCCACCAGCGGTGGCAACCAAGCGACGCAGCGTTTGGCACCGACCCGCGAAAAAGCAGATCAACTGTTAGAGCAACGCATGAAGGCCGAGCCTGCACGCGATGCCAACGACTTTTTGTACCAATGGGATTCGTCACGTGACTACAACCCCTTGGCTAACTTGGAAAAAATCAAAGCCACGGTGTTCGCCATCAACGCTGCCGATGACGAACGCAATCCGCCTGAGCTAGGGGTGATGGACAAGGTCATGCAGCGCATTCCCAATGCCCGTCTGCTTTTGATTCCTGCCAGCGATCAAACAGCCGGTCATGGCACCACAGGGCAAGCCAAATGGTGGAAGAACGAGGTGGAGGCTTTGCTAAAAGCGGCACCCCGTAAAACGCGTTAAGCGTTTTATTTGCCAACTACCCAGTTGCATACGTGCGATCAGGGTTTGATCCAACCGTGTTCGAAGGAGCACGGTGTTACGCTAATCCCATGACTTCTTCTTCGACCACACTTTCTCGTGCCCATCTGTCGGGTGATATTTGGGGCGGCTTTGCCGCCATGCTGGTGGCCTTGCCTTCGGCGATTGCATTTGGCGTGACGATCTTCTCGCCGTTGGGCGCTGAGTTCGGTGCCAAAGGCGCGTTGGCCGGTATGTTGGGCGTGACGGCGCTGGGTTTGATTGCGGCCACTTTTGGTGGCACCCAGCGTTTGATTTCGGCGCCTTGCGCACCTGCGGCCGCAGTGCTGTCGGCATTGACCATTCAGATGACTCAGCAAGGCTCCGGTGTAGGCGCTGTCGTGTTGAGCCTGTTTTTGGTGGCGCTGACCAGCAGCTTGGTACAAATTGCGTTTGGCATGTTGCGTGTGGGGCAGCTCATTAAGTTCATGCCGTTTCCGGTGGTGAGTGGCTACCTCAGCGGTGTGGGTTTGATCATTGTGCTCAGCCAATTGCCCAAGTGGATGGCCTTGCCCAAAGGCATGAACTGGTGGCAGGGCTTGCATGCCCCCGAACTCTGGCAAGCACCCAGTTTGATCGTGGGGGCAGCCACGGCAGCGATGATGTTGCTCGCGCCGCGCCTGACCCAGCGTGTACCCGCTGTGATTTTGGGCTTGCTGGCGGGCATGGCCACCTATTGGGTGCTGGCCTTTACAAGCTGGCCCAGCTTGATGGCCTTGCATGAGAACCCTTTGATCATTGGCCCTTTGTCGGTAGGGGGTGAAGGCTTTGTAGAAAGCCTGATCGAGCCTTGGCGCAGTCTGCTGCATGCAGGCGTGCCCAATTGGGAGCAAGTGCTATATCCCGCTTTGACGCTGGCTGTGCTGCTGTCAATTGACACCCTCAAAACTTGCGTGGTGTTGGATGCACTCACTGGCTCACGCCATAACTCGAACAAAGAATTGATTGGTCAAGGCTTGGGCAACTTGGCCTCAGCCCTGATTGGTGGCGCACCAGGCGCTGGCACCATGGGGGCAACCTTGGTGAACAAGGCCAGTGGTGGGGCCACGTATTTGTCGGGTGTGTTTCAAGGCTTGTGGTCGCTGTTGGCGATTTTGTTGCTGACTTCTGTGATTGCTTGGGTTCCTGTCTCAGCACTGGCCGCTTTGCTGATCGTGATTGGCGTCAAGATGATCGACTGGCATTCGTTGCAGCTGCTGCGCAACAAAGACACGGTGCTCGACTTCTGTGTGATCATTTTGGTGGTTTTGGTCGCCAACACGGTGAGCCTGATTGCAGCCTCGGGCGTGGGCGTGGCCATGGCCATCATGTTGTTCTTGCGTGAACAAATTCACACCACCACCATCCGCCGTAAAACTTATGGCGACAAAGTGTTTTCTTCGCGTGTACGCGGTCAACATGAGCGTGAGGTGCTGGCTGACAAAGGCAGCCACACGGTGATTTTTGAGCTCCAAGGCAGTTTGTTTTTTGGCACTACTGATCAACTCTATACCGCGATTGAGCCCGAGTTGAACAACGCACGCTTTGTGCTGCTCGACTTTTTGCGTGTGCAGTCAATGGACATGACGGCAGGCCACATGATTGAGCGTATTCGCAACATGCTGGCTGAAAAACATGCGCGATTGATTTTGACGCGTGTACCCGATCGCTTGCCCAGCGGTCGTGATTTGCGTTCGTATGTCGACCATATTGGTTTGCTGTCGGATCACACGGCCAAAATTTTTGATGAATTCGACGAGGCGCTGGAATGGATCGAAGACGAAACCCTCAAACTCGCAGGCCATGCACACACCTCACGCGAAGGCTTGCCGCTGACCAAATTTGAAATCTTCCATGGTTTGAATGAAACCGAGTTCGCAGCGCTTGAACAATGTGCGGTGCACAAAACCTATCAAGCCGGTGAGCTTGTGTTTGGTGCTGACACGGTAGGCCACGAAATCATGTTGATCAGCCGAGGCGAAGTCAAAGTCACTCTGCCCATGGCCAATGGCAAGACGATTCACTTAACCACTTTCAGCCGAGGCCAGTTCTTTGGTGAGATGTCGTTCTTGGATGGTCGCGCCCACTCGGCCGATGTGCATGCAACACGCGACACAGAGCTGATTGCGATTGATCGCAAAGCTTTTGCCCGTGTGGCTGCAGGCGACCCTGTGATGAGCATCAGCGTCATGCGTGCGGTGGCCTTGGCCATTGCCGATCGGCTGCGCCATGCCAACGCCGAGTTGCGCGAGATGCGGCAGGCTTAAAACCTCAACGTTTGCGCAAGCCCAAAAACATCACGGTGGCCACCACCAACAAGCCACCGGCGACCTGAATGGGTGCAATGGCTTGGTCGAGCAGCACCCAAGCCAGCACCAGTGCAAACACGGGCTCGACGTTCATGATCGCTGAATTGCCCACCACGCCCAAACGGGGCAATACGGTGAACATGATGGTGAAGGCCGTGCCGTACAAAAATGTCAACGCTGCCAAACCCCACCAGCCTGCGTCGGCCGTGGGTAAATGCAAACCACCTTGCGCCGCCGTGACCACCGAGCCCAACACAAACACGCAGCCCATGGTGCTGAAGGTTCGCACACGGCCATCCAAATCACCGGCCTCGTGTTGGGTGAACACCAAGGCCAAGCCAAACGTGGCTGCCGCTGCCAATGCAAATGCCACGCCCACCCCAATCACCGACCATTGGGCTTGCGCACCTAAACCCGATGCTGCTCCCAGCACATCCAAGGCCATGGCCAGACCCAGCAGCATGATGGGCATGACACGCATCATGATGGGTTCAGGGCGATGCTTGTAGACCAGGCGCGCCCACAATGCTGTCCACAAGGGATAGGTGTTGAAGGCCAGCAAGGCCAAAGCCACAGGCAAGCGAGCCACAGACGAATATAAACATAGGCTTTGCACCCCCACCAGTAAACCGATGGCCAGTAAGGCGCGCTTGTGCTTCGCCGTGAGGCGGATGTGTACCTTTTGATGCCACAGCAATAGCGCGACTACCAACGCTGTGATGCCGCTGCGCACGGTCACAGCCGTGACCACGTCAACACCGTTTTGAAATGCAAAGCGTGCGGCCACATGGTTGGAGCCCATCATTAGTGCGATGAGCAACAAGGTGGCGAAGGCAGTGAGAGATAGTGAGGGGCTCTTGGCAGGGGAGGTCATGCCCAGAGCTTAGCGTGCATGGAGGTCGATGCGCGTCGCCACGGTGTCTTGGAAGCAGGATGGTGCCTCCGACAGGAATCGAACCTGTATCTACACCTTAGGAGGGAGTCGTTCTATCCATTGAACTACGGCGGCAGCCAATGGGTATTTTAAGATGACGATTGCCGTCAATTGGCTTGGTCTGATGCAGATCAAAGTTAGCCCATATAAACGCAGCAGTGTTGGCTGCGCTGGTAAAGTGATTCGACTTTGCTAAAGGAGCTTGCGATGAAAATCTTGGTTGCTGTTGACGGTTCTAAATCGTCCTTGAATGCCGTGAAGTACGCGGCCAAATTGTCTGCCAATATGCGCAGCAACGATCTCATCACACTCATCACGGTGCACGATGATGTAGGCATGCGTCACGCCCAACAGTTTGTGGGCAAAGCCCAGGTGCAGGACTACCTGCGTGAGCTCAGCGAGAAAGAGTTGAAGTCTGCGTTATCAGTGTTGGTCAAGGCAGGCATCAAGCACAACACCATCATTCACACGGGCCATGTGGCTGAAGTCATTGCCAACACGGCGAACAAGGGCTTCGATCTGGTGTTCATGGGCACCAAGGGTCGCGCAGGCATTGTCGATCTGTTGGTTGGGTCGGTGGCACAACGCGTGGTCGCTACCTGCAAAAAGCCTGTGTTGCTGATCAAGTAATTTTTATTTGCTGAGCATGCGCATGGCATCTTCCAGCCCTTTGAGGGTCATGGGGTACATGCGGTTGCTCACCAGCTGCTGAATGATGCTGATGCTTTGGCGGTATTGCCACACGCCTTGAGGCTCGGGGTTGATCCACGCAAATTTTGGAAAGGCGTGGGTCAGGCGTTGGAGCCATTCGGCACCGGCTTCTTCGTTGTTGTATTCCACGCTGCCGCCGGGCTGCACAATTTCATACGGGCTCATGGTGGCGTCGCCAATGAAGATGAGCTTGTAGTCTTTGTTGTACTTGCGAATGATGTCCCAGGTCTCAAACTTCTCGGCATAGCGGCGTTTGTTGTTGCGCCACATGAAGTCGTACACGCAGTTGTGGAAGTAATAAAACTCCAGATGCTTGAACTCGGCTTTGGCCGCTGAGAACATTTCTTCCACCCGTGCAATGTGCTCGTCCATGGTGCCGCCCACGTCCATGAGCAGCAGCACCTTCACATTGTTGTGGCGCTCGGGCACCATCTTGATGTCCAGGTAGCCTGCGTTGGCGGCGGTGGAGCGGATGGTGTCGGGCAAGTCCAGCTCTTCAGCCGAGCCTTCACGGGCAAAGCGTCGCAGGCGACGCAAGGCCACTTTGATGTTGCGTGTGCCCAGCTCTTGGGTGTCGTCGTAGTCTTGATAGGCGCGTTGGTCCCACACTTTGACCGCACTCTTGTTGCCGCCCTTGCCACCAATGCGAATGCCTTGTGGGTTGTAGCCGCCGTTGCCAAAAGGCGAGGTGCCGCCGGTACCAATCCATTTGTTGCCACCTTCGTGGCGTTCTTTTTGTTCTTCGAGACGCTTTTTCAAGGTCTCCATCAGCTCGTCCCAGCCCATTTTTTCAATGGCTGCTTTTTGTTCGTCGCTGAATTCTTTTTGCAGAATTTTTTCGAGCCAATCGAGCGGCACTTCTTTGGTGAAGTCGGTCAACATCTCGACGCCTTTGAAATAGGCGCCAAAGGCGCGGTCAAATTTGTCGAAGTGCTTTTCGTCTTTGACCAAGGTGATGCGGCTTAAGAAATAAAAGTCATCCAAGCTGCAGGCATCGCTGCCCGGGCCCACCACTTGCGCTTGCAGGGCTTCGAGCAGCGTGAGGTATTCCTTCACGGACACGGGCAGCTTGGCTGCGCGCAAGGTGTAGAAGAAGTCGATCAGCATGGGCGTGCAGCGATTGCGATCAGCGGTTGCGGCTTTGCATGAAGACGAGTTTTTCAAACAAGGTCACGTCTTGTTCGTTCTTCAACAAGGCACCCACCAGCGGTGGAATGGCGACTTTGTCGTCTTGGGTTTGCAGCGCTTCGAGCGGGATGTCTTCGGCCACCAGGAGCTTGATCCAGTCCAGCAGTTCGCTGGTCGAAGGTTTTTTCTTCAAGCCCGGTAAGTTGCGGATGTCGAAGAAGGTTTTCATCGCCACACTCAATAACTCTTGCTTGAGGTTGGGGAAATGCACGGCCACGATTTGGCGCATGGTCTCAGCGTCGGGGAACTTGATGTAGTGGAAGAAGCAACGGCGCAAAAACGCGTCGGGCAATTCTTTTTCGTTGTTCGAGGTGATGAACACCAGGGGGCGGTTTTTGGCCTTGATCAGCTGGCGCGTCTCGTAGCAATAAAACTCCATGCGGTCGATTTCGCGCAACAAGTCGTTGGGAAACTCGATGTCTGCTTTGTCGATCTCATCAATCAGCAGCGCCACGGGCTGCTCGGACGTGAAAGCTTGCCAGAGCACGCCTTTGACGATGTAGTTTTCGATGTTTTTGACGCGCTCGCCGCCGTCCAGATCGGCCATTTGACTGTCACGTAGACGACTCACGGCGTCGTACTCGTACAATCCTTGCTGCGCTTTGGTGG
>Ga0228703_1002128_pt1 | contig 11381 bp, 12 predicted proteins | sample McNCre217_Aug_MG_3_FD_178020 | JGI IMG/M metagenome (GOLD analysis project Ga0228703, IMG submission 178020) | Freshwater microbial communities from McNutts Creek, Athens, Georgia, United States - 29-17_Aug_MG | ecosystem: Environmental > Aquatic > Freshwater > Creek | place: USA: Georgia... | reverse complement strand
AGCCCAACGACACCGCGCACTTGTATGCCGACATTGCCAAAGCGTTGGAAGGCACGCACGAGGTGTTGGTGACTGGCCCAGGCAAAGCACGCGACGAGTTCCGTGACTGGTGCAAGCAACACCACGCGCACGTGAACGTGGTGGACAGCGTCGCCAGCGACCACCCCTCCGACGCGCAAGTGGTGGCCATGGCCCGTCAGTACTTCAAGAAGTTCGATGCGATGGCGGCAGACCCTGCACACCTGAAGTGAGTTAAACGCTCAGCGGCGCCAGCTCTTGCTCCATCGCGCCAAACACGCTTTGCCCATCTTTGCCTTTAGCTTCGATGCGCACGGTGTCGGCGAACTTCATGTACTCGGTGGTGGCTTGGCCGTCACGTGCCGTTTCCATGGCGCGTTTTTCGGCGATGCAGCTGTAGCCTTTGGGCCATTCGGTTTGGCCGTTTTTCTCAAAGCCAGCGTTGCTGACGGTGCCTGTGCTCACAATGGTCCCCGCACGCAACGCGCGGGTTTTGCAGGCGTGTGCCAACAGCTGGCCAAACCCGTACGTCATGTCTGTGCCTGCATCGCACATACCGACCTTACGGCCGTTCCAAGCCACTTGCACGGTGAGGTGAACTTGGCCGTCATCCCACGCATCACCCAATTCATCGAGCGTCACGGCCACGGGGCTGAACGCTGCCGCCGCTTGGTTTTGCACGCCCGCCGCGACGTGACGCAAGGTGGTGGCGTTGGACAGCATGACCAAACGCACTTCCTCCAAAGCTGCGTCAGGCGTCGCGCCAGCAGGCACATCGCCGGTGATGACGGCGATTTCGGCAGAGAAGTCCACGCCTAAGTTTTCGTTGGCACACACCACCGGTTCGTGTGCGCCTTGCAAGTGATCGCTGGCCGATTGGTGCACAGCCAAGTTGCCTTCGATGTCGCCCAACAAGACGGCGTGGCTGGCATAGGCCGCACCCGTCAAGCGTTGATACGCGCGAGGCAGCGGGGCCATGCACAACGCAGGGTCAAACGGAAAGGCGTGGCGCGCTTTGCCGTGGTTGAGGGTTTCATACAAGTCTTGCAGTTGAGGGGCAATGAAGCCCCAATCGTCCAGCGCTTGCTGCATGCGGGTGGCAATGCCCGTCGCATAATGCGCGGTGCCCAAATCACGCGAGACGACCACCAGTTGGCCGTCGCGTGTACCGTCTTTGTATGTGGCTAATTTCATGCCACGATTCTATGAAAGAACGCCACCCCGCCATGCGCGCCACTGCCTTGCCTGCCCAGCTGCCCCATTTGCAACGCAAACACGCGCTGCTGTTGGTGGCGGGCGTGGTGCTGCTGCATGTGTGGGTGTTGTCAGGCATGCCACTGTGGTTCTCGCCCGATGCGGGCAAGCCCTTGCGCACGCAAGCGCTCATCACACGGCAGATTGAAGTGGCGGCACCGCGTGCGCCGCAAGTGCCATCGCCCGTTCAACCGGCCCCAAAGCCCAAGCCAACACCTGCGCCCACCGCCGAAGCCAGCGCAGACCCGAGCGAAAGCGCCAAGCCATTGAAGTTTGATGACTTTGGCCAAGACCTTGCAGCCCCCATCGGCCTGCCTGCACGCAGCGCCTCGGGCGTGGACTTGCCACCCTACAAACGCGCAGGCAGCGAAGGCTTGACCGATGTGTCCGCCTTCAAAGCCCCAGACTCAGCCAAGCTGAAATACCAAGTCAACGGGCAAGCCAAAGGGCTGAACTACTGGGCCTCTGCCGAGCTGAACTGGCAACAAGACGGCAAAGACTACGAAGCACGTTTAGAAGTGAGCGCATTTTTGTTGGGCTCACGCGTGCAAGTGAGCAAAGGCACGCTGGGTGCCGAGGGCATCATGCCCACCCGCTTTGGTGACAAAACTCGCAGTGAGCTGGCCGCGCACTTTCAGCGCGACAAAGGCATCATCAGCTTCAGCGCTAACTCGCCCGACGCGCCCCTGCTCAAAGGTGCGCAAGACCGTTTGAGCGTGGTGCTGCAACTCAGCAGCCTATTGGCCGCCGACCCCACGCGCTTCCCGCTGGGCACCATGTTGTCATTCCAAACAGTGTCGCAGCGCGAGGCCGAGGTGTGGCAATTTCTCGTCGAGAAAGAAGAATTGCTGCAACTGCCCTACGGCGAAATCAACGCCATCAAGCTCAACCGCAAGCCCCGCCGTGAGTTTGACCAGCAAATTGAGCTGTGGTTTGCGCCAACTTTGGGCTATTTGCCCGTGCGTTTGCGCATCACCAACGCCAACGGCGACTTTGTGGACCAACTTTTAAGCAAAGCCGAAAAGCCCAGCCCTTGAATTTGGGCTTTTGAATCCGATATGCTTAGATGCAATTCGTTTTCCGCCGAAAGACCCCCATGGACATGCTCTACAACTCCGACACGTATTCGGTCATGCACCTGCAGGTGGATGATGCCGTCACGCCTGTCCGCCCCGACGTGCCAGCCTTGGCCCGCCACGGCTTTGAGATTGTGGACAAGCGCTCGGGCAAAGAGATTTACCTCGAAGGCTCATGGGCCGAGCAGTTCCAAGCCCATCTGCGCGCGTGGCAAGAAAACGCCCCCACCCAAGAAGAGGTGGAAGACACCTTGGCGGGCTACGCCGAGCTGGCTCAAAACCCAGTCGTGGTGCACTGAGCCTGCTCCACACACGACACCAGGGCGCTTGAAGCGCCCTTTTTCATGCCCACTCCTCCCTACAATTGCGCACATGACTGCATACATCCTTAATTTGTCTTGCCCTGACCGCCAGGGCATCGTGCACGCCGTGTCTGGCTTTTTGCTGGAGCGCAAAGGCAACATCGAAGAAGCCGCGCAATACAACGACAACGACACCGGTTTGTTCTTCATGCGCGTGCAGTTCGCCTGCGACGCGGTGCAACAAAATGAGTTACGCACACAGCTCGCCACCTTTGCCGCGGGCTTTGACATGAAGTGGTCACTGCACGACACCACACAACCCATGCGCACCGTGTTGATGGTGAGCAAAGAAGGCCACTGTTTGAACGACTTGCTGTTCCGCTGGAAAAGCGGCCTGCTGCCCGTGGACATTCGAGCCATCGTGAGCAACCACCGCGAGTTCTACCAACTGGCGGCCAGCTACAACGTGCCGTTCCACCACATTCCCGTCACCGCAGCCACCAAGGCGCAAGCTGAAGCCAAAGCATACGAAGTGATCGAAGCCGAAGGTGCCGAGTTGGTGGTGCTGGCCCGCTACATGCAAATTTTGAGCGACGACTTGTGCAAGAAATTGTCGGGCCGCGCCATCAACATTCACCACAGCTTCTTGCCCAGCTTCAAGGGCGCCAAGCCGTATTACCAAGCGCATGACCGTGGTGTGAAACTGATTGGCGCAACCGCCCACTACGTGACCGCCGACTTGGACGAAGGCCCGATCATCGAGCAAGACGTGGCCCGTGTGGACCACAGCAAAACGGTGGAAGACTTCACCGCCCAAGGCCGCGACACCGAAAGCCAAGTGCTGGCCCGCGCCGTGAAGTGGCACAGCGAACACCGCGTGCTGTTGAACGGCCACAAGACGGTCATCTTCAAATAAATCGGCATGACCAGCCGCATCCCGCCCATACAGTGCTTGCTCACGTTTGAGGCGTTGGCGCGGTTGCGCTCGGTCACACAAGCCGCTGAAGAGCAATGCGTGACCCCCAGCGCGGTGAGCCACCGCGTGAAGCAGCTCGAACAGTTGCTGGGCGTGAAGCTCTTTGGCCGTGCTGACTTTTCGCTCACCACCGAAGGCAGCGAATACCTCGCCCATGTGCGCGAAGGCTTGGCCATTTTGGAACGCTTCCCCGGCAAAGACGGCAGCACCACACCCGGCAAACGCAAACTGCGCTTGGCCGTGACGCCCACCTTTGCCCGCTCTATCCTGATGCCGCGTCTGCGCCAGTTTGCTGATGCCTACCCCGAGATTGACCTCACGTTGCAAGTGAGCATTCCGCTCTTAGATGTGGTGGCCGAAGACGCCGACCTGACCATCCGATTTGGCACAGGCCGCTACGCCGATGTGGAACACGTGTGCATCATGAAAGACGACGTGACGCCCTTGGCCTCACCCGCCTACATCCGCGAACACGGGCCTTTTGAAACACCAGAAGACTTGGCCGATACCACCTTGTTGCGCAGCCCCTTGGAGCCTTGGCGCACGTGGTTTGCTGCGCACGACCAAGACTGGCCTGAGCCGATTGACGGGTCAAGCTTCAACGACATTGGCTTGATGTGTGACGCGGCAGCGCAAGGCTTGGGTGTGGGCTTGGTGCGTTTGAAGCTCGGTGCGCCGTGGCTTGAGAACGGCACGCTGGTGCGCATCTTCCCGCGCCAAGTGCCTAGCCCGCATGGGCATTACCTGTGTTGGCGCACGGGGGCGATGGACCGGTGGGAGTGTGCGGCGTTTGCGGATTGGTTGAAGAAGGCTGTTCCTTAAGCTTCTTCTCTCGCTGTGAACGGGAGGGGCCGGTACCGCCACACGGCTTACATCGCTGCGCGACGAATGGCGCCGTATGACGGTACCGGCCCCTCCCATTCACGATGTTTGAAATAGCGGATGAAATACAGACCTTGTGCGTGAGCATTCGTGAGCCAACGTTGCCAAGCAACTTTGACCGACCTCGGCTCGCCATACCCCGCCTTGCGGGGTGAGCGGTACAAATTGCGGCGCCATTCGTCGCGCAGCGATGTAAGCCGCAGTTTGTACCGCTCACCCCGTAAGGCAGCAACTGAAAAACCATTTCAACGCAAGCTGTAACTTTCTTCACACGCCAAACGCCAGTTTTGCCGTAAAGTGCAACGCATGAACGCACCTCTCACCTCCGACCAGCAAACCACCTTGGCTCGTGCCGAGCGCCAAGCCCAAGTCGTGCAAGCCCTGCTGCAAGTGCTGCCACAGCACGCCCTGCTCTACACCACCGAAGACACCGTCCCTTACGAATGCGACGGTCTCACTGCCTACCGCGCTCGCCCCATGTGCGTGGCCTTGCCAGAGACAGTGGACCAAGTGCAATCCGTGCTCAAGACCTGTTACGCGCTTGATGTCCCCGTGGTCGCACGCGGCGCAGGCACAGGTCTGTCGGGTGGTGCGATGCCGCACACCATGGGTGTGACGTTGTCGCTCGCCAAGTTCAACCAAATCCTCAACATCGACCCCGTCGCCCGAACTGCCGTGGTGCAGTGTGGTGTGCGCAACCTCGCCATCAGCGAGGCCGTATCGCAATACGGGTTGTATTACGCACCTGACCCATCGAGCCAAATTGCTTGCACCATCGGCGGCAACGTGGCCGAGAACTCGGGGGGCGTGCATTGTTTGAAATACGGCCTCACCGTGCACAACGTGCTCAAGGTGAAGGGCTTCACCATCGAAGGCGAGCCCGTTGAGTTTGGCAGTGATGCACTCGACACACCGGGCCTCGACCTGTTGCCTGTCATCGTGGGCAGCGAAGGCATGTTGGCGGTGACCACCGAAGTGACGGTCAAGCTCGTGCCCAAACCACAACTGGCCCGCTGCATCATGGCCAGCTTTGACGATGTGCGCAAAGCGGGCGACGCGGTGGCGGCAGTGATTGCCGCAGGCATCATCCCCGCGGGCTTAGAGATGATGGACGGCCCCATGACCGCCGCCGTGGAAGACTTTGTGCACGCCGACTACGACCTGAGCGCCGCCGCGATTTTGCTGTGCGAGAGCGACGGCACGCCCGAAGAAGTGGAAGAAGAAATTGGCCGCATGAGCGACGTGCTGCGCGGCTGCGGCGCCACCGCCATTGCGGTGAGCCGCGACGAAGCACAACGCATGAAGTTTTGGAGCGGCCGCAAAAACGCGTTCCCCGCCTCGGGCCGCATCAGCCCCGACTACATGTGCATGGACAGCACCATTCCGCGCAAGCGCTTGGCCGACATCTTGCAAGCCATTCAAGAGATGGAACAGAAATACCAGCTGCGCTGCTTGAACGTGTTTCACGCAGGCGATGGCAACTTGCACCCACTGATTTTGTTTGATGCGAACGACCCCGACCAAATGCACCGCTGCGAACAATTTGGCGCCGACATTTTGGAAACCAGTGTGGCCATGGGCGGCACGGTGACGGGCGAGCACGGCGTGGGCATCGAGAAGGTGAACAGCATGTGCGTGCAGTTCAGCGCGGAAGAAAACGAACAGATGTTTGGCGTCAAGCGCGCCTTTGACAGCAAGGGGCTACTCAACCCCGGCAAGGTCATCCCCACCCTGCACCGCTGTGCCGAGTACGGCAAGATGTTGGTGCGTGCGGGGCAAATCAAACACCCTGACTTGCCAAGGTTCTAGGTTTGTCACACGTTTGCCAACAAGCAACTTTTACGTGTCTATATTTCAAACAAAAATGGCTGCGTTACGCAGCCATTTTTTATACATCTTGTTTAAAAATTCTTCACGATACCAATTGAGTAAACGGTACCCCCAACGTCTTCTCCTCCGACCTTCGTGTATTTAATAACCGAGTAACGAGCTTTGGTTGTGTCGTTAATTGCTTGGTCATATCCGATGCCATACAAAGTTCCACTTCCGCTCTTGCTTTGACTTGTTGCCACAGTGGAGTTGCCCGTCACAGAAAGGCCGTATTCAACCTTAGAACTATGACCACCGACTCGGAAGTACAAATCATTCCAGCCAGAGGTGATACTGGGACGCAGATTAGTGGCGTATTCAAATCCACTAAATTTCATATTCGCGTTACCTGTGTACGCCACTGAATTGCGAGCTACGCCATTAAAGTTCAAGTTGGTGGTCGAGCTTTGAAAATAGGCCAGTTCCAAATCAACGTTTTCAGTGTATCGGAAGCCTCCTAGAAACTTAAACGTAGACACAGTTGAGTCTTGCGTGGCGGTCGCTGCTCCACCAACAGCATTCACCAAGTTGCTAGTCAAATCACCTGTAACGTTATCGACCTTAGATACGCCGAATTCACCACCTAAATAGGTCTTGCTTTGCTGTGCGTTTGCCCCAAAGGCAATGAGTGTTGCCGTAGCAATTGCGAAAACTTTTTTCATTTCTGATCCTTGTTAATAAGAAAACGTGAGGACTAAATTTATCACAATAAACGTCTTTTTGTAGACTATATTCCGTGGACTGTGGGTCGCAATAAGTTAACCCTACAGGGGTGAAAACCTCCCCAGCAAAAATCGCCGCCAATGTTGCTTTAGTAGTAAAAACCAGACGCAGTCAGCTGAAACTATCTCAAGAAGATTTGGCGGATAAAGCCAGTATTGACCGCACCTATGCCAGTCAAATTGAGCGGGCCATCGCCAATCCATCACTAACAGTTTTGTGTAATCTTGCAAATGCGCTGAACATTTCGTTGGCGCAGCTGTTAGGTGAAAGCGCCTTAGCCAAAGAGGCTTTGGTAGTTACCACCAAAAGAGCAACGCCTTAACTTCAGGTTTTCAAACGTCCATCAAATCGACACTCAGCTCCAAGCAAACGCACACATCAGAAGACAACCTGGGTAAGAACATAGTGGCGCGAGCCTACTTCGGTATGTTCATGACGAACATCAGCTGGGCGAATGGCTCATTTGGAGTTATTGCACAGGATGCCCGAGAGCCAGGTCCTTGACATCAAATGTTGTAGGTCCGCCCACCAAAGATCGCCGTCCCCACCCGCACCATCGTGCTGCCGGCGTGGATGGCGGCTTCTAGGTCGCCCGTCATGCCCATCGACAAGGTGTCGAACTGCGGCAAGTTCACGGCAGCTTTCACTTCATCAAATAAGGCGCGCGCTTTGGCGTGCACGGCCACTTGTGCGTCAAAGCCTTCCACAGGGTCGGGGATGGTCATGAGGCCGCGCAGCTGCAAGTAAGGCAAGGTGACCACCTCACGCGCGAGCGCTAGCACGTCAGCAGGAGCAATGCCGGATTTGGTTTCGCCGCCGTCGATGTTGACTTGCAGGCACACGTTCAGCGGCGCTAGGTGCGCGGGGCGTTGGTCGCTCAGGCGTTGCGCGATTTTGAGACGGTCTACCGTGTGCGCCCAGTCAAAGTGCTCGGCCACGAGTTTGGTTTTGTTGCTTTGGATGGGGCCAATGCAATGCCACACCAGTGCAGGCTTGATGCCCTGCAAGGCGATGATTTTGTCCACGCCTTCTTGGATGTAGTTTTCGCCAAAGTCGCGTTGCCCGCAGGCGGCGACTTGGCGCACATCTTCGGCGCTGAAGGTTTTGGACACGGCCAACAGTTGCACGCTATGAGCGCGGCGTGCGCTGGCAGCGCAAGCCGCGGCGATGCGGGCTTGTACGGCGTGAAGGTTGTCGCGTAACACGTGGTCTGAATTGCTCATGTTGGGGCTACTTTAACAAGGCGCGCACGGGTTACCTGTGTGACATGTGTGGGCGTTGTTCTGCCCCTATGATGCGGCGCAGTTCAACCCTTATTTGATACATCTATGTCCAGCATCAACGCGAAAACCTACGAACCCGCCGCTTCTGCCCACGTTGCCTTCATCGGCATGGGCGTGATGGGCTACCCCATGGCCGGCCACTTGGCCAGCGCAGGCCATGCGGTGACGGTGTACAACCGCTCACCTGCCAAAGCCGAGGCTTGGGTCAAAGAGTTTGCCAACAGCAAAGCCCCCAAGAGCGCGCTCACCCCACGCGAAGCAGCCAAAGGCACGAGCATTGTGTTTTGCTGCGTGGGCAATGACGACGACTTGCGCTCGGTGGTGTTTGGTGCTGACGGCATGTTGGCCGGCATGGAGCCAGGCACGGTGTTGGTGGATCACACCACAGCCTCTGCGGACGTCGCGCGTGAGATTTACACCGCCGCAAAGAACCTCGGCATTCACTTCATCGACGCCCCCGTGTCCGGCGGCCAAGGCGGCGCACAAAACGGCATGCTAACCGTGATGTGCGGTGGCGATGCCCCTGTATTTGAGCGCGTCAAACCTGTGGCCATGGCCTTCTCGCGCGCCTTCACCTTGATGGGCGAACCTGGCGCAGGCCAGCTGACCAAAATGGTGAACCAAATTTGTATCGCAGGTTTGGTGCAAGGCCTGAGCGAAGCCGTTGCCTTTGGTCAAAAAGCGGGCCTCGACATGAACCTCGTGCTCGACGTGATTGGCAAAGGCGCCGCACAAAGCTGGCAGCTCGACAACCGCGGCAAGACCATGGTGGCCGACAAGTTTGACTTCGGCTTCGCCGTGGATTGGATGCGTAAAGATTTGGGCCTTGTGTTTGACGAAGCCAAACGCAACGGTGCCGTGTTGCCTGTGACGCAGATGGTCGACCAGTTCTACGGCGATGTGCAAGACATGGGCGGCAACCGTTGGGACACGTCTAGCTTGATCAAGCGTTTACGCTAAATCTAAGCGCCCACAAAAAAGCCCCGAGTGTTCAAGCTCGGGGCTTTTTGTTTGGCGTGACGCTTATTTGATCGGCGTCACCACAGGTTGACTGGTGTTCAGCGGTGTGCCTGAACCGCTCATCACCGGCGTTTGTTTGGTGAGTTCATCTTTACGTTTGGGTTGCATGGCGCGCAACTCTTCCTCGGTGATGTATTCAAACACACGCACAACACGTTTGACACCGCTGACGCCGCGTACCACATCGGTCGCACGTTTGGCTTCGCGTTGTGTCACACGCCCCATCAAATAAATGGTGCCGCGCTCGCCCACGACTTTGTACACATTGGCAAACACATCCTCTGTGTCCACCATCGAGGCTTTAACTTTAGCCACCAACAAGGTGTCACTGGCACGGTCGCTGTTGCTAGAGGCAGCGCCAATGGCCAACTCGTTCACCACCGCACGCACGTTCTCGACGCGACCGATGAGTGATTCAACCTGGCGACGAACCGTATCAGTCGACACCTCACCCGTGATCAGCACCTGTCGGTTGTAACTGGTGATGTTGATGTGCTCTTTGCTGCCAAAGTTTTCGCGGATGGCCGTGGCGCTGCGTTGCTCAATGCCTTCGTCTTCCACTTGAATGCCTGTCGAGCGGCGATCGCTGGCCACCATGGCGCCACCGATGACGCCACCAAACATCAAAGGAGCCGTGCAGGCGCTCATGCCCAAACACAGCACCAACATGGTCAGCAACGAAGCCGTGGATTGGTTCAGTCGTTTCATTCTTTACCCTCTGTATCGCCCAGCAGTTGCGCATCCACGCCATCGCAAATGCAGTGGATGGCCAACAAGTGCACTTCTTGAATACGGGCGGTGCGGTCGTGTGGCACACAAATGTGCACATCGGTTTCGCGCAAGGCTTGGCTCATCTTGCCGCCGCCTTTGCCAGTCAAGGCCACCACCGTCATGTCACGCTCATGGGCGGCTTGAATCGCCGCCAAAACGTTGGGCGAGCTGCCGCTGGTGGTGATGGCCAACAGCACATCGCCCGATTGGCCCAAAGCGCGTACTTGCTTGGAAAAAATTTGTTCGTAGCTGTAATCATTGGCCACGGCCGTGAGGATGGAGCTGTCAGTGGTTAGCGCAATCGCACCCAACTCGGGGCGCTCGCGTTCAAAGCGACCCACAAACTCAGCCGCAAAGTGCTGCGCATCTGCTGCAGAACCGCCGTTGCCACAGGCCAGCACTTTGCCGCCGCTGGTGACACTGGCCAGCACAGCCGACACAGCCGCCGCAATGGGTTTAGACAAGACTTGGGCGGCCTGATATTTCAGGTCGGCGGAGTCGATGAAGTGTTGTTCGATACGTTGCTCAAGCATGGCTGAATGATACCTTTTGTGTGTTGCGCGTGCAGGGCGCTCATGGCGCGTCGAAAGCTGCTTTGAACCAATGCAATTCGTCGCCCTCCAAGGCGACGACATCAAACCGACATGGGGGCGGCTGCCGCATTTTCAACAGGTAGTGCCGCGCTGCAAACACGATGCGTCGCTGCTTGACAAACGTGACACTGGCGAGAGCCCCGCCGTGCTGCGCATTGCCGCGTTTTCTAACCTCCACAAACACCAAAGTGTCGCGTGCATCTTGCATGATTAAGTCGATTTCGCCGCCGCCCCGTCCGGGCGTCCGATAATTGCGTTGCACGAGCGTCAAGCCTTGGGTTTGTAAATAGTGCAACGCGCGGTCTTCGGCTGCATCTCCTTTTTGCTTGGTGGTTGATTGCAATTGCGCACGCGCTTGCAGTGGACCATTGGGTTTGTTCACAGCATCTCCTTGATGAGCACCAACTTTGATTCCGCCTTGTCGGCCGCACACGCCGCCGCCGCCACGCAAAACCACCCAGCAGGCACGCTGTATGTGGTGGCCACACCCATTGGCAATTTGGCCGACATCAGCTTGCGTGCGCTGCATGTGCTGAGTCTTTGCGACACGCTGGCGTGCGAGGACACCCGCCACTCACAAACTTTGCTGCGCGCCTACGGCATCGACAAATCGT
>Ga0228703_1002113_pt1 | contig 11428 bp, 12 predicted proteins | sample McNCre217_Aug_MG_3_FD_178020 | JGI IMG/M metagenome (GOLD analysis project Ga0228703, IMG submission 178020) | Freshwater microbial communities from McNutts Creek, Athens, Georgia, United States - 29-17_Aug_MG | ecosystem: Environmental > Aquatic > Freshwater > Creek | place: USA: Georgia... | reverse complement strand
CCGAGACCGTTGCCCTGAGCAAATCCGAGCGCGCATACCAGCTCATCAAAAACAAGATCACCGATGGTGAGTACGGCCCGGGTTTCCGCCTGGTGCTGGGCACCATCGCCAAAGAGCTCGATGTCAGCGTCGTGCCGGTGCGCGAGGCCATCCGTCGTCTCGAAGCTGAGGGTCTCGTTACCTTTACGACCAACATCGGCGCCCAGGTAGTCGCCACGGATGCCCGTGAGTACCAATTCACGATGGAAACCCTTGCCCTGGTCGAGGGTCAGGCCACCTCGATGGCTGCGCCCAACGTGCGCCCCGAAGACATTAAGCTCGCCCGCAAAATCAATCGCGAGATGCGCGAGTGCCTCGAGCACTTCAACCCGACCCGCTTCACCGAGTTGAACCACGAGTTCCACGCGGTGATTTTCGAGCACTGCGCCAACCTGCACCTGCTCGACTTGGTACACCGCGGCTGGAACCGCCTCGCCACGCTGCGCGAATCCGCCTTCATCTATGTACCCGGCCGCGCTCATGATTCTGTCGACGAGCACGAGCACATTCTCGACTTGATCGAGTCGAACGCTGACCCGCTCGAAATTGAGCTGGCTGCCCGCAACCACCGTCTTGGAACGCTCGACGCGTTTCTCTCCAGCAAGAAGTAGAACAAAGGGAATCAAGGAGATTTCAATGCAAAACAAACCAGCTGGTCTGCCCGACCACATTCAGCACTTCATCGGCGGCAAGTTCGTCGACTCGATCGATGGCGACACCTTCGATGTCATCGAGCCCGTTTCGAACGAGGTTTACATCAAGTCGGCTTCGGCGAAGCCCGCGGATGTTGACCTCGCTGTTGCCGCTGCCAAGAAGGCATTCGACGAGGGCCCCTGGCCCAAGATGCTCCCCCGTGAGCGTTCGCGCATCCTGCACAAGGTTGCTGACATCGTTGAGTCGCGCGACGCCGTGCTCGCCGAGCTCGAGTCGTACGACTCGGGTCTGCCCATCACGCAGGCACTCGGCCAGGCCCGTCGTGCCGCCGAGAACTTCCGCTTCTTCGCCGACCTGATCGTTGCGCAGCACGACAACGCATTCAAGGTGCCTGGTCGCCAGATGAACTACGTGAACCGCAAGCCGATCGGTGTTGCTGGTCTCATCACTCCCTGGAACGTTCCGTTCATGCAGGAGTCGTGGAAGCTTGCCCCCGCGCTGGCAACCGGTAACACCGTTGTGCTCAAGCCCGCGAGCTACACCCCGCTCTCGGCAGCACTGTGGCCCGACATCTTCCGCGAGGCTGGCGTGCCCGACGGCGTCTTCAACCTGATTCTCGGATCGGGCGGCGTCGCTGGTGACCACCTGGTTAAGCACCCGGATGTTCCGCTCATCTCCTTCACGGGCGACAGCTCCACCGGCGCCATGTTGTCGACCAACGCTGCACCGCTGCTCAAGAGCCTCTCGCTCGAGCTCGGCGGCAAGAGCCCGGCCGTCGTCTTTGCTGACGCTGACCTCGACGCCGCTCTGGACGCCACCGTGTTCGGTGTCTTCTCGCTCAACGGAGAGCGCTGCACCGCTGGTAGCCGCGTTCTGGTTCAGCAGGATATCTACGAAGAGTTCGTTCAGAAGTTCGCCGAGCGTGCCAAGAACATCGTCGTTGGCCTGCCGACCGACCCGTCGAGCGAGGTCAGCGCCCTGGTGCACGCGAATCACTTCGACAAGGTGATGAGCTACATCGAGATCGGTAAGGGCGAAGGTCGCCTGCTGGCCGGTGGCGGGCGCGCTGAAGGATTCCCCACCGGAAACTTCGTTGCCCCCACGGTGTTCGCCGACGTCAAGCCGGATGCTCGCATCTTCCAGGAAGAGATTTTCGGCCCCGTGGTCGCAATCACCCCGTTCAAGGACGACGCTGAAGCACTCGAGCTGGCGAACAACACCCGTTACGGCCTAGCCGCTTACGTGTGGACCACCAACCTCAAGCGCGCGCACAACTTTGCTCACGGCATTGACTCGGGCATGGTGTGGCTGAACTCGAACAACGTGCGCGACCTGCGCACCCCGTTCGGTGGCGTCAAGGCCTCGGGTCTTGGCCGCGAAGGCGGATACCGCTCGATCGATTTCTACACCACGCAGCAGTCGGTGCAGATCACCCTCGAAGAATCGCACTCACCGCGATTCGGCCTTGGCAAGAAGTAAACCTACAACCCGATTACTCCAAAGGAGGAGAAAGAAAATGTCAGAACTCAAAGGGCGCAAGAAGACCTCGAGCGGCTTCTACGTAACCGAAGAAGCACCCATCAAGTCGAACAACCCGGTGCCGACCCCGAAGTCGAGCCCGCCCGACATTCTGCGTTGCGCATACATGGAGCTCGTGGTCACCGACCTCGCCAAGTCGCGCCACTTCTACGTGGACGTTCTGGGCCTGATCGTTTCGCACGAAGACGAGAACAGCGTCTACTTGCGTTCGATGGAAGAGTTCATCCACCACAACCTGGTTCTGCGCAAGGGCCCGATCGCTGGTGTTGCCGCCTTCTCGTACCGCGTTCGTAGCAACGAAGACCTCGACAAGGCAGTCGCCTTCTACACCGAGCTCGGCTGTGAAGTTCGTCGCGAGAAGAACGGCTTCGTCAAGGGCATCGGTGACTCGGTGCGCGTGGTCGACCCGCTCGGCTTCCCGTTCGAGTACTTCTACGAGACCACGCACGTTGAGCGTCTCGCATGGCGCTACGACCTGTACGAGCCCGGTGCGCTCGTCCGTCTCGACCACTTCAACCAGGTCACCCCGGATGTTCCCCGCGGTGTTAAGCACATGCAGGACCTCGGTTACCGTGTGACCGAAGACATCCAGGACGAAGAGGGCACCGTCTACGCAGCGTGGATTCGCCGCAAGCCGACCGTGCACGACACCGCCATGACCGGGGGCGATGGCCCCCGCATGCACCACGTTGCGTTCTCGACTCACGAGAAGCACAACATCCTCGCCATCTGTGACAAGCTCGGCTCGCTGCGCATGTCGAACCAGATCGAGCGCGGTCCTGGCCGTCACGGTGTCTCGAACGCGTTCTACCTCTACCTGCGCGACCCGGACGGTCACCGCGTTGAGATCTACACGCAGGACTACTACACCGGTGACCCTGACAACCCGGTGGTCACCTGGGATGTTCACGACAACCAGCGCCGCGACTGGTGGGGCACCCCGGTTGTGCCTAGCTGGTACACCGACGCCTCGCTCGTGCTCGACCTGGATGGCAACCCGCAGCCGGTCATCAAGCGCACCGACGCTTCGGAAATGGCAGTCACCATCGGCGCCGACGGATTCTCGTACGGCCAAGAGGGCGAAGAAATGCCTGACTGGAAGAAGGGCGAGTTCAAACTCGGCAACCAGCTGTAACAGCCAGTTGCTCATGGGTTGAGTTGCGCCCGCTGGTGCGCATCGCAACTCGAATCGCCGGTCCTCCCGCACAGGGCCGGCGATTCCTTCGTTTAATGACAACTCAGGCGCGCGCAGTCGCTACCCGTGGGGCTCGAGCCGAAAATAGCCTTCAACCATGGGAAAACCAGACAACGTCAATGCGCTCCAGCCGGTGAATGTCGCCGACCTACCTTTTGAGCAGGTGCACATCCCCTTTACGGGAGCCAACATCCCCATCAAAATGCTTCGGGACGACCCCGAAACGGGGATGACCGTTCAAATTGTCAACTACCCGCGCGGGTTCACGAACGTCTGGCACAAGCACCCCTGCGGTCACGGCATGTACGTGCTCGACGGAGTACTTCGCACGCACCAAGGCGATCACCCCGTCGGCACCTGGGTCTGGTTCGACGAGGGTGGCTACATGGAGCACGGGGCAACCGAAGACAGCGACGTCACCGTTCTGTTTGTGACCAACAAACCATTTGGGATTTGCTATCTAGACCAAGGAGACTGCTGAAACGCAGCTTGTCGCAGAGCTACTGAAGGGCGCTGGTCAGACGAGCGAGGCCATCGAGCACTGTCGAGAAGAAGGGCTGCTTGCGCCAGTCATCCATCGTCAACTGACGGCTGTCCTTGCGATAGGCCTCTTCGACAGCACGCATCTGCTTGACGAATGATTCGCCACGCACGAGCAGTGAAATCTCTTTGTTGAGGCTGAACGAGCGCATGTCCATGTTGCTCGAACCAATCACAGCCACGTCTTCATCAATACTGAAATGCTTCGAGTGCAGGATGGTCGGTGCCTTGTACAGCCAGATCACAACACCCGCCTCGAGCAGCGCCTCGTAATAGGAACGCTGAGCGTGATAAACCAACGCCTGGTCGCCGATCTCGGAGACGAAGAGTTCCACGTGCACGCCACGCTGCGTGGCCGAGGTGATTGCGTAGAGCATCGACTCGTCCGGCACGAAGTACGGGCTAGTGATAACAATCTTTTCTCGCGCTTGGTAGAGCAGAGTCAGGAATAGGCGCAGGTTGTTTTCGGTCGCGTATCCCGGACCACTCGGCACAAGCTGGCAGTCGAGCTTCTCAGAGTTCTTCTGGGCCAGGGCACGTGGGGTCTCAGCCTCGAGCAGATCGTCGGTTTCGGCGTACCAGTCGGTCATGAAGATTGCGTTGACGGTGGCCACGACCGGTCCGGTCAAGCGAACCTGCGCGTCCTTCCAGTGCAATCCGCGCTTGAGGTTTGACTTCTTGAGGTAACTCGAATCGATGAGGTTCTGCGAGCCCATCCACGCGACCTTGTCATCAACAACCACGAGCTTGCGGTGGTTGCGCAGGTCGGGACGCTCGTACTTACGTTGCAGCGGCAAGAACGGCAGCATGAGCTCCCACTGCGCGCCAATCGCGGTGAGCTTCTTCTTGGTGGCCTTGTAACCGACGGTGCGAAGGGCGGCGATGTGGTCCAGCAGTACGCGAACAGTAACTCCGCGCTGCGCTGCCCGCTCCATGGCATCAAACACCGGCTTGGTCACCGAGTCATACGAAAGGATGTAGAACTCAACGTGCACAAACTGCTCGGCCGTGTCGATGTCAGCAGCGATGTCGAGCACGTTCTGCTCGTAATCGATCTGCATGCGTGCCGAGTTTTCGCCGACAAGTGGCATCGCACCAAGTTCACGGTTGAGCTCGACGACACCCGCAAACCACTCGGGAGTCGCAGGGATTGAACGCACGAACTCGAACTTCTTGGTGTCGTCTTTAATCATCTGGTTGATGAGAGCCTGCTTACGCCGGCGCTTGCGGCTGAGCTTCGGGCTACCGATGAGCAAGAAGAAGATCACCCCGATGTACGGGATGAAAAAGATGGCCAGCAACCAGGCCATGGCCGAACCAGGGCGACGGTTACGCGGCACGATGATGATGGCGAGCACACGCACGATCAGATCGACCCCGACGAGAACGGCGGCGACCCAGAACGATGCCTCACTCGGCGTCACGCGCTCGGCTTTCCTTCGTCTGACTTTGCAGGCATGCCGCGTTTAGCGCGCTCCTCAGCCTCAATCGCCGCGTAGGTTTTGCGCTCAACCCGGTCGGCTTTAAGAATCGACCGAATGATGAGCCAGAAAATCAGGCCAAGCAGCAGCGTGGGGGTAATTGCCCACAATGCTGACAGCCAGAAGTTATCCATGGTTCGAGGCTACTTGACGAGCGGGAAAAGAATCGTCTCTCGAATGCCCAAACCGGTGAGTGCCATAAGCAGACGGTCGATGCCCATGCCCATGCCTCCCGAGGGCGGCATGCCGTGTTCGAGTGCGCGCAAGAACTCTTCATCGAGCGGCATGGCCTCAACATCGCCCCTAGCCCCCTGGGTTGCCTGGTGCATGAAGCGCTCGCGCTGGATGACCGGATCGACCAACTCGGAGTATCCGGTGGCGAGTTCAAAACCGCGCACGTAGAGGTCCCACTTCTCAACCACACCGGGAATCGAGCGGTGCTCGCGCGTGAGCGGACTGGTCTCGACCGGGAAGTCCATGACGAACGTGGGGCGAGTGAGCGAATCCTTGACGAAGTGCTCCCACAGCTCTTCGACGAGCTTGCCGTGGTTGGCCAGCGGCACCTCGACGCCTTCTTTATCGGCGATCTTCTGCAGCGCATCCACGCTGGTTTCAGGAGTAATCTCAACACCCGCGGCAGCCGAGAGCGAGTGGTACATGCTCAGGCGATCCCATTCGCCGCCGAGGTCGTACTCGGTGCCGTCGTGCCAGGTGACCACGTGCTTGCCGGCAACGGCCATGGCAGCGTTCTGAATGAGCGTCTGGGTCAGCGCAGCAATCGAGGTGTAGTCACCGTATGCCTCGTAGGCCTCGAGCATCGCGAACTCGGGGCTGTGCGTTGAGTCAGCACCCTCGTTGCGGAAGTTGCGGTTGATCTCGAACACTCGCTCGATGCCACCGACCACGGCACGCTTCAAGAACAGCTCGGGGGCGATGCGCATATACAGCGGCATGTCGAAGGCGTTCGAGTGGGTGACGAACGGGCGAGCGGATGCTCCGCCGTGCATGACCTGAAGCATGGGCGTCTCGACCTCGAGGTACCCAAGCTGCTCGAAGGTGTGACGGAGCGAGGTCATCGTCTTCGCGCGGGTGATAACGGTCTCACGTGCTGCGTCGCGCACGATGAGGTCGAGGAAGCGTGAGCGCACACGGGTTTCTTCGTTGAGCTCGTTGTGCAAGGTCGGCAGTGGCAGCAAGGCCTTGGCCGCTACCTGCCAGGTGGTCACCATGATCGAGAGCTCACCACGACGACTTGAAATGACCTCGCCCGAGACGAACAGGTGGTCACCGAGGTCAACGACCTCTTTGAAGAGGTCGAGGGATTCTTCGCCCACCTCGGCGAGCGACAGCATGGCCTGCAGGCGCGAGCCGTCGCCGGCCTGAAGAGTGGCAAAGCACAGCTTGCCGGTGTTGCGCTGGAAGACGACGCGGCCGGCGACACCGACGACGACGCCCGTGGTCGCATCCGCTTCAAGACCACCAAAGCGAGCGCGCACGTTCGGAATCGTGTCGGTAACCGGCACGGCGACCGGATAGGCGCCCGCACCAGCATTGAGCTTGTCGCGCTTGGCCAGACGAACCGCCTTCTGCTCGATGACCTCGTCATCCGTCAGCTCGACGCTGACAGCCGTGGGCTCAGTGGCGTTCGCATCAGTCATGAGGGCTGGCGCTTTCTTATTTCAGGCGGAACCTAGTTGATTACCAAGTTGATGGTGTCGATGAGCCTCGTCTGGCCCACCCACGCAGCGACCACCGCAGTGGCCGGTCCTCGAAAACTCTCATCGACCGCGGTGAAGCTGGCCGGATCAACAATCTCGAGGTAATCAAGTCTAACTTCTGGCTCGGCAGCCACGAATGCGCGCGCCTCCGCGATTGCTTCTGCCGTGCTCGTGGTCGACATCATGCGCAGCGACATATTTGTCAACGCGCGAAACAGTGCGAGGGCGTGCTGGCGCTCATCAGCACTGAGGTAGCGGTTGCGGCTCGACATGGCCAGGCCGTCGGGTTCGCGCACCGTGGGAACAACCTCAAGACGGATGTGGGGAAAGGCCTGGGCAATCAATTGGCGAACGAGAAAGACCTGCTGTGCATCCTTTTGGCCAAACACCACGACGTCGGGGTTGACCATAGAAAACAGTCGCGCGACCACGGTGAGCATGCCGTCGAAGTGACCCGGGCGAGTGGCGCCTTCGAAGGTCGTTGTGGGTTGCGTCGAAGCCCACCCCTGCAAGGAAAGCCACAAATCAAACCCGACCGGATAGACCTCATCAACCGTGGGTGCGAAGACCTCCACGCCGAGGGGAGCCAGGAGCGCGCGATCTGACTCGAGCGTGCGGGGGTACTTATCGAAGTCTTCGTTGGCTCCGAACTGGGTCGGGTTGACAAAGATAGAAACCACCACGCGATCGGCGAGTTCTTTGGCCCGGCGCACCAGGGCGAGGTGCCCCTCATGCAGGGCACCCATGGTGGGAACGAACGCCGTGGTCACAGGTCGCCCTCGAGCTCGCTGAACCCGAGCGCCTTCACATCGCCATACTGTTGCAAGGCCTTATCGACGCTCGAACGAATCAACGGACCCAAAATCCGGCCAGGGTTTTCGACGCCAACCGCTCCGAGAATTCCGGTGGCCTGAGCCACGATGGATGCTGAAAATTCCGAGGCCGTCGAGATCGCCTCGGCGTAATCCGCACGCTTGCTTTCGGCAATGACGATTGGCTCGCCACCCATTTCGACGGCGAGTGCCTGTCCGATGGGCAACACGGGCGCGGGGGCAGTCACCGCAATGTAGGCCTCACTGAGGCGCTGCACATCCATGCTCGTACCGGTAAAGGTCATCGCCGGGTGCAATGCAATGGGGATGATCCCCTGCTCGAACGCGGGTTGCAGCACGTTGATGCCGTAGGCAGGGCTGGTGTGGACGACGATTTGCCCAGGTTGCCACGACGAGGTGGCGGCCAGCCCCTGCACGAGTGAGGGCAGTTCGGCGTCGGGTACGGCGAGAATCACGAGTTCGGCTGAGGCTACGACGGTGGGAACATCCATGACCCGAACCTCGGGCAGCATGGCGTGAGCACGCTCGCGACTGTCTTCGCTAATCGCCGAGATGCCCACGATCTGATGGCCGGCGCCAGCGAGGGCGACGCCAAGCACCGGGCCGACATTGCCGGCTCCGATGATTCCTACGGCAAGGCGACCGTCACGCTCGTGAGGCTGAGTCACCGACTGTCTCCTTGTCATCGTCGTCAGGTGGCAGCGTACACAAATACTCGGCGATCAAACCGGCGGCCAGCAGCGCGGCCGATGCGATCAGCTGCGCGATGCCCGGGCCAAGCAGTTCCCAGCTCGGAGTGATTGGGCGCAACAGAACAAATACCGTCACGCCGACTGCGAAGCCGAGCAGGAGTGCACCGACCAGGGTGGACGACTTGGCCAAAACGGCAACGCGCACTGCGTAGAACGGGCTGAGCGGTTCTTTGCGCTTGCCGGTGACCCGACGGCGAATGGGAATCGCAAGCAGCACCACGAAAACCGCAATCGCGATGAGCGTGATGGCGAGCGTATAGGGCGGCAACACGATATGGGCGCCGCTCGATTGCAAAATCAGTTCGAGGATGTAGCCGATGACCAGGCCGGCAAGTACCAGCCCGACGATCGGTGTCGCGTGAGTGCGTTTCATCGTGCCACCCCAGGTTGGTTGATGCGGGCGAGCAGATCGGCCACGCGTGCCTCACCCAATTTCGCCTCAGGGTCAACCTCGAGCCACGGAGCAAGTACGAAGTCGCGTTCCTGCGCACGGGGGTGCGGCACGGTCAGCTCCTCAGTTGCAATCTGCTCACCAGCAATGGCCACAATGTCGAGGTCAAGAGTGCGGTCACCCCAGCGCTCGGCACGCTCACGTCCGTTCTCGCGCTCGATGCGCATGAGCTCGGCGAGCAGTTCTTCGGCCGATAAATCCGTGTCAATCAGAGCAACCGCATTCAGGTACGCGGGGGCCGTGTCGTCGGCACCGTGCGGCTTGATGGCCACCGACTCGTGCAGGCCCGACATTGCCATGACCACAATCTGCGGATGCGCATCCAAAGCCACCCGCGCCAACTCAATGGCCTCGGCCCGTTCGCCCAGGTTGCTCCCGAAGGCGATCACAGCTTGTCGCGTAACCATCAGCGTTCCCGCCGAATCGTGATGCTCACGTCGCCGAACTGTTGCTCGATGGGAGCCTGTGGCTTGTGCACCGTAACCTCAACAGCCTCGACCAGGTACAGGCCGAGCACATCGGTAGCGATGCGCGAGGCAAGGGTCTCGATGAGGTTCACCGGCTCGCCCACGATGTGGCCGTGTGCGATTGTGGCCGCCTCGGCATAGTTGACCGTGTCATCCACCGAGTCAGACCCGGCCGCCGCACGAGTATCGAGTTCAATCACTACGTCGACGACGAAAACTTGGCCGTCACGTCGTTCGTGGTCGAACACCCCGTGAAAACCGGTGGCGGTCAGTCCGGTAAGCGCGATGCGATCAGCCATGCTGCTCACCCGACTCGCTCACAGGACTCTCGACGCCTTCACCGAGAGCAGCAACCTGCTCCATCATGCGGGCGGCGCTTGCCTCAGCATTCAGTTGAGCGATGACGTTCTGGCGAGCGCGCTCTTCTTCGGCGACCTCGCGGGCCAACGCCAGCTCACGATCAAAGTCGAAGTCGAGCTCGGCAATTTCGTCTTCAAGCGCTTCCACCCGTGCGCGCGACTGCTGGCGTTCAGTCAAAAACATGTTCATCGCAATATCGGATGGGCGCCCGCTCACCGCCGGACCAATCGCCTCAAACGCAGCAGCGGTGCGCGCGACATCGTGCACGCGCACGCCCCAGACACCCGCGTTGGCGGCCAGGATGCTCACCGCAACCGACGCGGTGTCGCGCTCGTCGAGTGACGCATTTTCCGGCAGGAGGGTCGAAAGGAAACGCTTACGCGAAGCACCGATGAGCAAGGGAAAACCCAGCGCCTGCAATTCATCAATACGACCGAGCATTTGCCAGTTGTGGGCTTCACTCTTGGCAAAGCCAAGGCCCGGGTCGAGAATCAGGTTCTCGCGGGCAATGCCGGCATCGAGCAGATCAGCCACACGCTTCGACAGTTCGAAGATGATGTCGGTGGGCGCATCCTTATAAATAGCCTGGTTGTCCATGGTGCTGGAGTGACCGCGCCAGTGGCTCGCAATGAATGTGATGCCGGTGGCGGCGACGGCCTTCGCCATGAAGTAATCAGACAGACCGCCCGAAACATCATTGATGTAGCTCGCGCCCTTCTCGGCAGCCAAAATGGCGGTCGAAGCGTTCATGGTGTCAACGCTCACCGAAACACCCGAGAGCACGAGCGACGAAATAACCGGCAGGATGCGGAACTGCTCTTCTTCGGGGCTCACACGTTGCGCCCCCGGACGGGTCGATTCCCCACCGATGTCGATGATGTCGGCGCCCTGTTCGACCAGATGCAACCCGTGTTCGATCGCCTTCTTCGTGTCGAGGAACTTTCCGCCGTCGCTGAACGAATCAGGGGTGACGTTGAGGACCCCCATAATGAGCGTGCGATCAGCCACGGGCGGCCACCTCGCTCGCGGCGATGAGCGACATGATTTCGGTACGAGCGGCAACATCGGTAAGCACGCCCCGAGATGCGATGGTGAGCGTGCGGCTATTGACCTGGCGGCTACCGCGCGAAGTCATGCAGTGGTGGGCCATGTCGAGAATCACCAGCACCCCGCGGGCAGCGAGGGTGTCGCCCAGGGCATCGGCGATTTCTTCGCCCAGTCGCTCTTGGATCTGCGGCTTGGCCGCAAGCGTATCAACTGTGCGCGTAATCGAACCCAGTGTGGTGAGGTGCTCACCAGGCACATAGGCCACATGGGCGATGCCGATGAAAGGCATGAGGTGGTGCTCGCACAGCGAGCGCACTTCGATGTTGGTGAGCACAACCGGCTCGACGGAGTC